>SMUX01035852.1_pt1 | contig 10727 bp, 7 predicted proteins | sample 2456431 | NCBI WGS metagenome assembly SMUX01 (sample SAMN11095930, study PRJNA526329) | marine sediment metagenome | biome: Marine sediment; feature: Surficial sediment; material: Deep marine sediment; isolation source: Hadal surficial sediment | place: Pacific Ocean | collected 2014-11 | depth 0-1... | reverse complement strand
TGCAGCGTTGAGCGAACCTTGATCGCCGGATAATTTACTGTTGAGTTCATCCCGCTCTGCACTTAGCGCGAACAACTTCTTTGCAACCGCATTTGATTTTTCGCGCAGGGATTCGAGCTCCGTTCGGCTCTTGGCCGCTGCATGTTCATGCTTTTGCACAACGGCCTGATTAGCCTCTAACGATGATTTCAAGGAAGTATTTTCGGCGCTGAGCTTCTCCTTCTGGCGGATCGCTACGTCTAATCGAGTCTGCCACTTATCGCCTAACTGGCCGAGGCTCCGGCTGCCCTGTTTGCTTCGTAATAGCCCGCCGACGATGCCTCCGAGGACGGCGGCTGTCAGCAGATAGAGTCCTGTTTGAAAATCCAGGCCACTCATGGCTTCTCCCTCGCCAGAAAACAGACTGCGGCCATTCCTGTCTTACCATCCGCCTTCCTGACCGGGCCCATGTATCGACTCCACTGAAGTGAAAGAGACCAATTACTGAAGTTGCGGATTATGACCGATGTCATAAAGACAGCACAAACCTGAATGTAGCATCCACACACCGGGGCAAGGAAGATCGACCTGGCGGGTGACAGGGCGTCGCGCGAACTGTGCCTGGCGCGCGGGAAGTCGCGTAGATCATCGGCGCCGTAGATTCTCTGGAGTATCCGCCGGGCTACCTCCCATCGACAACATCAGCTACAAGCGATGCCAAAATGCGCTGATTGCGCTCTTCCAATTCAATTACTCTGGTCGCAAGCTGCGCCACCTCTTCCCTGAAGTGCCTGATAGTGGCGTCGGTGTTCTCTTGCGGGTCGTAGTTCATCGCCTGATCGAAGGCCGTGAGCCATGCCTGCAGCTTCTGCCAACGTGAAGGGCTATGCTCCGCAACTGCGGTTTTAATCTGTCTGGTCATTTTCTTCTCCTATCATGGTTTTTCAATATTTGAATCAGCTGTACTATCTTGCCGGCCGTTCTAAAAACCGAACTCGATACTCATTGAGAGTCGGTCCCTCTCATTGAACTGGCCAAATAGACCTTCTGAATTGCCATAGAAAATATCTGCGCCGATCTTCAGACGAATATTCGTGCGCCATTCATATTGCAGTGATGCTTGCAAAACGCCGTCGCCCTGATTCAGGCTATGGATCAGCAGCGCTTCAGCCTGCAGCGCGTCGTTCATGAAATCGCGCCGTACGAGGAGCGTCGAGGTCGTGTCGACACTGTCGCGGACAAGGCCAGGCGCGGAGTCGGTAACGATCGACTGAAAAATCTGCGCGCTGATGAGCCAGTCGCGCCACCCCTGATAGTCGAGTCCCAGAACGTAAGCGAACTCGCCTGAACGAATAACACCGTCGGCGTCAGTGATGTCGTTTGTCAGATAGAAACGATCGCTGGAATAGCCGACTTCCCCGCGTAGCGTAAAATTGCCGAATACATTGGAAAAGGTCCCGCCCAGCAGATGGGTTCGCTCGTAGTCCTGCCGGACGATGATGCCTGCCGTGGAAATTTCGCGGCGAACGACCGGCCGATCGAAATAATGGTAAGCGTAATTGAGCGACAGGTCCCAGCCGCCGAAAAAAACGGAGAGTTTCGCCCCCACATCTGAATCCCCAAAGAAATCGTCGGGGTGGTTTAGCGGTGAGATGGTAACCGGCACGCCCGGGGGAAGTTCCGGGACAATCAAAGGCGAAGTGAAAGTAAATGTTGCGCCCGGCTCGGGAATATCATCATAGGTATTGTCCGGGATCCACAGGAGTTGCAGCAAGGCCTCGCCAACCGGGATTTCGGCGTTGACCATCCACAGCGGGATGCGGCTGTCCTCGAAGTTGTCGAGGATGAATTCGCGAAACGATTGCGGATTGAGGACATCAAGCACCTTGAGACCATCAGCCTGCCCCCATACGACCTGCTGCTTGCCCACGCGCAAGAATGTACTGCCGATCTCGGTATCGATGTAGGCTTCGCGAAGCTCGATATCGACGTGGTCGCCCACGAACAGCCGTTTCGAGAAAGCGGATCGGTTCCGTTGAGCCGGGCTGCCGGGCTCCAGTTTGTCGACGATGTCGCCACGTAACCGGCCGATTACCGTGAGCCGCATGGAACGTGTCAGTTCGACGCCGATCTCGGGCGTCAGGACGAACTCGGCCTTTTGCACGCCGCCCGTTACGGTCTCGATCGCCAGTTCGGTTTCGAACATGCCGGAGAGCTCCATGCCGTCGATGATTCCCTCTGCCTTCGCCGAGCTGCTACCGATTGCGATGAGGGCGCTTGCAAGAAGGCTCGTTATCAAGGGTTTCAACATGGCTCAAATTCCTGTGGTCAACTTCATTCACTTAGCGACCACGCCGGAGTGCGCGTTGCTCGAACATGCTGTCATCGACAGGCGCCCGGTAATCCACGTCCGAAAAGGTGAAAATCGTGGAGTGTCCGGTCTTGTGGTTGACCGCAGTCAGCTTCAGGGAGGTCCAGATGCCCTGGACGTCTTCAATGACTTCGTTGCGGAGCGTCTTCAAGGGATTGCCATTAACGTCCCACATATCAGTCTTGCGGCTCATCCATATCCCGGGATCGATGCGCCAAAGCACGCGGCTGTAGCCGAGTTCCTCGGCGGTCTCGCTATCGACCGGAATGCCCTCTACGAGATAGGTGAGATGTCCGTCCACGTCCTCGGTGCCGAGCGTCGTGAATGTGTAGTCCTCGGTGGCAATCCTGGTCTCTTTCTTGATGTCCTCGTAGGTGAAGTCGGTGCCGAGGAAATAATCGCCGCGGTCCGAAGAGGAAATGCGGCGTACTTTTCTTAGCGCCGGCAGGTAGAGCCACTGATCGTCATCTTTTTCAGCGTCAGGATAATCGTAGGTCAGGAATCCGGTACCCTTGACGTTGGTCGGTGACTGGTAAAACAGCACCGTACGTTTTTCCTCGCCGTAATAGCGGCGATAGCCGAGGGTCTCGCGTACACGGGATTTTCCGCGGCGATCGATGAGTTCCATTTTTAAGGCGCGTGTCACCTGCTGGCCGTCATCGCGAGAGTTGACCTGGGCGATAATGTCATCACCCGAGGGCAGGTCGGCAATTTCGTCCGCCTTGGCGAAGCTCACAAATAACACCGAGATGACAGCCACCAGTGCCACTACCGAACCGGCAGACGCGAGCGCAGATGCTTTGGCGCCGGACCCGGCAATCTCACTTCGTGGAAACAGGAACGCGGGCTTCAGGAGTTTCCCGATGGCCGGCAATATTGTCATGCTTGCGGTAAAGCTCGCAGTGACCGCCACGGCAACCAGCATGCCGAATCTGATCAATGGCGGCACCTCGCTTGTGGTCAGCACCAGGAACCCCAGTGCCAGTGCGGCGAAGTTGAAAAACAGTGCCCGCCCGGTTGATGGAAAGAGATCGGCCAGGCGTTCGTCAAAGTTACCTTGTCTGTTCATGATTAGCTCCTTCATGCGGTCGAGTGTGTGAATGGAAAAGTCGATACCAAGGCCAATTGCGATGGCTGCGAACATCGAAGTGCCAATGCCGAGCCAGATGCCGCCGAATCCCATAACGGCGTAGACCAGCAAGAGGGCCATGCCGACGGGGATCAGCGATAGCGCACCTGCAAGGATTGAACGGAAGACGAGAGCGGCGGCTATCCAGACGAAGACCAGCGATAGAAGCAGGCTTCTGACATGGTTGTCGCCGATCGTCCTGAGCCAGGTGTAATTAACCATCACCCGGCCCGAGAGATTCGCCCGGATTTCATCGGTGTTGAACTCTTGGTCGACATAGGCCTGTATTGACGGCACGAGTTCAGTCAGCAGCCGATAATCTGCAACATGCAGATTGAAGCGCACATTGGCCTGGGAGTAGTCGGTATCGATCTCCTCCTCGAAATCGTCGGGGTCGCCGGAGGCCGAATAGAGTAGAAAGAGCTGCGCGATGAGGAATTCATCATCGGGGATCGAGTAAAACTCGTCCTGATTCTCGTTTACCGCTTTGTGCATCTGCTTGATGTAATCGACCACGGATGTAGAGCCGCGAACCGCCGGGAATTGCTCGACAAACGTTTGCAGTGCTTCGATGCGACGCAGGTGATCGGGCCGGAACAGTGCCTCTGGTTCATCGGTCTCGATGACGATATCCAGGAAGTAGGTGCCGTCCATGCGACGGTTGATTTCCTTGTCGGCGATATAGATGGGCTCGTCGGTCTGGAAATTCTCGATCTGTGCCTCCTGGACAATGACGCGGCTGGTGCCGGCAATGCCAATAATTGCGATGACCGCGGCGCCTGCCAGGGTCAGACGGGGTCTTTTTAGTGCCGCCGTACCAAGGCGTTTCAGGCCCGCACCGTAGCGATCATTGACGTTCGTAGCCTTGAACAGCCTGCTCGGCTTCAGGGGAAAGAGAGTAAGGGCGGCGGGCAGGAAGAAGATCGAATAGACCCAGGCAGCAGCAACGCCGACGGCTGCGAACAAGCCGAAGAATTTCATCGGCGGCATTGCCGCGCCCAGCCACAGCCCGGCGAAACCGGCGATCGTGGTGACTGATGTCAGCGTTATCGGTTTCCACATCCTCGACATGGCTCGCCGCGCAATTTCTCGCCGGCCCTGACGCGAAGAGGACAGGGCCGGGTCGCGGGCCCGTTCCTCGTAAACCTGGCTCATGATGTGGATGGAATCGGCCACCGCGATGCCGATAAGAATTGACGCCAGACCGTTGGTGATGACATAGAAAGAAACGCCAAAGGCAGCCATCGAGCCGAAAGTTGCAGCCAGCGTACCGAGGACAATGATGTTGGGCAGCATGGCGCCGGCGAAGGTGCGAAAGGCAATAAACAGCACGATGGTGATGACCACAGCCGCCAGCGGGTTCAGCCGGGTCGCGTCGCGGTCGATATAGGTGGCGAGATAACCTGATATTGCACCTTCGCCAGCGACGTGGACTTCGTTGCCGGCGGTTACGGGTGTCTCAGCGACGACCGCCAATATCTCGTCATATGTCGATTGTGCCGCTTCCTGATCCAGAAGCTCTGCAACGATCAGCGTAGCGTTGCCGTCGCGGGCGACCAGCGCCCCCTGGTAGAGTGGAAAGTCGGCGATCGCCGCCCTGATTTCGTCGGCGCGGGCTTGCGTGAAGGGGTAAGGGTCAAAAAAGTCCGAGACCTCCATGCCATCAAATGTGCCGACGATATTGGATTCGGTAGCGAGACTGGTGACCCGGTCAGGATCAACATTCGAGAGTTTCGCGATTGACATTGTAAGGCTGTCGACCAGCGCCAGACTGTCAGGATTGAATATGCCCTCGGGGCCATCATTGATTATTGCGATGACGATCGGGTCTTCGAGACCGAAGATATCGCGCACATGCTCGCGGTAAAGAACCACGGGATCATCCTTGGCAATGAAGGCGTCGGAGCTCGTGTCTTTATGTATTTGCGGCATAAAGGACGCCAGCCCGACAATCGCCAGCAAACTCAAAATGAGAATGGTTTTTGGCCAGGCGGTGACGAATTCAAAAAACTTATCGGCTTTGATCGTGGGCTTGCTCATGTCAGTCTCCATGGACTTCGGTTCAGGAATTTGTTGGCGGCACCGGGATTAATCAGCCGGTGCTTGACTGGCATGATCCAGCGAGAGTAGCGTTCGTAGAAGTGGGTAACGGTAAGTAACCTAGGGCGGAAAACCCGAGGGACCTCCATTTCAAGCGGGTGTATTTTAGCGGTGCTCTACGATAATCTAATAAAATCAAGCGATTACGTACACACGTACAAACGGAGCGGCAGCGATTGAACTAAGGTAAGGACGATCGCGGCAGGGATCTGGAAATCAGCTTATGGCGGGAAAGATCACCAGCTGGAGTGAGTCCGAAGACCGGACCATCCGGGAGCAATTGAGTCGTCTCTTGGAGAGCTCGTTGTTCATGCATGCTGAGCGGTTAGGCCGGTTTTTGAAGTTTGTCGTCGATGAGACGCTCGAAGGACGTGCAGATCGCCTCAATCAATTTGCGATTGCCATTGATGTTTTTGACCGCGACGAGTCATTTGATCCAACCGTTGACGCGATCGTTCGGGTCGAAGCTGGGCGACTACGTTCGAAGCTACTGGAGTACTACGACGAATTGGGATCCGGCGACCCGATTCGTATCGAATTGCCAAAGCGAAGTTATGCGGCGGCGTTTCATTTCCGATCAGCGACCGAGGCGTCAGCCTCTTTAGAAAATGCGGAACAAGACAGCGCAATTATGTCGAGTAAGGACTCTAACAAGACGATTAGCCTGATCGAGCCCACGATTGCTGTACTGCCGTTTGTAAACATGAGCCCGGATCCCGAGCAGGTATACTTTGCCGACGGTATCACCGAAGACCTGATCACGGACCTCTCAAAGTTGCCTGGAATCTCCGTCATTTCCCGGCAATCCACGTTCTCATACAAGGGTGCCGCTGTCCCCGCGCAGCAAGTGTGCGATGAACTCGGTGCAAATCTTGTATTGGAAGGCAGCGTTAGAAAAGTGGGCAATAGGGTTCGCATTACCGCACAGTTGATCGAAGGATCCAGTGGACAGCATTTGTGGGCTCAACGCTACGATCGTGACCTGGGAAATATCTTCGATATTCAGGACGAAGTGAATCAAAAAATAGTCAGTGCATGCAGATTGCAACTATCGGACAGCGATCGTAAGAACCTGGAACGCAGAGGGACGGATGTGATCGATGCGTACGATTACGTGCTGCGTGGCATGAAGGAAACACAGGCCAATACGATGGAAGGATCTGTGAGAGCCCGATACTGTTTTGAAAGTGCGCTTGAGCTGGATCCGGATTACGCAGTTGCTTACGCTCGTTTGGCGTTCAACTATATTTTCAGTTGGCTTCTGGATTGGAGCAAATCGCGCGAAGAATCTATCGATAAAGGCTTTGGGCTTGCTACCCAGGCAGTTGCCCTCGATGGTCAGCTCGCACTTGCGCACGCTGCTTTGTGTTGGGCTGACTTGTGGCGAGGCGAACACGACAAGGCCATTGCTGAAGGACAGCTTGCCATTGAACTCGACCCGAACGAAGTTGAAGCACTCGAGCGCCTTGCAATGTGCATGATCTGGGCGGGCGATGCTGAATCCAGTTTGCCATTGATTGACAAAGCGAAACGGCTCAATCCCAACCAAACCTACGATTTTGCGCAAGGCGTCGCTATGTTTATGATGCAGAAATACGATGAGGCCATCACACTTCTTCGAAGCGACTTCGAGCTAAGGCCCAATTTTGTGCCAGCCGGCCTGTACCTTGCATCCAGCCACGCACTTGCCGGGCATGGCCGTGAAGCCGCCGCCACTATTGTGGACATCAGGCGTATCAGGCCGGACTACGGGCTCACCAAAGAGCGCCGCGTTCAATTCAAGAACCCCGAGGACGGTGAACGTTATGCCAGTGGTCTTCGACAGGCGGGGCTTACTTAGCGGGAGAGTCTTCCTCTGGCAGAAACGTGCAATGACACGAATCCAAACGCCGGTGAACTTAGCCGTGGCGCGATATCCCGGCCAGCGGCACGATCTCCTGCAGGTCGGTCAGCCAGGAAAGTGTTTACTCCAGAGGCACCATTTCCTGCAGTACGGTAGGAATAAGTTCAGCCACTGTCGGATGGATGTGAACAGCGCGTGAGATCACGGTGTAGGGTTTACGCGCGTACATTGTGTCCAGCAGACAATGAATTGCTTCGTCACCATGTAACCCGAGGATTGCAGCTCCAAGGATCTCTTCGGTATCTGCATCGACAATTATCTTGATGAAACCACGTGTTTCGCCGAACTCGCGCGCGCGTCCGACCCGGGTCATCATCCTTTTACCCACCAGCGCCCGCCGCCCGGAGGCACGAACCTCTTTCTCGGTCATGCCGATCCGTCCAAGCGGTGGATCGATGAACAGGCCATAGCAAAGGATTCGGTCAGTGACCTTGCGTGGGTCCTCGTCGAAAAGGTTGGCTGCGACGATTTCATAGTCGTTATAAGAGGTATGCGTAAATGCACCGAGACCGTTGACATCACCGATGGCCCAGATGCCTGGCACATTGCTGCGCAGGTGCTCATCGACATTGATAAAGCCGTACTGGTTGGACTCGATTCCGGCTGTATCCAGCCCCAGATCATCGGTGTTGGGAGCACGGCCGACTGCAAGCAGCAAGTGCGAGCCTGTTTCCTCTTCCGGGCCCTCTTCACAGCTCACCCGAACAGCAATGCCCGAATCGGTCGCACGAGCCTCGATGCAATCTGCCTGTAATCGAAACCTGACACCCTCTCCCTCAAGAATCTCCCGAACTGTCTCGGACACATCTTCGTCGTCACGTGCGATGATTCGATCCTGCATCTCTACGACGGTCACTTTGCTGCCGAAGCGGCGGTACATCTGGGCGAACTCCAGGCCGATGTAACTGCCACCGACGATGATCAGGTGCTCCGGAAGGAAATCGACTTCCATCATGCTCGAGTTAGTAAAAAACGGCACCTCATCAAGGCCTTTCCAGTCAGGCACACGGGCGCGGGTACCAACATTGATAAATATTTTCTCGGCCTCAAGCACATTGCCGTTAACCTTGACCGAATGAGCATCAACAAATCGTGCGTGACCGCGAATCAGCTCTACATTTCCCATTCCCGCGAGCCAGTCGGTGAGGCCTTGATTCGATGCGCCGGCCACATCGTCCTTGCGGGCTTTCACCCGGTTCATGTCGACCGATATATCACCTTCGATAGAAACGCCGAAACTCCTGGCCTGGCGAGCCAGGTAGGCAACCCGGGCGCTGCCTACGAGCGTTTTCGTTGGGATACATCCGACATTGACACATGTACCCCCTATAAGCTTGCGCTCTATGATGGCTGTTTTGAGACCTTCCTGATTCATCCGACCGGCAAGCGCTGGACCGGATTGGCCGGTACCGATGATTATTGCATCATAATGGGTAGACATTTGTGGTGGCTCCTTCGGATTTGGTGTGGCAGGCTGGCGTCTTCTGTTGGCCGAATGTTGGTCCTAGTCGATAGACTCTCATCTCCAAACTGCATCACGGTGATCTGTTCAGCTCGCGCTCGCTGGATTCCTGGCATTGGTCACCGCTGCAATTGACAACCCGCCATTGGCCACCGCGCCACTTCACAACGATGAGTGCACTACCAATGCCCGCAAGCATGGCCAAATAGGCGGGTAGGGCGTGTGGAGACAGTCCGGGAATGGCGTTCAGTAACAACACGTCATTGCCACCGGGTACAAGCGCTGCCCCGAGGCCCATCAGAATACCGCCCCAGATATACCCATGCCATCCAGTTTGGGGCCGCCAGGTGAGGACGAAGCGCCTATTGAGAGCAGCCGAAACAAGCACACCGACGACCAACGCAAAAAACAGCCACCACAGCATGGCCGCAGACACCTGCTCGGCACCGACATCGACCGGGGCGACCAGTTGCCCGACACTCCGACGCAACGTGTGCGCGTATGACCATGTTCCCAGGTGAGCGTACAGAATGCCGTTGCTCACACCGATGACAGCCGCGGCGGTGGACAGTCGATACCGAGGGGCCAATACAAGTGTCCACCACCGCGCACTGGGCGCCGTTCGCCACAGTCGGGCGATTTCCCAAATCATCCAGAGGGTCAGTGCAAGTCCTAACACCGTGGCAGAAGCAAAATTCAACTCAATCCACGGTGCAGCACGAATGTACCCGATGTTGGCGGCGGGGAGATTGACCAGCCCATAGATTGCGAGGCCGGCCGCGAACCCCGACAGCGTGACGATCATGCCGAGATTGCCGTTCCCGAGGCGTGTCAGCGTGGAGAATGCGCAACCGCCATTCAATACGGCGCCGATTCCAAACAGCACTCCGCCGAATACGCCAGGCCAGACGATGCCGAAACCGAGTGGAGCAGGAGGCGCCGCGCCGAGCCACCACACTAACCAGACAGTGACCCCGGTCACCCACAGAACGGTTTTGGCAAAGCTCAGAAGCATGTACGCGCGCCGTGTAGTGAGCACTTCCTCGACCGCCTTGACGGTGCAGATGCTTGTCCGATCAGCGAAAAAACCCACCACACCCGCCAGGGCAAAGAACAATATCCAGACCTCGAAGTGGATGCTCATCGTGCATACGGCCGAATCGGAAACTCGTTGGATTATACGACCCAACGCTTTTGCAATATCAATGGCAGTGATCTATGTCCTGTCGAATTGCCGCGCCAACGCGGTGCCGAACCTCGGTCCACTGTGGTGCAATATCCGGTTAAGCGGCCACCGCCCGATGATTCTGACCGAGCAGGATCTTTCTCGATTCCTCGGTCACCGTCGGGGTGGTATTGATGCTGGCGCCGATTTCGTAGGCGCGAGCAACGGCCGGCCGTTGTTCGATTGTCTTGAACCAGCGTTCAAGATGCGGAAAATCCTCGAGCCGTAGTTGCAGATAAGGGTGTTTGAACACCCAGGGATAACTGGCCATGTCGGCAATCGAGTAATCGCCAGCGATGAACTCGCGGTCTGCCAGTCGCTTGTCCAGAACACCGAACAGGCGGCTTGTCTCGCTAACATAGCGATCGATCGCATAGGGGATTTTCTCCGGCGCGTACTGGCCAAAATGCAGGTTCTGTCCGAGCATCGGACCAAGCCCGCCCATTTGCCAAAATAGCCATTGTAGTACTTCACTACGTCCCGGCACGTCTTGCGGTAGAAAGCGCCCGGTTTTCTCTGCCAGGTAAAGCAGAATGGCGCCGGATTCAAACAGCGAGA
>SMUX01216017.1_pt1 | contig 10729 bp, 10 predicted proteins | sample 2456431 | NCBI WGS metagenome assembly SMUX01 (sample SAMN11095930, study PRJNA526329) | marine sediment metagenome | biome: Marine sediment; feature: Surficial sediment; material: Deep marine sediment; isolation source: Hadal surficial sediment | place: Pacific Ocean | collected 2014-11 | depth... | reverse complement strand
GTGCCTTGGCCAGTTCCACCCGGTGCCGCTGGCCGTAATCGAAACAGAGCGTTACCGGCGAATACCCCTGTTGGAGGGCAATCGCCAGCACGGTGGCCGAGTCCAGCCCCCCGCTCAAAAGCACTATCGCCTTTTTTTTCATAAAGTTAATTCCCTTTGGAAGTTAGCGATTGCTATTATATACTACGCTGTTTACAATACCCTAAAATCTGTAAAATCAGGCTTTTCCGGACGTATGTTCGACAATTTATCCAACCGCCTCGAGGCGATCTATAAAAAATTAAAGGGCCGCGGCAAGCTGAAAGAAGCCGACGTCGACCAAGCCCTGCGCGAGATTCGCGTCGCCCTGATCGAAGCGGATGTCAGCCTGCCGGTAATTGTGGATTTTCTGGCCAAGGTGCGGGAGAAGTCCATCGGCCAGGAAGTGCTCAAGAGCCTGACCCCCGGTCACCAGATGGTCAAGATCGTCAACGACGAGCTGGAGCGTCTGCTGGGGGGCGAGGTCAGCGACATCCGGTTTTCCGACAGCCCGCCCACGATTATTCTGATGGTCGGTCTGCAGGGCTCCGGCAAGACCACGACGGTCGGCAAGCTGGCCAAAAAATTCAAGAAGGAAGGCAAGAACTGTCTGCTGGTCCCGGCCGACGTGTACCGCCCGGCGGCCATCGAACAGTTGAACGTATTGGGACGCGATCTGGAGATCGACGTCTACCAGGCCGGAGATGATAAAGACCCGGTCAGCATTTGCGCCAACGCTGTGAAGCAGGCCCGCGATGAAATGCGCACCGTGGTGATTCTCGACACCGCCGGCCGTCAGCAGATTGACTCTGCGTTGATGGACGAAATCAAGGCCATCAAGAAAAAGATCGAGCCGCATGAGGTGCTGTTCATCGCCGATTCCATGATGGGCCAGGAAGCGGTGAACGTGGCGAAGGCGTTCCACGACGCGGTGGGCATCGACGGCGTGGTGCTGACGAAGATGGACGGGGACGCGCGCGGCGGCGCGGCGTTGTCGATCAAATCCGTCACCGGCCGGCCCATCAAATACATCGGCACCGGCGAGAAACTGGACGCCCTCGAGCCGTTTCATCCCGACCGCATCGTGTCGCGCATACTCGGCATGGGCGACGTGATGACCCTGGTCGACAAGGCCAAGGACACCTTCGAGCTGGAACAGCAGGAAGCGCTCGAAAAGAAATTAAAGAAGAATGCGTTTGATCTGGAGGATTTCCGCGACCAGCTCAGGCAGGTGCGCAAAATGGGGTCGATCCAGGATCTGCTGGGCATGATACCCGGCGCGGGCAAATTGATGAAGGGCATCAAGGTGGACGACGGCGCGTTTGTCCGCATCGAGGCCATCATCAATTCGATGACGCCGCACGAGCGGTCGCGCCACAACGTCATCAACGGCAGCCGCAAAAAACGCATCGCCGCGGGAAGCGGCACTACCGTCAGCGAAATCAACAAACTGTTGAAGCAGTTTTCGCAGATGAAGAAAATGATGAAAAAAATGTCGTCCGGCGGTTTCCGAGGTTTCAATCTGGGAAGCCTGATGGGAGGACGAGGGAGCATGAACCCCTTTTAATTCGGGTGAGACCTTTTTAAATAGAAGTTATTTTTTTTCATAACCACAGGAGGAAACATTGGCAGTAGTCATTCGATTAAGTAGACGAGGAGCAAAAAAGAGGCCCTTCTATAGGGTAGTTGCGACCGATTCACGAGCTCCGAGAGACGGCAAGTTTCTTGAATTGTTGGGCACCTATGACCCGTTGAAAGCTGAGGATCAATTTAAGATTGACGCGGAAAAAGTGCAGAGCTGGATCAAGAAAGGCGCTTTGCCTTCCAGGACCGTGACATCGCTTCTGAAAAAAGCCGGAGTTGCCTTATAAGGTGTTAACGAAGGACGTCATTTTGATCTTCCTGTCTCGAAGCTGATCGTTGTAAAGGAGTTGCACCCGGCGAAGATTTAACGCCGGGTCTACAGTGGATCTGGGAGGTATCGAGCATGAAGGATCTTATCATTGTCATCGCGAAAGCATTGGTGGATTTTCCGGATCAGGTGGAGATCAGGGAAGTGGTGGGTGAGAAAACCACGGTTCTGGAATTGAGGGTGGCCAAGGAAGACCTGGGCAAAGTGATCGGCAAGCAGGGCAAAACCGCCCGGGCTATGCGCACCATTTTAAACGCCAACGCGACCAAGTTGAAGAAACGGGCGGTTTTGGAAATTATTGAATAATTCATGGATTGGGTTCCGGTTGGTGACATTACGAAAACCCATGGGTTGAAGGGAGAAGTTAAACTTAAACCTTCGGTGACCGGCCCGAATCGAGTTCAAGGACCTCATCGTGCCCGGATTGTGGGAGACGACGCGGGGCCTGCCGAAACGATTCTGGAGAAAGTCCGCGGACAGGGCGGACGGTGGATCGTCAAGTTCAAGGATTGTAAAACGGTTGAACAGGCGCAAACCCTGGTGGGGAAGACTCTCGAAATTTTTACCGAGGATTTCCCACCGTTGCCGGACGGGGAATATTACTGGTTTCAGATCGAAGGGCTGCAGGTCTTCGATGAAGAGGGCCGGTGTTACGGAACGATCACCGAAATCATTTTTACCGGCAGTAACGACGTGTATGTGGTTCAGGATGGGGACAAAGAACTCCTGCTTCCGATGATTGACTCCGTGGTCAAGTCCATTGACCTCAAGGAGAACAAACTCATTTTTCATATCATCGAGGGATTACTTGAAGACCATCCGGTTTGACATTATTTCTATTTTTCCCGGGATGTTTGAGTCCCCGTTTCGTGAAAGCCTGTTGAACAAGGCGCAGGAAAGAGGCATCGTCGAGATCAGGACGCACGATCTTCGCAACTACACGCTGGACAAGCACGGGCGGGTGGACGATGCACCTTTTGGTGGCGGGGTGGGGATGGTGATGAACATCGAACCCATCGACCGCGCTCTGGAAGCCGTTAAAAAAGATCGTCCCAAGGCGTACAGTATTCTGTTGTCGCCCGGCGGTTATCGTTTCGATCAGAAAAAAGCCTGGGAGCTTTCCGGCAAGGATGAAATCATCCTCGTTTGCGGACGCTACGAAGGGGTGGACGAGCGGGTTTCCGAACTGGTCGACGAAGAGTTGTCCATCGGCGACTATATATTAAATGGTGGCGAAGTGCCCGCAATGGTAATTGTAGAAACCGTGGCCCGCCTGGTGCCCGGGGTGGTGGGCGATGAGCAGTCGTTGGCCGAGGAATCCTTCGCTTCCGAAATGCTGGAGTATCCGCAGTACACACGCCCGCGGGATTACAAGGGGTTCCAGGTGCCGGACGTTCTGATGTCCGGCGACCACAAGAAAATCGAAGAATGGAAGCGGCAGGCGGCGCTCCGGAAAACGGCCAAACACCGTCCCGATCTTTACCGCAATATTCAAACGGGCGGTTCTGAATAAACAACTTGATTACGGCATAGTTTGACCGAATCGGTTCATAGCCATATCGATATCGCACTGGTGCATTTCCCGGTTTACAACAAATCGGGAGAGATCGTCACCTCATCGGTGACCACCCTGGACGTGCATGACATCTCGCGGATCGGCCGCACGTTTAACGTCGGCATGTTTTATGTCGTCACGCCCCTGGAAACCCAGCAGAAGCTGGTCCGCCGGCTGATGGACCATTGGCTGGAGGGTTACGGGTCGGAATACAATCCCACCCGCAAGCAGGCCCTGCTAAACACCCGCGTGGTGAACGTGCTGGACGATGCAGTGGCGGACATCACCCAGCGCCGGGGAGAGCGGCCGCGGACCATTATCCCGGACGCCAAGCGGTTTCCGCAGAGCCGGTCCTACCGGGAAGTGCGCGAGGCGTTGAAGAGCGATCATCCCCACCTGCTGGTGTTCGGGACCGGTTGGGGATTGGAAAAAGGCATTGTGGAACGGGCCGATATCGTACTGGCCCCGATAGAAGGACTGAACGGCTACAATCACCTGCCGGTCCGGGCGGCCATTGCGATCATCCTGGACCGCCTGCTGGGACGGGGGATGGGGGCCGAATAATTTGTTTGTGAGTTTGCGTGGAAACTGGTATGATCCGCGCTTTTATGTCGAAGGAGACGGGTTTCATGAATTTGGTCGATCAGATTGAACAAAAGGAAATGAAGGAAAAAACCCCCGAAGTGCGCATTGGGGATACCGCCCGGGTGCACTTTCGCATCGTCGAGGGCAATAAGGAGCGCGTCCAGGTGGTGGAAGGCGTCGTGATCAAAATGCGCGGCAGTCAGAACCGCAAAACCATCACCGTGAGAAAAGTATCGTTCGGCGTCGGCGTCGAGCGTATCTTCCCCCTGCATTCCCCGCGGGTGGAAAAAGTGGAAATCGTAAAACACGCCAAGGTCCGCCAGGCCAAGCTGTACTACCTGCGGGAACTGCGCGGCAAAGCGGCGCGTTTGAAAGAAATCCGGGTCCAGAGGGTCAAGGGCAAATCCAAGGCATCCAAAAAGAAATCCAAAGCCAAAGCCAAAGCAGAAACCGAAGCCTGATTCCCGTTTCGGCGGCACCCGTTTTCTCAACCGGCCTCGCCATCGAGGCCGGTTTTTTATGGGTTGAATGGGGTCCCGGGTGCGGGCGCCGTCTCTGACGAGGGCCGGGCCGGCGGCGGTGATAAGGGGTTGGATTTCGGCATCAGTTGCCTGCGGCTCAACAGATAAAGAATGGATCGTCCCAGCCCGTGTTTGAGCGGATTGGCTTGGTACGCCCGGTTCGCTTCCGGTAGAAGCCGGCGAAGGTCCTCCAGGCGGCGGGCGTCGATGGGATGGATGAACAACATTTCCGGTACCCGCGATCCTCTTTTCATTTGGTTGATCCGGCTCCAGAACCGCACGGTTTCCATAGGATCATATCCCGCCTGCACCATCAAATGCATTCCCAGGTCGTCCGCCTCGAATTCATGGCGCTGGCTGAAAGGCATTGACCGATCCTGGCCGACCCCCAACGCCGTCATGATCTCATTTTTATTTCTGGAGTTTGAAAAACCGGCGGGAATGGCCGCGCCTCTTCCCGAATTATGGAAAGACCGCGACAGGCGCTCCGTGCCATGCCGGGCCACGACGTGCGCGATTTGATGGCTCATCACCGCCGCCAGTCCCGCCTCGTTGGCGCACACCGGAAGAATGCCGGTGGTAACCGCTACCTTGCCGCCGGGCAGGGCGAAGGCGTTTCGCTCGTTCGATTCGATCAGTGCAAACTCCCAGTTCAGGTGCGGCATGGCAGACACCGCCGCCAATTGCCCGCCCACCCGGTTTAAAATTTTGAGCAACTGCGGGTCCTGCGATAATTTTTCATGTTTCAGGATTTCCCGGTAGGCTTCCTCACCCAGAGCCGTTTCCTGATAGAGAGGCACCGTCATCTCAGGCTGGGGCGGCGGGAACGGGAACCTGGCGCAACCCAAAAGGAGAGAGAAAATCAAAACCGCTGGAATCCAACACCTTGGCAACATGAATTGATTATAGAATTCACCACCTTACTTTTCAACGGCCACTTTTGTATTGCCAGCCCCCGGCGAATCACTTATTATCGGCGCAAAGGAGTGGCCTATGCGGGACCACGAAATGGAAGCGGAACATTCCGGATACCGTTCAGTGGCGGGAGTGGACGAAGCGGGGCGCGGGCCTCTGGCGGGTCCCGTGGTGGCCGCCGCCGTGGTGTTGCCTCGGGATATTTCCCTGCCCGGTTTGCGCGATTCCAAAAAAATGTCCCCGACTCTTCGCGCACGCCTGTTCAACCAGATCATCGCGCAATGCACAGGATTCGGAATCGCCCGTGTCGATGAAACCACCATCGACGAGATCAACATCCTGCAGGCGGCGCTGTTGGCTATGAAGCGCGCGGTGGAGCAACTGCCCCTGGAGCCCGATTTGCTGTTGATCGACGGCAACCGCGGCATCGAATGCGAGACGCACCAGAAAACTATTATCGGCGGGGACGACACCCGTCTCTCCATTGCCGCCGCGTCGGTGCTGGCGAAGGTGACGCGCGACCGGCTGATGGAGGAATACCACGAGCAGTACCCGCGATATGAATTTTCCCGGCACAAGGGATACGGCACCCGCCTGCACAAGGAACGCATCCGGGAGTACGGCCCCTGTCCCATTCACCGGAAAACGTTTAAAGGCGTGGCGGAATACTGGCCCCCGCGCCCGGAATAACTTTTTGGATATTGGAATGCTGTCGGCATTGAACAAAAAATGGATTTTTGCGAATCCGGAAACCACCTCGGTCGACCGGTTGTGTGAGGCGCTGGAAATATCTCCCTTTCTCGCCCGCCTGATGGTCAACCGCGGTCTCGGAGATCCGGAAGAGGCCCGCTTTTTCCTCAACCCCGAGCTGGATCATGTCCACGATCCTTTTTTGATGAGGGGAATGGATGTGGCCGTCCGGCGCATCGTTGAAGCCATCCAGAACCGGGAGACCGTCACGGTGTACGGCGATTACGATGTGGACGGCGTGACTTCCGCCGCGCTGATGGTGCATTTCTTCCGCGAACTGGACGCGCCGTTCGATTTTTACCTGCCCAACCGCATGGAGGAAGGCTACGGCCTCAACGAGCAGGCGCTGGACACCATCAAGGCGCGCGGCTGTAACCTCGTCATTACGGCGGATACCGGGGTGACCGCACTCCGGCAGGTGGCGCATGCCAACAAGATCGGCATGGAGGTCATCGTGACCGACCACCATCAAATCGCCGAGGAAGGATTGCCCGATGCGCTGGCGGTGTTGAATCCGCACCAACCCGACTGCACGTACCCGTTCAAATTTCTAAGCGGCGTTGGCATCGTGTTCAAGTTGGCGGAGGGCATTCGCCGGGGACTGCTGGACGCGGGGTGGGAGGCGGACCGCCTGCCGAACCTCAAAAAACATCTCGATCTGTTCACCTTGGGCACCATCGCCGATATGGCGCCGCTGATCGACGAAAACCATGTGCTCACGGCGCATGGCCTGGAAGCTTTGCGCAACAGCGTCAAGCCGGGGGTGATCGCCCTGAAATCGGTCGCCGGTGTCGACGGTAAAGTCGATTCTTCTTCCGTGGGGTTCGGCATGGGACCCCGCCTGAACGCCGCCGGAAGGCTGGGTCAACCGGACCGCGGCCTGCACCTGCTGGTGTCGTCCGACCTCAACGAAGCCATGGAAATGGCCAAATCGCTGGACGCGTTGAACGAGGAACGCAAGGAAACGCAGAAATGGTGTTACGAGGAAGCGGAGTATCTGCTGGATCGGCAGGTGGATCTGGAAAATGAAAATGTCATCGTGCTGGCGTCGGAAAATTTTCACCAGGGGGTGATCGGCATCGTCGCCTCCAAACTGGTGGAAAAGTTTTACCGGCCGGCGATCCTGATCGCGCTCCAAAAAGGCGTTGGCAAAGGGTCGGCGAGAAGCATCCCGTCGTTCAACCTGGTCAAGGCGATGACGCAATGTTCGGAACATCTCATCCAGTACGGCGGCCACGCCTATGCCGCCGGATTGAACATCGAAGAAGGCCGCGTGGATGCATTCCGGAAAGCCATGAACCGGGTCGGTGACGAATATCTTACTAGGGACAACTTGGTGGCGGAGTTGCCGGTGGACGCCACCCTGATGATGCAGGACATCACCCAGGAGCTGTTCGGAGAAATTGAAAGCCTGGAACCGTTCGGGCAGATGAACAAGGTCCCGGTTTTTTTCTCGAGTGAGGTTCGGGCGCGCAACGTCAAGTTCGTCGGCCGCGAGGACAACCACGTTCGCTTCCGGGCGTTCCAGGGCAACCAGTTCCGCAATGTTATCGGCTTCAACCTGGCCCACGCATTTCAATCCATCGACGCCCACGCACCCATCGATCTGGTGTACGAAATACGCCGCAACACTTGGGGCGGCCGCGACTCCATCGAAATCAAACTCCTCGATCTCAGATCCAGCATGGAAGAAAAACAAAGCTAAACAAGATTGTCATCCTGAGTGAAACGAAGGATCTGGGTTTTATGTTTCATCGGTGTTTATCTGTATTCCCTTCGGCAAGCTCAGGACAGGCATCTGCGTCCGGGCAAGGCCCGGAGCTGAATCAGGTCCAGCGTCACGCGGGTCTCTGTGTCCTCTGTAGTGAAAGGGTTGTTAATTATTGAGAATCATTCCGCTCTGACGGATTCTTTGGGGTTGAGGCGCATGGCGAGGCGGGCGGGATAAAGCCCGGCCATGCAAGCGACGATCCAGAACAGAATCACCGCGATCAGTATAAAAGTGTAAGGAAAAAACACCTGGATGGTCCAGCCGAACGATTGTTTGTTGATCACGAAGATCAGCAGATAAGACACGACGATCCCGGCGGCCAGGCCCAGCGCCGAGCCGATCACTCCCAGCAGTCCCGCCTCGATCAGAATCATTTTTTTGATCTGCTCCTGAAACGCCCCGATGAAACGCAAAATCCCGATTTCCCGCCGCCGCTCGATAATCAGCGAGATCAGCGTGTTGAACAATCCCAGCACCGCCACGCCGACGCCGATGATTTCCAGCGAATAAGTGATGGCGAAGGTCTTGTCGAAAATTTTCAGCACTTCCTTTTTGAGTTCCACGTTGGACCGCACGATAATCCGGTCGGACCTTCCGATGGTTCGGATGATTTCCTTGCGGACCTCCGGCAGATGTTTGGCATCTTGCAGGTAGACCACGAAACTGTTGACGTTGGGATCGTTGTAATATTTCAGGTAGGTGCCGCGGTCGATAATAATCAGTCCCCGCTCCTGCGAATAGTCGTAGTAAACCGCCGCGATCTCCAATTCCAGAGGCCCGGAAGGGGTGTTCAGGGCCAGGCGGTCCCCGGTGTCCACCTGATGCTTCAGTGAAAACGATTCCGACACAATGGCGCGGTTGTATCCCACCAACAATTCGGCGAGCTCGCCGGCCGGCGGACCTTGCTTGATCACCAGATTGCCGTGACGCGACAGAATGTTGAAATCCCCCGAGCCGAGAAGGGCCGGCTCATCGTGGTAGGAAATAGGGATGGCGCGGAACAGGTCGACCGCCTTCACGCCGGGTGTTTCCCGGAGCGCGGCCACTTTATCCAGCGGCAGGGTGTATTGGTAATCAATATTCTTGCCCCCGGCGGCGCGGACGAACAGATCGGCTTGCAGGGTCTGGTTGATCCACACCACCACCGTTTGCCGAAAACTGTGCACCATGATCGACATGCTGATCACCATCATGAACGCGATCGCCAGCGACGATACCGCCATGGAGTTGCGCCCCACGTTCTGCGACAGGTTCATGCTGGCCAGCAGGCCTTCGCCCTGAAACCAGCGCTTGCACAGTCCGTGCGAAAGGTCGCGCAGAACCAGCAGGCCTGAGGGAGCCAGGAAGGAGATTCCCATCACAATGAAGAACACCGACAGGAATCCAAAATAAGGAAACTGCGCGATGGCCGGGAGTTGCGAACACACCGCCGCCAGCAGAAAAACAAACAGAGCCAGGATGGTCAGTTTGCGGTTGCCGCGGAAAATTTTAAGATCGTAACTGCCGCGCCGCATGACCTGGGTGGGCGACGTGGTGGCGGCATCCCAGGCGGGGATGACCGCCGAGACGAACGACAACCCGACACCGAAAAGGAAATAGAGGCCCATTTGATCCCAATGAAAATCCACTTGGGTCACGTGGGTGGGAGCGTACAGATTGTTGACGGTGATGGCCACCGCATCCAGCGCAAATTGCGCCAGGTAATAGCCCAACGCGATACCGAGGGCTGATCCGATAACCCCGATCACCCCCGCTTCCAGCAAAAATATGGAAGCGATCAATCCCGGCGAGGCGCCCATCGCCCGCAGGGTCCCGATCTCCGTTCGCCGGCGCACCACCGACAGGGAAATCATATTGTAGATGAGGTAAAGGCCGACCAGCAGGGCGACGAAACTGAGCGCCGTTAAATTGTATTGAAACGCGCGCAACATTTTTTCGACCTGCTGGTTTCTGCGTTCCGGCCGGTCGACCCGAAGGAAACCGGGAAGCACTTCCGAAATTTTTCGTTGCATGAAGGCAAAATCCCTGTCTTTTAGAAACTCCACGTCGATCCGGTCCAGTTTTCCGATTTTGCCGAAGGCTTTTTGCGCGGCCAACAGGTGCATGACCGCAAAATTCCGGTCCAACGCTTTGGCCAGACCCTTGTGTTCCAGAATGCCGTTCACGTTGAGCTTTTGTACCTTGCCGTTGATTAGAAAATGGACGTGATCGCCGGGTTTGAAGTCGGTTTCCGGAATAAACTTTTCCGGCAATATGACGCCCCGGGGATCCAGGATAAGGGGTAACAGGCTTGTAAAATTGGAGCGCTTGGTTTTCAGGGAAAAGTCGCGGATGCCGTTGGCTTTCAGCAGGTCGGTCCCCAGAAATTCCACCACCTCGTTGCTATCCACCTCCACGCCGTATCCCCGAATGATCGGATAGGCTCGTATCTCGTCTCCGAGCGCTTGCAGATTATTTAAATATTTTTCGTCAAAAGGGATGCCTTCCGCTTCGACCACCGCATCGGCCTTCCCCAACGCCAGGTCGACGCTTTCGCTGAAGGACAGCAGGGTCTGCCGGTTGGCGAGCTGGATGCTCAAAAATACCGATACGCCGAGGGCGACCCCGAGAATGGTGATGACAAATCGAAAGGGATCGCGCACCAGAGGCCGCAGGATAAGCGCCGTGAACAGGTCCTTGAAATAAATCAGAAAGCTCATGGT
>SMUX01296022.1_pt1 | contig 10736 bp, 15 predicted proteins | sample 2456431 | NCBI WGS metagenome assembly SMUX01 (sample SAMN11095930, study PRJNA526329) | marine sediment metagenome | biome: Marine sediment; feature: Surficial sediment; material: Deep marine sediment; isolation source: Hadal surficial sediment | place: Pacific Ocean | collected 2014-11 | depth... | reverse complement strand
GATCAGGTCCGACGCGTCGGGGAGGGCGGCGGGCGTGGTGGTCTGAACCGAGGTCAACCCGGCCAGCTCCGCCGTGTCCTCTGCTACCACCGGGTGCAGCTTCCGTTCAACCAGCCAGGCCACCACGTCGCGCACGACCGGCGCCGCTGCCTGCAGATGGGTCTTTGCGACGATACCGACCGAAGCGATCGGGCGGAGCGTGGGCTCGAGCATGGGGGCGTCGGCACACATCAGATGTCGGCGGTGTGTCGCAGGTGGAGGAAGAATTCCCGGTTGCCTCCGACGCCGGTAATCGGCGAGGGCGTCATCGCGACGCGTGTCAATCCTACCTCAGCGCCCGCGGCCGCCACATCTGCCACGACGCGGGTGTGGACCGTCGGGTCCCTCACCAGCCCGCCGCGCCCGACTTCGGTGCGTCCGGCCTCGAATTGCGGCTTCACGAGGGCGACGAGGTCCCCGTCGGGTTGGAGGAGCATCGGGAGCCGGGCGATGAAATACCGGATCGAGATGAACGACACGTCCACCGTGATGATGTCGAACTGGCACTGATCCGGTGGCAACGTGTCGGGGGTCACGGTGGCGATGTGCACGCGCTCGAGCACCACCACCCGCGGGTCACGGCGCAGGCGCCAATCGAGCTGGCCGTGTCCGACATCGAGGGCCACGACCGTGCGCGCGCCTCGTCGCAGCAAGACGTCGGTGAACCCGCCGGTTGACGCGCCGACATCGAGCGCGACCGTGCCGGTCGGGTCGATGCCGAGCTCGTCGAGCGCGTGGGCCAGCTTTACGCCGCCACGGCCGACATACGGGTGGTCGGGACGGTCGACCGTGACGTCGGCGTCGCTGGGAACAAGCGTTCCGGCCTTCGTCGTGGTCTGGCCATCTACGCGCACCTGCCCGGCCAGAATCAACGCGCGTCCGCGCGTCCGCGAGTCGACCAGGCCACGATCGTGGAGTAGCGTGTCGAGTCGGACCCGGGGCATTGGAGTGTGCTCGAGGAGTCTAGCTTGTCCGCGAGACGACCCAGTCGACGATCTCGGCCAGCCGACCGCCGAGCCCGGCGGTCGCCAGCGCCTCCCGCGCCGCCTCACCCGCTTCGGCCGCCAGCACGCGCGACCGGTCGAGGCCGTGGATGGATGGATAGGTCCGCTTGCGGGCGTCGGCGTCCTTGCCTGCACGCTTGCCCAGGTCCGCAGCGTTGCCCTCGACGTCGAGGATGTCGTCGACGATCTGGAACGCGAGACCGAGGTGCGTTGCGTACCGGTCAACGGTCGCGACGGCGGTCTCGTCGCCGCCGGCCAAGATCGCCCCGGCGACCGCCGCCGCGCCGATCAGCGCGCCGGTCTTGCGCTCGTGCATCTCACGCAGCGCGGCGTCATCAGACCCGTCACGCCGGTTCGGGTCCTCGCCCCCGGGTCCGGTGCCGGTCGCCACCAGGTCGAGCACCTGTCCTCCGACCATGCCGGCGGCGCCGGCCGCCTCTGCGACGCGGGCGATCGCGCGAAGACGGCGCTGGTCGAATCCGGGCGGTGTGTCCGATCGACGCCGGGTCAGGACGACGAACGCGTGGGTCAGCAACGCGTCCCCGGCCAGGATCGCCACGCCCTCGCCGTAGATGACGTGCGCGGTCGCCCGTCCTCGCCGCAGGCGGTCATCATCCATGGCCGGCAGGTCATCGTGCACGAGGGAGTAGGTGTGGATCAGCTCCACCGCGCAGGCGGCCGGCATCGCGAACGTCATGCCGGCGTCGCCGGTAGGCGTGTCGGTGTGTCCGCACTCCACCACCGCCTCGGCTGCGGCCAGGGTCAGGATCGGGCGCAGCCGTTTCCCACCCGCGAACAGGCTGTATCGCATCGCCTCGGCGATGAGCGGGGGGCAGGCAGGTGGAGTGGGAAGCGTCGCCCCGAGCGCGGCGTCGATCTCCGTGCGCCGGGTCTGGCGATAGTGGTCGAAACTGGAGGAGGTGGTCACACCTCGCCGTCCTCCAGCGACGGTGTCAGCGTCTCGGGCGCTGGTGTGCGTTCACCGCTCTGGCTGAGGATCTCGATACGTCGTTCCGCGTCTTCGAGCCGGCTATGGCAGAACCGCGACAGCTGGACACCGCGCTCGAACAGCTGGAGCGACTGCTCTAGCGAGAGGTCGCCCGCCTCGAGGGTCTTCACGATGGTTTCCAATTCAGCGATGGCCGACTCGAAATCCGTGATGTGGTTCTCCATAGCCTTCAGTCCTTGCTGGTCACCGTGCACGTGAGCTGCCCCTGACGCAGGGTGATCGCGACATCATCTCCCACCGACACCGCGGACGCATTCCGCACGATCGCGGTGCGGTCCGCGTTCCAGCAGACGGCGTAGCCGCGTGCGAGGACCCCCAGCGGGCTCAGCGCCTCCAGACGGCCGGTCAGGTCACCCAGATGGCCCTCCAGCCGCTGGCGCCGATGGACGATCGTGGCGCCCAGTCGTTCGCCGGCGACCACCAAACGGGTCCGGCTGGCCTCAAGTCGGCGCCCCGGCTCGCGGGCCTCCAGCGTGAGCTGCGCGGCGCGCAGGCGGCGCTCTCGAGTGGCGAGCGTCGACCTGGCGGTCCGGGTCAAGGCGTGTGTCAACTCGGCCGCGTGCCGGCCGCGTATCGCGAGCCGGGCCGGCCAGGCGGCCAGACCCGGGCGGCGGTCGAGCTCGAGGACTCTGGTGAAGCGACGCCGGATCGCGTCCCGGAGGGTTGCGCGCAGCCGGTCACCGAGCTGGGCCACCCGGCCGAGGAGATCGTCCCGACCCGCGACCACGATCTCAGCCGCGGCCGAGGGGGTCGCGGCGCGGATGTCGGCCACCATGTCGCTGATCGTCATGTCGATCTCGTGGCCGACTGCGGAGATGACCGGGACCGCCGCCGTCGCGATCGCTCGGGCGACCGGTTCCTCGTTGAAGGCCCACAGGTCATCGAGCGACCCGCCGCCCCGCCCGACGATGATGACGTCGACGCCGTCTTGTCCCGAGAGCTGGTCGATGCCGCGCGCGATCTGGCCGGCGGCGCCCTCTCCCTGCACGCGTACGGGGCAGATGACGACGTGGGCCGTGGGATGCCGCCGGGCCAGCACTTTGAGAATGTCCTGTAGCGCTGCCCCGTTCAGCGAGGTGACAACCCCGATCTGGCGGGGGAGCAGCGGCAACGGGCGTTTCCGGCTCGCCTCGAACAGCCCGTCCGCTTCGAGCGTGCGTTTCAGCTGGTCGAACGCCACCTGCAGCGCGCCCACTCCTTGTGGCTGCAGATGCTCGCACACGATCTGATACTCGCCCTTCGGCTCGTAGACGGTCACGCGGCCCCGCGCGACGACCCGCAGTCCGTCTTCCGGCGTGAACCGTAGATACCGGACGGCCGAGCGGAACATCACGGCCTTGAGCTGGGCGCGCTCGTCCCGCAGCGTGAAGTAGAGGTGCCCGGTTTTCCAGAGCCGGCTGTTCGCGATCTCGCCTTCGACCCAGACCTCCCCCTGGGTCGATTCCAGCACCCCGCGGATGCGGTTCGTCAGCTCGCTGACGGTCACGACCTCGCGGGTGGGCGCGCGGCCCGCGGGGGCGCCGAACGGCAGGGACGGAGGGTCGCTCACGGGGTGGTCACCGCCGGAGGTGCGGACGCCTCGATGTCGGCCGGGGTCAGGCTCAGACGCTCGATCGCCGTGGCCCGGCCGGTGGCGGGGTCGGCCGTCACAATGACCGCGTGCAGGCGCGGGTCGCCTCTGGCGGTGTCGAACCTACCGGGCATCCCGGTGAGGAACCGGTTCAGGACCACGCGCTTGTCGACGCCGATGACCGAATCGTGCGGCCCGGTCATGCCCACATCAGTCATATATGCGGTGCCACCGGGCAGGATTCGCGCGTCGGCTGACTGCACGTGCGTGTGGGTCCCGACGACCGCGGTGACCTGGCCGTCGAGGTGCCAGCCCATCGCGATCTTCTCCGAGGTCGCCTCGGCATGGAAGTCGACGAGAATGACGCGTGCCTCGTCCCGCACCGCAGCGATTTCCTCCTGGACGACCCTGAATGGGTTGTCGAGCGGCGCCATGAAGACTCGGCCCATCACGTTGATGACCGCGACCGGCTCGCCCGACCGGGTGTTGACGACGACATGGCCCGCACCGGGTACGCCAGCGGGGAAGTTCGCCGGTCTGATCAGCCGCGGCTCGAGCTGGATGTAATCGAGCGCCTCCCGCTTGTCCCAGACGTGGTTGCCAGTGGTCATCACGTCGACACCGTGGTCACGAATGGCTTCACCGATCTCCCGGGTGATGCCGTTGCCACCGGCGGCGTTCTCCACGTTGGCCACCACCAGGTCGAGCCCGTGTCGGTCGACCAGAGAGGCGACCCCATGGCGCGTCAGAGCGCGCCCCGGTTTGCCGACGATGTCACCGATGAACAGAATCTTCACGTCCGTGATCCGTCACGTTCGCAGGTGAACTGCGAGACCCTCATAATTACATAAAGGGAAGCCATGGACGACAGGTTGGCGCGTGAGGTAGCGGCGATCGCGAACGACCATCGGTCCGGTGCGAGCGCGCTGTTGCGACGTTCGCTTGCGGTGTTGCGCCGGGCCTCCGCGGCAGGTCCGGCGGCCCTCGAGCGGATAGCGCCTCTGGTCTGCCGCGCGCAGCCCTCGATGGGGGCGCTTTGGAACGCGGTCTGCACGGCCCTCGGCGCGGATGACCCGGTGAGGGCCCTTGACCGGTTCGAGCGCGAGACGGACCGGGCGGAGCAGGCGGTCACACGAGTGGCCGCCACGCTGCTGTCCAGGGGTGACGGGCCATCGCGGCTCGCGACCTGCTCGCACTCCGGCACGGTGGCCAGGGTCTTGGTGGCGGTCGGGGCACGACGTTCACTGTGTGTCGCGTGCGCAGAGGGGCGACCCGTCTACGAAGGTCGCGCAATGGCGGCCGGTCTGGCTGCGGCTGGGCTCGCGGTCGAGGTGTACACCGACGCGGGGGTGGGTGCCGCGCTTGGCGCAAGTGACGCGCTGCTGCTCGGCGCCGACACGGTGAGCGGCGACTGGGTGATCAACAAGACGGGGTCGGCGCAACTGGCCGCGTTGGCCGCGGAGCTGGATGTGCCTGTCTACGTCGTGGCCACCTGCGACAAGTTCGTCCCGCCCGGCGTCGCTGCCGTGCTGCGGCTGCGCCACGGGCCCGTGGCGGAGGTCTGGGGTCGTCCCCCTCACGGCGTCAAGGTTCGGAACCCCTACTTCGAACGGGTGCCGCTCACCTTGGTCCGCGCGGTCCTCTCGGACCGTGGCGTGCTGGATGCCGCTCTGGTGCGGAAGCGCTGTCATGAGGCTCATCGGCCGTCGGCGTTCGCACGCCTCGCCGGACTGCTAGGGCAATAATCATTAGGGTAGCCTCTCTTCTCTTCAGGCTCGTCGAATGCCCGTATCACGCGACCGGCTTACCCATGATAATATATTAGTTAATTACACTAAGATTTACTTATTGACAAACACTCATCTATTTTCTATTCTAGTTCTGGATGCGGGAACGTGAAGGTTGGGCACACGGTCAGGGCGGGGCCCAACCAGGGATCGGCACCGCGGGGCCGGCCATCGTTGGCGGCACGAATGCCGTCATGCACTGAACAGGCTGTTTCACATTCAGGAGGTAATCACATGTCACTCGTGCACTGGAATCCGTTTCGAGAGCTGTCCGCGTTCGACACCCCGTACAACCGGGTGTTCTGTCATGTCATCCCCGTGACCGACGAGGTCCCCCGCGAGTGGAGCTGGGTGCCGGCGGTCGACGTCTACGAGACAGACGACCACGCGCTGGTGGTCAGCGCCGAGCTGCCCGGTATCGAGAGCAAGGACGTGAGCGTCGCGCTCGAGAACGGTGTGCTCACCATTACGGGCGAGCGCAAGGTCGACACCGAGGTCGACCGGGAGCGGTGGTACCGATCCGAGCGCGCCTACGGCACGTTCCGCCGGTCGTTCACGCTGCCACGCACCGTGGATGTCGGAGCGGTCACCGCGGAACACAAAAATGGGACGTTGCGGGTGCGGCTGCCGCTGAAGGAGGAGGCCAAGCCGCACCGCATCACCGTCAACGCGGCCTAGGTGGTCGTCGACGGAGTGCGAGATGGCGCTGAGTCATCTGGCGCTCCCCGGCATCCGCCGAGGATACCGATCCCAACAGGAGAGGGGAAGCATGACGTCACCCCCGAGCATTCGTGACCTCAAGCTGATGGGCGCCGTCGACGCGCGGATCATCGTGCCGGTGCAGGACGCACACGGCGGCGTGACGATCTACTACCAGGGTCGTCCCACGCACTACCTGTGGGCCGGCGAGTGGTATCAGGCGATCCCGGAGCCGGCCGGTCCAGGCGACGCCGCGTTGTCCGATGCGGCATCGCACCAACCGATCACCCGCACTGACTAGTGTTCCGTGTCAGGAGTCCGTTGCCTCAGTGCTGACGTCGTACTCATGCCGTGCCAACCGGGCGCGGCGTCTCTCACGACGGGGTCTCGGTGCAACACGGGACGTTCACCATGGATGGCTAGGGGTGGTGCTCGCGCGCAACGAATCCGGTCGACTGCGCACCGGTTCTTGGCTATAATAAAAGGTTATGAATGACACTCACGATTCCGTCAATGACGGCGACACCGAACCGATAGCACCCACGCGGCCGGTCGCGATGCCGCGGATTCCCGAGCAGCGGATGAAGCCCATTACCAGCCGCTTTCTCTTCGTCGACGTGTCGTCCCGGCGGGCCAAGCAGCTGCGCCGGGGCGCCTTGCCGCGGCTCGAGGCGTTGCGGCCGGACCCGGAAACCGGCCACCGACCGGAGGCCACGTCCCGGCTGGAGCGTGTCGCGATGGAGGAGGTCGAGCAGGGATTGATCGTCTACGAACTGCACGAGGACACGAACCCGGAGGAGACCACGTCGTGACAGCGTCGGAGATCCAGTCGCTCGTGGTCGGCGTGCTCACGGGTCTCGGAGTGTCCACCGTCTTCCTGATCGCCGTCTTCGTCGGGTTCTGCGTGCTCGTGGGTTTCACCAAGACCCACCGCAAGATCAGCAAGGTCAGCCACATGGTGCGCAGCCTCGACGATCGGCTCGGGTCCGGTGCCCGCTACCTGTCGCCGGATGTGCCCCGCGGTCCCGCCGACCAGCTCAAGACCCCGGAACTGTTGGAACAGTCAGGTCGTTAGGGCTCATAGATAGCGGCGCGCTGGATGGCGCCTTGTCAGACGTGCGCCTGACCGTGCTCGGTGCGACGCCGGACTGTCCCCACCGACTGCTAGCCGCTGCGGTGTGGGGGTGTACGCTAGCGTCTGCGAGCGAGGCTGCGCCGTCGTCGCGTATCGATGTCAGACGCAGGGTTGCGAGACACAGGCGCGACGCCTAGCCCCTGATGGCCGCTGCCGGTGGCGTGTCGCGCCACCAAGGGGCGTCCCGCTCGTAGCCCGCACCGAGTCGCAACAGCGTCTCTTCGTCGAACGCCCGTCCGGTGAGCTGAAGTCCAACCGGCAACCCGGACGCGCCATATCCGCAGGGCAGACTGATTGCGGGCAGACCGGTCAGATTGGCGCTCGCCGTGAAGACGTCCCCCAAGTACAGCTGTAGCGGGTCGTCGGACCGTTCGCCGAGTCCGAACGCCGGCGTGGGCGTGGTCGGCATCGCGATCGCGTCGACCCGCTCGAACGCGGTGTCGTAGTCGCGTCGGATCAGGGTTCGGACCTGCTGGGCCTTGAGATAGTAGGCGTCGTAGTAGCCGGCGCTGAGGGTATAAGTGCCGAGCATGATGCGACGCTTGACTTCGTCACCGAACCCGGTGTCACGCGTGCGGTCGTACATCGAGGTCAGATCGGCACCGGCGGCGTCGACTGGCGCCCGATACGCGTACCGCACCCCGTCGTAGCGCGCGAGGTTGGAGCTGGCTTCGGCCGGCGCTACCACGTAGTAGGTCGGGACCGCGTAGCCGGCGTGCGGGAGCGGAACGTCGACGATCTTCGCCCCCTGTCCGCGCAGTACATCGATCGCCGCTGAGAACGCGGTGTGGACATCCGGATCGACACCGTCTTCCAGAATCTGCCACGGGACCCCGATAGTCGGGTTCGGCACCGGTTCCCTCAGCGCCGCGTCGAACGCGGGCACTGCCTCGACGGCCGAGGTGGCGTCGCAGGAGTCCTGACCGGCGATCGCCTGGAGCAGCGTGGCCGCGTCGGACACAGTCAGCGCGAATGGGCCGATCTGGTCGAGCGATGACGCGAACGCGAGCAGCCCATAGCGCGAGACCCGTCCATAGGTCGGTTTCAGACCGACGATCCCGCAGAAGGCAGCTGGCTGCCGGATCGAGCCGCCGGTGTCCGACCCCACCGCGATCGGCGAGAGGCGCGCTGCCACCGCGGCGGCCGACCCGCCACTCGAGCCACCCGGCACCCGTTCGAGATCCCAGGGGTTGTGTGTCGGCCCCGAGACGGAGTGCTCGGTGGTCGAGCCCATCGCGAACTCATCACAGTTGGTCTTTCCGATGACCACCGCCCCAGCTTTGGTCAGCCGATCGATCACCGTGGCGTCGTACGGCGCCACGAACCCCTCGAGGATGCGCGACGACGCGGTGGTCGGCAGTCCCCGCGTGCAGATGTTGTCCTTGACCGCCACCGGCACACCGGCGAGCGGCAGGTCAGGGTCCTCTGCGCCCCGTCGGTCGATCGACTCGGCGCGCTCGAGCGCCTGTTCCTTGGCGACATGCGTGAACGCGTGGATAGGGCCGTCGTGCGCAGCGATGCGCTCCAGATACTGTGCGCAGATGTCGACCGCCGTCAGGCCCTCCGCCATCGCGGTGCGGATGTCGCCAATGGTCTGGATGGAGGAGGCTGTCATCACCCGATGACCTTCGGGACCCTGAACAGCCCGTCACCGCAGGAGTCCGGGGCGTTGGCCAGCGCCTCGTCACGCGGCATCGAGGGACGCCGGTTGTCGGCTCGCATGACCGGGGCCGAGGTGACGGGGTGGGTCGTGGCCGGTACGCCTGTTGTATCGATCTGCTGGAGCCGGTCGAAATAGGACAGGATCTCGCCGAGCTGCCGAGTAAACCGATCCGTCTCGGACTCGGTCAGCTCGAGATGTGCCAGGGCCGCAATCCGCTCGACGTCTGATCGGCTCAGGGTGGTCACGCCTGATGCTAGTGTTCCGTTCCAGGGGTGCGCAACAGAATTCCCGATGTGCGGGTGGGACATCCCGCAAGGGAGAGCGCGGTCAGTGTTCCTGCGCGGCTGTAGATCCACAGGCGCCGCCACTCTGACCGGGTCTATCGCACCCGACTCGAGACCGACCGCACCACCAGCCTGCCGGACCTCTACGCTCGGGCGCGGTGGCGGCCGAGCGTTCCGCTCAACGTCTTCAGACCTCAGAAGTCGACCGCCAAAGTGTGAAGTTCTGCGGGGTGTCGACCGATAATCTGGATGTCTGTCGTGGGAGGCGGCAGGGGGGCTGGCGCGCGGCACACGTGACGGATGGTCGCGTCCGAGAGCCGTTCCGCAATCAGGTGTCGGTCCGCATAGGCACCAGGTGCCAAGGCGCAACATGGTGGCCACGAGTACGCACGTCGAGCGCGGCGAGTCCGGCCGCGAGGCCGAGGCGGAGTACACACTGGAGTACGCGGCCCGGTGTCCGCATTGTCGGGAGGAGATCGAGGTCGTGAACGTGGCGCGGCTGCTCCGTACACGGGTCAACTTCACGTCGACCCTGCCGCGTCGGGGTCACATCATCTCGTGCCCGCAGTGCAACACGATCATTGCCGCCGAGTTGATCGGTTTTGCGTAGGCCCGCAGAGACGCGTGCGTGTGGGACCCTCAGTGTGCGCCCGGTCCCTTGTAGTTCTTCTCGCCTGCCTCGATGCGCACATCCAGGCGATTGTCGGGCGGCGGCAGCGGACAGGTCGTGTACGGGTTGAACGCGCACGGTGGGTCGTACGCCATGTTGAAGTCCACGGTCGTCCACCCATCGGCATCCGGCGCGTCGGCGTAGAGGAACCGCGCCGCCGGGTACGTGTCGTCGCTACTGGTCAGGTCGCGCATGATGAACCACAGCCGCCGGCCGGAGTCGACCGGCAGCATCCGTACCTCCTTCCCCGCCACCGTCAACGTCACATACCCCGTGCTCGTGTCGGTCTCGATGTCGCCCAGGATGTTCATCTGGTGAGCGTCGCGCGGCGCTCGGATGGGTAGAGCTGCGCGTGTGTGATCGCCTCGCCATTGACCCCGAGGGTGCGCCCGGTCGGCGCGTGGAGCGTCACTGTGCCGTGGCGCACCTCGAAGACGCCCGCCTCGGCCGGGACGCCGTCCGGTAGGGTGAGGTCGTTGCGCGGGCTCGACCCGAAGTTGTTCTCGCCCTCACGCAGGAAGAACAGCGCGGACACAGTCAACCAGCCGTCGTCGGCCTCGAGCTGCGCCTCGTGCTCGACCCGCCACGCCTCGATCTCGTCCGTGTAGTCGTCATCAGCGACGGCGTGTACGGCCGCCATCCCGATCCCGCACAGGAACGCGACCGATAGGATCCGTCGCATCCGCGTGTGCATGGCATCATCTCTCGCAGTCCGTGGAGCACGTTTGGCTGCATTCGAGCGGCGCTGAATCTCGCGAGGCCTGCGCTGGGCTTCGAGATCAGGGGGTCACAGACTGCCAGCGTGTTCCTGCGTCGCGCCGTGCACTGGCCAGACGTGGCGTCTCGCAGAACGGGTCTCGGTGCGAGGCCGGACTT
>SMUX01316948.1_pt1 | contig 10741 bp, 11 predicted proteins | sample 2456431 | NCBI WGS metagenome assembly SMUX01 (sample SAMN11095930, study PRJNA526329) | marine sediment metagenome | biome: Marine sediment; feature: Surficial sediment; material: Deep marine sediment; isolation source: Hadal surficial sediment | place: Pacific Ocean | collected 2014-11 | depth... | reverse complement strand
TGAAGACTATAGAAACAAACTAGTTATGAAAAGACACACTCCTCCAATCATAAATCCTTTTGATAATTTCAAAGAGTTGTCAAGTGCTTTAGAAAAGTCCTCAAATATTCCTTGTCCCATAATTTTTACATCTACTAGGTTTTCCAATATTTCATATTTTGCAGTTGTTGTTTTTGTTTCAGCATTTTTGGCAATGTCCAAAAACCATTTTGATAATTTTTCAGAATTTGTAATCAAACCTAATTGATAGTACCCATTTCTGTTTCTAGCATTAACTGGGGCATAATGAGTGTCTGATGTACAAATCTCTAAAAGATTATAGTCTATTTTTGTAAAATTTTCTACGATTTTCTCTCTTACTCCATTTTCCATGTTATTTGCGTCAGCCCATCCTATGAAGTATTTTTTATTATTGATTTTTAGACATATTATCCCAAGACCGCCCATTCCTAAATCTTCAGTCTTGACATCCATGTCATCAGAATTTGCATATCCAAATTCGATTGGATAATTTTCTTTTGTTATCAATGAGTCTAAACAAGACTTGGCTGCCTTTAGCATGTCTTCCCCATCCTCTTTTGAAATTTCAGAACCCATTGCATTGTGGCTATCGACAATCATTGTTCTTGTATAATCTCGATTTTTTGCATACTGTTCTATTTCAGTTTTCATGTAACATGGAATATCTTCCATTCCATGTGGTGACAAGGACAAAAACAATACTGGATTTTTTCCAAATAATAACCCTGTAACCCTTGCTTTGTTAATTTGAACTGTTACTGGCTCGGTGCAAACAATTCCCTCTTCTTTAACCTCACTGTTTTCTAGATTTTTTAAATAGTTCTCTACTTCATTTTTTGATGGTAAATTTAGTGAATGATCTGATATGCTATGTAATACCATGGCTGATGAATTGAAATTTTTGTAAATTAGATAAGGTATGTTACTTCCTCCTACTGGATGATATGGTCCAGGATGAATTTCTGGTAAAATCATCCTAAATTCTGTATTTCCATTAGATGATAGTAGTCTAATTTGAGATGTAGATACCTTTGTCTTACTTGAGCGCTCCTCCATCATCTCCTCTGCTTCAGCAAGGTCATTTTTTTGTGAAGCCAAATATGCCTGAATTGTTTTATGTGTACTTTCCATTCCTGGTTTTCCTGCTTTATCTGTTAATAATGACCAAGCACTAGCAATGATCAAAAATACTATTCCATATCCCAATGACATTGAATTTGTAAGCATTGGAATCCACATATCTTGCGGAATTAACACTAGAAACATTGCAAGTGGTTGTATCAAACAAATTGCCCAAATCTTTTTGATACTAACTCCTAGTGTAGTTGTAAAAACACCTATTCTTATACTTGCAAACAAAAACATTCCAAATGTTATAAAAAACAAAGATGTTTCTTTTGATAAGACAACACTTGCTAATAATCCCATTAACAGAGTTGCTACCCATAACAAGTTTGCAAAAAGTGATACGTGAAGCACTTTAGAATATTCTTTCTTTTTTGTAAATCTGGTATCGAGTAACTGTGTAATTACCAATACCAATACGACAAGGGGAATTCTGAACAAGAAATCTTCTGAACCAAGATATCCCAAATATGTTGTAACTGTAATTACTATAGCAACAATTAATGAAGCAATTAAGGAAAAATAATGTGATGACGGGTTGATCAGAGTAAGAGAAAATCTATTATGTATATTCGAAACATCATCTGGAGCTTTTTCCATTATTTTATCACGGAGCTAGAAAGATATCGATTACCCATGAAACTATAATTAAACTGATAGGAATTGACACTACAATTTTTGGATCTACTCTCCAACCCTTAGTCTCATCTTCAAAGAATCTCATGAGACCGCCACTTGATGCTGGAAGTGGGGCTGCTTTCTTTTTTTCACCCATTACATTTCGAAAACACGGATTTTAACATAAAAACCTTATTGTCCATTCTTCATTTTTTTCATAGTTTCCAACAACAAATTAATCGATTTTAGAATCTCTTGCTGTTTTTCATGGTTGTTTTCCTGTTCAAGTTCTTTTGATAGGGATTCCATCTTTTTTTGCAGAGTTTCTTCTAATGGTGATTTTGTCTTTTCTGTGGTTTTTTCTTTTGGAATGTCTTTTTTTTCAGGTTCACGTCCACAACTAATGCATAATGCATGTCCGTCTTTCATCACTCTCACCCCTTTACAATATGGACAATGCTCGCTAAGCAACGTTCCACCTTTTAGCAACATTTCGGCAGCTTTTTTTGTGAGATCTTTTGACACCATTTTTCTTTGATTTTCTATCTAAAAAATCCCATTATTTTTAATTCTTAATTGACATCCAAACAAGGCTTAATAGTGCGTATAAGCGAATTTATTTCGAACGAATGGCAGTAATTTGTAATACTTGTGGTCTTCCAGATGACTTGTGTGCTTGTGGTGAACTTGCCAAAGACAGTACAAAAATTATAATTCGATTAGAAACTAGACGATTTCGGAAAAAGGGCACCATGATAGAGGGATTAGATCCTAAATTAAACAATTTAGGATCCGTTGCCAGAGATCTCAAAAACAAATACGCTTGTGGGGGAACTGCAAAAGAAGGCTATATCTTCTTACAAGGTGATCATAGAGATACCATCAAAGAAACATTGGTTGGATTGGGATTTTCTGAAGATAGCATAGAACTACATTAGAACAAATTGCAAAATTCAAACAAAATTCTTCAAGCTCTTGGAATTCCTTTCACTGCATTATTATCTGTAATTTTTGGTTTACTTCTTATTTCATTTCCAATAGGAATTTTTGTTGTTTTTGAAAGTGAGATTGGCGGTGACATCAATTATGAATATCCTCTCACTCATTTAGATCTTTTTGATGGAACAGAAATGTATCAAGCTCCCATTGATGTCAGTATTGGTGATGTGTTTGTTATATTGTGGACTTTTTATGTTGTAATTTTTGTAATTGCACTGTTAGGTCCAAAACATGGATTTTTAAAATCCCTTTCATCGATAATATCTTTTGGAAAATATGATGACAAATCAAACTATCTGATTGGTATAACAACGTGGTTTTCAATTTTGATTTTGATTTCTGTATTGATTAATTTTATTCAAGAAGGATTCGGTATTGTAACTGTTCCTCCTCATGCTGATAATGATCTCATCCAATTTTTTTATGTCAGCCTTGCTCCATTGACAGAAGAATTTGGATTCCGTTTAATCTTAATTGGGATTCCACTATTTGCTATTTATTATCACAAATCTTCCATAAAATATTTTATCAAATGTTTATGGAATCCTGGCACTTTAGATATTCATGATTATAAAAAAGCAATTTTCTTGATTGTTTTTGTTGGAATTGTTTTTGGATTTGCGCATATTGCTATAGGTGAATCTTGGAGTGAAGGTAAATTTGCTCAAGCTGCAGCAAGTGGAATTATTTTAGGATGGGTCTATCTTAGACATGGTTTTGTTGCTTCTCTTTTGATTCATTGGGCTACAAATTATTTTGTATTTGCATATGCAAATTTTATTTCTCAGTTAAATTTTATTTCAATTGAGGCTGCGTTTTCTCATTCACTGATGTCATCATTAGAACTATTGTTCTTGATTACAGGCGCTCTATCAATTTCTATATTGATTGTAAGTCGATTTTATTCTAAAAAAGTATCTGATTTAGAGATTTAATGCTACTTTCAAGCCTTTGTATCTATTTCTAATTGTAACCTCAGTCACTCCTGCTGCTTCAGCTACATCTCTTTGTGTTTTGTTTTCTCCATTTGTTACACATGCAACATAAAGTGCAGCAGCTGCTAATCCCATCGGGTCTTTTCCTGCAGAAATCTTGAGTTCTTCAGCCTTCTGTAAAATTTTTGTTGCTTTTCTTTTTGTTTTTTCAGACAATCCAGCTTTGCTTGCAATTCTTGAAATACATTTGACCGGATCAACCACTGGCATTCTCAAATTTAGTTCTCTTAGTAATAGACGATAACAACGAGCAATGTCTTTTCGTTTAATATTACTTGCTAGCCCAACGTCTTTTAATGTTCTAGGAGTTTCTGTATCTCTGCATGCTGCATAAAGTGCTGATGCAATCAATGCTGAAATGGAACGTCCTCTGACAAGCCCTTTTTCAAGTGCTTTTCTGTAAATGTATGCTGCTTTTTCAATAACTGCATCTCCTACAGCAAGTTTGTCTTTTAGTCTATCTAATTCACTAAATGCTTGTCTAAAGTTTCTATCTACTGGTTCATGAACTTGACTTCTGCTATCCCAAGTTCTGAGTCTCTCAATTGTACTTTTCATAGACGCTGTAAGTGGTTTTCCAGTTGCGTCTCTATTTTGAGGGTTGATGACAGTTGCCAATCCCATGTCATGCATAGCAAGTGAAGTAGGAACTCCTGCCCTGCTTTTGTTTTCACCTTCATTTGAAAATGATCTCCATTCTGGTCCTGTCTCTTCTACTTTATCGATAATTACAAATCCACATTTTCCACAAAAATTTTCCCCAGTGTTAGCATCTGTAACCAGAGTATCTTTTCCACATCTAGGACATCGCTCCTTTGTGTTTATTGTGTTACTCATCTTTTAATTCACCAAAATTTTTTATTCTAATATTTAAGATTTTCTAAATCATTGCTTATAAATCTGTTGATAAACTTGCGAAAAATATCTATTTTTAGTTTTTTTTGAAATAGTTCTTTAGTTTGTTCCTAAAATTTTTTCAATTTTTTCTGCAACCTGAGGCTTTTCATTTTGTTTTAGTAGAAATTCCAAATCTTCAGTATTGTCTACATCCCACATGATTCTTTTTACAAAAACCATTGCGACATTTAGTGTATGTTCTTTAGCAGTACTCATGTGAATCTTGTAGCTATCCTCATCATAATGAGTCTTCATAAGATCTACAGGCATTCTTACAAGTGCATTAGTCCCATCAAACCTTCTTGATGGCACAACTATTGCAAAATTTGGTGGCATCTTATAGTTTAACATAAAGTCAATATCCTGAGTTTTGATGTATGGGATATCCTGTGGAAATACAATTGATGCATCAAAATCATTCTCTAGTAGATACTTATCTGCAAGTGTAACTGCATTATTGACACTTTCTTCTTTTTCATCAATTATGATAACTGTATTGAATTTTTTTCCAATTTCAATTGCTTTTTCTTCTTTTGTCACCATGATTATTTTTTCAATTTGTGGCGATATTGATGTTATGTGTAGAGTTTCTTCTAACATTACTTTGCACAAATCTTCTATTTGATGTGGAGGTAAATCTAAACGAGTTTTTGCATTAGAGAAAGTCTTTACAGGAATTATTACCGCTATTTTCAAGTTATACGTGTACTTGTTTTAAGATGAAATTTGCTAATGCGTCTTCAGCTAATTTATTTTTCATAGTAATTTTTGTTTCAAAAACTTTAATATCTAAACTCTGAATTTTCTTTACCAGCATTTTATCTTTTTTATCTACAACAATATTAGAACAAACATCAGAATACATCTTTGCTAATCCATATACGTTTGATTCTATTCCCGCAGCCTGCATGTATTTTGCGGCAGGCCCACTAATTGAATTGTCACCAATCAATGGACTAACTGCTACTACTTTTTTCTTTATCTTTGATAACTCTTTTCTAATCCCTTTGATCTGAAGCATTGGTCCAATTGATGTTAGTGGATTTCCAGGAGCTATAATTACCATGTCTGCATCATGTATTGCATTTACAGCTTCAGGATTTGGACGAGCTTTCTCTGCCCCAATATATTGAATTCCTTCAATAGCATCTTTTCCTCTATGTTTGACCCAATATTCTTGCAAATGTAATTCTCCTTTGTTTGTTGTTATTCTTGTCTCAACACTGTTATCTGTAACTGGTATGATATTTGCAGAAATTGCAAATTTCTCACACATCCATTTTGTAATGTCACTTAGATTTTTTCCATTTTTTAGCATATTTGTTCTAATTAGATTTGTTGCTGCATCTCTATCCCCTATTCTAAACCAAGTTTCCTCTCCAAAAATTTCCATTTGACGCAAAAAATTGAATGTGTCTTTTTTAATTCCCCAACCTCTTTCTTGATCAAGTAAATCTGCTAAACCATAAACAATAGTATCTATGTCTGGGCAAATATAGAGTCCATAAAGCCAATAATTGTCTCCAACATTACTAATTACATTGACTTTGGGTTCATGAGAAACTAAGCCCCTAACTAGCTTAACTGAACCTGTTCCGCCTGCTAAAACTGTAATCATATCATTTTCTCCTAAAACTGCAAAGTCTTCCTGCCATACTCCATATTACTTTTTCAAAAAATACCGATCAATAACTTGGATAAGTTTATTACTTTAATACCCATGATTTTTCTCGTGTCTAGAGCAATAATTTTAACAGTTTTGCTTGCAGGCTTGATTCTTGTAGGTGCTACTTCTACTGCATGGGCTGCCCAATTAGATGCTAGAATTAACCCAAATAACGAATCATCTCAATTTACAATGAATTATCAAAAAACTATCTTTATTGAATATCCAAACGGCGGAAATCTATTTGATGAATTACGTGGTAAAGAATGGACTGTATCTGGTACTGCTGATTCATCAAATCCAGGAGTTCAAGAACTTATTGCTAATCTTAATCAAAAAATTATTACTGATGGAAGCCAAGCAAGAATTTCAGACTTGAATGTACTCTATAATTTTCATCTTAAAGCAAGAAACATCAGTACATCAATTGATTATAAAGTACTCCTAGAAGGAACAATAACTAATTATATTATTACAAGAGATTCTCAGAAAACTTTGATTGATTTGGGTTGGAGGGGACTATCTGCTGATGGTGAAATTATAATTGATGGCGTGGACATCAATATTCCACTAAACCTTCTAAAAACTGAAGAACCTAAAGCCTATACGTTCTTTGTTGGAACTGAAGCCGAAGATGTTTTTTCCAGAAATATCATTAATGCAGACTTTATCTTAGAGCAACCAATGACCAATTGGCACTTTTTGTTTGATCCAACAGGAATTACGTCAGATGCCAAAACATTTGGGTTAGATGAAAGCATTACTGGATTTGTTGTCTCTAGCTGGACAATGGGAGAAAGTAGTCTTAGAGAAGGAATACAAATAGAAAAAATCTATGAAGCAGAAATAATGTCTGACGAAAAATATTTTGTTAGAAGTGTACAATCATCTGATCAAGCTAACCTATCTGCAATTGGTTTTGGTGCATTAGACATATTGGATGGAGTTGAAATTGCGGGTATTACTCCAACTTCTCCATCAGGATATACAACAACTTCAACTGGCACCTTTCCAGTTATGATTGTTTATGGCATGGCAGGAATGGCAGCTGTTGGAGGAATTGGATTTTTTATTTATAGTAGCAGATCACTCAAAAAGATAGCACAAGGCCAACAAGGAATTGATCCTAGTAGATTAGTGAGTTATCAAACTAGTGCATCATCTGGTGGTTATCAAACCAATAGAGGCGAGGCCCAATTAAGAGATGACTCTGCTTATCAAAAAACCCGAAGTGTATATGAAGAAACTCAACAACAGAGTCCTCCTCCACAATCAACAACTCAACAACAGAGCCCTCCTCCACAAACAGCAACCCCTGCCATGATAGATCAAGCCTGTGGATGCGAAGCAGATAGCGGCGATCCTGATTATTCATGTGATTGTGCAATGCAAGGTCATTGTATTTGTAGTGCAGATTGTAAATGTACAACCGACGTTTGTAAAGAAGCTGTCGCACAATTGTCATAAGATAGATAATTACAATCTTATTTTTCATTTTTAAAAAAAATTATGTGTGCTGGGAGTAACCCTCCTTCTGTTTTCACGATATTTCGCTTTGCAGCCTACCTGAACTTAGTACAGGAACCTTGAGTTCTGTTTGGCCTTGCTCCATGTGGGTCGGCTTTTTCATTCCTTTTATGGAAACCTCAGGTTTTGCCATCATTGTGCGCCATATTGGATTTTTTTCTGTTCCGTAGCCAATCATCTCTGATTATCCATCTCCAGATCACATTTCCTGTATGGAGGGAGGAGTTTCCTCTGCCGTAGCAGCGTGTCGTGCTCCAGCTCACATAAAAATAATACTTTCTTCTTGAATTTGAGTTTTACTTTTTAGGTTTTGTGCCTATTATGAATAAAGTTCCAAACTCTCTTTTCCATTTCCTTTTATTTTTTAAATCTTTGATGTGTTTTGTTTTTACTTGAAATCCTGCATTTTGAAAAAATTTTTTCCATTCTTTTTTTGAATGTAGATGCATCTGTATTTTCATAACATTTGCCCATCTTGCAGTTGCCTTGTTGTCTGTGTAAAAGTCTATTCCACAAAAAAATTTTCCGTTAGGTTTTAACAATTTATATATTTTTTCAAGTGCCACTTCAATTGAATCTGCATAGTAGAGTGATTCCATTGAAAAAATGAAATTAAATTTTCCTTTGTAAATCCAAGATTCAATATCAGTATGAAAAAACTCTTCTTTGTTGTTATCCTGTATCTTTTCAGCTTGAATTATCATCTTCTTGCTTATGTCAATACCTATAGATTTTTTACAATTCTTTTCATTTGCAATTTTTCTTACCATCCATCCATTTCCACATCCAACATCAAGAAATGTAAATGGTTTATCAAATGATATTGTCTGTAAAAATTTTGAGACATTATTTCCATGTTCTATTTCCATTAATTCTGCTCTGCCATTTTGAGCCCATTTATCAAACGTTTTTCTAACCCCATTCATATTTTTTGTTTTTTTTATTTCCATTATAATCTTCGTCTTACTGGGTTTTGGTGTGAACGACTTCTACGTGTTGCTTATATTCAATTTTTACTAATTTAGTTTGAAAAGAATTGCCTGATGAATCATGCCGAAATTGTGGTGGAAAGTTAGTTGATAATACTAAATGTTCTCAATGCATGAAACCAAATAGCATGATTTGTAAAGAATGTGCACATTGCACAATAGAGCAATTTCATTCAACTTGTATGCTCAAAAAGACCAACCAGACCAATACTGTGCCAACAATCAAGTCAGATAACTACTCTTTGGTAGTTACCTTGGCTTGATTATCTCAAATTGGATTGTACTTTAGTATAATTTCTGCCCAAGTCTTAAGTAAGATAAGCATTGGCTTGGATCTTTGTGAGACAAATTCCTGTTGTTTTAAGCCTAATTGTTCTTCTTTTAATGCCTGTATATGCTTCTGCTCAAAGCCCAGATAGGATTATAATTCTTGAAAACTTTGGTAATTATGACCGTGGTGAACCTCTATTCATTTATGGTCAAGTTGCAAACATCTTAGATGATTCTTTTTTGATAATGCAAATTATTAATCCTCATGCTGATCTATGTCAAATCCAACAACTCATGCCATTGTCAAATGGTATTTTTATCACAGACGTAATTCCACTAAAAGGTAGAATTTGTGGACTTTCTGGCGAATATGAAATTAAATTATTCTATGGCGACTATTCAAAATCTACTACCTTCACTGTTTCTTCTGATTCTTTTTCCGAAACAAACCATGACCAAAAGATCTCTTTAGCACAAAACTTGGTATTTAATCAAGCATCATTAATTAGTGAAATATTTGACATACCATCTCCAATTTCAAACCAAACATCTAATAATTTGCCTGATCTGGAATCTGCTTATGTTGATTTGTGGAATGAATTCTTTGTAGATGACTTGATTGTTGAAACAGATCCATCAATTCGACCTGCAGTATCTTCCTCATTGGATTCCGTACAACAATTATTGGATGAAGATGAGATATCTTTTGATATTGCAAAGTCCATTGATAGAACAATTTTTGCAGCCGTATTTAATTATGAAATTGGTGATAAAACAAAAGCCATTGATTTGTTAACTGATGCCTTTGTTGATATTAGAAATGTCAATCCTGAAAAGACTTCTATCAAAAGAACACCAACTTTTGATGAATTAGAAGATACATTACTAAACTTGATGAAAAAATCTAATACAATAATGAGCAAAGATGTAAAACATGAAGTTGGTTTTATCTTTGCTAGGGGAACTGCTCCCATTTACTCTGATGAAATTACCGAACTTATTGACGTTCTTTCAAAAGCACGATATCTTGATATTGTGTCACGAAAGCAAAGTGATCTTTACAGACTAGTTCAAAATAATTGGGAAACCCTCAAACCTTCCTTAGAGAGTAAAGATTCTATTGAAAAATTAATTGCTTCAAAGACTCGTGTTTCAGAATTACATCAAGCAGCTATACTTTTGCGAGAACTTGATGGCGTTAAGAGATTCATTTCTTCTGATTCTAAAGAAAATAATGATCTTGTAAATTTGATAATGCCTGATTGGAATGACTTGGCATCTGATTTGGCATTGGCAACTTCAGTTGAGGATATTTTAAAATCAGAATCTGAAATTTATCAAATGACTCAGATTATCGACATCTCATCAAGAATTAGCAAGAGTGTTGAGATTTCACAAGCAACTGGTGCTGATTCAGATCTTGTATCTGATTGGAAATTACTTTTAGAAAGAGTTGAAAACGCTAAATCAGTAGATGAGATTTTAGAAATTGTTTTAGAATTTGATCAATTAATGACTGAATTAAGAGAGAAAAGAAATCCTTTGTTAGTTTTGGAATTTCAATACAAGACCATGAAAGCAAAAGCTGAACTTCAAGCAGACTATGAAAATCTATTTTTAATTGATAATGCCTT
>SMUX01065649.1_pt1 | contig 10742 bp, 6 predicted proteins | sample 2456431 | NCBI WGS metagenome assembly SMUX01 (sample SAMN11095930, study PRJNA526329) | marine sediment metagenome | biome: Marine sediment; feature: Surficial sediment; material: Deep marine sediment; isolation source: Hadal surficial sediment | place: Pacific Ocean | collected 2014-11 | depth 0-1... | reverse complement strand
TCGCCCTGTGGAATAGCGCTTCGGGCGAAGAACGCGATCTTGGTCGAATCGATATTTTACGGGTGGGACACTAACGCCCCGGCCGTGAGAATGTTCCACGGGGCGAGCCCAAAGGCGCAAAGGACGCCAAGTTCGGAAAATTTTACTAACCGCAGATTTTCGCAGACAGACGCAGATAATCAAAGAGAAGGAGAATTGATCTCTGGCCAGATTGGCCAGAAAAAAATCTGCGTTAATCGGCGTGAATCTGCGGTTAAGTTATTAGAGACCGATTCGTCAATCCAAAAGCTAAAATCTTGGAGCCATTAACCAGCCGTCACCCGCTTTGGGACTGAGCTTTTTACTGTTAACTTTTTACTTTAGGCAGCCGCTATTTCCTCGCTATCCTCCCATTGGCTAAACGCAGGCGGCTGAGTACCCATTGTCCTGACCATGCCGCCTGCTTCTCCTTAACCAGTGAGTAAAGGACTGGTATCAGAACCAGTGTGATCAGGGTTGAGGTGGCAAGGCCGCCGATGACAACTCGGGCCAGCGGGGCCTGGACCTCACCCCCATCGCCTAACCCTATTGCGAGGGGTATCATGGCGAGCATGGTGGTGAGGCTGGTCATCAGGATCGGTCGTAACCGAGTCCTACCACCATGGACCACCGCCTCCCGTATCGATAACCCATCTTCTCTGATCTTTAGATTGATGTAGTCGACCAGGACGATGGCATTATTCACCACGATCCCTGTCAGCAGGATAATACCAATAAATGAGTTCACGTTCAGGGTTGTCCCGGTGAGCAGCAATATAAGGATGATCCCGATGGCGGCAAACGGGACCGAAAACATGATGACGAGCGGGTCGAGAAACTTCTCAAACAGGGCAGCCATGACGATGTAAACGAGGAGTAGGGCAAGGAGAAGCCCCCAGCGGAGCTCTTGGAAGGCCTGCCGCTGTTCCTCGTAGTCTCCCCCTATAGTCAGAGAAAAACCCGGCGGCAGGTCCAGTCCTCTCAGGCTGGCCCTAAGCTCCTCCGCCACCTCACCCATATCGCGACCCACCACCTCGCCAGTGATGCTCACCACCCGTTCCTGGTTCAACCGATGGATCTCCATGGGCCCTCGCCTCTCTTCTAATCGGACGAGACTTCTTAGGGGCACTCCGCTCCCCGAACTCGTGGGGATCATCAGGTTCGGTAGCCCTTCAAGGGAGCTTCGGTCCTTCTCGGCCAGGCGAACCACAATATCAAATTCATCTCCCCCTTCGCGGTAAAGGGTGGCTCGGGTCCCGCCGATGCTCGTCTTCACGGCCTCCGCAAGGGATGCAACGGAAATACCCAGGCTCGCTGCTCGCTCACGGTCGATATGCAGACCTATTTCAGGCTGTCCGCCCTGACGGTTTATGCGTATCCCAGCGATACCGTCGATTCCTTCCATCTCGGCCTTGATCTCGCGGGCAAGGCGTTGGGCGGCCTCGAGGTCGTGCCCGCGGATATCTATCTCAAGATTGTCGTTGTCGGCCAGGCCCAGCCGGCGAAAGATATAGAGTCCGGATCGGGTTCGCACTCGGGTGGCCACGCCTGGGATCGACCTCGCCTCGCGCCGAAGGACCCGGGCAATATCTTCATCCGAGCGCTCCCTCGTCCTTCTCGGCCCAAGCCAAATATGGACATGTCCACGGTTTTTACCCCGCGCACGAAAGCCGAACTGGCCGAAATGGCTAAAGACGTTCTCGGTCTCCGGCACTTCCCTCCGGACCAGGGCCTCGAAGGCAATGGAAGTCCGGTCCATTTCTTCAATCCTCGCCCCCTCCTCCATATTGGCATAAATGGTGATGGAGCCCTCATCGGCCTTGGGCATAAACTCCCTCCCAATCTTCGGGACCAGGATTAGGCTAAGGGCCAGAAGGGCAAAAACCGAGACCAAAACGACGCCCCGATGACTGAGAGACCAGCTGATCAGGGCCTGATAGTGTTCGTCCAAATAGAGCAGGCATCTCTCTCCCAGGTGGTAAAACTTCCCGAGGGCACCCCGATTGCGTTCTCCTTGCATTCGGCCCAACAACTGATGGGCCATGACGGGAACCAACGTCAAGGCAACAACTAAAGAAGTTGCCAGGGAGAAAAAGACCACCCAGGCGAGCTGCTTGAAGATGATCCCGGCCGACCCCGGGACAAAAAGCAAAGGTAGAAAAACCACGAGCGTGGTCATCGTAGACGCGATAATCGCCCCGGCCACCTCCCGGGTCCCTCTCAACACGGCCTCTTTCCCCTCGGCTCCCCGCTCTCGATGACGGAAGATGTTCTCCAGGACGACGATGGAGTTGTCCACCAGCAATCCGATCCCCAGGGCGAGACCGCCAAAGGACATAATGTTGACGGAAAAACCCTGGAAATACATCAGGGAGAAGGTGGCAACGATGGAAACAGGCACGGCAGTGGCGATGATGAAGGTGCTCCTCATATTGCGGAGAAAGAAGAGAAGGATCACGATGGCGAACATAGCCCCCCACAGGGCCGCCCTTCTAACGTTGTGGATGGCGTCTCTGATATAGCGGGCGTTATCCCTCAGGGCTGTGACGGTAACGTCGGGAAAATCTCGGTTGATGCTACGAATCTCTTCCTTGACCCGCTCCACCACCTCCACCGTGTTGGCCAGCGGTTGCCTTATCAGCGAGATGATCACAGCGCTCCGGCCGTTGATCTTCACCACATGGTCGATCTCTTTATAAGAGTCCTCGATATTCGCCAGCTCTTCCAGATGTATAGGGACACCGCCCCGACGGGCAACCACGGTCCTACGGATCTGATCGAGGCTGGTAAACTCCCCGAGTGTGCGGACCATGACCTCCAGATGTGCTCGGTCCAGGTTGCCAGCGGGGAGAGTGACGTTCGCCGCCCTCAAGGTACGAATCACATCGGCAGGCGAAAGTTTGAGCGCCCTCATCTTGTCCAGATAGAGGTCAACGTGAATCTCCCGCTCCAAACCTCCACGAATATCGGCGGAGGCCACTCCGCGGCTACGTTCAAGGCGGTACTGGATTTTATTTTCCACGAACCTGCGTAGAGAAACGGGGTCCATGTCACCATATATGCCGATGAACATGATTGGACGGGCGTTGGCATCATATTTTGATATGACAGGCGCCTCCGCATCTTCCGGCAAGTCATCGCGTAGGCGATCGATTTTTTCACGGACGTCACTGACGGCTTCGTCCAGGTCCGTTCTCCAACCAAAACCGACCCTCACCTGGCTCCGACCCTCGACGGAGACGGAGGTGACATCTTCAACACCGGAAACGGAACTCACGGCCTTCTCGACAGGTTCCGTAATAAGGGTCTCGATCTCCTGGGGCGCTACGTTTTCGTATCGCGTATTGATGGTCACTCGGGGAAAGGTGATCTCAGGCATGAGGTCCACTGGTATCCTCAGGAACGAGATCACGCCGAGGATCAAGACCACTAAAACCACCATATAGGTGGTCACTGGTCTACTCACGGATGTCGAGGTCAAGCTCATGATTGTCCTCCGTTACTCGATCTCCTTTTCTTCCCCTTACGCTTTTCACCCCTTCTCCCCTTTTTCTCGCTGGCGATACTCGCTGCACTACTATCTATGATCGTCACCCTCTGCCCGTCACGCAAGAGGTTACTCCCGAGGGTCACGATCCGGTCACCCTCAGTAAGCCCCCCCTGGACCTCAACCCATCCGCTCTGGCCCAAACCGGGCTTGATTGAAACGAGCCCTACCCTGTCACCGTCCCCCAGGATTTTAAAGACTCCATAGCCCTCCTGGGTTTTGACCTGGGCGCCCTTGGGCACCAGCAGGACTCCAAAACGCCGCTGGGCTACAATCTCCGCCCTGGCAAACATGCCAGGCTTTAAATCTCCCCCTGGGTTGCGAAGTTCAATTTCCACTTCAGCGGTACGCGTTTCCTGATCCAGCACCGGGGCCATGCGCGCCACCTTCCCCTGAAAGCGCCTGCCAGGGTAGGCATCCACTGTGATCGCCGCCACCTGGCCAGGCGATATCTTCCGATAATCGCTTTCCACCACCGCAATATTCACCTTCACCGAACTGATATCTACAATGGTCACCAATGGCGAATTGGAATTGACTTGCGCTCCCCGATCGATGAAGCGTTTGGCCACGTATCCCGCAAAGGGAGAGATTACCTCCGTAGACTTGAGACGGATGCGGGCATTGTCCAGCCGAGCCTTCATCTGAGTGACCTGTGCCTTGGTCAGTTGCACCTGGGCATTGGCACTGAGGACCTGGGTTTCGAGGGTATCTACCTCCTCACGCGCAATGAGGGTCCTTTCCAAAAGGATCTTAGATCTGTCCAACTTTCTTTTTTGGTTCTTGAGCTCTGCTTCTTTCCCGATGAGCGTTGCCTCGTACACCTTTAAAGACGCTCGAGCCTCGTTAAATTCTTCGGTCAATTCCTCCTTTTCCAGTACGGCCAGAACCTCACCCTCCTTGACCCAATCCCCCACATCTACGAGGATTTTCTCAACCCGGCCGGATATCTTCGGAGCCACCGTGACCAATGCGTTTGCGAGGAGAGAGCCCACATAGCTCAGCTTTTCCTCCACGTCGCCGATCTTTACTTTGGCCACTTCAACGGCAACGGTCCTATTCCTCCTGCCACTTCTTTCTCGCTGCTTTCCCTTGGCGTCGCCCTCCTTGAAGGGTCCGACCCCCAATCCATATAAGAGGAGTCCGCCAACAGCGAACAAGAAAATTAAGGTCGCTACAAATTTCTTCAACGCAGTATCCCTTGACCCATGGCCCTAGCGAGCTCGGCCTCGAATATCTTATAATCTGCGATGGTCTGGATGTGGTCGGTCTGGGCCTGCGTGCTGATCACCTGGGCCTCGGTGATCTCTATAATGGAGCCTACCCCCACGCGGTAACGCCCGTTGGCAAGTGCTAGATTCTCTCTTGCCGCTCTCACGGCTGCATCCGTGGCCTTGAGCCTTTCGCCGGTCCCAACGAGGCTAAAATAGCTCTGCTCCACCTCTAACGCAATCCGCTGCCGGACTTCCTCCTCCCGAGCCTTAATTTCATAGAAATTTCTCGACGCCTCCTGGACCTCATAGGTAGTCTGAAACCCGCTAAAGATCGGGATGTTAAATCGCAGCCCGATCTCCCAGTTCGGCTGCAATGGAAATTCGTCTCCCCTCCTCCCATAGGAGGAATTTAAAAGAAAGTTAGGCAGATGCCCTCTGCGTGCGGTATCGATGGCCGCGTCTTGCGCCCTTACCTGAGCCTCAAAGTCTTTCAGTTCAGGACGCAAATCAAACGCGGTCTCGCGGGCTGCATTCAGGGACACCGGCGGCTTTTTTACGCCGAGCTCTTTGGTGAGCTCTTCCACCGGCCTATCGAGAAGCGCCTCCTCGGCCAAGGGGCGTTCCGGAAAATCCCTCACCCCGATGGCATTTTTAAGTTGCGCCCAGGCGATTTTGACCCCGTTCTGGGCCGTAATGAGATCGGCCTGGGCAAGAAAGAAATTGGATTCCGCGCGCACCAAATCGATCTTCGGCCGGGTCCCCACCTCAAAAAAACCCTTGGCCTGGCGCACGAGAAGCTCGCGATCCTTGACCGTGTCCTCTCTGACCCTCACCAGAACGATAACTTGGAGGTATCGATAGTAGGCCTGCTTGACACCGAGGACCACATCTTCGGCGGACGTGCGCTGGGCATATTGTATAGCATCGAGAGAATCCCTCTCCCCTCGGACGCTCCCTTCACGTCTACCAAAGTCATAAATGGTCCAGTTCATAACGGTCGAGCCTGTGTAAAAGTCGAACGGCTCCGCCGAAGACCCAGTGCGGCTAGTGGCAGTGGACCTCCTATAGTTGGTGATGAGGTCGATGGTCGGGTAATAAGCGGACTTGGCCTGCCCCACGACCGCCCGCTGTGCTTTGACCCGCTCCTGGGCCGCTATGATCCTCGGTTGGCGGTCCAAGGCTAGCATTATGGCATCCTCAAGCGTCAGGGGCTTTGCAGCCGCCCCTGGGTCGGCTTTGCCTGCGGACTTTGCAGGTGGGGAAGGAGTTGGACTTTGGGCCCAGGCCGTTATCGAATACATGAACAGGCCAACTGCTAGTATTAAGGTAATCCCCGAAGTTTGTCCCAGCCTTCGCTTCATGTGCGTCATAATAGTTGTTCCTCCCCTTTGATCAAAAAAACAGCAGGGAGTATATTGCTTTCGGCCGGGCAAAGCAAAAGCCGAATGATTACCGAGGCTAAGGAGTTGATGTATAACAGAACAAATTGCATTGTTTAGGTACAGTAATGTCTTTAGGCTTCAGTTTTTTTCGATTCCTTGGTATGGCTTGGGTAAGCGAATTCCTTATTATCCTTTTTAATAGGCGCATAAAAATAAGACGATTGAGGGTTCCATTGGGTGAACGTTGCTTATTATGGTGGCACTCAAGGCTGGACCCCGTACCACGGAATTGGTCCCGTTCGACGGCGAGTTCCCCTCGGCCTAAGCTCGGGACGAAGGCATAGTTCGACTGTGGTTCGACCGATTCGACGGGCTCACGGCCCTGACCCTTCGGCCATGCTCAGGGTCATGGTGAGGTACTCGAACCATGAGGCCCTCGAAGGGCAGGCCCCCTCGCCCCTACTCAATCGGCGAATTTAAACTCATGAGGTACCTGGGGTAATCCGGTGTCCACACCAAACGCCGATGTTTAAGGTTTCCGATATAGATCCTTTTTTTGAACCTGAGCACGTCCAGCTCCGCAATCACGTTCGTTCTTGGGTGGACCATCACCTCATCGCGCGCAAAAAAATTGTTTCGGATGTGGACGATGAAGCCAGGGACCTCTTAACTCACCTGGGTCGGGAGGGTTTTGTTGGCTACACAGTTCCAAAAAAATTCGGCGGGGTCCACCCCACTGTGCTGGCCCGAGACCTCTGCATCTTGCGCGAGGAGTTGGCCCGTGGCTCTTCATTGGCCGACACTATGTTCGCCATACAGGCGTTGGGGAGTTATCCGATTACCCTTGCGGGCAGTGATCACCAAAAGCGCCGCTATCTACCACCCATGGCAAAGGGAACGTCCATTGCGGCCTTTGCCCTCACCGAACCCGAGGCCGGCTCGGACATTTCAGCCATAGAAACACGCGCGGTCAAGCGAGGGAAAAGATACCTCCTCACGGGAATCAAGCACCTCATTTCCAATGCCGGATTGGCGCACACCTATGTGGTTTTTGCCCTAACCAATCCCAAGCAAAGGAAAAAGGGAATGAGTGCCTTCGTAGTGGAGGCCAATACCCCTGGTGTGACCATAAAAGAGAAGATTTCTGTGATGTCTCCCCACCCCATTGGAACGGTTGCATTTGAAGACTGCCTGATACCGAAAGAACAGCTACTCGGCGAAGAAGGAGATGGCTTGAAGATCGCTCTAACCACCCTGGATCTCCTCCGTTGCACCGTGGGGGCTGCAGCTTTGGGACTGGCACAGAGGGCCCTGGAGGAGGCAATCCGCCATAGTCAAGGGCGCCGTCAGTTCGGCCAAAAATTGGCTGAATTCCAGGGGATCCAGTTCCAACTCGCCGACATGGCCACGGAGTTAGAGGCCTCGCGTCTCTTGGTCCACCAGGCGGCCTGGACAAAGGATCGGGGCGGTAAGGGATTCACACAGAAATCCTCCATGGCAAAGCTCTTCGCCACCGAAGCGGCACAGCGAATCATCGACCGTGCGCTACAAATCCATGGTGGGCTGGGTGTTGTGACAGGAACTCCGGTGGAACAGCTCTATCGCGATGTGCGAGCCTTGAGAATTTATGAGGGGACCTCGGAGATTCAGAGACTCATCATTGCGCGAAACCTATTAGCAAACAGTCAAAAGTAAATAGTCAATGGTCAATAGTTAACAGCCCGCTCCCTTCCGCCTTGATAATTTGCTGCTGTTCAGTAAGATTCGCAGCGGTGGGGGGGGGCGGACTAATGACTATTGACTATTAACTATTTTCTAAACTGGAGGCAAGCCATGGAATTTGACCTGTCAGAGGAGCTGGTAGCGGTTAGAAACCTAGCCCGCGATTTTGCCGAGAAGGAGATTGCCCCTAACACGGCCAAGGACGACCAGGAGCACTTTTTTCGTAGAGAGCTCGTGACCAAGATGGGGGAGTTGGGATTCTTTGGCTGTGTGGTCCCGGAAGAATATGGCGGGACCAATCTCGGCTGGATGGCCCTGGCATTGATCTCTGAGGAGATCGCCCGTATTCACAGCGCCATTCGCGTTCATATCAATATGCAAATGGGTCCCACCCTGGCCCTCCTTCAGTTCGGTACCGAGGCACAAAAAAAGAGATGGATTCCACCTCTGACCAAGGGAGAAATCTTGGGCTGTTTCGCCATCACCGAACCCAACGCAGGCTCTGACGTGGCCGCCATGGCCACTACGGCAAAAAAAAACAAACTGGGCTACACCCTTCAAGGAACCAAGACCTGGATCTCCAACGCCCCGGTGGCGGATATCGCCTTGGTCTATGCCTATACGGATAGGTCCCAGAAGCATCGTGGCATGTCAGCCTTTATTGTGGACCTAAATTCGGACGGGGTGGGGCGCAGGACCCTGGAAAAGCTCGGTGTCCACGCCTCGCCCACAGGAGAGCTCACCTTCGATCAAGTGAGTGTACCGACAGATCAACTAATCGGCCAAGAAGGAGAGGGATTTAAGATCTGCATGTGGCAACTCAACCAGACACGGCTAAACTGTGCTGCTGGGGCCTTGGGCGTAGCACGAGCGGCACGTGAAGCAGCCGTGAGTTATGCGAACCAGAGGGAACAGTTTGGACAAAAGATCGGTCGGTTTCAGATGATCCAGGACCAGATTGCCCAAATAGTCGTCGAGGAGGAAGCAGCTCGTTTGTTGGTCTACCGTGCAGCCTGGTTGGCGGATCAGAAAAAATCCAACAACCTCGAGGTCTCCATGGGTAAGTTCGCCGCAGCAGAGGCCGCGGCCCATGCCGCGGATAGCGCGTTCCAGATCCTCGGTGCCTATGGTTACTCGACGGAATTCCCCGTGGAAAGGTACCTGCGAGATGCCAAATCCTACCAGATCGTTGAAGGATCATCGAACATCCAAAAACTGATTATTGGTCAGGACGCATTGGGGTACAGGAAAGCAAACCGCTGAACGCGAATGATTAACAGTCCCTCATGGTGAAGTTTCAATGTCGGTGAACAAATACTTTAAGAACAGCTTTAACTTTTCGGTGGACAATTTGAGTTGAGATAAGGTATCATTAGAAGTATTCCATGATGGCTTTGATTGGCAACTCGGGGATACTCTTCCTGGTCTTTCATTTTCTAGTCTGGTTACCCACCCCCATAAATTCTTTGCACGCGACGTCCCTTGGACTATCCAATGGCAATGGCGCGAAGGAAGAATCCGCCGAAAACGGCAAGGCGCATTCACTCAACGGCTTCGAACGCATCACGCACCGAATCCGGCGTGGTGACACCCTGGGGAATCTCTTAAGACCCTACGGTTTATCCGGCAAAGAACAAGAAAACTGGGTTCGCTCCATCCGCAAGCAATATTCCCCGCGTAGACTTCGCCCCGGGCAGGAGATCTATTTTTATTTCTCCTCCAACGGCCATACAAATAACGGCCACTCCAATAACGGTCACACCCAACCAGGGGAAAACAGCAATGGACAAAGCAACGGCAAAAGACATTTAAGGGCCCTGGCATTAGAATTGGATGAAGATTGGGTATTAAATTGGCAACTCCAAGACCAAGGGATTGTCTTTCGAAAGGTGCAGAGGCCCTATGAGGTGGAAGTCAAAGCGGTGGCGGGGAGCATTACGGACACCCTCTATGAGAGTGGAGAGAGGTTGGGCCTGCATCCCGAGGTCCTCTCCCAATTTGTCGACATCTTCGGCTGGGAGGTAAATTTTCAAACCGATCTAAGAGAGGGAGATTCCTTTAGGGTCCTTTATGAGAGAAAGTATCGGACGGAGGGAAAGAAAAAAGAAAGCTTCCGTATCTTGGCGGCAGAACTCACTGCGGGCGGAGAAAAACACTTTGGCTTTTACTTTGAAAAGGAAGACGGTGACGGCGGATATTTCGATCGCCAAGGAAAGTCCCTCGCCCGTACCTTGCTACGTTACCCCGTCCAATTCAGCCGCATCAGTTCCACCTTCTCCCATCGCCGCTTGCATCCGATCCTCAAGGTCAGGCGGGCCCATCATGGAATAGACTTTGTCGCCAAACGGGGAACTCCTGTCCGAGCCGTGGGCGCCGGTCGGGTCACCTACGCCGGCTGGAAAAGAGGCGGCTACGGCCGGTTCATTGAAATCCAGCATGGCTCAGCCGTCACGACCCGTTACGCCCATCTCAACGGGTACGCACGCGGTATACGAAGAGGGATGAAGGTGAAAAAGGGCCAGATCATCGGCTACGTGGGATGTTCAGGGAGATGCACTGGTTCTCACCTTCACTTTGAAATGTACAAAAATCAAAGATACGTCAATCCCCTCAAGATCAGAATCCCACGAGAAGAAAAAATTGCACCGGCCCTGCGGGAAGTCTTTGAAAACGCCAAGCAACTGATCCTCACGCGATTAAACCCCAGCTCACGCTCCGGCTCCCTTAACGGTTCCCAACCCAGCAACTGGCACTAGCCCCGTGTATTAACGTTCCACATTCAAGGCAGGGATGGTGCTTCCTTCACACGACTTCTGTGACAGATTGCGCAGCGGTTTCTACGGTTATAATACACAGGGC
>SMUX01029085.1_pt1 | contig 10743 bp, 10 predicted proteins | sample 2456431 | NCBI WGS metagenome assembly SMUX01 (sample SAMN11095930, study PRJNA526329) | marine sediment metagenome | biome: Marine sediment; feature: Surficial sediment; material: Deep marine sediment; isolation source: Hadal surficial sediment | place: Pacific Ocean | collected 2014-11 | depth... | reverse complement strand
GGGCACTTTGGCGTCTGCAACATCGCCGAACCAAGCACGGGGCTTGAAGCGAAGTTCAGTCTGCGCCTGACGACGGCGATGGCGCTGAACGGTATCGATACTTCCAGCATCGCCATTTTCGACGATGCGCTGACCCGTGACCCGGTGCTGACGGCCTTTCGCGACAAAGTCCAGGTCGTCGCCCATACCGAGCAAAATCCCGACACGATCGTGACCATCCGCACCCGCGATGGCTCGCAGCACACCGCCGCCGTGAACGTCGCAATTCCCATGCGTGATCTGGCCGCACAATGGGACAAGCTCGAGAGCAAGTTTCACACGCTCGCCGCTCCCGTGCTTGGCAGCGAGGGTGCCGTGGCGGTCGCGCAGATGTGCCGGACGCTGGAGACGCAGGACAATCTGCAGGTTTTCTGTCGCAGCCTCGCATCGCTGCAACGGGATTGGACCCAATGAGTGAGACTGACGACTTCCGGGCCCGCGCCGAATTGTGGCCCAAGGGCAATCGCTACGAGGACATGATCGAAGGCCGGGTCTTTGATCACCATTGGGGACGAACCATTACCGAAGGTGACAACGCCACGTTCACCACTCAGACATTGTCGTTCTGTCCGCTGTATTTCAACGAACCCTATGCCCGCTCTCTGGGTCATCCGAAAACCCTGGTGAATCCGCTGCTCGTCTTCAATACGGTGTTCGGCATGTCTGTGGAAGACCTCAGCGAAGGCGGTGGGCCGTTTCTCGGCGTCGATGACTGCGAATTCCTGGTCCCGGTCTACGTCGGCGATACGCTGACAGCACGCAGCACGGTGACTGCAGCGCGCGAATCCAAGGGTCAGAAAGGGTTTGGAATCGTCACCTGGCAAACGGAAGGCCGTAATCAGAATAACGACAAGGTCATCGAATTCAGGCGTACCAATCTCGTTCGCAAACGCGACCGCACGGGAGATTGAAGGTGAGCGAAGAAATGAACGCATTGACCGGCAACGACAACTACTTCGAACACTTCGAAGTCGGCCAGGTCATCCGCCACGCCCGCGGCAAAACCATGTGCGAGCAGGACAATGTTGGCATCACCCTGCAGGTTCTCAATACCGCGGAGGCACATTTCAACGAAGATCTCATGCAGAAGAACGCCATGGGCCGGGGTTGGAACTCGCGCCTGCAGTTCGGCGGCGTGACCATCGCGATGGTGATCGGGCTCGCCATGCAGGACACCGGCGAAAACGCCCTGCAGGAGCTGAAACTCGACAAGATCCGGCTCAAAGCGCCGGTCTTCCACGGCGATACGCTCTATGCCTACTCCGAAGTACTCAGCACCACGCCTGCCGAACGCGAAGACGCCGGAATCGTGACGTTCAAGCACTTCGGGGTGAACCAGAAGGACGAGGTGATCTTCGAAGGCGAACGCACCGTACTGTTGAAGCGCCAGAGTCACTATGGCGCCGGCGCCTGAATCACGCGACGTAAACGAGCAAAGCACTATGCAGAAACAAACACCGCAGAAACAACCGAAAAGAGCCAGACGCTGTCAGCTGTCCGTACCGGGGAGCTCCGAGAAAATGCTGGCGAAATCCGCCACGCTGGATCTGGACCACGTGTTCCTCGATTTGGAAGATGCCGTGGCGCCAAGCGCCAAACCCGCGGCACGTGGCATGATCGTCGATGCTCTCATGAGTCATGACTGGCAACCGCGCACGCTGTGTGTGCGTATCAACGATGTCGAAACCCAATGGTGCCACGACGACATCATCGAGGTGGTAACGGGCGCAGGGGAAAAGCTCGATACGCTCATGCTGACCAAAGCCAAGTCAGCCGCCGACGTGATGTTCGTCCACCTGATGCTCGATCAACTGGAGCAGAAACTGGGGCTGCCAAACCGAATCGGCATCGAGTGCCTGATCGAAGAAGTCGAAGGCATGATGAACGTCGAAGAGATTGCCGCCTGCTCGGACCGGCTCGAGTGTCTCGTTTTCGGCATGGGTGACTACTCGGCCAGCCAGCAGATGCAACTGGGGCACATCGGCAGTTCCGGCGGTTATCCTGGTGACGTCTGGCACTACGCAAGATACAAGATGACGATCGCCTGCCGTGCCAATGGGATTGATCCGGTGGATGGGCCTTACGCCAATTTCCGCAACCCCGATGGCTACACGCGGGAGGCCGAACGCGCGCTGGTACTCGGAATGGTTGGCAAGTGGGCGATTCATCCAAGCCAGATTGAACTAGCCCAGTCAATCTTCTCACCGGGCGCTGACGCGATCACTGCCGCCCGCAACCAGAAATCGGCGTACGCACAGGCACTCGCCGATGGTCTGGGCGCCATCGACGTCGATGGCGTCATGGTGGACGCTGCGAGCATCCGCATCGTGCAGAACCTGCTCGATCGCGCCGACCTGATAGGAATGTAAGCCGTGACCGAACACTACATGACCGAAGAACGCCGGATGATTCAGGACGTCGCGCGGCAATTCAGCAAAAATGAAGTCACCCCCGTGGCCAACGAACTGGACCCGGTGCAGGGCGACATCCCAATGGACCTGCGGCAGAAAATGGCGGAGATGGGCTATTTCGGCATCCGGCTGCCGGAAGAATTCGGCGGTCTTGGTCTGGGCGTCTTCGAGTACTGCCTGATCGCCGAAGAGCTGGCACGCGGCTGGATGAGCGTCGCCAGCATCATCGCGCGCGCAAGTTCACTGATGAACGTCGGTGGTTGGCCTTTGGCCAAGCGCGAAGAGATGACCCGCAAAGCAGCCCAGGGTGAATACCTCGCCGCAGTCGCGCTTTCCGAGCCAAATGTCGGCTCCGACCTCGCCGCCGTCGCCTGCCGTGCAGCACTCGAGGGGGAGCACTGGGTGATCACCGGCAACAAGTACTGGTGCACGTTCGCCGATGGCGCGGACTACATTCAGCTACTCGCCAAAGTCGAAGGCCGCGACGGTGAAGAAGCGCAATACAAAGGCTCCCGCAGCTTCATCATCGAAAAACCCCGCGGCGAACTGCCGGAGGGCTGCAGCGGCGCGCCAATCCCGAAGATCGGCTACTTTGGCTGGAAGACCTGGGAACTGGCTTTTGACGGGTGCCGCATCCCGAAGGAAAACATCATTACCGGCGGCAGTGGCGGCGGCGAGGGATTCAAAAACGCCGTCAACTGGCTCAATTCCGCCCGCGCCCACACCGCTGCCCGTGCGATCGGTCTCGCGCAAGCAGCATTGGAAGACGCCATGGCCTACTCCCACGAGCGCGTGCAGTTCGGTGTGCCAATCGCCGACTTTCAGGAAACCCGCTTCAAAATCGCCCGCATGGCCAGCGAAATTGAAGCCGCCCGCCAGCTGATGTACCACGTCGCGACCGCGATGGACAACGGCGAAAGCTCCGCCAAGGAAGCGTCGATGGCGAAGTGGTACGCCTCTGAGATGGCGGAACGGGTCACCTCCGACGCGCTACAGATACTCGGTGGCGCGGGTTACACGAAACTGCATTCGGTCGAGCGCTACTGGCGCGATGCCAGATTGACGAAGATCTTCGAAGGCACGAGTGAAATTCAACTGCGAATCATTTCAGACCGATTGTTAGGCAAGCCCAGCACGCGTATTTCCTGAGGTTGCGCGCCGCGGTAAGGAAGAGTCTGCCAGACGACTTCAGTTCTGCGGCCAACCCTGAGAGACTATCTGCTCACGCGACGGGCAACGGAGACGTACGGATGGCTGAGCCTCATGATCTGGCGAAAACCTTTGGCGAGCTGAAGTCTTCCGGCTTCCAGGTGCTGCCGGTAAAGGCGGAGATCCGGCGCAACCTGATCACCCGGATACGTGAAAATCAGCCGCTTTTCCCCGGCATTATAGGCTATGACGATACGGTCATCCCTCAGCTCACCAATGCGCTCCTGGGCAATCAGGACATCATCTTCCTCGGCGAACGTGGTCAGGCAAAATCCCGCATCCTGCGCAGCCTCACGGGCCTGCTCGATGAATTCACGCCCATGCTCGAGGGTACTGAAATTCCGGAAAACCCGTTCCAGGTGATTTCTGCGCAGGGCAAGGCGATCATCGAAGAGCAAGGCGACAACGCAGCCATTCGCTGGGTTCATCGAGACGAGCGCTACGCGGAAAAACTCGCCACACCCGATATCACCATTGCCGACCTGATCGGTGAAATCGATCCGATCAAAGTCGCGGAAGGCCGCTATCTGTCCGATGAACTCACGCTGCATTACGGCCTTGTCCCGCGGGTGAACCGCGGTATTTTCGCGATCAACGAATTGCCCGACCTTGCCGAGCGCATTCAAGTGGGTCTGCTCAACCTGCTCGAGGAACGCGACATACAGATTCGCGGCCATAAGGTCCGTCTGCCACTGGACGTATTCGTGGTGGCAACGGCGAACCCGGAGGACTACACCAACCGCGGGCGGATCATCACGCCGTTGAAGGATCGTTACGGCGCTCAGATCCGAACGCATTATCCGGTGGATGTGGCGCAGGAAATGGCGATCATGGAACAGGAGGCCGCCGTCCCTGACATGGGCGATTATCACGTCGACGTGCCAGGCTTCATGAAAGAAATTGTCGCCGAAATCACCCTCCAGGCACGCCGCTCGCCCGACATCAATCAACGCTCGGGCGTATCTGTTCGCACCTCGATCTCCGGCTACGAAGCCATCCTCGCCAACGCCTTCAGACGCGCGCTGCGCATTGGCGAGATGGAAGTGGTACCGCGGATCTCCGATCTGCCGTTTCTCGTCCCTTCACTGCAGGGCAAGGTGGAGTTCGAAGCAATGGAGGAAGGCCAGGAGGACAAGATCACCCAGCGCATCATGCAGAGCGCGGTCAAAGCGGTATTCGATCGGCATTACGACGTCAATGATCTGGAGTCCGTCGCGCTTGCTTTCAACGATGGACTGACCGTCGAAACCGGTGAGATCAATCCGACAGAGGCCTATGCGGCGATCGCCGATTCAATTCCCGGCTTGCACGATATATTTCCAGACCCCACTGCGGTGACCCCGGGACAGCGCGCCGCCACCATCGAATTCATGCTGGAGGGCCTGCATCTGCACAAGCTTCTCAACAAATTCGATCACTCCGGCACCACGACGTATTCAGCCTGATCACATGCGCCATCCCGCCACAAAGCATCGGTTCTCCGCCTGGGACGGTTCCCAGGACCTCGCACTGAATCCGGCCAAAATCCTCGAAGCGCTGGCCGATGATCTGATGGAGTATGGCGATCTGCGCTGGGCAATGCGCAACCTCATGTCACGCGGTATGCAGATTCCACAGGGCGGCTCCATGCAGGGCCTGCGCGATATGCTCAAAAAACTGCGCGACAGGAAACGTGAGCGACTCGAACAGTTCGATCTCTCCAGCATTTTTGACCACTTTCGCGAGCGCCTCGACGAAATCCTACGGATGGAACGTGAGCGCATCGATGAGTGGCTTAACAAGAACCAGGACGACTTTTCCAGCGATGTACTGAAAAACATCGCCGAACGCAATTCGCAGACACTCGACGAATTACCCGAAGATGTTGCCGGTCAGATCAGGGAACTGGAGTCCTACGAGTTCTTGAATCCCGACGCCCAACGCAAATTTCTCGAACTGCTCGAAGAACTGCGCCGCGCCATGACCAACTCGTTTTTCAACAATATCGAAAACATGGTCAATAACATGTCTGAAGGCGACGTCGATCGCATGAAGGACATGGTGAAAGCACTCAACGACATGCTCGTGAAGAAGATCGCGGGGGAAGATCCGGGATTCGAAGACTTCATGAAAGAATTCGGCGACATGTTCGGCGACAACCCGCCGAAATCGCTCGATGAGCTGCTCGAACAGATGCGGCAACAGATGGCGGCGGCGCAGTCGCTTCTGAACTCATTGTCGCCCGAACAACGCCAGCAGCTGCAATCTCTGCTCTCCGACCGGTTCGGCGACCCGGAACTCAATGCCGAGCTCAACAAGCTCGTAAAAGAAATGGATTTCCTGAATCCTTCGGGTAGCCAGTATCGATTCGACGGCAGCGAACGTCTCGATCTGGAAGCCGCCATGCAGCTCATGAACGAGATGCAGGATCTCGACAAACTGATGGAACAGATACAGAGCGCAGAACGCGGCGGTAACATTGACCGTATCGACAAGGACCTCCTGCGCGAACTCATGGGTGAGGACGCGGCCGAGGATCTCGAAAAGCTCGATGAGCTTTTAAAAGCGCTGGAAGAAGCCGGCTACATCCGCTCAACAGACGACAAGCGCTGGGAGCTGACACCACGTGGTTCGCGCATGATCGGCCAGAAGGCACTGGGTGAAATCTACGACCGGTTGAAGCGGCAAAATCTGGGTAACCACGCAGTTCCGGAAGAAGGTCGTTTCGGAGAACGTCTGGAGCAAACCAAACCCTACGAGTACGGCGACCCGTTCGATCTGCATCTGCCGCGAACCATTCGCAACGCAATCGATCGCAACGGGCCAAGCACTCCGGTGCAGCTGCACCCGGATGACTTCGAGATCTATCGAAGCGAACTCATCACTTCTACTGCGACGGCCATGTTAGTCGACTTGTCATGGTCCATGGCGTTGCGCGGTTCGTTCCAGGCAGCGAAGAAAGTCGCACTGGCTTTGCACAACCTGATCACCTCGCAGTATCCGAAAGACAACTTTTACATCATCGGCTTTGCAGCTTACGCCAAAGAACTCAAACCTCACGATCTGCCTTACCTGCAGTGGGACGAGTATGTGCTCGGCACCAACATGCAGCATGCCCTGCTGCTCGCCGAAAAACTGCTGGCCAAGCATACCGGCGGAACCAAGCAGATAATCATGATCTCCGACGGCGAGCCGACCGCCCATCTCGAAAACGGCCAAGCCCAGTTTGCCTACCCACCGACACCGGAAACGATCCGCGCGACCTTCAAAGCGGTGAAGTACTGCACGGTGAGAGGCATTGCGATCAATACCTTCATGCTCGATTCAAGCTACTATCTGAAGGCGTTCATGGATGAAATCGCCAGGATCAATGGTGGCCGGGTGTTTTACACCTCACCGGAGAATCTCGGCGAATACATCCTCGTCGACTATGTGCAGCACAAACGCAAGAAGCTGTCACGGCGGGCTTAGGGGCTGGAGTGCTTGCGGCTGGTTTGTTGTAAGTGACCATGGCTTTGCGCAGTACGACGGCGGGAGCAGGGCAGTAGGTCTGAGTCTGGCCTCACGCAGGGCCTCCGGCCTGCCCTCGCTTCACGAACTTGCCCCTGCGGGTCAATTCGCTCACTCGGCTGCGTGTTTTACGGCCTGACTCAGACCTACTGCCCTGCTCCCACCTTAATCCTCGGCTGATGGGGTGGCCGCGCGAAGCCGCAACCCGGATCTGGCCCAGCATTCTGCTCACTGTGTCATCGCCAACCGGATCGCCCAGACAGCTAGAGCACCGGTCATCACAAACCCTATCCACGATGCCGATAGCGGAATTTCCATGGGACCGACAAGGAACGCCCATCCGGCTATGGCCCGAACTATGTGAATCAGGGCGACAACGCCGAAAAGCGCCGCAGAAACGTACAGGTAGAGTTTTACGGTATCCATCGGGTTTAACCTCGCTGAGATTAACCCTCAAAGAATATTCCGCTCTTCCATCGAAACCAACGTCCGGAGGGGATCCACAAATCACCGCTACTGATTTAGGATTAGCTTGACGCTTGATGCCCAGCGCAAGGATTACCCGGCAATGAACCCAGTATGGTTTCGACAATCGCTCGTGCTTCTGGCAGCAGGATTGCTGCAAGGCTGCCAACTCGAATCGATGGGGCTCGAGCTACCCGAAGGGGATCCGGCCGTGGGCAAGCAGGTGTTCGGTGACCGGCATTGCAACGATTGTCACACCATCGCCGACGTCGAGTATGCGGAAAGTACGGTTCCTGTCATGTACATGGGTAAGCGGACGACGGGAAAGATAAACGTTGTGCTTGGTGGCAGAAACTCGAGCCATCGTACCCAGGGAGAACTCATCACTTCGGTCATCAATCCCTCGCACGAGATCTCCACCAGTTATGCCCGGCATCTCGCAACGACACAATCGCCGATGCAGACCCACAACGAGTCGATGACCGTGCAGAATCTGATCGACCTCGTCGCGTTCCTCCAGCAAGAATTCAATTAACGATCTCGTTGTGGCCGTGACTGCGCGGCGGATGCCACTGCCAGGGCGCGGCTGAGGGTGCTCTGTGTGGGCGGTGACCGGCTGGCCAAGTGAGCGAATTGGTCGGCAGCGACAATTTCGTGAAGCGAGGAGCTTTCAACGGACCGACCAATGCTGGATCCCGCTGCCAGGGCGCGGCTGGGGGTTCTCTGTGTGGGCGGTGACCGGCCGGCCGAGTGAGCGAATTGACCCGCAGGGGCAACTTCGTGAAGCGCTGGGCATCCCGGAGGGACCGGCCGGCGCCCACAGAGAGCACCCTCAGTCGAGCCCCACGCAGAGAACCCTTCAGTCGAACCCCACGAAAAGATCAATAAGACCGCGGCAACCCCAACACGTGCTCCGTCACATAATTCAACACCATCTCCTGCGAAATCGGCGCAATCCGCATGAGCCGCGCCTCGCGCCAATAGCGCTCCACATGGTATTCCTTGTCATAGCCAAACCCACCGTGGGTCTGCATAGCCTGATCGGCCGCCTGAAACGCCGCATCAGCCGCCAGCCACTTCGCCATGTTGGCTTCCGCGCCACAGGGTTGCTCGTTGTCGATCAGCCAGGAGGCTTTGCGAACCATGAGCTCCGCGGCGTCCAGCCGCATTTTCGCCTCACCCAGGGGAAACGCCACACCCTGGTTCTGGCCGATCGGCCGATTGAACACGATCCGTTCGTTGGCGTAGTTGACTGCGCGCCGGATCGCGGCACGGCCGATCCCTATCGCTTCTGACGCGACCAGCACGCGTTCCGCATTGAACCCGTCAAGCAGGTAGCGGAAACCCTTACCCTCTTCGCCCACTCGATCGGTAACGGCAACCGGCAGGTCGTCGTAGACCACCTCACAGCTGGCAACTGCATTGCGGCCGGTTTTGTCGATTGCTGAAATCGTGACTTCCGGCCTCTGCAGTTCCGCCAGTAGTAACGTCAGACCATCCGTGCGCCGTGCCACCTGATCTTTCGGCGTTGTGCGAACGAGCAACAACACCCGTTCGGAGTCCTGCGCTTTCGTCGTCCATACTTTGCGTCCGCGGACGATATAGTTATCACCTTCTCTGCGCGCGAAAGTCTCAATCGCACTGGTGTCCGTACCTGCGTTAGGTTCAGTGACCCCGAACGCAACATGCAGGTCGCCGCTGGCTACCCGGGGCAGGTAATTCTGTTTCATTTCCTCGCTGCCGTGTTTGACCACCGGGTGCATGCCGAAGATGGAAAGATGCAGACTACTTGCGCCATTCATCGCAGCTCCGCTGGCCGCAACCTCCTCGAGCACCAGACTTGCTTCGGTGATCCCGCGACCGCTGCCACCATAGGCTTCGGGGATGGCTACACCTATCCAACCGGCTTGCGCCATCGCATTGTAGAAATCCCAGGGAAACTCGTGGGCGCTGTCACGCTCCGCCCAATACTCGTCAGGAAACCCCTCACACACTTTTTGCACGGCATCGCGAATGAGTTGTTGTTCTTCGGTAATCTGAAAGTCCATCTCTACCCCCGGTTAACGCAGGGCAAGTGTCAGCGATTCCAGTGGCGATGGCAAAGGTTAGGGATACGCCCTTGCGCAGGCGCAGCCTCGCCATCGCGTCGTCCTGCTCTCGCGCCGTTTGCCCGCAGAACCGGCCCCGTCTTGGCAAAGCCCTCCGCAGCAGTTACCTTGATCCCAAGGGGGGTGAAAATGTCTGGCAAATACTTCGAAGAGTTCGAGGTCGGGATGACGTTCGATCATGAGCCAGGCCGCACGGTCACCGAGACGGATAATCTGCTGTTCACCACGATGACCATGAATCCGCAACCCCTGCATCTCGACGCCGAATTCGCCAGGGAGACCGTGCACGGGCAGATTCTGGTCAACAGTATCTTCACACTCGGCCTGGTCGTCGGGTTGTCTGTGCGCGACACCACCCTCGGCACCACCCTCGGCAATCTCGGATTCGACAAAATCAGTTTTCCCAATCCCGTGTTCGTCAGTGACACGATCTACGCGAAATCCATTGTCGTTGCAAAACGCGAAAGCCAGACAAAACAGGATCGCGGCATCGTGACGTTCGAACACCAGGGCATCAATCAGCGTGACGAGCTGGTGTGCTCGTGTATCCGCAACGCCATGATCGTGCGGCGCTCCTGAACCCGACGGATGGCTTAACAACCATGCAAGACGGCCGCGACAGGCTCCGGCGCTCCGCCCATTTCGTTCCCGGGGCGAACGAGCGGATGCTGCGCAAGGCGCTCGAGACTGACGCCGACTGCCTGATACTCGATCTTGAAGACGCGGTGACTGCCGAGCGTAAACAAGCGGCCCGTGAGACGATTGCGCAATGGCTGCAAGACGTGGATTTTGCTGCCAAAGAACGCACGATCCGCATGAATCCGCTGGACACACCCTGGGGCGAAGACGATCTGCGCGCAACGATGATCAACCCGCCTGATGCCTACGTCGTGCCGAAAGTTTCCACGCTCGCAGAACTGTCCGCAATCGATGCGCTGATCACCAGGCTGGAAGCCGAACACGGCCATCCGGACAACAGCGTCGGTCTGATACTCATCTCTACCGAAACCCCTATCGGTGTC
>SMUX01285554.1_pt1 | contig 10761 bp, 9 predicted proteins | sample 2456431 | NCBI WGS metagenome assembly SMUX01 (sample SAMN11095930, study PRJNA526329) | marine sediment metagenome | biome: Marine sediment; feature: Surficial sediment; material: Deep marine sediment; isolation source: Hadal surficial sediment | place: Pacific Ocean | collected 2014-11 | depth 0-1... | reverse complement strand
TGGGTCGAGATACCTTTGTTGAAGCAGCTCGGACCTTCAGTCAGGCGAAACGGGTAATTATTCTTGCCGGGCAAGGTGTCCTCAGGGCTCCCCAAGGCTCTGATGTGGTTACGAATCTTTTGGATCTTTTGATTCTTACGGGCCACCATGGCCGTCCAGGCTGTGGCCTTGGGACGCTGGCCGAGGAAAACAATGATCAGGGCGCCGTGGAAATGGGTGCCGTGGCTGAATATTTGCCAGGTCCGTCCGAGTTGGGGGATCAAACCGCCAGGAAAAACCTTTCAAAGATTTGGGGGGATGAAATTCCGCAAAGTCCAGGGGCCACCTTGATGGACATGCTGGAGGAGGCCAGAACGGGCCGTCTGAAGGCCATGTTCATTGTCGGGGAAAACCCTGTGGCAACGTTGCCCCCTCAGGCCAAGGTGGAGGAGAGTTTGGATGGATTGGAGTTTCTCGTGTGTCAGGAACTGTTTTTAACTGAAACAGCCAAGCGGGCTCATGTGGTGCTGCCGGCGTGTTCCTATGCAGAAAAGGACGGTACCTTTACCAATACCGAAGGCTGTGTCCAATCAGTTCGCAGGGCAATGGAGCCTATCGGTGAAAGCAGGCCGGACTGGGAAGTCTTCTCCGCCTTGTCACTCTTGATGGGGAGCCCCATTGAATATGGAGAGGCTAAAGAAATTTTCAAAGAAATCCGTAGCGCCATTTCGGGATATGGACTGCTGGGGCCATCGGCTACTCCACCCAGGATAAAGGATGAGGTGGTCGATCGTTATCTCCAGGAGGGGTTCAAAACGGATGTCGAGGTTCGTTACGCTTTCGAGCAAGAGAATACGCAGCCTGACGAAATGCTGACCCTGGCCTCCGTTCAATCACTCTTTCATTCGGGAAAGTTTTCCACCCGTGCGAAAGGGCTTCTCCAAATCCAGGCCAGCGGGTTCCTGAATGTGAACCCAGTGGATGCCACTCGCCTGGGGCTTGCCGATGGGGACCCTGTCCGGCTCTCCAATACCCGGGGCGAAGCTACCACCAAAGTAAAACTTCTGGATCGTGTGCCCGTTGGAGTGGCCTTTTTCCCAGAACATTTTGATCAGAATATCCGAGGACTCTTCAGTTTGGAAACTGACCCTCAGACGAGAGTCCCTTACTTTAAATTGACTCGTGTTCGAGTGGACCGGATGCAAGAGGAAATACATGGGAAAGGGTAAAGGGGTGAACCACTGGCCATCTCCGTATTTCCGTCCCCCGCAGTTATGTTTCAGTAGGGGAAGATTTAGTGTTTGAAACTAGTCTCAGATTGGCGCTGACCCTGACCCAAATCGGCGTGGTCATGGGGATTGTCCTGCTCACTGTGGCCATCCTGACCCTGCTCGAGCGGAAGGTTTTGGGATGGATGCAGGATCGAATGGGACCCATGGAGGTAGGGCCCTATGGGATTCTGCAGCCGGTTGCCGATGGGCTGAAACTGTTCTTTAAGGAAGACATTATTCCAGCGGGGGCGAATAAACTGCTGTTTAGTCTGGCCCCGATTCTTTCCCTGGTCCCCGCCCTTATTGGCTTTGCGGTCATTCCTTTTGGGCCGAATATATCTGTTGAATTTTTTGGCGTGGAATTCAAGCCATTTGTCATCAGCGATATCAACATTGGAATTTTGTATATCCTGGCGTTCGCCTCGATCGGGGCATACGGCGTCATTCTAGCCGGGTGGTCTTCGAATAGTAAGTATTCGCTGTTGGGAGGGTTGAGAGCGGCGGCCCAATTAATTAGCTATGAATTGAATGTTGCGCTCTCCATTGTTGGAGTCCTGCTCCTGGCCGGCACTCTCAGCATGGTCAAGATCGTCGAGGCACAAGGTGGGAATTGGTTCTTTGGAATCATTCCTAACTGGTTTGCCTTTGCCTTGCCTTTTCCACAATTCGTGGCCTTCGCGGTCTTTTACCTTGCCTCTGTGGCTGAAACGAATCGATTGCCGTTTGACCTGCCTGAGGCGGAAAGTGAGCTGGTGGCGGGATTCTTTACCGAATACAGCGGAATGCGTTTTGCCTTTTTCTTCTTGGCGGAATACGCCAACATGATTCTTGTCTCTTGTGTGGCCGCGGTGTTGTTTTTCGGGGGGTGGCAAGCGCCTTGGCCCTTTCTACAATTCCACGGTTCGTTGGAACACCTTGCATGGTTGTCCGGTATCTTTTGGTTCACCATCAAGGTCTATTTTTTCCTCTTTATGTTTTTCTGGATTCGCGCCACGCTTCCCCGTTTGCGATATGACCAGTTGATGCGGTTTGGATGGAAGGTGCTGTTGCCGATTGCGTTGGGGAATGTCGTGGTGACTTCCATTATGGCCTACATCTTTCCCAACTCGTGAAGGGGCAAGGAGGAGATTACTATGAAGTTTCGGGATTGGATAAAGACGATCACCTTCTATGAAATCCTCCTGGGAATGAAGGAGACCATCAAGCACCTGGTGCATTACAAGCCCATCACCCTTCAATACCCCCACGAAAAGAAACCACTCTCCGAAAATTACCGAGGCATGTTGGCGCTCCTCCGCTACGATGATGGGACGGAAAAGTGTGTAGGGTGTGACCTGTGTGAAGCGGCCTGCCCTTCCCGAGTGATTCGGGTTATTAGTACAGAGGTTCCTGGTGAGCCAACGAAGCGGTACGCAAAGGAATATTACATGGATATGACCCGGTGCCTGTTTTGCGGGCTTTGTGTACAAGCTTGCCCGGTTGATGCGCTGGGTATGACTCGCGAATATGAGTGGGCCGTGTACGATAAGCGCAAACTGCACTTGAATAAAGAGCAGCTCTTAGCCATCGGTGATCGTGCTTTTCCCGTTCGGGAAAAACAGTTGGAGTTTCAACATCCCAACGTCGCCTATTTCAACGTCTCCTTTAAAGACATCCCGGAAAAGGCAAATTAATCGCGATCCTGCTCGCCTTTCTCCATGGCAGGCCATGTCAGGTGAAATAGATGTGCGAGTAGGGTGAGGGGGATCCGATCGGATGGCAAGCCTCATTTTCTTCTACTTCGCTGGGGTCATCATTGTAACTGCGACGCTCGTGGTGGCCCTGCGCAATCCCGTCTTCAGCGCCCTGTCCCTTCTCGTCATGTTCTTTCACGTGGCTGGCTTGTATGTCACCCTGCACGCTGAATTTTTGGCAGCGATCCAGATCATCGTCTATGCGGGGGCCATCCTGGTTCTGTATCTCTTCGTGGTGATGTTGCTCAATGTCAAACGCGAAGATCAGTACCACCGACAAGGACCGGTTGCGGTCTTTCTCGGCCTGACTCTCTTGGCTGAAGTGGCCCTTGTCGCCTTGAGTGGCGAGGTTCCGGTTGCCCCATTAGGTCCCCAGGGGCCGCTGGCCGCTGGTTCCGCTGTCGGAAACACGGAATCCATTGGAGAAGTTTTGTATTCCACTTATTTATTTCCTTTCGAAGTGGCCTCGTTGATCCTCCTCGTCGCCATGGTTGGCGCAGTGATTTTGTCGAAGAAGGGGATTTTGGGGTCAAAGCCTTCATGACTGTTCCCATTACCCATTACATGATCCTCAGTGGCCTGGTGTTTCTCATCGGTGTTGTGGGTGTCCTGATTCGACGAAATATTATCATCATTCTGCTTTCCATTGAGTTGATGCTGAACGCCACCAACATCAATTTTGTCGCGTTTTCGTCGTATTTAGGAAACGTGGCCGGCCAAGTGTTTGTCTTTTTTGCCCTCACCGTTGCGGCCGCAGAAGTTGCCGTGGGGTTAGCCATCATCATTGCATTGTACCGGCACCATTCCAGTATTAATGTGGATGACTTCCAGCTGTTGAAATGGTAGGGCAGTGCTGTACGCCTTAATCCCTCTTCTCCCATTACTCGCCTTTATTATCCTGGGGGTCTTCGGCCACTGGATCAGGGACCGTGCCCACCTCGTTGCCGTTCCCGCGGTGCTCATGTCGTTTGTTCTTTCCCTTTTAGCTTTCAGAGAAGTCGCACGTGGAGAAATTCTCCAGATTCCTCTCTATACCTGGGCAGCTTCGGGAAACCTCACCATTCAGATTGGGCTATACGTCGATCAGTTGAATGCCGCGATGCTGTTGCTGGTGACAATCGTCAGCGGCTTCGTCCACATTTATACGATCGGCTACATGCATGGGGAGCCAGGATATGCCCGGTTTTTCTCGAACATCGCCCTGTTTACCTTCTCCATGCTGATGCTGGTGATGGCCGACAATTTCCTCCAGCTTTTCGTCTTTTGGGAAGCGGTCGGGCTGTGTTCCTATCTCCTCATCGGCCACTGGTACGATCGTCCTTCGGCCCGGGCGGCGGCTACGAAGGCGTTTATTGTGAATCGGGTGGGAGACTTTGGTTTCCTGCTGGGAATTTTATTGATCTTCTCCACGTTTGGGTCCCTTCAATATCAGCCGGTATTTGCCGAAGCCCCGGCGGTGTCACAGTCAACTATTGATCTACTGGGCGCTGTCGGCGGGGGTTGGGAAGTCTCCGTGATGACCCTCATTTGCCTCCTTTTCTTCCTCGGTGCGGTGGGGAAATCCGCCCAAGTCCCGCTCCATGTGTGGTTGCCGGATGCCATGGAGGGTCCCACCCCGATCTCCGCCCTTATTCATGCAGCCACCATGGTGACGGCCGGCATCTTTATGGTGGCCAGGCTTTCGCCGCTCTACAATCTCTCACCCATGGCCATGGATGTGGTCGCGGTCACGGGAGCCTTGACCATGATTCTCGGTGCGACCATTGCCTTGACCCAGAACGACATCAAGCGGGTGGTCGCCTATTCGACGGTGAGCCAATTGGGATACATGATGATGGCATGCGGGTTGGGCGGGTACATCGCGGGCATTTACCATTTGCTCACCCACGGGGCCTTCAAGGCTCTTCTGTTCCTGGGATGTGGATCGGTCATCATTGCCTTGCACCATGAGCAGGACATGCGCCGCATGGGCGGGCTAAGGAAAAAGCTCCCCATCACGTGTTGGACATTCTTCTTGGGGTCCCTGGCTCTCGCCGGGTTCCCCTTCACTGCCGGGTTTTTCAGCAAGGATGAGTTGTTATTGGTTTCCTGGATGTCTGGGCCATTAGGCCGAATTTTGGCCGTGTTGGGGATCATCACCGCGTTTATGACGGCGTTTTACATTTTCCGGTTGTGGTTTGTGACGTTTTGGGGGGAGTCACGAGTGGACCCCCAACATGCTGACAATGTGCATGAGCCTTCCTATGTGATGACTTTCCCCTTGGTCGTGTTGGCAGCCCTAAGTATTGCTACTGGATACTTTGGTATCCCTGAGTTTCTGCAACCATCGTTTTCAGGCGGCGAGGGGGGGGATATTCACCATGGAGCAGCGGCGACGGGGATCATGGTTGCAGCGAGTTTGGCTGGTCTCCTCGGCATTGCCGCTGCCTATGTCCTCTACGTGAAATCTCCGGATCTGCCGGATCGGCTCATGAATCGGTGGCGTCTTCTCTATCAACTCTCTCTGAACAAGTGGTATGTGGATGAAGTTTACGACCGTACCATTGTGAACCCGACTTTCCAAATTGCCGACCAACTGTGGAAAAGGGTGGATGTCAGAGTGATTGACGGAGCGGTGAACGGAATCGCTCGTGGGGTGGCGTGGTGTGGTTGGGTCGTCCGGCTGATTCAAAGCGGGCAAGTGCAACATTACGCCCTGGGAATGACCCTTGGGGCGATGGTGATTTTAAGTGCGTATTTAGTGTTCTAAGAATTGACCACCCACCCAACAGGGAGATGCCGAATGGCTGGGCGGAATTCCCCCCCCTTGGTATCGTGTCCGCTTAGTGCGGGTGAGGAACTGACTCATGACTGATATGGCGATTCCATCGGGGGGAATTCCTTGGATCACCTTGGTGTTGTTCCTCCCCTTGGTGGGGGTAGTGACCATTCTCTTGGCCAAAGAAGAATTGGCCAAGTGGATCGCCTTGGCTTTTTCGCTTGTCGTGGTGGCGGCATCGCTGCCGTTGTGGGCCATGTTCGATGTGTCCACCCCGGCGATGCAGTTTGTTGAACGTCACTCATGGATAGCCTCGCCCCCCATCAATTATGCCGTTGGCGTGGACGGCATTAGCCTGCCGTTAGTCCTCCTGACCACATTCCTTGGCCCTCTCTGTGTTTTGGTGTCCTGGACGGCAATTCAAACGCGGGTGCGGGAATTCATGATCAGCCTTCTTGTCATGGAAACCGCTACCCTTGGGGTTTTCGTCTCCTTGGACTTTGTCCTGTTCTACATTTTTTGGGAAATCATGCTTATTCCCATGTACCTCTTGATCGGGGTGTGGGGTGGTCCCAATCGCATCTACGCGGCCATCAAATTCTTCCTCTACACTCTGACCGGAAGTGTTCTTCTGCTTGTCGCGATTCTGGTGTTGTTCTTCGAAGGTGGGCAAACCTTTGACATTTTGGCTCTAAGCAAGGCCGAGTATGACCCAAGCCTGCAAAACTGGTTGTTCTGGGCGTTCTTCGTGGCATTTGCGGTGAAGGTGCCTATGTTCCCGTTCCACACGTGGTTGCCTGATGCCCACGTTGAAGCTCCCACAGCCGGTAGCGTTGTCCTCGCCAGTGTGTTGCTGAAAATGGGGGCCTATGGATTTTTGCGACTGACCCTCCCAATTCTCCCTGATGCGACAGCAGCCTTTACGCCGATCATTATGACGCTGTCCGTGGTGGCGATCATCTATGGAGCCTACATGGCTTTTGCGCAGGCAGACCTCAAGAAACTCATTGCCTATTCCAGTGTCAGTCACATGGGATTCGTCACCCTTGGCATTTTTGCGTTTAATGCACAGGGGGTGGAGGGCGCCATTCTGCAAATGGTGAACCACGGTATTACAACGGGGGCTCTCTTCATGTGCATCGGGATTATTTATGAACGGACCCATAGCCGAGAAATCGTTGACAACTCCGGATTGGCCAAGCCCATGCCGCGCTTCGCGACGTTTCTGGTGATTTTTGGTCTCTCCTCCATTGGCCTTCCCGGCATGAACAGTTTTGTGGGGGAGTTTCTCGTGCTGATCGGTACGTTCCTTTGGAGTAAACTCGCCGCCACCCTCGCTGCCCTTGGGGTCATTTTGGCAGCGGCCTACATTCTGTGGATGCTCCAACGCGTCGTGTATGGCGTTCCATCGTCGCATATGGCCCCGAAACTGTACGATATGAACTGGCGGGAAATGAGCATGCTCCTCCCGCTGGTGGGATTTGTGTTTTGGATTGGGCTGTACCCGAAACCTTTGCTGGATGTGATGCATGCGAGCGTGAATAACTTAGTCCAACAGGAAGTGCGGGTGATGACGGTTCAGGACCAGCCCGGTAAAAACACAGAACAATACATGATCGCTACCCCTCACCCCTCGTCGGCCTTGTTGGAGAGTGAAGCCCAATGACCATCCCGCTGGCTGACCTTGTCACGATCCTGCCTGAGATGATTGTGGTCTTTGCTGCCTGTGTGCTGCTGGTGTTGGACCCCATCACTCCCCCTTCCAAGAAAGACTGGCTGGCCTGGATGAGTCTGGGAGCCCTGGTGGCATGTTTTTTCATTACCGGTGCCACCATGAACGACCGCGTCTTTGCCTTCAGCGATCTGGTCGTGGTGGATGCCTATGCCTCGTTCTGGAAACTGCTGCTGTATCTGGTGAGCGGCCTGACGATTCTTCTTTCCATGACCTACCTAAAAGAAGAGGGGATCGACCTGGCGGAATTTTACGGATTAATTCTGCTCTCCTTGACGGGAATGATGGTGATGGTCTCCGGCGCGGATCTGTTGGTCATCTATTTGGGCATCGAGTTGATGTCGATCCCTCTGTATATCATGGCGGGGTTCAAACGCTTTGAAGCCCGGTCCATCGAGGCTTCGGCCAAATATTTTATTCTGGGCTCATTTTCATCAGGGATTCTCCTCTATGGCATTTCCTTGTTGTATGGGGCCGCTGGGAGCACCAGACTGGCGGACATTGCAGTGGCGGTGGATGCCCGTGGCCTAGAAGATCCCCTTGTGCTGATTGCCATGATGCTGCTTATCGTAGGATTCGGCTTCAAAGTGGCGGCGGTGCCGTTCCATATGTGGACGCCGGATGTGTATCAAGGAGCACCCACCTCCGTGACCATCTTTATGGCGGTCGCATCCAAGGCCGCGAGCTTTGGGGCCTTTCTCCGAGTGTTGTTAGAGGCGTTCGGGGGAGTCAAACCAAATTGGAACGGGCCTATTTTAGTGATCTGCATTGGGACCTTGGTGTTAGGGAACATCGTCGCCGTTGTCCAGACAAACATTAAACGGATGTTGGCCTATTCCAGCATCGCCCATGCTGGGTATGCGCTGGTGGGGCTGGTTGTGGTCGGTTGGGCAGGGACCGAAGGCGCTGTGGCTTCGCGTGGAGTGTCCAGTGTCATGCTCTACTTAGCCATCTATTCCTTCATGACGTTGGGCGCTTTTTCCATTGTTGCGATTCTGCGAAGAGGTGGGTTGGAAGGAGAGGAACTCGAGGACTTTACTGGCCTGAGCAAACGACACAAGGGGGCGGCCTTCCTGATGTTGCTCTTTATGGTTTCCTTGGCAGGCATTCCTCCTACGGCTGGATTCATTGCAAAATTGTATCTTTTCATGGCCGCCGTTGATGCCGGCCTCGCGTGGCTTGCCGTGGTGGGCCTGGTGTTTGCTGCCGTCTCGGCCTTCTTTTACCTGCGCGTGGTGATGGTCATGTACATGCGCGAGCCTTCCTCCACACAGGAAATTGAAACCCGCCTCGCTCTCACCCCAACGACGACCGTGGTTCTTGCCTGCGCCGTGGCCGGCGTGGTGCTTCTGGGGATTTACCCAAGCCCCCTGATTTCAGTCACCACGTTCGCAGCCATTCCGTTCAGATAAAGTTGGGGATTGGGGGTTTATCAGCCAATGGAAAGGGGACCGTGCCATGCTGAGCCTAGCTGATGCGATGACCACGAATCTCAAAAAGATTCCCTCCAAAACCTCCGTGGTTGATGCCGCAAAACGCATGCGTGATGAGCGCATTGGAGCACTCGCCATCGAAAGATTTGGTGAAGATCGGAAGGGCGCCGAGGGGCAAGTGGTTGGCCTGATTACGGAAGCCGATATTGTCCGAAAGGCTGTCGCTGAAGAAATCGATTTGGCCAAGACCACCGTTGAAACGGTGATGATGACTCCAATGATTACTGTCGAAGCCTCGTGGCCCCTTGAGGAAGCCTACGACATGATGAGAGACAGTGGAGTTCGGTACCTTTTGGTCACCCAGGCGAGAAAAGTCGTCGGACTTGTCTCTATCCGAGACCTGTTAGTGCACCTGAAGGAATAATTTTTTTGCCGTAGAGGGGTAAGGCTGAACTCAAGATCGCTCTTAGGAGAGGGTGCTCCATCATCTGGGTCATTTTGCCTTGAATTGCCCCAGTTCTGTACGGCTTGGGCCTAAAAGAGCCATTCGGCTTGCGGGTCGAGGCTTCGTGTATAAGCCGCTTTTCTGCTACCTGCCCACCATTCTCTGAGTTAAGTTAGGCTGTTTTCCACACATCACTGTCGGGGAAAGGCTCCCTTGATGGGTCCCTGTCCCTATCATGATAGCGATCCGGCAGGATTGGGCTTGGGGAGCGTTTGCTGGATTCCTCTTCAAGATCCTCCTTTGGATCATCGTATTTTCGTAGAAACTCCGCAACGGCGTGGTAGTTCCCAGCCAGGGCAAGATGGTGAGGGGTTTGACCTGAGGTGTCCTCGACCATGACGGCAGCCCCTCTTTCAACCAGCCGTATGGTTGTGGTGAGCTGTCCGAGGAATGCAGCAGAGTGGAGAGGGGTAAAGCCAAAGGCGTTTTTGGCGTGAATGAAGGCTCCATGGTCGAGGAGAAACGTGACCATGTCGGTATGGCCCTCCTGGGCTGCAAGATGGAGTGGGGTCCAGCCATTCTTGTATTGCCCCTGTACATTGGCACCATGGGCAATCAATAAGCGGGCGGTGCCCAAATGGCCTTCTTGGGCAGCAAAGTGTAAGGGGGTGAAGGTGTCTTTGGGCCCATTCACGTTTGCTCCGTATGCGATAAGCAAGTTGGTGACTTCCAGATGCCCACTTTGGGCAGCGAGGTGGAGAGGCGTCCAAAGGTTTTGGTACCGTGTGTGGAGGTTGGCGCCATACGCAATCAGAAGTTGGGCGAGGGCAGGATAGCCCTCTTGGGCAACCACGTGGAGGGGCGTGACCCCTTTGGTATTAGGCTCGTTGATATCAGCGCCCACGGCAATTAAGAACTTTACCCTCTCTATATCGCCCGCCATGAGGACGTCTTGGCGGGAGATCAGTGGGTCTGGAACAGAAAATATGGTCAGTTTGAGAGCCACTACGACTAATCCCAAGCCGAGGATGCCGATGATCGTTTTTTTCATAAGAATCCAGTTTCGACTGCCACAAATGGCCTCTGACCAGTGAGAGGCCTGATTGGGGCAGTAGTGTATTGGAACCTGAATGATCAGGTTTTCACAATTCCTCAAAAGAGGGGGGTGTTCCCTTGTCAGGCGAAAATGGAGACCAGGGAAAGATGTGGTTGGTCTGACTAACGAGGAAATGACAGGTGTAAAGTTCTTCCCCAACAACGGGGAAGATGCCGGGCGGTGAAGGCTATCGACCTTGAGCTGTCAAAGGAGGCTTCGGTCTGGAATTCGAATTTAACGGGGGGGACTGTTGGATTATGGTCAAGGACCCAAAACCATCGCCGCCCTGGCGTGGTTCTTCGGTTTTCCTGCGA
>SMUX01283484.1_pt1 | contig 10769 bp, 10 predicted proteins | sample 2456431 | NCBI WGS metagenome assembly SMUX01 (sample SAMN11095930, study PRJNA526329) | marine sediment metagenome | biome: Marine sediment; feature: Surficial sediment; material: Deep marine sediment; isolation source: Hadal surficial sediment | place: Pacific Ocean | collected 2014-11 | depth... | reverse complement strand
TCCTGCATCAACTCGATAGTCACTTCGTTGCTGATGCGCACCAACCCCGATGACGTGCGCCTGATCATGGTTGATCCGAAGCGTGTCGAACTCGGCCAGTACAACGGTGTGCCCCATCTCCTCACACGAGTCATCACCAATCCAAAGAAGGCCAACGAAGCCCTCAAGTGGGCTGTCGCCGAGATGGACCGACGTTACGACCTCCTCGCCGACTCCAAGTCGCGCGACATCGAGGGCTATCACGAGAAGTGGGATGCCGGTGGGTTGGATCCCGACGGTTTCGACCGGTTCCCGTTCATTGTCATTCTCATCGACGAACTCAATGATCTGATGATGGTTGCAAGTCGTGAAGTCGAGGAGTCCATCGTTCGGATTGCCCAGATGGCTCGGGCTGTCGGCATCCACCTCGTGATTGCGACACAGCGGCCGTCCGTTGACGTAATCACCGGTGTCATCAAGGCCAACATCCCAAGCCGTCTTGCCTTCAGCGTTGCCTCCCAGACCGACAGTCGCGTGATCATCGACGGCTCCGGTGCAGAGAAGCTCATCGGCATGGGCGACATGCTGGTCGTAACGGCCAATGAGCCTCGACCCCAGCGGATTCAAGGTGCCTGGGTTCGTGAGTCCGAGATCCACGCGGTGGTCGACTGGGTAAAGAAACAACGCGAAGTGGTCTACAAGGACAAAGAGGTTCTCGAGGTGGCTGCCGCAGCCGCGGCCGCCCAAGCCGAGGACGAGAACGACGACGATGCCCTGCTGATCAGACAGGCGACAGATCTCGTTGTTCGTTCACAGCTCGGTTCCACTTCGATGCTGCAGCGCAAGCTCAGGATTGGTTTCTCCCGAGCGGGTCGGGTCATGGATGCCCTGGAGAGGAAGGGTGTCGTCGGACCCTCCGTAGGGAGCAAAGCTCGCGATGTGCTGATGACGGTCGAAGAGCTAGAAGAGATTCTCAACTCGAACACCGCCGGGGTCTGAATCGACTATCTACGCGGAGCCGGCCCCCCTCTACCCGACTTGAGCGACCCTCTGGCACGTTTATGCTCGCTCACTCGCACTACTGACTCCATGGACAAGGAACGAGTTTGAGCTCACGTAAACCAGGGCTGGGTCGCGGTCTCGAGGCACTCATCCCACCGGCATCCGAGAGGCCAGGCGCGGTGTCATCCGGCCAGGTTGAGCCCGATGGGAATCCATCGATGTTCGGACTGGTGAACCCCGACGGATCGGTTCGTGACCGTCTCCCGATAACCGTTGAGGACCTGCGTGGTCTGTATGCCGACATGGTGGAAGCCAGGACCTTCGACGACAAGTCGATGGCGATGCAGCGTCAGGGACGTCTCGCTACTTACGCCCCGTTCCGCGGCCAGGAGGCTGCCCAGATTGGTGCCGCCGCCGCCCTCCAGGATGATGACTGGGTTGCCGGGACCTATCGCGACGCCGCCCTCAACTGGCGCGCCGGCTACCCGTGGCGTCTGCTCGTTCTGGGTCGCACAGGAGACGAGCGCGGTGGAGAACTGCCGAACGGTGTGAACGTGCTGCCACCGTCGATCACGGTTGGCGGCCACATGATCCACGCGGTAGGACTGGCGTGGGCGGAAAAACTCCAGGGAAACAGCAGGATCGCACTCACCTCCTTTGGAGACGGGGCCACGTCAGAGGGTGACTTCCACGAGGCGATGAACTTCGCTGCGGTATACGCGACGCCGACTGTCTTTCTATGCCAGAACAATGGTTACGCGATCTCCTATCCGACTTCCGAGCAAACAAAATCGAAAACGATCGCCGCCAAGGCCGACGGATATGGGATGCCGGGAATGCGTGTCGATGGAAACGATGTTGTGGGCGTGTTCGTCGCAGTCCGCGAGGCGGCGCATCGGGCTCGAAAGGGAGAGGGACCCAGCCTGATCGAGGCGGTCACTTACCGAATGGGTCCACACACCACCGCAGATGATCCAACCCGTTACCGAGACGAGGCTGAATCGAGAGACTGGGAGGATCGAGATCCCCTCCTCCGTATCCGGCGACTCCTTGCGAAGGCCGGGGGCTGGACCGAGGAGTGGCAGGAGGATTTGGAGACGAGTGCATCACAGGTGATCGAAGAGGCTGTTGAATGGGCCGAGAACGTACCCGAGCCGACGGTCGAGCAGATGGTGGATCGGGTGTTTGCGGAGAGGCCCCAGTCCCTTACCCAACAGCTGAGCGAGACCGGTGATGAGTGAGCTCAACCTCGCCCAGGCGTTGAATGGGGCGCTCGACACCGCCCTCTCATCCGACGATCGGGTGGTTCTCCTTGGCGAGGACATCGGACGCACCGGAGGTGTGTTCAGGATCACCGATGGTCTCCGCGACAAATACGGGACGGATCGGGTGATCGACACCCCGGTCGCCGAGTCTGCCATCGTCGGAGCCGCCTTTGGAATGGCGATAGCCGGGATGCGGCCCGTGGCTGAGCTTCAGTTCCTGGGTTTCTCCTACCCGGCATATGACCAGGTCATCAATCATGTTGCCCGGATCAGAAACCGCTCCAACCACCGATTTACCGCACCGCTGGTGATTCGCATCCCCTATGGCGGTGGCATAGGCGCAGCCGAGCATCATTCAGAGTCCACCGAGGCCATTTATGCGCACATCCCCGGTATCAAGGTCGTTGTGCCATCGACGCCGCGAGATGCCCGCGGGTTGCTGCTGGCTGCGATCGAGGATCCTGATCCTGTCGTGTTTCTCGAACCGATCAGGCTCTATCGGGCCATCAAGGAAGACATCCCTGAGATCTACCGGGTTGACATCGGCCCTGTTCGAGTCGAACGATCGGGTGACGATGTCACTCTGCTCAGTTGGGGAGCGATGGTGAAAGAGACACGGCAAGCGGCCTCTGTCCTCGAGGAAGACGGAATCTCGGTGGAGGTCATCGACATCCGAACACTGACTCCGCTGGATCGCGATGGAATCGTGGCCAGTGTTGAAAAGACCGGTCGGGCCGTGGTGGTGCACGAGGCTCCATTGACCGGGGGGTTTGCGGGAGAGATCGCCGCCACCATTCAGGAGCGGTGTCTGTACTGTCTTCAGGCGCCAGTGCAGCGTGTGACCGGCTGGGACACGGTCTTCCCACTCAAGCGCTCAGAAGGCCACTACCTTCCATCAGTGGATCAGATAACTGCTGCGGCGAGAAGGACGTTGAAGGAATAGTGGTTCGCGAGTTCAGACTTCCCGACATGGGCGAAGGCCTCACCGAGGCCGAGATTGTCCGCTGGCTGATCGCCGAAGGCGAATCGGTGGACGCCGATCAACCAATCGTCGAAGTGGAGACCGACAAGGCGGTTGTTGAGATTCCCTCACCGTACGAGGGGATCGTGGTGCGGCACGGGGGTGCTGAGGGAGAGACCATCGAGGTCGGCGCAGTCTTGGTGGTGATTGGCGAGCAAGACGAGGCCGAGGGGGAGAAGCCCCTGGTTGAGGCGGCTGAAGTCGCCCCCATCGTTGGAACATTGATCGAAGAGGCCGAGGTCATCGAGTCTGTTCCCGAGTCGGTTGCTCCAGTTACGACATCGGTGAAAGCGCTGCCGATCGTCCGCAAGCTGGCTCGTGACGCCGGACTCGACCTGGAGACCGTGATCGGAACCGGGACGGGCGGACGGATCAGCCGCGAAGACGTGGAGTCCGCGATAGCTGCGCTGTCCCCTGTGTCTCCCTCCAGTGGCGCGATTTCCTCCCCCGAGATCGAAGTTGCTTCCTCCTCCGGGACGTTGGGGGAAGTGACCCGGCCAAGGCCCCAGACAGACACGGCGCCACGCTCAGACGAGCGCCGCCCCATGTCTCGTCTGCGTCGCACCATCGCGGCCAACATGTCAAAGAGTTGGGCCGAGGTTCCCCACGTGACCACCTTCGACGACATCGATGCGACAAGGCTCTTTGAGGTACGCGCCGCGCTGAGTGAGCGACACGACGCCAAGATTCCGATCGAGGCTCTGGTGGTGCGGGCTGTGCTTCCAGCATTGCATGCTTTCCCGGAGTTCAACGCCACCCTCGACGGTGATGATCTCGTGTTGCATGGCTCCCACGACGTTGGGATCGCCGTCGACACACCCGACGGACTTCTGGTGGCGGTGATTCGTGACGCCGATTCGATGGGGGTCCTCGACCTCGCTACCGAGGTGGGCCGATTGGGCGAAGGTGCCCGAGCACGCAAGCTCACCCCCGACGAACTGACGGGGCAGACCTTCACTGTTTCCAACATTGGAGCAGTCGGCGGTGGGCATGGGACGCCAATCGTGCCTCCCGGGACGACGGCCATCCTCTCGATCGGCCGGGCCAAGTCGAAGCCGATTGTCTATGACGGGGACCTGGCCATTGCTCCGGTAATGCCACTGTCGCTCTCATATGACCATCGAGTGATCGATGGTGGCCTGGGAAGAAGGTTCATGGCGCTGCTGATGGAGAATCTCGAAGAACCGGCCTTGTTCCTGGCCGGATAGTCATGTCTCATATCCACGTTCTCGAATACGACGAGACCAGTGGTGTCGCTCGCCGCGAATACGACGCGGCCAGTCGACGTGCCGGTCGCATCTGGAACATCGTCTCCATCCAGAGTCAGCTTCCCGAGGTGATGCGTGACTCGATGAGGCTTTATCAGTCGATCATGTATGGCCCATCCCCGCTCTCCCGGGCGCAGCGGGAGATGATCGCCGTCGTCACGTCACGATCCAACGAGTGCCACTACTGAATAGCTGCTCATCTGCACGACCTCCGGGATGAGGTCGACGACCAGGAGATGGTGGATCGGTTCGTCGTCGATTGGCGAACGGCGGGTTTGGATGAGACCACCAAAGCCCTGCTCGAATACACCGAGAAATTGACGGATGAACCGGGGTCGGTTGGCGGGGAAGATGTCGCCACTCTGAGGCAGAACGGCTTCGACGACGCAGCCATCTCCAGTTGTGTCCAGGTGGTTGCCTACTTCAACTACATCAACCGGGTCGCCGAGGGCCTCGGTGCACCGGTCGAGGATTGGCTGGCCGATGATGGGCGGTTGCGGTCGGTCTAGCCTCCGCCCATGGCGAAAAGCAAGGGCAAGAAGAAGAAAAAAAAGGCCAAGCTCGGCGAGATCAAGGAGAAGACGGCTTCCCGCCAGTCCACAGGTGTCTTCGCCGGTGAGGAGGTGGCGTACACGGCGACTGCGGCTACCCAGGTCTTCGAGGTCAACGACAAGAAGGCTTCATTCTTCTACGTCGCCTACACCAAGGATGACGCCGACCCGGCAACTCGCCCCATTCTATTTTGCTTCAACGGAGGGCCGGGTTCGTCGACTGTCTGGCTTCATCTCGGCATTTTTGGACCAAAGCGCATGGAATTCGACGAGGACGGATTCAAGATGGGCATGCAGGGAAAGCTTGTCGAGAACGAGCACTCGATCCTCGATATGGCCGATGTGGTGTGTGTCGACGCGGTGGGCACGGGCTTCAGCACCACGGCCAAGAAGGAGGACGAGAAGGACTTCCACCACTACAAGCACGACGTTGAGGCCTTCAGTTACTTCATAGTCCACTATCTCAACCGGAACGGCCGATGGGCTTCGCCGAAGTACCTTGCCGGGGAGAGTTACGGGACCTTGCGAGGCGCCGCGATCGCCCACGAGCTGTTCAGCACCCACGGTGTCGAGTTCAACGGCATCATCTTGATCTCGTCGATTCTCAATTACCAGACCGTTGGTCTCGACCGCAAGAGCCTGATGTTCCACCCGGGCAATGATCTTCCCTACGCGTTGTACTTGCCCTCCTATGCGGCCACCGCCTGGTACCACGGGAAACTGTCCGATGAACATCAGGCAAAGCCAATTGGTGAGTTCGTCGCGGAAGTGGAGGATTTCGCTCTTGGCGAGTACTGGTCGATCCTGGCCAGAGGGGACCAATTGGACGACGAAGCACGGGCTTCGGTGGCGGCCAAGCTCAGTGAGTACACGGGCTTGGGGGCGGAGTACATCGATCGTTACGACCTCCGTATTCACATTCTGCGCTTCTGCAAGGAGCTACTCAGAGATCAACGACGAACGGTGGGTCGGATCGACTCACGCTATGTGGGCATTGATCGGGTCCGTGACGGGAACATCATCGAGGCCGACCCGAGTCTCGACGCCACCGGGGCCGTGGCCACCTCCGCTTTGAACCACTATCTGAGGGACGAGATTGGATTCGACTCCAAGGAGATCTACAAGATCATGTCGATGAAGGTCAACGAACGCTGGGAATACGAAGACTTCAAGAACCAGTATGTGGACACCTCAGAAAACATGCGGGAAGTGCTTTCCCGATCGACCGGCACCCAGGTATTCGTCGCCAACGGCTATTTCGACCTTGCGACACCGCATTTCGCCACCGAGTACACGTTCTCCCACATGGGTCTTGATCCCGAAGTCAGGAAGAACGTCCGCATGGAGTATTACGAGGCCGGGCACATGATGTACTTACATCAGCCGTCGCTCGCGGCTCTGGCCGGTCATTTGAGGGAGTTTGTGAACGACACGAAATGAGACGGATCGGCGTCCTCGGAGGGATGAGTTGGCAATCGACGATCAGCTACTACCGCTATCTCAACGAGGAGGCCAATGCCCGGCTCGGTGACCACCACTCCGCCGACCTGCTCATCTGGTCCGGTGACTTCGCTCCCATCGCAAAGTGCACCGCAGAACGGGACTGGGGCACTCTGGCCCGTATCCTGGTTGCCGCCGGCAAGGAGCTGACAGGACAGGGTGCGGAACTGCTGCTCATCGCGGCAAATACTGCCCACGTGGTGGCCGACGTCGTCGAGGCCTATGCAGGCGTTCCCGTTGTCAACATGATCGACGCCACCGCTCATCGTCTCCAGCAGTCGGGGATCGGCACTGCCGGGCTTATTGGAACGGCCGCGGTCATGGAGGAGGACTTCTATCGGGACCGTATGGCCGAGAACGGTATTGAGTGCATTGTGCCTTCGCCGGGGGCTCGGGAGGAGGTCGATCGGATCGTCTTCGACGAGCTCGTCAAGGGTGTGGTCGATGACGGCTCTCATCGGACCCTGCTCGACACCATCGAGATTCTGGCCGACCAGGGTGCTGAGGGGACCATTCTCGGCTGCACCGAGTTGTCGATGATCCTGGACGAGGACGACGGGGTCATTCCCGGTTTTGACACGACCCGAATCCACGCGGTGGCCGCGGTGGAGGCCGCACTGGTCTGAGCAGCCCCCATCCGGACGTTTTCACCGTTGGGAGCGTCGATCGGGTTCGACGCACCTACCTACCTGGGCAGCCACCGCATACGGACCTGCCACGTGCTCTGGAGTTCCAATCTTTGCCGCTGTATCGACGCTGTTTGACAGGCGGCTGAACACCAGCGGGAGTAGTAACCGGCACGTCGTGGCCGGTACCTATTGCCACACTCGATACATTCCCGCCACTCGGTCTCGCTTCTGAATGATGATTTTCTGAACAGATTCACTCTCGTAACCTTGAAAGGGCGTTGTCTGGTCGTGAAGTCTGATCCTATCGGAATGAGCGACATGCGGCCCATTACCAGCTCGGCTACTCGCCGGCTCCATAAAAAAGGAGCAGTCCTGAAAACGCGCTCCTAATGCATGGCGCGTCGGATTTGATCGTGGCGACGTCGAGGATGACTGCCCCTCCAACCTCACTGCCCTTCGGTGAGTTGCCCACCCAGATGATGTCGGCAGATCGCCGTAACGGCCGGTCCGCTCGCCTCGGTGGGGGCGGCCCCGGTGGTGCAGGCGGTGGCGGTCAGGATCAGGGTTATCAACAGCGGTGCCATCTGGTTCATGCGGCTCATGAATCCAATCTCGCTCGACATCGGGATTTTCGATATCGGGGGTTTCCCTGATGGGCTCGATATGTAGGGGTAAACCCCGATAGACCACGCTTGGTGGGCCCACCAGTCTGCGGTCATGGCCTCAGCCGACATGAACGGCGCGCTGTCGCTTACCGTATGGCTCATGACGGTGGATGTGGGGACCGACGTCCCACCGGTCAATGAGACCCTCACCCGTGTTGTCGTCTTGATGCGTCTTCTCGGATGGGTCTGGCTGGTCGCCCTGGTGGTGACAACGATGCTCAATGTCGAGCAGGCCAATGAGGCCGTATTGGCGGGGGCAGCGTTGATCGCCACGGCGGGGGCAGGTATCACCCTCCTGGCTGTCAAGAGAGGGTTTCTGGGGGAGCCCTGGTATGTCGTCTTCGACGGCGCCATCTCCATGCTTCTCGTCTCCGCAGGCTGGCTGGCCGGCGCCGATGACTTCGTCGCCGGGGGTTTCCCGATGTCTTGGTTGTTCATCGTGGCCTATGCCACCAACCTGCGTTGGACGGTGTTTGCATCACTGGTCGCCACTGGCCTGTTTGCGATTCTCCACGTCGTGATGGGCCTGGAGGCAGTGAGGATTGTGGGGAGCATCCAGTTCGTGGTCATTGCCATCGTCGCCGGGTGGGCCTTCGACTCTCTCCGACAACGGGAGGAACTCCGTCTCGTGGCCGAGACCGAACGAGCTGAAGCCGAGAAGCTGCTTGCCGAAGAGCGAGAGACCGCCACCCGTCTCCAGGAGAGATCGGAGATAGCCCGACAGCTCCACGACTCGGTTCTGCAGACGTTGAAGCTGATCTCCTCGTCGGCCGGCGACTCGGGAGAAGTCCGCTATCTGGCTCGGGTACAAGAACGTGATCTACGGCGAACCATCAACGAATACCAGTCGCCCCATCGAGACAGCTTCCGGGCACGTCTCCTGGATGCGAGGGCTTCGGTCGAAGACCGATACCGGGTTGAGATAGAGCAGGTCATCAGGGAGGACACGGAAATGACTACAGAACTCAGGGCCCTCATCGAAGCCGCGGCGGAGGCGATGGCAAACGCGGCACGGCACTCCGGCTCCTCGACCATCGACTTGTATGCCGAAGTCCGTCCCGACGGAGTCCAGATCAATGTGCGCGACCGGGGACGTGGCTTCGATTCCGGGACAATCGGGAGCGGCGGTATGGCTCATTCGATAATCGGCCGGGTGACCGAGGCAGGCGGAACCGCGGACATCAAGACCGACCCAAACCGGGGGACCGACGTTTCGCTGTTCCTCCCGATGTCGTGAGCGAGCCAGATCGCGCCCGGGTGTTTCTCGTCGAAGACCATCCGCTGATGCTGTTCGGGATCGAGAAGTATCTCGAGGATCGATACGAGCTGGTGGGCTCGGCCAGTGAGGTCAAACCGGCGGTGGATCTCGTCCTCGAGCGGAGACCGGATCTAGTGCTTCTCGATGTCCGAATACCTGGTGGGGGCGGGGCTGCGGTGATCGAAGCAGTGAAGAAGCAAGTTTCCGACATCAAGTTTCTCGCCTTCACGGTGTCCACCAACGCCGAAGACGTCAAGCGTCTTTTCGAGGCCGGTGTCGACGGCTATGTCGTCAAAACAACGGATGGGTTTCAGCTCGCCGACCAGATCGATCAGGTGCTGGCCGGTGGGCGGCCGGTTTCGCGTTACGTCGCCAACTACCTGCTTCAGATCGACGACATAGCAGCAGCCAACTCGGAGTTGGAGTCGCTAACCCCGAAAGAGCGCGAGGTGATGACACTCATCGCCCGCGGTTTCAAGTATCGGGAGACCGCCGAAGAGCTGGACATGAGCATCAAGACGCTGGAAACTCACATGAAGCACATCTTCGACAAGCTGGGGGTCGCCAGCCGCTACGAGCTCACCCGTCTTGCCTTCGAGACCGGATTCGTCGAACCCGGAGAAGCCGACTGAATCCTCATGGGGGTAAACCCTGATGGCGACCTACACCAATTTCTCCCAGGATGGAACAGGTGACTCAGGGAGAATCTATGAAACGGAGCCAAATGGCCCGGAGTGCCGCTAGTTCGAAGATCAGCTATTTGTCCAAGGTGCGACGGCTGGCTGCTGAGACACCGGATGATCGCAACCGTGTGGCCGACCTGTTGCGAGTCGTCTCGATTCTCGTGGTGGTTTTTGGCCACTGGCTGATGGCAGCGGTGACCTTCACCGACGGCGAACTGGTGCCCGGACACCTTCTGATCCTCGCCGACTGGACTCACCCTCTGACCTGGCTCTTCCAGGTGATGCCCATTTTCTTTCTTGTTGGCGGCTACTCCAACGCGCTCTCTTGGAGATCGGCGCGTCGCAGAGACGAATCCTATGGGACCTGGCTCCGCGCTCGTCTGAGACGTCTGGTCCTGCCTGTGGTCCCGCTCCTTTTGGTGTGGGGTTCGGTTGGCTGGCTGGCGATACGGCTCGGTTTCGATTGGAAGATGTTGCAACTCGCCTCAAAGGTGGCCCTGGTTCCCACCTGGTTCCTGGCCGCGTACGTGGTCATCGTCACCCTGGCCCCGGTGGCACTGGCCATCTGGGAGCGGCTGGGTTGGTGGTCGATAATCGGTGGGACCGCCCTTGCCGGAATCGCAGACCTGTTGTCGATCGGGGGCGGAATCGTTCCGATCGGATTCCTCAACTACGTATTCGTGTGGGCCACCGTCCACCAACTCGGATTCGCCTGGCTCGACGGAAAGTTGGAAGGTACGGCCCGCCGCCTGATCCTGGCCGCTGTCGGTTTCGGGGCAATGTTGACCCTCGTATGGCAAGGGCCCTACCCGGTGGCAATGGTGGGTCTGGACACGGCGCAAGTAACAAACTCATTTCCGCCCCGTGTCACGCTGATCTTTCTCGGCATGTTCCAGGCGGGTCTGGTTCTCGTCTTCGAGCCCGTCCTGGACCGGTTCGCTCAACGCT
>SMUX01361742.1_pt1 | contig 10776 bp, 6 predicted proteins | sample 2456431 | NCBI WGS metagenome assembly SMUX01 (sample SAMN11095930, study PRJNA526329) | marine sediment metagenome | biome: Marine sediment; feature: Surficial sediment; material: Deep marine sediment; isolation source: Hadal surficial sediment | place: Pacific Ocean | collected 2014-11 | depth 0-1... | reverse complement strand
GCGGCACCGTGGTCCACATCAGCGCCGGCGCCGGAGCGTTGGCCTCGGCCTTAATCATCGGCCGCAGGATCGGGTACCTTCAAGAACCCATGGGACCCGCCAACGTGCCATTTGTCATCCTCGGCGCCGCCCTGCTCTGGTTCGGCTGGTTCGGATTCAACGCCGGAAGCAGCCTCGCCGCCGATGGTGTGGCCACCAACGCGTTTGTGGTGACCAACACAGCCGCCGCGACCGCCATGATTGCCTGGCTGTTCATGTCCTGGCTGATTGATAAGAAACCAAGCGCCGTTGGCGCGGCTTCCGGCGCGGTGGCAGGCCTCGTGGCCATCACCCCGGCCGCCGGATTCGTCGGACCGATGCCCGCTCTGATTATTGGTTTGGGCGCCGGCGTGTTTTGCTACGGCATGGTCAAATTGCTGTTAAAGCTGAAGGTTGACGACGCATTGGCCGTCTTCGGCGTCCACGGCATCGGAGGGACTTGGGGCGCATTGGCCACCGGCCTATTCGTGGGGGTAGGCTACGCTGCTCTTGGTGAAGGCGTAAGCCGCGGCGAGCAGATCGTTGACCAACTTATCGGAATCGGCGCTTCATTCGGGTGGGCCTTCGTGGTCACCGGGGCCATCATGCTGGCCCTCAAGTACACCATCGGCATCAGCGCCGACGAAGAGAGCGAGGCCAGAGGCCTGGATCTTTCCGAGCACGGCGAAGAGGCCTTCGAGCGGTAGCCGATTGGCCGAACTCCCTGCGGAAAAGAAGAAGGGCGGGGATGGCGGTTCATGCTGGCCTTGTCCTTCAGATTCCTGGGACTGCTGCTAAGCGAGGGAGAACGGGGTGTCATGAAAAGCCGGTATACTGAAGCTGGGGAATGAACCGACCGGGGAGGACCAACATGGACGCAGAGCGGGCCGCGGAGCGGGACTTCGTAGTACGCACGGCCCAGGAGAATGACGTCAAGTTTATACGCCTGTGGTTCTCCGATATCCTGGGCCATCTGAAGGGATTCGCCATCACGGTGGAGGACCTGGAAGACGCGATCGAGCAGGGCGTGGGATTCGACGGCGCCGCGATCGAGGGATTCGCCCGGATCGATGAGAGCGACATGCGCGCTTTTCCGGACCCAACGACCTTCACGTTGCTGCCTTGGCGTCCAAGGCAAAACGCCGTGGCCCGGATGTTTTGCGACATCCGCACTCCCTCCAGGGAACCGTTCATCGGCGACCCGCGCTACGCGCTCAAACGCAATCTGGAGCGGTTGGCCAGCAGCGGCTATACCTACTATGTTGGCCCCGAGTTGGAGTTCTTCTACTTTAAAGATTCCCAGTCGCCCCAGCCTCTGGACCAACAAGGATATTTCGACCAGGTTTCCACCTACCCGGCGGCGGACCTTCGCCGGGACACGGTCCTAAACCTGGCCGACATGGGCGTCCCGGTCAAATACTCCCACCACGAGGGCGCCCATAGCCAGCACGAGATAGACCTGCAATATACCGATGCCCTGACCATGGCCGACAACGTGATGACGGCCAAGCTGGTGATTAAAGAGTTGGCCCAATCGCAGTCCGCCTACGCTTCGTTCATGCCCAAGCCTATCTCGGGGATGAATGGTTCAGGCATGCATATCCACCAGTCGCTGTTCCAGGGCGACAAGAACACCTTTTTCGACCCAGACGACGAACACCAACTGTCCATCACCGCGAAGCGGTTCATCGCCGGCCTCCTGCACCACGCGCCTGAGATTACCCTGGTGACCAACCAATGGGTCAACTCTTACAAGCGCCTGGTGCCCGGTTTTGAGGCGCCTGCTTTCATATCCTGGGCCCATGTCAGCCGCTCCGACCTGATCCGGGTTCCCGCCTACAAACCGGGTTACGAGAGTTCCATGCGCGTGGAGTACCGGGCCCCAGACCCGGCTTGCAACCCTTATCTGGCGTTCAGTGTGATGCTGGCCGCTGGATTCAGGGGTATCGAGCAGGAATATCCCGTGCCGCCGCCGGTGGAGGGCAACGTGTTCGCCATGACCGCCGAGGAACGTCAGGCCAAGGGCATCAGGCCACTGCCGGGTAGCCTTGGCGAGGCTATCGCCCTGGCAGAGGAAAGCGAGTTGCTTCGGGAATCGTTGGGCGAGCACATCCTAAATAGCTTCATCCAGAACAAGAAGATCGAGTGGGACGAATACCGGGCCACGGTTACCGACTATGAGACCTCCCGGTATCTGCCGATCCTCTAGCGCCGGGCTGGGCCTGGCCGTAGACCTACTCCGCTGAGCCGACGCGGAGGGTGTAGCTGACTGGCTCCCTGGTCTTCTCCGCCAGGGCGCCCACCGCCACGATCAGCTGCTCGCCCTGACCCGGAGGAAGGATCGTAATTTCTCCGGAATTCGCGGCGTCCAACGATATTTGGCGCACCAACGGCTCGTCCCCCAACGTGATTAACTGCACTTGGAATTCCTGGCGCACCACGTTGTCGGTGAACACAAACCCCCGGGCATCCCAACCTTCGTCTTCGGCCGTGATCCCCGCCGCCTCGATGGCCAAGCCGCGGAAACAGGCGCCATTACCATTGATGGCGTCGTCGGTTACGTATTGGAGGCGGACCCAAAGGTCTTGACCAGAGTATGGAGATAGATCGATCGATTCCTTCACCCAACCGTCGCTGGCGCCGGTATAGCCAGGGCCAAATCCGTTGCCGATGGGGTTGTCCGGAGAGGATGCCGGAGTTTCGATAATTTTCCAGGTCCGGCCGCCATTGACCGACACTTCGACATAGACGTAGTCCCAGCCCTCCTCTATATCGAACCAGACGTCGTATTCTAAAGCCGCCGCCGACCCTGTCCGTAATTCGACCCGGTGGGCCAACGTGGAGTCTATCGAGTCGCCCGAGTTGCTCCACCAACACCCGGCGGCGCCCACATCGACCGGCAGCAACCGAGTGGTCGTTGGGCCGTCGAACGACAGGGTGAAGGGTTCGGAGATCGATTTTAATTCGGTGTACTCCACCGCGTACTGGGGCATCTCCGACTGAGACTCGTCGAACCCCTTGATGCTCTTGAAGATTGCGGCGCTCACATCCAGATCGGCATAGCCCAATGCGCCGTCTCCATCCCCGCCTTCCCCATCTAAGATATTGGCGGCGGCCCAATCCCGGAACACGTCCTCGAAGCGCGATTCATATCCCAGTTCCTCCAAGTACCCGTCGATGCCCGCGATGCTGTCCTCCTGCTGAGCCAACAGCGGCCTGAGGTTGCTTCGCCCCCCGTAATGCTCGGTGAGGAAGTGCATGAAAAGGGACGAAGCTCCGTAATTGGTGATGCCACCGAGTGATGAGACCGGCCAGTTGACCAGCGATGTTGGAGGACCGCGAAGAAACTGCTGGATGGAGAACAGGCTGCCCAAAGCGATGCTGGTCGATAACTCGGCAAGTCCTTCGTTCACCCAGGTGTCCTCGGAGGCGTCGGCGTTCCAGTGAATAGCATGCTGAAGCTCGTGGGCCAGGACCTCGTCGTAGTTGGCCCCACCTGGAGGGACGTTGAGTGCGTTGATGTAGATCGTCTCCCTCTCATTGCTCCGAGGCCTGACCCCGACCGGGTATTCGTCGGTGGAGCTGAAGTAGCCGCCCACGCCGATGAGCCTGGCGTTCAATATGCTTAGATGGGGGTCGTTGTCGATTCCAGGGTTCCATTCGTTGCCGAAGACCTGAGTGACCGCCGGATAGACGATATTTTCGAACCTGGAGGCCGAGCGTTCGATCTCAGATTGTCTGAGTCTTAAACCCTCCTCAACGTACCAATAGGCATGGGGGGTGACTAGGACCAGTTCGAACTTGCTCTGGTAGGCCCTCGTATTGGCCAGGTCCATCAACCAGAAGGTGTCGGTCCGTCCGGCCTTGAGCACTTCGGAATCCCCGGAAACCGTCCTGGGGATGTCGCCGCTTCCCGGCACGAGCTCTCTAGTCAGCCTAAATAGGTCTCGGTCCGGCGCATCGACAAATTGCCTGGACCCTTCGGTTCCCCCCGAAGCAAGGTGTGGGACAGATTGGGACTCAACGGTAGGAGTGGGCAGGCTAACAGACGTCGGCGTTCTCGAAACGACGCGGTCCGGGGTTGGGGCGAAGGCTGTCGGTCCGGCGCTGGTTGGGCCTGGGGAGGCTGTCGGGTTGACGGTGGAGGATCCGGAACAGGCAACTAGGCCCGCAATCATCAAGAACAGGCTGTACCAGGCGATTTTCATCGATCGCCCAGGAACGGGGAAACTATGCGCGGGTTGCAGGACACGCCGCTCAATTTCCAATGACGTTATAGCGGTTCATCGCAATGTCTATGTTTTCTTCCAGCATGCACTGAACCGCGGCAGCGGCCTCTTGGATAGCTTCGGCGATGATTGGCTCCTCCTCTTTGCTGAACCGCCCGAGCACGTGGGGTACAGACTCACCACCCTGAGATGGTGGCCCGACCCCTATCCGCAACCGAGGGAATTCTTCCGTTTGTACGGCAGCGATCACGGAACGGATGCCGTTGTGTCCGGCGTCGCTGCCTGAAGCCCGAAGCCGGATGCGGCCAACCGGCAGGGCCATTTCGTCGTAAACCACCAGCAGGTCGGCCGGGTGGCCACCGAACCGGGCCATTAGGTATTCGATACCTTCTCCGCTGTTATTCATGAAGGTTCTTGGTTTGGCCAGGACCACTTCATGGCCGGCGAACCGCCCCCGGCCGAGGACCGCCTTGGCGCGGCGCTCACTCAAGCGAATATCGGCCCGCTTGGCGATGAGATCGATGAGCCGGAATCCCACGTTGTGTCTGGTGGAGGCATAGCGAGGGCCGGGATTCCCTAGGCCGACAAGCAGGAGCATGCTTAGTCCAATACCTGTCTGATAAAAGAGACGAGTTCAGAGTCGAGGGTGTTTGCCAGGGAAGAAAGGTCGCTTGCCTGGACGATTTCCAGAAATTCCCGCCAGCGACGATCGGCTTTCCCGGCCAAAGCCTTTTCGACCAGAAGCCTGCTGAGTTTCTGGGTCTTTCCACTCAAGGCCATCTCTACCTGAGGAGCGAGTCTCGTGAGCTCGGCCGAAGGAACCGTCTGCTCCAGACTTATTCGGCACTCGGGGCAGGTGGGCTCGCCGGCAAGGTCCAGTTCGGTTCCTTGGACCGAGCAGGGGAGAGGGCCCAGAACCAGACCGGCCAGTTCATTTTCCAGACCGGCTCCGGTTGGCGGACCCAGTTCATCGACCGGGTTGAGCAACTCCAAGGCGGCCGATTTTTTCTTGGTCTCGAGCAATCCTGACTGGAACAGCGGCAGTTCGTCGTGGAATTGCCGGTGATGTTCGCGGTAGGCCTGGGTGTAACGGATCTTGAATCCCTCGGCGTCGCGCGTGATGGCGGACCATCCCCGGCCCCTGGAGCGGGTCAACAGTGATGGTGACAACCCAGTCAATAGGGCCTCGCGGTCCACCGCTAGGTTCGGAAATCGCAGGTTGGGTACCTTGGCGTTGACTATATATTTCTGGGCCTGAAATATCTCCACGCTGTCGCTGTCCAACCTGACCAACTGCCGGAGCGTCTCCAAGTCGTCCTTCAATTCCGGAAGTGCAGGATAGGCGGCACGAACCGAATGGTATAGATCGGCGAAGCCACTCCCAGAGATCTGGCTCAGCCGCTCTAACGCAGCCCTCAGCCTGATAGTTTCGTCCGCTGCATTGAAACCGTCGTCCCAGGCGGCCTCCAAAGAGTCCAGGATTCGGGAAGCCGTGGCAATGTCCCCAGAGATTGACGTAACTGATAGAGTCAACACTTCATCCGCTCCATCAGCGGCACCAGAGGCTATTTCGGGGCAAAGTACGGACAGGTGGTGTCTAGCGTCTATGAAACGCGGCGCCGACGCTGGGCCGATGGTGACTGCATTGGACGCAAATTCGGGGGCCCAGGCAATCAGCGGTATGAGGTCTGGAGTAAGCCTAGCTCCAAGCAAAGGACCACCGTCCGCCAAAGACATCACGACATCGTCTTTCAACTGTATCTGATGCTCTGGGGGCTCGTGGTGAACGAACAACAACAGGAAGAGAGAAGCCAATTCACCGGTCAGTCCGACGTCGTAGGCGAGGAAGCGGTGTACCTCGGCAAAGTCCGCCGGTCCTCCGCTGATCTTCGCCCGGATCAGTGGAAATACTTTGCAGCCAGATGGGTCATATGTGTCACCAGAATCTTGGGAGGACAGTCCCAGTGCCGGGCCCAAGCGGCCGACCAGCGCCGGGTCGGACTCAGGTTGACGGAATATGGACGCGAACAGCCTTCCAGGTTCATCTCCCCGGATTGGGGAAGCTAGACAACCGGTATCTAAAGGGAGACTTGGATAGCAGCGCTCTAGAAGCCACCTGGCTAATCTCTCGGTCCATTGTGCCGGGTCACCGCCGGCGAAGATTGCTTCGGGACCAGGTCCCGGTCCGTCGTGGACACAGATGACGCCCTTGGAGAACCTCGCCGACTCCTCGGATATCATCCGGGTATCCAGGTCTTGTCGCCGCTCTCGAAAAGCGCTATCGATGGCCGCGGCGCTCACGTCTCTCCTCGTGAGGTACGCCGCCTGCTTTGTCGCCGTGATTTCGCCGATGATCCGGCGCACTTGGCGGCCGGAACCCGGTGCAGGCACGCAGATGGCGGTCTTCTGGTCCACCGTCTCCGGGAGGCCACTTCTTGGCTGCTCTTGAAGTAAGACAATCTTGAAGTGGCATTGGTCCTCCGGCGCTCCTTTGAGTCTGGATGACCAACGGTTCGCCCGGACTACTTCGCCTCGGTATTCGATTCCGTTGTGGACACTGGTTACGGGAGTGACGGCGTCCATCGGGAACAGCCCGTCCCATGCTGACCGGTCCAGGTTGGCTTTCATCAGCCGGTTTCCGCCGGGGGGTTGGTCAGCAGTTCGACGAAAGCCTCTTCGTCCAGTACCTTCGTGCGCAGGCGCTCGGCGGCGGCCAGTTTTGAGCCGGGGGACTCGCCCGCCACCAAGTAATCAGTATTTCGGGTGACCGAGGAAGTTACTTTTCCGCCCAGTTCCTTGATCCGCGACTCTGCCTGAGTCCTCGAGAACACGGAGAGAGTTCCAGTGACAACGAATGTCTTGCCGGTCAGGGCCAGGCCTTCGGTATTGGTCTGTCGAGGCTCTTGTTTCATATTTACTCCGGCCGCCCGGAGTTTTTCGATCACGGACCTGTTGGCATCGACTTGGAAGTAGGAAGCGATGCTGGCCGCGATCTTGGGGCCGATGCCAGCTATCTCCGCTAATTCCTCTTCGGTGGCGGCGGCGATCTCGTCGATGCTGTTGTAGGTCTGGGTCAACAGTTCGGCTACCTCGGAACCAACATGGAAGATCCCCAGGGCGAACAGCAACCGGGGGAGGGGTTTCTGTTTACTGAGTTCGATGTTGGCCAGGATTCGGGTGGCCAACTTGTCACCCATCCGCTCTAACTGCAGCAAATCATCTTTCTGCAAGCTATAGAGCCCCGCCAGATCGGTCACCAGTCCCTGGTCGATCAAGATCTGGCACCACCGCTCGCCGAGACCGTCGATGTCGGTGGCGCCCTTGCTCACAAAGTGCTTTAGCAATTCGAAGAACTGCGCCGGGCATGAGGTGTTTGGGCACCGGTGCATCGCTTCGTCATCGGGCTTCACGATCACGGTGCCGCATACCGGGCAGTTGGACGGCATGTGGAATTCCGTTTCCTTGCCGGTACGTCGGTCCAGCACTGGCCCAATAACATGGGGAATCACGTCGCCGGCGCGCTCGATAGTCACCCAATCGCCAACCCGGATGTCTTTGCGGCGGATGTCTTCCTCGTTGTGGAGCGAGGCGTTCCGCACGGTCACCCCGCTGACTGTCACCGGCTCCAAAACGGCGTAGGGGTTCAGGCTTCCGGTCCGGCCCACGTTTATCCCGATCTCCAGCAATTTTGTGACGGCTTGCTCGGCGGGGAACTTGTAGGCGATGGCCCAGCGCGGCTCCCGTCCCACAACCCCCATTGCGTCTTGAAGAGCCAGGGAAGATATTTTCACGACCACGCCGTCGGCTTCGTAGGGCAGATCGTGGCGCGCTTCAATCCAAGAGTCGTAGAAGTCGATAACCTCTTCGATCGTGCGGCAGAGGCGGTTGTGGGGGTTGATCCGGAACCCGAGGTCTTTCAGCCATTCCAGGGCCTCCCAGTGGCCTTCCACCGGCGCGGAATTCCCGTCTCCGCTCAACGAATAAACCCAGATCTCCATGTTCCGGGACGCGGTAGTCTTGGGGTCCAGATTCCGGACGCTGCCGGCTCCCGTGTTCCGGGGGTTGCGGTACAGTGGCTCACCGCTCACAGCCCGCGCCTCGTTCAACCGCAGGAATTCTGGGATGGGCAGGTAGACCTCGCCGCGTACCTCTAACAGGGCCGGGGCGTCCCCCAACAGCGATAGAGGTATGGTCTTGATGGTTCGAAGGTTCTGCGTAACGTCCTCTCCCACAGCCCCATCGCCACGGGTAGCGCCTCGGACGAACACGCCATTCTCATAGGTCAAGTTCACGGCCAGCCCGTCAATCTTTAGCTCACAGACAAGGTCGAACTCCGTGTCGTCAACCAACCCCTTGGTGCGCCGGAACCAGTTGTCCAAGTCTTCACGGTTGAAAGCATTGGCGAGGCTGAGCATGGGAGCGGAGTGTTGGATCTGGGTGAACCCCGCAGCGGGTGCGCCGCCCACCCGTTGGGTTGGAGAGTCCGGGGTCAGCAGCTCCGGGTTTTCGGATTCCAAAGCGCGCAATTCTTGGAGCAAACGGTCGTATTCCGCGTCTGAGATCACCGAATCATCCAGCACGTAATACCGGTGATTGTGGGAATTTATCTCGCGACGCAACTCTTCAGCGCGTTGTGCTGCCGCCTGGTCCATTGAGCCGACCCCTCGATATTGGGCTGAGTAGAATTATAATATACGCTCTTGCCCGCATCTCTCTACGGGCGTCGTTCATTGCGGGTCAATCGAAGAATTCGATAGCCAACCATGTCTGCACAAAAAAAGACCGGCGGTCCAAACGCCGGTCTTTTCCAATGTTGACTTTGAATCCAATTGTTATTCATTGATCCTAGATCGGAACCAGGGCTCTAGGTTGCGCTGGAACCAAGGCTCTATCCTTTTTCCAAAGGGCACCATACGCGGCCAATATTTGTAAGCTAGGAGCACGTTGTTGTTGGGCGCGATTCGGGCTGCGTCAAATCCCACAATAACCCGGTACGTGATGAAATATCCCCAGGGCGCCAGGCGGTTGTGGAAATGGTCAGTGGCGACATGTCCCAGGTGAGCCAGCGCCGCCGCCAACAATACCGGGTGATAGTAGACGAGTCCCACAAGCAGCAGCCCTACTAAGGAAAACTCCCATGCGTGGAATATCAGGAAGATCTTGCCCGTCTTGCGGCGGACGTACCAACGGTAAAAATCGAAAAGGTGGTCAACATCGATCAGCACCCCCACTGCCAAAGCCGTCCCACCAGCAGCTGGTGAACCCGTAACTCCCCAGACACCAGCTCCAATGCCGGCCGAGATCGCCGAGTGACCTATCGGCCCCAAGGAATGGTCCTGTTCGTGTGTATTTCGGGGTCACGGTGTGTCGTATCATGCCAGGCCACTAGGTAATAGAAGACTGGGCTGCTGATGCGAGAGCGTGGTGGACTACCGTAATTCTGAAGCTTTTTGATACTCCTCCTTAGCCTCCTCGGGATTCCCGAGTTTGGTATATGCGTCACCAAGGAGTTGGTAGGCATCGGCCAACTGGAGGTTGATTGCTGGCCTGCGGTTATCCCATTCGGACGAACCAAAATTGTTTTCGAGACGTTCAATCGCCATCTGCGCGTCAACTATAGATTTGTCAAGGTATCCCAACCGAAGGTATTCATTTCCGCGATCAACTAATGGCCTGGCGTGCCGCGGGTCGATGTAGGAATAGCTTTGCTTCAATCCGATCGCCGCATCAAAGTCCGCTAGCGCCAGGTCATATTCCTCCAATTCAAGGCGTAACTTACCTCGACTGTATCGATAGTCAGAATTCGTGGGCGCCAGGGTTATCGCTTGAGCCAGGTCCTCCAATGCTAGCGACGTCTGGCCGAGCCCGATGTGGGCACTCGCCCTCTTGAAATATGCATCGTGATTTAGGGGAGCGATCTCTATCGCGCGGTTCAAGTCCGAGAACGCCGTGGAATAGTTCTCAGATTGAACCGACAAGTAGCCCCGGGCTGAATATAGACCAGATGAATCGGGATCCAACCCGATGGCCACATTAAAATCAGACCGCGCCAGGTCAAACCGCCCGATTTCGGCGTAAGCTCTCCCCCTTGCGAGGACATTCGCACTATCAAGATTGCCCAAAACCATTGCTTGGAAGAAATCGTCGATCGCGTCATCGTAACGCTCCAATGCCAGATATGCGTCGCCTCTGTATCGGTATGACTCATCGGCACCAGGGGACAGATCGATCAACAGAGACAAGCTCTTGATGGCTTCTCCCCACAATTCCAGTTCCAGATAGGTCTCCCCAAGGATTTTTAAGGCATCTGGGTAATCAGCATGATTGGGTCTTATTGCGGAATTATATTCAATGTCCCTCAGCGCTTGGGTTATGGCCTGCAATGTGAGGAGCTGCCTAGCCTCCGCTTCAGTGGGCGTGGTGTCAGTGTAGACCGCGAAATATGAAGGGTTGCGGTCGGCGGGCAGAGGAATTTCGACCTCTCCCAGGGATCTGGCAATCTCAAAGTCAGCCAGCGAACTTACTGGGT
>SMUX01068513.1_pt1 | contig 10778 bp, 9 predicted proteins | sample 2456431 | NCBI WGS metagenome assembly SMUX01 (sample SAMN11095930, study PRJNA526329) | marine sediment metagenome | biome: Marine sediment; feature: Surficial sediment; material: Deep marine sediment; isolation source: Hadal surficial sediment | place: Pacific Ocean | collected 2014-11 | depth 0-1... | reverse complement strand
CTTGATCAGCCGGCGGATATTGGCGTGATGGCGGAGGATCACGAGGATCGCCATGAAGCCCGCGAGCTCGGTGCGCTGGGGATCGGCGAGCCAGGCGGCAGTGAACGGCGCCGCCGCCGCCGAAACCATGGAGGCAAGGGAGGCGTAGCGGAAAATCAGTGCGATGGCGAGCCAGGTGAGCACGGCGAGCAGCGCCACCTTCCAGGCGATTGCCGCGAGGACGCCAAGCGCCGTCGCCGCGCCCTTGCCGCCCCGGAACCGCAGCCAGACGGGGAACAGATGGCCGATGACCGCGCCCGCCCCCGCGAGCACCGCCATGTCCGGCCCGAAGCCTCCGGCGATGAGCACCGCCCCCGCCCCCTTGCCGGCGTCGAAAAGCAGGGTGAGGGCGGCCAGCCACTTGTTGCCGGTCCTCAGCACGTTCGCGGCGCCGATATTGCCCGAGCCGATGTCGCGGATGTCGCCGAGCCCGGCGATGCGGGTCAGGATCAGGCCGAAGGGCACGGAGCCGAAGAGATAGCCGCCGGCGGCGGCGGCGATGAACGGCCAGGTGTAGCTGAGATCCCCGAGGGGCGCCGGCATGTCAGTCCTCCCGGATGAAGACCGTCCGGCCGCCGACCGCCGTTCTCAGGGCCTGGCCCTGGACCGGCCGGCCATCGAAGGGTGAGTTCTTGGATTTGCTGAGGAACCGCTTAGCGTCGATCTTCCACGGCCGGTCGGGGTCGAACAGCACCAGATCCGCCGGCCCGCCCTTCCTCAACGCGCCGCCCTCGAGACCGAGGAGATCGGCGGGCGCCGAGGTGACGCGGCGCACCAGATCGGCGAGGGTGAGATGGCCGTTGTGATGGAGCTCGAGGATCAGCGGCAGCAGCGTCTCGAGCCCGATGATGCCGGGCGCCGCCTGGGCGAAGGGCAGGCGCTTGCTTTCCTGATCCTGAGGCGCGTGGTCCGAGGCGATGGCGTCGATGGTGCCGTCCTTGATCCCCTCGACGATGGCCTGGCGGTCCCTCTCGGCGCGCAGCGGCGGCGATAATTTGGCGAAGGTGCGGTATTCGCCCACCGCCGTCTCGTTGAGGCCGAAATAATGGGGCGCGGTGTCGCAGGTCACGGGCAAGCCGCGCGCCTTGGCCCGGCGCACCGCATCCACCCCTTCGGCGGTGGAGATATGGGCGACGTGATAGCGCGCGCCTGTCAGTTCGACGAGGCGGATGTCGCGCTCGATCATGATGACCTCGGCCGCCGCCGGGATGCCGACGAGGCCGAGCCGCGTCGAAATCTCGCCCTCGTTCATGTGTCCGCCCGCGGCCAGGCTCGGCTCCTCCGGGTGCTGGACGATCAACAGGTCGAAGGTGCTGGCGTAGCTCAACGCCCGGCGCATCACCAGGGCGTCGGCGACGGCCTTGGTGCCGTCGGTGAAGGCCACCGCGCCGGCGGCGTGGAGCAGCCCCATTTCGGTCATGCGCTTGCCTTCGAGGCCCTGGGTGACGGCGGCGTAGGGATAGACGTTGGCGCCTCCCGCTTTGCGCCCGCGGGCGATAACGAACTCCACCAATGCCGCGTCGTCGATCACCGGCGTGGTGTTGGGCAGGCAGACCATGGTGGTGACGCCGCCGGCCGCCGCCGCGCGCCCGGCGGTCATGATGGTTTCCTTGTGCTCCTCGCCCGGTTCGCGCAACTGCACCCGCATGTCCACCAGGCCGGGCGCCAGGCAATGCGCCCCGCAGTCCACCGTTTCGATGCCCTCGGGCACGCCGTCGGCGAACAGGCCGGGGCCGAGATCGGCGATTTCCGCCCCTTCCGTCAACAGGGCGCCCGGGGCGTCGAGGCCGCTTGCCGGGTCGAGGAGCCGGGCGTTGATGTAGGCCGTGCGGGCCGCGGACGCCACCCGGGCCTCTGCCGTCCGCGCCCGCGGAAGGTCCGGACCCGATCGCGCCTGGTGATCGGCGGCGAATTCCGGGGGCAGTTTCTTGGCGGCCGTCATGAAGCGGCGCCGTCGAATTCGGTGGAAGGGTTCCTGGTGATCGCCTCGAGGCAGGCCATGCGCACGGCGACGCCGGCCTCGACCTGCTCGGGGATGACGCTGCGCGTGATATCGTCGGCGACCTCGGTGTCGATCTCGGCGCCTCTGTTGACCGGGCCGGGGTGCATGATCAGCGCGTCGGGCCTGGCGGCGGCGAGCTTGGCGTAATCGAGCCCGAAGAAATGGAAATATTCGCGCACCGACGGCACGAAGATGCCGTGCATGCGCTCGGTCTGGAGCCTGAGCATCATGACGATGTCGCAATCCGCGAGCCCGCCCTCCATGTCATGGTGGACCTCGACCCCCATGCGCTCGATCTCGGGCGGCAACAGGGTCGGCGGGCCGACGACGCGCACCCGCGCGCCCATGATGTTCAGCAGATGGATGTTCGAGCGCCCGACGCGGCTGTGCAGCACGTCGCCGCAGATCGCCACCAAAAGCCCCTTGAGCCGGCCCTTGCGGCGGCGGATCGTCAACGCGTCGAGCAGCGCCTGGGTCGGGTGTTCGTGGGACCCGTCGCCGCCGTTGATCACCGAGCACGCGACCTTTTGCGACAACAGCTCCACGGCGCCCGAATCGGGATGGCGCACGATGAGGACGTCCGGGTTCATGGCGTTGAGCGTCATCGCCGTGTCGATCAACGTCTCTCCCTTCTTGATCGAGGAGTCCCTCACCGACATGTTGATGACGTCGCCGCCGAGCCTTTTTCCGGCGAGCTCGAACGAGGTCCGGGTGCGCGTCGAATCCTCGAAGAACAGGTTCATCACCGTGCGCCCGCGCAGCACGTCGAGCTTCTTGTCGGGTCTGCGGTTGAACTCGAAGTAGGAATCCGCGAGATCGAGAAGATAGATGATGTCGTCGGCGCTTAGGCCTTCGATGCCGAGAAGGTGGCGGTGGGCAAAGGCGCGGTTGGGGGCGTTGCCGTCCATCAAAACGGCAATATACGGCCTAGAGCACCGGGGGCGCAAGCGGGCAGACGGAGTAAATCATTGTGAACACAGGGGGGCGCCGAAAACACCCTACGGTTCGTCGAGAAGGGAAAGCTGTTGGCCGACCTGGCCCGTCAACCGGACATGCTTGATCACGCGCTCTACGTCCTGGTTTGCGTTGACGTAGATCATGTGGATTCCAGGATGTGCGTTCTGAAACACACGGAACAGTTCATCCGCGAACGCTTGTCCTATGATCGACACCCCGCGAAAATCCAAGACGATTTCGGTAAATTTTTCAAATCTTGTAACCAGCCTTTTCGCTTGTGACCGGGAGACAAGATCTTCTCCCTCAAATTTCGCAAGCCGGACAGGGACGTGGGTCTTACTAAACCGGCTGTCTTCATCCTCGTATCGGTTAAATACCTCTCGGGCCGTTCGGGTTGTGCGTGGGTCCAGAAACAGTGAAACACAAGTGCCTTTCAATACGAGATCCTTCTCTTCTATTTCAAAAATCCAGTCTTGGTTGTCGGCGGATGTACGGAAAAAAAGATCGTCAGACCAAATGCTAAACTCATCGAACATGCGTGAGGTGAAGAAGATGCCCTCTCCCGTGTGTTTTTCTGCATCGGTTGTAAGTTTTCCTTTGCTCAGTTCAAGTATTGCATACCACTTATTATCAAGTCTAAGATCGTTTTTAATTTTTTCAAATATTCCTATACCATGATCTCTAATTACCATCTCGATTTGAAGCGCATTGACGATTACTTCTATATCTATTTTTGAGGATTCTGAGTGATCAATTACATTATTGACTATTTCTGTAAATCCATGATGGCATATACTGACTACGTTTTTCGGATAATCACGTAAATATTTTTGCACGGTTTCCAACCAGACCGTGTCTTCCATTAAATCTGGCGTCACCGGGATATCGAATGCTTTATTGACGAAGTCTTTGAGGAAATACCGGCGAGCCTTGGTCTTACCTTCCCCGTAAACGAGTCCCTCATCGACCAGGCTTCGCAGATATGAGTTCGCGGTCTGACGCGAAACCTCGAACCGTTCCACTATCATCCGCACGACATCATGCGGGTGGTCCCGCAAGTGTTTGAAAATGAAGTCTCTAACCTCTTGTTTCAGCGACATTTTTCAGAGGTCCTATCCCAACTGCACAGCGAGGCTTAGGATATTGTAAGGTACTTTTTGGATTATTGTCAAGGCGCGGCGTGTTATTGTCAAGCGAAAGGGTGCCGATTGTAAGGCGCCTGCTTGACAATGAACAGATTTCGGTTGAGACGGAGGCGCCGGGCTTGGTCCTTTGGGACCGGGCGCGCCGTCGCGGCCCGCCTTGGGCGTTTCAGATCAGGCCTTTGTCGCGAAGCCCGGCGATCTCATCGGCGCCGAGTGCGAGAATTTCCTCCAGCACCTCGTCGGTGTGCTGGCCCAGCATCGGCGGTGGATTGCGGTAGGTGGGAGGCGTCGCCGACATCGCCATGGGACAGGCCATGAAGTGGACCGGCTCGGTGCCCGCCGCCGGATGGTTCATGGCGATCTCGATGCCGCGGGCCTTGACCTGGGGGTCGGCGAAGACCTCATCGACATTGTTCACCGGGCCGCAGGGGACGTTGATCTTCTCGAGCCCCTCGAGCCAGTGTTCGGAAGGCTGTTTGGCGGTGATCTCCTCGATCAACGCCGTCAGCTCGTCGCGGTTGACGATGCGTCCCTGGTTGGTGCTGAATTTCTCGTTCTCGGCCAGCTCGGGGACGCCGGCGAAGTCGCAGAAGCGGGCGAACTGTTCGTCGTTGCCGGCGGCCAGGATGACGAGGCCGTCGGATGTCGGCACCACCGTGTAGGGAACGATGCAGGGATGGCCGTTGCCGATCCGTGGCGGGTTCTCGCCGGTGATGAGGTAAAACATTCCCATGTAACTGAGGCTCGCCGCCTGGGAGTCGAGGAGCGAGAGGTCGATCATCTGACCCTCGCCGGTGACCTCGCGGTGGTGTAGGGCGGCGAGGATGGCGATCGCCCCGTGCAAGCCGCACATCATATCGGCGATGGCGATGCCGACCTTCTGGGGCGTGCCGTGGGTCTCCCCGGTGATGCTCATCACGCCGCCCATGCCCTGGGCGAGAAAATCGTAACCGGCGCGCTTGGCATAGGGGCCGGTCTGGCCGAAGCCGGTGATCGAGCAATAGATCAGCGACGGGAACTCCTTGGCGAGGGTCGCGTAATCGAGGCCGTACTTGGCCAATGACCCGACCTTGAAGTTCTCTATCAGGATGTCGCATTTGGCGATCAGGCGGCGGGCCAGCTCCTGGCCCTCGGGCTTGGTGAAGTCGATGGTAAGGGACCGCTTGTTGCGATTCGCGCTCAGGAAATAGGCGCTCTCCGTGGTGTCGTTGCCGTCCTCGTCCTTGAGGAACGGCGGTCCCCAACTGCGGGTGTCGTCGCCGTGACCCGGGCGCTCGACCTTGATCACGTCGGCGCCCAAATCGCCGAGGAACTGGGTACAGGAGGGACCGGCCAATATGCGGGTGATGTCGAATACGCGCAGCCCCTGAAGCGGGCCGTTGGCTCCCGGACGGGGAGAATTCGGATCGGTCATTGTTCAGCTTTGTCCTCGCTTAACGGCGGAGATTCGTCTTGACTTTGGTGCCTGCTGCTTAAGCCGTCCAGGCCGGTGCCTTATAGTTCACGGCGCCAGGGGCGGCAAGAGAGGTGCCAGGTGGGACATGTCTAATCACTTGTCTCATTGTGGACTTTCCGGGCGCTCAGGGCAACAGCGCCGGCGCCAGGGCCAAGATTAGCGGCAAGGTCACGGCCGCCAGCACGGTGGTCAGCGTCAATGCCGCCGCCATCAATTCCTTGTCCCCGCCCATCTGGCCGGCGAGCACGAAGGCGGAGGCCGAAATGGGCAAGGCCGAGAACAGGAGAACGACCTTGGCGGTGAGACCCGAAACACCGAACAGTTTGCACGCTGCCAGCGTCACCAGCGGCAGGGCTATAAGCTTGAGCGCCGAGGTCACCACGACCGCCGGGCCGGCCTGACGCGCCGCCTTGAGGCTCAGCCCGGCGCCGACGGCGAGCAGTCCGATGGGCAGCGAGGCGCGGCCGAGGAACCGTAGGATGTCGGCGATCAGCGCCGGCAGCTCGATGGCGCCGGCGTTCAACCCGGCGCCAAGCGCGCAGGCGATGATCAGCGGATTGCCGGCGATGGCGCCGATGAGACGGGCCACGCCTTGCGGTCTTTGGGCGGCGAAATGGGCCAGCGCCGCGACGCTCAGCACATTGACCACGGGAACCAGGATGCCGATGGCGATCACCGTCAGGGTGAGACCAGGATCGCCGTAAAGCGCCAGCGCGGCGGCAATGCCGACATAGGTGTTGAATCGGATCGTGCCCTGGAAGACGGAGCTGAAGGCAGGGCCGTCGAGATTGAGCCAGGGACGGATCGCAAGGGTGATCACGGCGATCGTCACGACGCCCGTGGTCAAGGCCGCCGCCGCCGGAAGCACCGCGATCCCGCCAAGGGACGCCGCCGCCAGGCTGTGCAGCAGGAGCGCCGGGAACAGCATGTAATAGGTGAGCTTCTCCGCCCCCGCCCAGAAGCCCTCGCCGGGAACGCCTATGCGCCTCAGCGCGTAACCAAGGGCGATGAGGAAGAAGATCGGTGCCAGGGCGGCGAGGGAAGCGCTCATGTTTTCCCGCCATCGGACCCGGCGGCGGGGCGGGGCGGCGGCTCGGACCCGGCGGCACCCTTGGCCATGAAGTCGAGCGCCCCTTGCAGGATGTAGGCGGCCGCCGTTTTGTCGACCAGCTCGCTTCGGCGCTGGCGCGAGAGATCGGCGTCGATCAACATCCTCTCGGCGGCGCGGGTGGACAGGCGCTCGTCCCAGAAGCAGATATCGATGTCGATCCTGGCCATGAGGTTGGCGGCGAAGGCGCGCACCGACTGGCAGCGCCGGCCTTCGCTGCCGTCCATGTTGATCGGCAGGCCGATCACCAGGGCACCGACGGCGAATTCCTCGATCAGCCGGCCGAGCCGTTCGGCGTCGTCGCCAAAGCGCGTGCGCTTTATGGTCTCGAGCGGCGACGCGATGGTCAGCGTGATGTCCGATAACGCCAACCCGATGGTCTTCCTGCCCACGTCCAGGCCCAGGAGTCGCTGTCCGGAAGGCAAGTTTTCTGGCAGTTCGGCGGGGTTGCGAAGGGGCATGGCGGGTGATAACTTGCGTCTCGATCCTGGACCGGGGGCTTAATTCCTGCCGGGAAATGAAGCGCTTACGCGCCTTCCCGTTTGGAGATACTTAATCAGATGTCGCTGGATAAAGCCACAGTGGCGAAAATCGCGCGACTCGCCCGGATCAAGGTGCCCGATGACGACCTCGCCGCCCTGGCCGGGGAATTGTCGAACATCCTCGACTGGATCGAACAGCTGAACGAGGTCGATACCCGGGACGTGCCGCCGATGACCCATGTCGCGGCCATGAAGCTTAAATGGCGCCAGGACGAGGTCACCGGCGCGGCGCCGCGCGACGATGTGATCGCCAACGCGCCCGAGGAACGGGACGGCTTTTTCACCGTGCCCAAGGTGTTGGAATAACCGGGCCCAAGGTGGTGGAATGACGGGGACCATGTGATGGCCGGGCTCGCCGATCTGACCCTGGCCGAGGCCCGCGACGGCTTGCGTAACAAGGACTTCTCGGCGCTCGAACTGGCCGAGGCGGAGATAACGGCGGTCGAGGCGGCGCGCGGCCTCAATGCCTTCATCACCGAGACGCCCGAGCGCGCGCTGGCCCAAGCGCAGCGATCGGACGCCCGTCTCGCCAAGGGCGAGGGGCTGGCGCTCGACGGCTTGCCGCTGGCGATCAAGGACCTCTTTTGCACCGAAGGCACCTTGACGACGGCGGCGTCCCATATTCTCGACGGCTTCACGCCCAGATACGAATCGACGGTGACGGCGAAGCTCTGGGCCGCCGGCGCCGTCATGCTCGGCAAGACCAACCTCGATGAGTTCGCCATGGGCTCATCGTCGACCCAGAGCCATTACGGCCCGGTGGAGAACCCCTGGCGCAAGGCCGGCGAGGACCGGCCGCTGGTGCCGGGCGGGTCCTCGGGCGGCTCGGCGGCGGCGGTGGCGGCGCGCGCCGGGCTTGGGGCGACGGGCACCGATACCGGCGGTTCGATCCGCCAGCCCGCGTCCTTTTGCGGCGTCGTCGGGATGAAGCCGACCTACGGGCGCTGTTCGCGCTTCGGCATCGTCGCCTTCGCCTCCTCCCTCGATCAGGCCGGGCCCTTCGCCCGCACGGTTCGCGACTGCGCCATATTGCTCGGCGCCATGGCCGGCTACGATCCCCGGGATTCGACCTCGGCCGATGTCGAGGTGCCGGACTTCGAGGCGGCGCTGAGCGGTGATGTCCGCGGGCTCAAGGTCGGCATCCCCGACGAGTACCGGGTCGACGGCATGGGGGGCGAGATCGAGAAACTGTGGCGCCAGGGCATCGATTGGCTCGAAGGCGCGGGCGCCGAGACGGTGGAGATCAGCCTCCCCCACACCCGCTATGCGCTGCCCTGCTATTACATCCTGGCGCCGGCGGAGGCCTCGGCCAACCTCGCCCGTTATGACGGCGTGCGCTACGGCCTTCGCGTGCCGGGCGATAGCATCGATGAGATGTACGAAAACACCCGCGCCGAGGGCTTCGGCCAGGAGGTCAAGCGCCGGGTCCTGATCGGCACCTATGTCCTCTCCGCCGGCTATTACGATGCCTATTACCTCAAGGCCCAGCGTGTACGCACCCTGATCTCGCGCGATTTCACCGAGGCCTTCGAGAAGGCCGACGTCATCCTGACGCCGACGACGCCGAGCGCGGCCTTCGCCGTCGGCGAGAAGATGGACGATCCGATCGCCATGTACCTCAACGATGTCTTCACGGTGCCGGCCTCCCTTGCCGGGCTTCCCGGCATCTCGTTGCCGGCGGGGCTGTCCGACGCCGGCCTGCCCCTGGGCCTGCAGCTGATCGGCCGCGCCTTCGACGAGGAGACGGTGTTGCGAACGGCCGGGGTGCTGGAGGACGCGGCGGCGTTCGACGCCAGGCCCGGACGTGGTGTCGGCGAATGACGTTGATCGAGGGGCGCACGGGCGAATGGGAATGCGTCATCGGGCTCGAGATCCACGCCCAGGTGATCTCCAAGGCCAAGCTCTTCTCCGGCGCGCCGACGGATTTCGGCGCCGAGCCCAACACCCAGGTCTCCTTCGTCGACGCCGCCATGCCGGGGATGCTGCCGGTGATCAACGGCTTTTGCGTCGAACAGGCGGTGCGCACCGGGCTTGGGCTCGAGGCCGAGATCAACCTTACCTCGGTGTTCGACCGCAAGAACTATTTCTACCCGGACCTGCCCCAGGGTTATCAGATCTCCCAGTTCCCCCTTCCTATCGTCGGCAAGGGCTCGATCACCCTCGATCTTGAAGGCGGCGAGACGCGCACGATCGGCATCACCCGCCTGCATCTCGAACAGGACGCCGGGAAGAGCCTCCACGATCGGGAACCGGGCGCGACCTATATCGATCTCAACCGGTCCGGCGTGGCGCTGATGGAGATCGTGTCTGAGCCCGACATGCGCAGCGCCGAGGAAGCCGGCGCCTATATCCGCAAGCTGCGCTCGATCCTGCGCTATCTCGGGACCTGCGACGGCAACATGGAGGAAGGCTCGCTCCGCGCCGACGTCAACGTCTCGGTGCGAAGGCCGGGCGAGGATTTGGGCACTAGGTGCGAGATCAAGAACGTCAACTCCGTGCGCTTCGTGCAACAAGCGATCGAATACGAAGCGGCCCGCCAGATCGACATCATCGAGGACGGCGGGGTGATCGCGCAGGAGACGCGGCTGTTCGATCCCTCGCGCGGCGAGACGCGCCCCATGCGCACCAAGGAAGAATCCCACGATTACCGCTATTTCCCGGACCCGGATTTGTTGCCGCTGGAACTCGACGCCGAATGGGTCGCCGACATCAAGGCGTCGCTGCCCGAGCTTCCCGAGGCCAAGAAGGCGCGGTTCATGGCGGACCTCGATCTCGACGCCTATGACGCCGGCGTCCTGGTGGCGGAACGGGAGACGGCGGAATATTTCGAGGCGGTGGCCGAGGGAAGGGACGCCAAGGCGTGCGCCAACTGGGTCATGGGCGATCTGTTCGCGGCACTCAATAAGGCCGGTCTCGGCATCAATGAGGCGCCGGTCTCCGCCGCCTCCCTCGGCGCACTCATCGACCTGATCGATGACGGCACCATCTCCCGGCGCATCGCCAAGGAGGTGTTCGAGACCATGTGGCGGACCGGCAGCAAGGACGCCGCCGCCATCGTCGCCGAGAAGGGGCTCGAGCAGATCAGCGACTCAGGCGCCATCGAAGCCGAAATCGACAAGGTCATCGCCGCCAATCCCGGCCAGGTGGCCGCGTTCAAGGGCGGCAACGAGAAGGTCATCGGCTGGTTCGTCGGCCAGATCATGAAGGCGACCGAGGGCAAGGCCAACCCCCGGACGGTGAACGAGATTCTGCGCAGGAAGCTGGCGGACTGAGGGCGACAAGGAGCCGGGAAGAGGAGCGTAAGGGAGAAGCGGATGATCGATCTCTACACCTGGACGACGCCCAATGGGCGCAAGATCCACATCATGCTGGAGGAGGTGGGGTTGGAGTACACCGCCCATCCCATCGACATCCGCAAGGGCGATCAGTTCGAGCGTGAGTTCCTCAAGATCAGCCCCAACAACCGGATCCCCGCCATCGTCGATCATGACGGCCCCGATGGCGCGCCCTATTCGCTGTTCGAATCCGG
>SMUX01292638.1_pt1 | contig 10787 bp, 7 predicted proteins | sample 2456431 | NCBI WGS metagenome assembly SMUX01 (sample SAMN11095930, study PRJNA526329) | marine sediment metagenome | biome: Marine sediment; feature: Surficial sediment; material: Deep marine sediment; isolation source: Hadal surficial sediment | place: Pacific Ocean | collected 2014-11 | depth 0-1... | reverse complement strand
TGCTCTGTAACCTTCATAGTTCCTAATTCTGCAGCAATAGATGCCCCAACTCTTCCGGCAATAACAATTCCGGTAAGGACAGGGCCTAATTCTGTGATTATAGCACGGCTTGTAGTGCCCCCCAAAAGCGACATAGGTGCAATCCCTTTTAGCTGATAAGCCGCCTGCCAGGCAGCAACAGCCCCTGTAAATGCAGCAATGATAAGTACCAGCGGAAGTGACCCAATTCCGATATGCTCCATCTGGTATAAAACATTGCGCTTATTTTTTTTTAAAAACCGGAGACTTTTTATGATACCGATTAACAGAATTGTAACCTGCCCAAGTTCACTTAGGAAGTAAATTACTTTACGACCGATTATTTCAAAAAACCTGCTTATCATTAAATCTTTGATATTTATTTGTTATCCTAATTTAATTAAAAAATCTATTTGTTAATGGATTAAATTTGCTTGTGGATAAACTTTCTTACTTTTGCTTAAAGGTCCCAAAAATTAGAGAATTGTGTTAAAATAATCGTAGGGATTCATAATGAGACACATACGCACCATCTCTTTTGGTACCAAATATCTGAGTGGAATTAGCATTTGAAAAGAATGATATTTACTCTACAAGAACAATTGGCATAAACCATTGATTTATAATTCGTTATAAAGAGAAGTATTTTTTTAAATTATACACGGAGGAGAATTTTACAGAGTATTTTGTCAGGATAAATTTTTTAGCATCATTATTGTTAGAATTGATATCTTAGGGATAAACTATTGAGAGGGCGAAACTTCGGAGGGTAAGTATTAGGCCGGTTCGTCCGACCTTTTATTGTTTAAGCTATGGAAGAAAAAACTATTAAAATCATAGAGCAAGTTCCAGTAGGAATCATCACATTTTCTGCAAGTGGCGAAATTGATTTTGTAAATCAAAATTTCAGAAAATTTGGAGTACTATATCATTTTGAAACTTCAGACCTTCCTGGTAATAATATTCTACAGATAGATCTCTTTCCGAATATCAGCATAAAAGATGAATTATATCAACTTATTAAAGGGCTTCCTTTTGAGAGGGAGATAAAACAAATTACTACAAATGACGGCCGTGAAATTGATTTGATAGTAAAAGGCTCTCCTATAATTGAACAAGATAAAATTATCGGTGGAATACTATTAATTGAGGATATAAAAATTCTTATTAAAACGAAAGAAGAATTAGAACTAAAAACGGAATATTTTGAAAAGGCAATTCATCATGTAAATGATGTTATGATTGTTACCAACCCTAAAGGAATTATTCAATTTGCCTCGGGCACAGCGTTAAAGAAAATAACCACAACTGATAAAAAAATTGTTGGCGGAAGTATTCTTGATATTTTTGATGAAGAGGTTAAATCTCTCATCTCAGATAAAATTGAAAAGGTTAATTTAAACATTGAAGCATCCAGGTTTGGTTTTAATGTTGAACAAGCTAATGAAATATACAGTTTCGAGTGTAAGTTGGAACCAATACTAAATAAACGCGACACACTGCAATTCCTCTTTTTCTTTTTTAATAACATAACTGTTGATGTTTCGGAAAAGAAGCGGCTGGCAGAAAAAGTTGATGAACTCTCTTATTATAAATCCATAACCAACAATCTTAATAATGCATTATTTGTACTTGATAAAGAGGGGAAAATAATCTACTGGGATGAACAATCCGAAATGCTTTTCGGATTATCCGGAGAAGATGTTCTGGGAAAATTTTTCGGCAGCACACTTGAATTGTTTGATAAAAGATTTTTTGAAAACATAAAAAAAGATTTAGAGAAGGAAAAAATCTGGAAAGTAAATTTAAATATATTTGGCAAAGAGCATAAAAAAGAAATCTTCGAAGCAAAACTCTCTTACCTCGATGATTATCAAAATACAATTGTTGTTCTTTGTTCAAATATAACCCGAAAAGTAAAAGAGGAGGAAAAATTAAAGCTTACAGGGGAATCCTATAAAAATTTATTGGAAAACACGAATGAGTTGATATGTAAAGTTGATAGTAATGGGAATATAATTTTCGCCAATAAAGCGTTTTTAGAAGTTCTCGGTTACAACAAGGATGAAATAAAACAGAAACAGTTTAATCAAATCATCCAACCACAATATTTTGACAATAATATTTTCAATGTTAACAGCTTCGATAAAACAAAGCCCACAATAATTGAGCTGCCCTTACTTACTAATGAAGGTTCTTTATTTTTAGCTAACGTAACCTTCATACCTAAAAGGGAAGGCGGAAATTCTTTACACTATTTATGCTACATAACAGAAATTCCGGCAGCAGAAGAAGTTGATGAAATTGAGTTGTTATTTCCTGCACTTTTTAAAGCTTCGCAGGATGGAATTGCTGTTGAAACAGACGGAAGGATTGTAGTTGCAAACGATTCATTTGCACAAATATTCGGATATGACGGCGGTAAAAAATTAACAGGAAAAGATCTGCTCGATCTTGTTTCCAACGATGACATTCTTAAAGTAGCAGAATATTTCAGATTAAAAGAACACGGCAAAAGCGCGCCTGACAGGTTTGAGTTTTTAGGAAAGAAAAGAGATAACACTTACTTCTATACAGAGTTTTCAATCTCTTCATTTGAAGCGAATGATAAAAAATATATTGTGATGGTTACAAGAGATATTACAGAAAGAAAGAGAGCACAAGCAGTAATACGTGAATCGGAGGAGAAATACAGAAATATTACCGAGAACATTGATGACTTTTTATATACGTTTGAGAGAGTGGGGAATTATTTGAGACCGCTCTTCTATACAGTTGCAGTTGAAAAGATAACTGGTTATGATCAAGCGGACTTCCTTGGTGATTCAAAATTATTTTTGAAGATCATCCACCCGGATGATTTTGCTTATGTAAAGAAAAGACTATCCACTTTAATGAGAAGTAATATTCAAAATTCCGGCGAAATGGACTTAAGGATAATTAATAAACAGGGAAATATTGTTTGGGTTAGAAATAAAGTTAATTTCATTAAAAATTCTTCCGGAGAGATTCAAAAAGTTTACGGTTTGGTAAGTGATATAACTCTTAAGAAGCGAGCTGAAGAAGAAATGAAAAAATCAACCGAAGAGCTTATAAAACTTAACGAAACAAAAGACAGATTTCTAAGCATTATTTCACACGATTTAAGAACACCGTTCAGTTCGATTTTAGGATTTACAGATTTGCTGGCTAATGATGAAGAATTAACCAATGAAGAGCGCAAACAGTACCTAAAGTATATTCAGGAATCTTCCAAATCAATGTTGTCGCTTGTAAATTCGCTTCTCGATTGGACACGATTACAAACAGGAAGAGTTAAATTTGAGCCGGAAAGAATTGATCCAAGCTCCCTGATTGAAAGTTCAATTCATTCTGTATCCGGCGATGCTTTGCGTAAACGAATAGAAATTTATTCAACTGTGAGCAAAGGGAAATTTATTTTTGTGGATAGAAGTCTTATCAACCAGGTTTTTAACAATCTTTTATCTAATGCAATTAAGTTTACAAACAGCCACGGCAGAATTACTATTACAGTGAGACCTGCAACATCATTAAGCTTTTTGGAATTTTCAGTTAAAGATACCGGGCAGGGAATTAAAGAAGAAAACCTCGATAAGCTGTTCAGCGTTGACACAAAGTTTACCACAGAAGGAACCGCAGGAGAAAAAGGAAGCGGTTTAGGTCTTTCTCTTGTTAAAGAGATAGTTGAAAAACATGGCGGAATTATCTGGGCTGAAAGCGAATATGGAAATGGTTCTAATTTTAATTTTACTCTTCCAGTTGCTTCCGCTAATATTTTAATTGTAGATGATAACAGAACCGACGGTTTATTATATTCAAAGATACTTAAAAACATTACGCCCGATTATACTGTTGATTTAGCTTCAAATGGTGTGGAAGCTCTTGAAAAAATAAAGAGTTCTCCTCCTGCTCTTGTAATTACAGAGCACTCGATGCCCGAAATGAATGGCTATAATTTAGTAAAACAATTAAAGAAAGAAGGGTTATTGGGAAAACCTCAGGTTATAGTCTTGAGCACCGAGATGGACAGAAATATTATCGAAGATTACAATGAGCTTGGCGTAGAATATGTATTTCAAAAACCGGTAAACCTTAGAAGCTTTAAGCAAGCTGTTGAAAAATCATTAAGAAAATATATTACCGGAAACACGTAAGCTATATTGCCCTGTAAACATACCAGTTAGGTAATACTTCTTCTAAATAAATAAATTGTTCCGGCGATATTTTTGGTACAGACGATTTGTTTTTACTGAATAGAAATCCAACTTCTATTCTACCAAACCCACCAACAAGAATAAAAATACATTGCGGATAAATTTCATCAGTAAAAATATGTTCAAGGTTTAGTTTATTCATTAAAAAGTTTAAGTCATCTGCACGTTCATTATCAAACGCTCCAACTATGTTGTAAAAATCATTAATGTTTTCTGAGAGAAATAATTTTAGCTGCTCATCAGTTCCAATCAATAATTTAAGAATTCTTAATAATGATGATATGGAGTCTGGAAGATTTTCAATCTGTGATAGAGAATCGGCTGAACTGTAAATATAACCCGGTAGTTGAAATTTTCTCACAGCTCCGATTTTCCAATTTCCAGAAATGTTACTCACATAGCAGTAAAAATTAGCCGTATTGCCATTATCTTTAATAACAATTCCATAAACACCTGTTTGATTATTTAACTCAATTTTTCTAAAGGTAACGGTTGCTCTGCCGTCTAATTCTTCGCCAATAGTTGGATAGCTCACATCCTGCATCATTTCGCCGATAAGATATTTTTCTATCTCGGGAAATTGAATTTGTTTGAAAAACATATCTACTAACCATTCGGGCGAGTTTTTAGGATAGACACTTTTCTGAGCCGGAGTTGTGCTGAATGATAATAAAGAGAGAATAAAACTGAGAAGAAGTAAATTATATTTGTACATCACTCTGTTCTTTATCATTTTTTAAAACAATTCCGGTTGATGGATCAAGAACTGCTTTGGAGGATATTACCAAAAGCGGTTCAACACCGGCGCTGTGGGCATCAACTAAAATTTCCCAATCACCTTCCGGAAGGAAAAATTCTTCTGTAATTTCTGTGCTTGCATTGAACAGCACAATAAACTTATTGCTGTTGTAATCTAACATATATCCCATCGCAAAAGGATTGTCCTTCACATCAAAAAAGTGAACTTGCTCGTAATCCGCACGCCGGAATGCTTCATATTTTTTTCTGAGTTCAATTAATCCTTTGTAATAATTCAGCAAGTCCTCATTAATTTTTGCGTGATTATAATTGATATAATTTGTCTCATTATCTTTATCGTAACTGTTGTGGTCTATCATTCCTTCGTGTTTATCGCTCACACCTAAATTTTTGGGAATAACTTTACTGCGGGCAAATTCCTGTCCTTCCGATATCATTGTAATACCCCGCGAAGTAAAGAGGAATAATGCAGCAAGCTTATTTAGTTTTAACTGCTGCCCGGTTAGCGTAATGTTTTCATCCTCGTCTTCAATTAGTTTATCTTTTTTAACATCACCCAATCCTAAACGAATAAAATCTCCAAGAGTGTAACCGTCATGCGATTCTAAATAATTAATAGAATGTTCAGGTATTTTAAAAAGCCCATGTTTATCTCTAATAAGAGTTCCATTCACATAACTTTTAATTCTGTCGGGATTATTATTACCATACCATTTTCCGAAAATCCAGCCACTACCATTGAAAGGGTTTTCTCCTTTAATTCCGTTTCGTATCTGATCGTTCCATGCACCCCAGCCGCGTACTGAAAATCCGGATGGGTCATATCCGCCACCCCACGGCTCGCAAACAAAAATTACTTGCGGATTGATTTTCTGGGCTTCGTGAATTACTTCTTCGATAGTTTCCCAATCAATTAATTTTCCAAGATCAAAACGGAAACCGTCTACGTGATATTCCTTCATCCAATATAAAATGCTTTCAACAATTAATTTCCGGGACATAGGACGCTCGGTTTTAAAATCGTTTCCACAATAACTTTGAGCAATATAGTCACCATGTTCATCCAATCGAAAATAATATTGTTTATCAATTTCTTTCAGGTTTCCAAGTTCATATTCCGATATGTGATTGTAAACCACATCCATTATCACCGCTATTCCTTCTTTGTGGAAAGCTTTTACCATATCTTTAAAATCATTAACTGCATTTGCTTCCTTACCGCTCCATTTATTCCATTCAATGTTTCTAACATTTTCACTGTAATAAGCTTCGGGTGCAAAGTACGCTGCAGTCATGTATCCCCAATGATTTCTTTCATAAGGATTCCATGAATTGAATTTGCCGTTTAAAGAATCTTTAAATGGAATTTCAATATTTGCAAATTCCTGGGCGGGTAATAATTCAACGGCGTTTATACCAAGAGTTTTTAAGTAGTCTATTCCGCCGGTTTTTCCTTTTTCAACCAATCCTTTATAAGTTCCTCTTTCTTTTGCGCCGGAAGTATGATGTTCCGTCATATCACGGATATGCATTTCGTAAATTATAAGATCGCGCCAATCCATTTGTACCCACTCATCACCTTCCCAATCATAATCATCTTCTTTAATAACAATAGCGCGGCGAGGATTAAAGTAAGTGTTAAAAGTTGTAACTGCCTTCGCATATGGATCCAGGCAAATTATATTTTCTATTCCTGGAATATCGCAGTACTTAACTCTATATCCATAAAATGAACCGTATAATTCACCTTCAAGAGACGCTTCCCAAACACCGTTTTCATCTTTTTCCATATCATAAGCTTTTCCGAAAACTTGTTCTGGATTTTCAAAAATTATCAGTTTTACATCCTCAGCTGAGGGAGAAAATACACGAAAAAATGTTCGTCCTTCTTTAACAAATGAGCCGAGTTTTTTATCTGAATATAACTGACCGATCTTTTTGTGCTGTGGCGGATTTACTTTTAATTGTTCCACATTATTTTCTTTTACAAACAATTTGGTTTCCATAATTGTCAATGATAGAGTAATTATTCAAATAATAAAAGTTTTAATTTCAATCTTCATACCAGTTATCAATAAAAGTTATTCGAGTTTTTTGAATGATTAAATGGATACGATATATAAATTACTACTAAGAGGAATAAATTTCGCCATCAACAACAGGAGTAACACATATTAACGGTTTATCGGGAACGTTAAATTTGGAAAAAATTTCTTCGAACAATTGAATATGCATACCTCTTTTTTCAAACTTGTGAAATCTCTTATAGTTCATAAATTGTCCTTTTTCATCAGTCGGCGCGTCAAACTTATACGCTTTGTTAAAATCTTCCTTTGCGCGACTTTTAAGAAAAATGATTTTGTTATCATCTCCCCCTTCTTTTTCGTAGGCAACAGCACGGAATTCATCAACCAATCCGTTATTAATTATCAGGTATATATTCAGGATTATCTCGTTCATCTTTTCCTTTAGAATTATATAGCACTGTAATTGATAAGCAAACAGCATAAATAAATGCAAATTTACACATTACACTTTCAATCATTAAAATATAATAGTAGCTGCCCGTAAATCTTATTACAAATGCAATAATAACGGGAATACTAATAATAAAATTTCCAAATAAAAGGATCTTAGAAATTTTAAGAATCTTTTTGTCTGTTTCGCGCGAGATTTTTTTTATAAGAATAATAGTGGCGATGATGATAGGTAAATAATAAAAAGCTCCGTACAGATCTCCCAGTGGATATGAATAAGTTGCGTAGAGGACTGTGCAGCTTGTTACTACAAACTTATCAATTACAACAGTGTAATAAATTATGAATACTATTGCCGGCAAAAAAACAAGGTTCAATAATTTATTTTCATAATTATATAACCTCGAAATAAGAACGATAATTAATGGCGGGAGAAAAATTATATCTACAAAAGCAAGGTAAGGCATAAACGAAAAGTCTAATCCTATTTGGCACATAAAAAATTCGAGGGATTGGTAAACCAATAATACAAATATTATCAGCATTGCTGTTTTGTTAAACTTATTCTTTTCAGCAAAGATGAATAGATTGATTAGAAGAATTATTTCAACACAGGCAATTAGAAGTGAGCCTATTCCGTTCCAGTTATCCATATGCAGTCCTTATGAATTCTCTTTGTCATTGCGAGAGTAGCGAAGCAATCTGCTAAATCAAATAGATTGCTTTACCCGCTAAAGCGGATTTGCAATGATGGATGAAGTGAAATTACTTTGCCCCAATATATTGTGACTTTCAAAAATACTACTGATTTACGCTTTCGGTCCAATCATTTGTTCCGGTCTTACAACCTCGTCAAACTTTTCTTCAGTTAACAAACCAAGTTCAACTGCAACTTCTTTTAATGTTTTACCTTCTGCGTGAGCTTTCTTTGCAATCTTTGCTGCGTTATCGTAACCTATGTGTGGATTGAGAGCTGTTACAAGCATTAAGGATTCAGTTAAATGTTTGTTAATATTTTTTTCGTTTGCTTCAATTCCAACTACACAGTTATCTGTAAAGCTTTCGCAAGCATCAGAGATTAATCTTATTGATTGAAGAACATTGTAAATAATAACAGGTTTGAATACGTTCAATTCAAAATGTCCTGTTGCGCCGCCAATATTAACCGCCACATCATTACCCATAACCTGCGCGCAAACCATTGTCAGGGCTTCAGATTGAGTTGGATTAACTTTTCCCGGCATAATTGAGCTTCCGGGTTCGTTTGCAGGAAGATTTAATTCTCCAATTCCGCAGCGCGGACCGGAACCGAGAAATCTTATATCGTTTGCAATTTTCATTAACGAAACAGCAAGAGTTTTTAACACACCGCTAAACTCAACTAAAGCATCGTGTGCAGCAAGTCCTTCAAATTTATTTCTGCCTGTGATAAAAGGTAAGCCGGTAATTTCAGCAATGTTTTTTGCTGCTTTAACTGCAAATTCTGGATGAGTATTTAATCCTGTACCAACGGCTGTTCCGCCAAGAGCAATCTCGTATAACCTTGGGAGTGCAGCATCAATTCTTTCAAGTCCGTTTGTTAATTGTTGTACATAAGCTGAAAATTCCTGCCCTAGTGTTAATGGTGTTGCATCCATTAAGTGGGTTCTTCCAATTTTTATTATATCCTTAAACTCCTCCGATTTGATTTGAAGCGCATCACGCAGTTTTGCTACCATTGGTATCAGACGTCTATGTATCTCTTCAACAGCAGCAATATGCATTGCAGTTGGGAATGTATCGTTTGATGATTGAGCTTTGTTCACATCATCATTTGGATGAATTGGTTTTTTACTGCCGAGTTCGCCGCCTGAAATCTTGATTGCCCTGTTGGCGATAACTTCATTAGAGTTCATGTTTGTCTGTGTTCCGCTTCCGGTTTGCCAAACAACTAGCGGAAAATGTTCATCAAGCTTTCCCTCGATTACTTCATCAGCCGCCTTAACAATTAAGTCTGTTTTTTCTGATGATAAATTCCCGAGTTCTTTATTAGTAAGAGCTGCAGCTTTTTTAAGAACTCCAAGTGCCCGAATTATCTCTCTTGGAAATCTTTCTCCACCGATTTTAAAATTCATCAACGATCTGGCAGTTTGAGCACCGTAGTATTTATCAACGGGAACTTTTATTTCGCCCATCGAATCTGTTTCTATCCTGTATTCCATTTTATTATCTCCCTGTTAGAGTTAATAGTAAATATTCTAAATAATTGTTAACTGAAATTTACGATTAATTTATTTGAATTTTTCTTATGAGTAAAATCCAATTGTTTAATAAACTATTTAGGAAAATAAAAGTTTGAAGGTTCTCTGATAGGTATTGTAGGTTTCATCATCGAAGCAAACAAAGATAAATTTTTCAATTTCATCATTGTCATTCAGGAATTATGTTACTTCATCTACCGCTATTTTTGTTGCTCGCTCTAACGGAAAACTATAAACTCCTGTACTTACTGCGGGGAATGCAATTAATTTTATTCCGTTTTCAACAGCAAGTTTTAGTGAATTGCTATAGCAGCTTTCAAGCAGCTCATCTTCACTATGATTTCCTCCACCCCAAACGGGACCAACTGTGTGAATAACATATTTTGCTGAAAGATTATAACCCTTTGTAATTTTTGCTTCGCCCGTTTTACATCCATTAAGTGTTTTGCACTCCTCCAAAAGTTCTTTTCCTGCAGCACGATGAATAGCACCATCCACTCCTCCTCCGCCAAGTAGAGTAATGTTAGCTGCGTTCACAATTGCATCAACTTTTAGTTTTGTTATGTCGCCTTTGTGTATTTCTATCTTATTTACTATATTTTTGATTTTTCCTAAATTCCCATTTCTTCTTTTACTTCTTTAAACTTCTCAATTGCAAAATCGAGATCTTCTTTTGTGTGTGCGGCAGATATTTGGACTCTTATTCTTGCTGTGTCTTTAGGAACTACAGGAAAAAAGAAACCAATAACATACACACCTTTTTCCAATAACTTTGCTGCCATCTTCTGCGAAAGAACTGCATCGCCCAGCATAATAGGTACGATTGGATGAATACCATCTTTAATTTCAAATCCGGCTTCTTTTATTTTTTTACGAAAGTATTTGGTATTCTCTTCAAGTTTGTCTCTCAAATCGGTTGTGGAACTAAGTAGATCCAACACCTTAAGTGATGCAGCCACAATACTTGGAGCAACCGTATTTGAGAAAAGATAAGGACGTGATCTTTGTCTTAATAGATCTACAATTTCTTTTCTTGCGCTTGTGTAGCCACCGCTTGC
>SMUX01033337.1_pt1 | contig 10793 bp, 5 predicted proteins | sample 2456431 | NCBI WGS metagenome assembly SMUX01 (sample SAMN11095930, study PRJNA526329) | marine sediment metagenome | biome: Marine sediment; feature: Surficial sediment; material: Deep marine sediment; isolation source: Hadal surficial sediment | place: Pacific Ocean | collected 2014-11 | depth 0-1... | reverse complement strand
AAAGAGAGTGCCATCCTGACTGTTCGAGCGAGCCTTGCCTATTCAGCAGAGGATCGAATTCGGCACCTGAGGGCACCTCCCACATTCCTGACGTGACCGAGCGAACGACATAGATCAGAGCGCGCTGTGCTCAGGGTATTGCAAAGGTCGCTCTGGCTTCCAGAAAGTAAAGCCCGGCCGCCGGGAAGTCGATCTCCACGGTGGTGGTGGACAAGTCGAATGCACCAGCCAGCGGCAGACTATTGACAGGCCCTATCACCGCTGCGTCACTCTCCGGTTTGGCAGTGACCGCAATGGTCGTGCCCTGCCCCCACGAACGAGTCCACCTTCTAAGTTAGACTTGGGACCATTTGAAGTCCACTCCAGGGAACAGAACCGAGTGTTGATGACCTGGGGAGTTTGGCTTCCGGCGCCGGCGGCCGATAGGCCAAGGCGCTGTGCCGGGCTAGGTCACTCGGACAGAACCTGAGCCGTACAGAGCAGGCCGGAAATGTTGTGCTGCACGTAATCAATCCGAATCCTGAAGTTGGTCAAACTGTAATGAAATCCGCCCAAGGACCTCTGTGGGTCGCGCACATAGAGAAGGGATTCGGGTCGAAACTGGGTTTGAAGCTGGAAGGCAATTCCCAGTTCCATGGCCTCCAGAATATCCTCGGCGCTGAGGGAGGTTTCGAAGTCCCGGGCCAGTTGATAAGCCGCACAAAGCCCCTCGGTACGGGTTGCCGTGGGGGTGGACCGCGGTGGCTCGTAGTAACTTCCCAGCCAATCCGGATACTCCGGATCCCGATTTTGAGCCAGCACTATGGCCTGGGCAATGCGCATGGCGTGATCCAGGTAGAGGGGATCGGGCCGGTGGCGAAAAAGCTCGTTCAGCGCATACAGCAACCAGTGGTCGTGGGTCAGTTCTTCTACCACCAGGTCGGCGTCGCGTACCTTGATGAGATATTGGGCCCCCTTCTCGGCCGTATCCAGCCAACCCTGATCAGGATCCTGCCCATAGATGCGGACCAGAGCCAGCAAAGCTTCACCGGGATAGTACTCCGACACGAAACCGGAATTCTCACCGGACGGATAGGTGACCTTGTGGATGAAGTTTCCGTCCGGGTATTGAAGAGCCTGTAGGGTCCGACCCCAGGCCACCAGGTCGCTCAAGCGAGTTCGATCACCGGTGACCTCAATATATTTGGCCAGGGCCACAGCGGCCAGAGCATTGCCTCCTAATTTAACCTCATCCTCTTCCACAATGCAGACCTGTTCTTCACCCCCCAGCTGACAGGGAAGAGCCGATGCAGCAAGATCGTCAAGAGCCCGCTGAGCCGACCTGAGGAGGGCGCCGTCCCGGGTCACATCGTACAATTCCAGCATGGAGTAGAGGGTCCCGGCATGGCGGAGGATGTTGTAGCTGTCCGGGACCTCATCGGTTTTGGGTAAGTAGCTATAGGTAAACCTTCCCACCGGATCCACCTCCCGGGTGAGGTAGTGGCCGCCGGAAACAGCAGCCGACAGCATCTCATCCCTTGTGACCTCTTCGAAGAAACGATGTCCTCTGAAAAGCTGGACCCACTCTTCCCCATCTGAAAAATATGCGGCGGTGGTAAACCTGTACAGGGTGAGAGAATCGGAACGTCTCAATCTTTGAAGGTGGCTATTGAGGACCGAAGGTTGGGTCGAATGCCTCTGCATGTTCCGAAAGCGGAGTTCCTGGTCGCTGTTCATCAGGGTGTAAGCGACCAGTTCCTCGGGCAGGAAGGCCACTCCCGATGCCCGGTCAAAAGCCAGGCCGTAAAGACTGCGGGGAAGTTCCAGGGCGAACTCGGGATCCACCTCCCTGAGACGAGAAACGTCCTGGACAACGTCAAGCTTCAGCCATTTGGGTCGGTAACCGCCCTGAATCGATTTCTGAACTCCTTCGAGCGCCCGTTCCATGGCCTCAGCAAAACCCCTGCCGGCTCCCCTCACCACCCTGGAGGCGGATTGTCCGTCACTCAGGGAGAGAAACACGATTCGAGGAACCGTCCCTCCCCTCAGGCTCTCTGGGAAAACCTCGGTGTTGCTCGAACTGAAAATGGCCCGGGCAGCAAATCGAATCAGAGCCTCGGTCTGTTCATCGGTGACAGCCACAGTGGACTGAAGGTCATCAAACCAAACTTCATCTGACTCCGTTGCCGGGGCCAGGGAATCAAAAAGAGCCTCCTCCCCGACCGCCCTTTCAATCAAGGACGGTATGGGTGCACCGATCATGGCCTGTCTGCGGGCAAAAATGAAAATGGTGGACCCGACAACGATTAAGGCGACCAAGGTGACTCCCAGCGCCTTGAGGGCCCGTGGGGTGAAAAAGCCCAATCCTAACTGTAGCTTTCGGCGGCGTTCTTCGCTGAGGTCCAGAGCGATATCGACCGTGTAGAAAACGATGGCGCCCATCAGGCAAATGGCGCCAGCCATTTCCAGAACCTCCTCCACAACCACCTCCCCGGAATACCAGGCATCTCCCAACTGTCTGAAGGTTCCGCGCAGGCCTTCCAGGAGCAGGCCCACCACCCAACATCCGATACCGGCAAAGGCGGCCCGCCTGGCTGCCGGGCTGCTGTTGAAGCGATTGCAGAAGAAAAGGACAAAATAACCCAGTAAAATCAGAATGGCGGGAGCATAAAGCACTTGCCACTGGGTCACATAGATCCAGGTGTCGCTCAACTGGACGGTGGTCTGCCTCACCTCGCGCCACAGGATATTCTCATGGAGGATGGTGATCTCATCGAGCGACATCAACAACCCAACCAGGCCCACACCCAGCCAAAGGATGGGCAGACGAAACACCTGGCCGTTGCGGGCATTGATTCGTGTCTCCCAATAGTAAGCGACCATTGCCGAACACCCAAAAAGGGTGAAAAGAGCTCCCGAGAACCAGGTGGGGAGGTTTCTCTCCCGATCCAGATTGAACCACCTGATTCCTTCGACCCTCAGGTCCGCAAAAAGATAGTGCAAAACGGCCAGGATCAGTGACATGACCACCAGTATTCCCAAATAGATGGAGACCGTTTTCTGAGTCGAATGGTAGAGCGATGGGTTCTCTGATCTCATGTTCTCTCTCATTCGGGTATGGTCGTGATGTGGACAATTCCCTCGGAAACCTGGGGAAAGAAATTCAGCACGCGCGGGTCATGCCCGGGCAGGATCAGGAAAGGAGAAGCAGCCACCTCCTGCATCTTCCGTATCGCCGCCAGGTTGGCGGCGTGATCGTGGGCGCTGCCGATGGATATTCGCGACTGATTGTTTCGATACATGTAGGTCTCATCACCGGCAATCACCACAAGGCCGTCCAGGGTGTCCACCGTTACAAACTGGGAGCCCGGTGTATGACCGCCTGCCAGAGTCATGGTGATTCCCGGCATCAGAACTTCCCTTCCCTGCACCAACCGGAGACGGCCTTCCGACTCCGCCCTCATTAAAGCCTGGAGGTGGTCCCACTGCATGCCCCTTCTCCTGGGATTGCGGGGACTCAGGAGGGACCTGGCATGGAGGTATTCGGCCTCTTGTATCCAGACCCGGGCATTGGCAAAGGATGAAAGAGTCCCCATATGATCCCAGTGGGCGTGGGTGAGAACCACGTCATCCACGTCCGAGGGAGCGATCCCCAGTTGGGCGAGCCGATCAGCGGGTCTGACGTAATTTCGGATATCCCAATCTCGTGCCTCATCTGAATCGTCAAATCCAGTGTCCACCAGAATCGTTCGATCTTCTGCCTGGATGACCCAGAAGAGCCAGGCAAAGCGTACCTTCCGGGAGGAGGATCCATTTGAAAACACCTGGTCCTGGTCAAAGGAGGAAGACCCGTAGCTAAGACCGTACACCTGATGGGTGTCCGAGCTGGTTGCCTGAACGGCACCGGGACGCCCCAGAAGCCAAGGAGCGCTCAGCAACAGAACAAGTGCCAGTGCAGAGGCGGCGTTGGCGATGGGTCGGACTCCGGTCCGGCTGAATCCCACCATTAAAAGCCAGACCAGTCCGTAGATCAGGATGCCGATCTGAAAGGTTGCATTCAGTCCCCAGGCCATAGACAGGTTGAGCGCCAGGGGCACCGCCAGCGCGCTGGTGGCGGCGTTCAATCCAAACAGGGTGGCGGCAGCGGATTCGGCGACCTGCAGCTTTGCCGATCTCAGCATGAAGGGAAAGGGAACACCCAAGAAAAAGCCCAGAGGCGCCATCGAAACCACGGCCAGGACAATTTTGGCAGTCCCGGGAAAAGAAGCGGCCCAGGAGAAGAAGGAGGGCATCACCCATTGTTGCAGCAGAAGAAGTCCAAGGACAATGGCCAAAGATCCGTACACTCCCGTGGCTCCAATGCGCCGGCTCCACAGGCTGCCCAACCCGGAGAAAATCAACAACGTACCCAGGACGCTGGCGAAGGTGGCGACCGGTGATCCCAGGAAGATCTCATATCGTTGAATCAAGACGATTTCCAGGAGCAAATATCCCAGTCCTGTCAGTGCAACCGCCAGTACCAGTGGGAGTACCTGCAATAACCGGGAGTCCTTGCGGCCCACAATAAGCCAGAAACATGCCAGCACCAGAAGCGTCATGAGCAGGGTGATCCCGTAGGCTCTCTTAACTTCGGGACGAGCTGGATCGACGTCAAAGTGAAAGGGAAGGTCATCTGTGGTGGCTTCAAGGTTTCGAGCGCGCAAGAAATCCTCGTCCACCTCTCCGCGAACAATACGAGAGACATTGGTGGAAAACTCCCGGCCCGGTATATGAAGAATGGTGGTTGTGGCCCTGATCGGTCCCATGCGACGGCCCTGGACCGATTCTATCTGGCGAATGTTGTCCACATCTTCAAGCCACTGTTGTAATTTTGCGACCTCTGCCTCCGTGAAGGGGGTTTTCTTCATCAGGATCTGAATGTAGTTATTACTTGCGGTTCGCCACTGGAAAACGAAAAAGTGTTGTTCGGGCCGGGGATTGCCGCGTTCCAGCAGAACCTGGCGCATGGTCATGAGCAACTTCCAAACCGGAGGTTCCCGTCGGGGTCTGCTTACGGGTTCTTCGACGTCCACCAGGCCACGGTCATTGAGATGGTTCAGGTACTCGTGCAGGGCCTCTTTTGTGAACAGATATTCGAGGCTGGGAGAGCGGCCCGAAGTACGACCCCGGGCGCGGTGCGTGTTCAACAAGGTGATCATGTCGTATTTCCGATCGCTTTGTTGTAGATAGCTGCGTGCGTCCACGATGGCCACTTCAATATCCTGGTAGCTATTTCCATTTCGCTCAACCAGCTCGTTGGTCTGTAAATCGACCACCGCGGGATTGATTTCAACCCCGTAAACCTTCTTCCCAAGAGCTCTCGAGGTCTTGGTCACACCGTCACCTGAAAGGCCCAGGACGAGAATGACGGGATCCTCCATCAGGCCGCGAGGAATGCGCGGGTCGATTTGATAGGCCTCCACGGTTCGTTCTCGGATGGTATCGGTAATGCGACCATTCTCGTAGGCACTCAAGCTGGTTTGGGTTGGGGTTCTGCGCACAATGTCGTATCTGCCGACGAGTGAGGATCTGGAAAACAGGACCTCGCCCTGGGGATAGCTTTCCAGGAGCTTCACCCTGACAACATTCAGCCAGTCGTGTTCCAAATTCAGGCTTCCCAGCAAAAACATGCTGAGCGCACCGAATAAGGCCAGGAGACCCAGCCAGGTTCTGGTGAGGCGAACGGGATAGGGCCGGATGAAACAGGCTGCAGCCAGAAAGGTGAAGGCGGCCAGAAACAGTAGACTGCTCTCCTCGCGAAAGTTGCTGAGTGCAGTGCTGACCATCAGCGCGCCCAATCCGGAGCCGACCAGAGCTACAAAATAGGCCACATGGGAATCGATCCTGACCAGTGCAATGGTCATCACCACCCCGCAGCACACGAATGGAGCCATCAGGAGCAGGGAAGCGAGCATCGATACCTCTTCAACCAGCATGACGCAGGTACCCAAGGCCAGGAGGATGGCGAAGGGCAGCATCAGGCTGGATGCAATCATGCTTTCCAGGGGAGCCTTGGACGCAGTCACAAATCCAATCAGGCCACCCAGGCTCATCCCCAGCAGCGCTATGGAGATCACCGAGTTGGCAGTCAGATAATCTCCGAAAATGAGCAGCAGCTGAAAGAGGATAATTTGCAGGAAAATGAGAACCAAGGTGATTCCCCCCACTCCCACCAATATCCAGACCCTTGCTCGACCCGTGGGCAAAGAAACGGATGGATCCTGGGGGGTGGCGGCCATGGGTGGTCGCTCACTGGCGGGACCGAGCACATAGCCACCCACGGCCATTAAGAGCAGCGTGCATCCAAACAGGTAGGAAAGGCCGGTCACCAGCGAAAACCAAATCCACCACTGGTCGGATAGGACAGGGCTGAATCCTCTCAGGCCCAGGCATAAACCCCAGACGGCCAACCAAGCCACGCCGTATTTGGAATACCCATGGATGGTTCGAAGCCTGAGCAGCAGGAACCAGCCGAACAAAACGAGGGGAACCGCACTCAGGAATAGAACAATAAACCCTTCATAGAGGCCCGGTTCCGGCAAGCCCAAAAGATCGAAGCGGTGATGAATCCGCGTCATTTCGGCAAAAGAAAGGAGAGCGGCAAGAAGGGCAGCGGTGAACCAGACCCAGGCGCCTGAAGCGCCTGCGCCCGCGCGTTTCCCTCGACATTGATGAAAACCAGCCAGGGCCAGGATGGTGACGCCAAAGAGTTGCATGCTGGCCAGCCACGAAGCCAATGTCAAGCTGTTATCGAAGTTGAAATAGGAAGACCGGCCTTGGCCCCACCGGAACTCCGGCCACAGGAGATGGGCAACACCCAGGAGACCTTCAAAGACAAGCAGAGTGACACCAGCCCGTTTGAGCAGATCAGATCCGGACATCGATTTCATCGCCCATAAGAAAAAAGATTTCGCGGTTGCAGTAGAGAAAATCAGCCGGGCTAGGGCCTTTCATCGCTTTCTCTGAGCTCTTCCAGCAACTCTTCAGCGGTGTCCCGGACTCCTTCGTACTCATCGGAAAGGGCCTGCTCCAGGAGCCGGATGGCACTGTTGCCGCCAATCTCACCCAGAGCCTCTACCGCCTCCTCCCGAAACCACTCATCCTCGTCTTCCAAGGCGACGGCCAGGACCTGGGCGGCTCGATCTCCCCCGATATGGGCAAGAGCGGCAATCGCTGCCTGTCGCACATCCTCATCCTCGTCCTTGAGTGCAACACCCAGAAACTGTGCGGACTCCGGTCCGCCGATTTCACCCAGAGCCTCTACCGCCTCCTCCCGTTCCCAGGAGTCTTCACTTCTGAGAGCAGCGATCAATAGCGTTATATCTATAGATTCGTCCTGAAGAAAATCTTCCTGTTCACTTTCATTCGCAGCAACGGCCTGGGGAGGAGAGCCTTCTGCTCCCTTGGGAATAATCCACAGCTTCCGGGGTCGTGCAGCGCTGGATGGACTCTCTTCATCCTGAGAGAATGCCAAGGCAAAACTGTGATTACGCAAGATCCTAGCCAATGCCTGGTCCAGAGCGAGCCCCTGAAAATCCAGGGTAATCCTCTCTGAGATAGGGCCATACCACACGATGGTGAGACCACTTTGACGGGCAATTTCCTCAACAAGCTCTTCCACCGATGCATCGTGTACTTTCACGGTTAAGAGATTGTTGGTAATGCGAACAAGGCCTGGAGGGCTTAACGGCCAGGGGTCCGCCTCCTCTATCAGCCCGGCCTCATCCTGCGTCAAAGCACCCAGGGGAGCGAGGTTCACCGTCAGACAAAACAGACCAAGCATGAGCTGCTTCAAAAGCTTCATATTTGGATCTCTAGGGGAATGGTAACTTCTGAGGCTATTGTAACTTAGCGGATCAGAACGGATCAAGAAGAGAGAATTTGGAATTTGTCCCAAAATTCTCTCCTACAAGGACATCATGAGGCTGGCACGATGGGCAGCTCCATAGAGCGCTGTATTCGGATTCAGCATGACGCGGACGGGAATGGCTTTCATGAGCGAAGAGAGTCGGCCTTTGTCCCTAAATGCCTTCAGGAACGTTTTTTCACGGAGCTTGCTGATAATCTTGGGAGCGATTCCACCACCGACGTACAAGCCTCCCACTGCTTTCGCCTTGAGGGCAAGATTACCCGCCTCTGCTCCATAGATGGAAACGAACAGGTCCAGGGCCTTGACGCACAGTTCATCTTCACCCCTCAGTGCTGCCCTCGATATGGCGGCACCCGGGTCCTTTTGCTCCAGCGGCTCCCCCAACCCATGCGGCTCTTGGCCGCGGCCCGAGTCTCTTAGAAAACTGTAGATGTTGGACAGCCCTGTACCTGAGAGAACCCGTTCGTAACTGACATGCTGGAAACTCTTCAGGAGATAACGCAGGAGTTCGATCTCCAACTCATTGCGGGGAGCAAAATCGGCGTGACCTCCTTCGGAAGCAACCGGTTTGAAACCTTCCCCCTCTCTGTAGAGAAGGGCCTCCCCCAAACCCGTGCCGGCGGAAATCAGCGCCCCATGACCTTCCTTCTGTAGAGATCCCTCCTGGAGGGTCTCCAACTCATCGTCCCTCAGAACTGAAATGCCGTAACCATTTGCCTCCAGATCGTTGATGAGCTTTACCTTCTGGCAGCCCACCGTCTCCCGGATCACCTGAGCGCTAATGATCCATGGCAGGTTAGGGGTCTTGGAATGTTCACCGACCACGGGCCCAGCCACTCCCAAACAGGCGGCCACGATCGGTTGGTTGCGGATCAGGTCAGCGTTGGCCCCCAGAAACTTCTGAAGCACTTCTTCAAGGCCAGAATACTCCTCGCTCTTATAAGTCTCCTCGATGAGAAGCTGAGGGTACTTCGCCTCAACGGCAAAAAGCGCCACATGGCTTTTGGTTCCACCCATGTCCCCTGCCAGAATCATTCCTGTGGATCTCCTGTGGGAGTGAGCTCGCTTGCTGCGGCACGATCCACCAGAAAGAGGAGCGTGCCTTCGACCGGTTGGATGCTTTGTGAGGGCAGGCGTGTCGGCTGATACTGACCCTCCAGCACCTCTTTCAACACCCGGGTCTTGGACGGTCCTGAGACCAGGAACACAATATGGGCTGCCTGGTTGATGGCAGGAATGGTGAGCGTGATTCGATGGGTCCCCAACTTCTGAATATCATTCGCGGTCACGGTTCCCCTCTCCTGGAGAGCGGCGGTTCCGGGAAAAAGAGAGGCCGTATGTCCATCCTCTCCCATACCCAACAAGATCAGATCGAAGCGCGGTTGCTGGCCCTCGTTCAAATCGAAAAATGTACTCAGAATTCTTTCATACTCAGCGGCCACCCTCTGGGCATTCCCTTCTTCGGTGGGCACGGGGTACACGTTCTCTGTAGGAACAGGGAGCTTGTCCAGCATCGTCACTCGTGCCATTCCATAATTGCTTTCGGGGTGATCAGGAGGAACACAGCGCTCGTCTCCCCAGAAAAAATACACCCTGGACCAGGGTACCAACGGCTGAAAGGTCCGGCCGGCCAACAAGGAGTAGATTGGCTTTGGAGTGGAACCTCCTGAGAGCGCCACGGTGAATCTACCGGTGGCCGCGACGGACTCTCTGGCGAGTCGTACAAATTGCTCTGCTGTTCGCCGGTTCAGCTCCTCGGCGTCGGAGCAGACGACGATCTCCTTCATCGGGATACCAGCCATTTCAAGCTTTGTTCATAGACTTGATCGTGGCCCAGAATCTCCAACTCCCTCCCCGCAAGCTGCGCTTCCTCATCGTCATCCAACCGGATGACTCTTGCTCCCTCACTTCTTCCCTCTAGCCTCACATAACCCTCCAGGTGTTTGCCATCCGCAGCAATGGAGGCAACCCATTGTGCTGAGGGCTCCCCCTCCACGAGAAGCTGCAGCGAGTTCAAGCCAGGGCGAACGGCACCCTCAGGTGAGGTGATTTCGATGTGTATGGTGACCGTCCGATCCTCCGCCTCCAGCTGCCAGTCACAGGTACGCTCATCGATCCAGTGCGGTTTTGTGGTGGCTTTCCAGTGCAAACGACTGGCCAGCCAGGCGGCCAACAGTAAGCCGTGTGCAGAAATCGAGGGTTCACTGGAGCCTCCGCCCACAGACTTAATCTGCACACGATTGAGCCGGGGCAGATAGGCCCTGTACTTTGGAACATCGAAAAAACCCGCCACCAGGACCCGCCAGGGGGTGAGGCGGCACCAGTTGAGGTCGCTGAAAGCCGTCTTCTGAGGCTTTTCCTCCACTAGCCCAGCCAGAGTTCGCAGCCCCTGCCTGGCATCGGCCAGGCCAGCCGAGTCCAGGATCACACGGTCGGCACCTTGCATGAGGTCCGTGAACAAAGCACTCTTGAAGTCGGGTAAATCACGCCACCACAAGAACACCGGAAGATCAGGGATCACCAGGGTTCGGACAAGACTGGGCAGGCGGCTTATGTCCTCCCCGGCCGCTTGAATGACAATTTGCTCACAACAAATCTGCTTCCGGCCGCGCCCGGAGGGATGACACTGGGCTGTGACCATGGCATCGAGGGAGGCTTGGGACGAATCAGGTTCCGAGAGTAGGAGGATCACACGACTGGGATGTTGATTGGTGACCTCGGCAATCATCGGGCTAATCTCTCCGGCGCTCTCGCCAGTAGGGTTGACCACAACCAAATTTGCCACGCAGGCTCTCATGACGGCCTGCTGATCCTCCTCTGCGGACACCTCGGTCATCTGTTCCCACAGTTCCTTCAACTCATGTTCAATGACTGACACATCTACAGCTCTTTGGGGCAGGTTTTT
>SMUX01288368.1_pt1 | contig 10805 bp, 9 predicted proteins | sample 2456431 | NCBI WGS metagenome assembly SMUX01 (sample SAMN11095930, study PRJNA526329) | marine sediment metagenome | biome: Marine sediment; feature: Surficial sediment; material: Deep marine sediment; isolation source: Hadal surficial sediment | place: Pacific Ocean | collected 2014-11 | depth 0-1... | reverse complement strand
CCCGTCCGCATGCAGATCATCCAGCATTCCCATGATGTCGGCACCGGTCTTGCTGTCAAGATTGCCAGTTGGCTCATCTGCCAGGATGATGGAAGGGTTGCGCACCAGCGCGCGAGCAATCGCGACGCGCTGACATTGCCCACCAGATAATTCATTTGGCCGGTGTGTCATCCGGTCCCTAAGCCCAACACGTTCCAATGCCTGCTCGGCGCGCTGTCGCCGCTCGGCCCTGGCGATGCCGCCATAAATCAGCGGCAATTCCACGTTATGCAAGATGTTGGCGCGCGGTAGCAAATTGAAGGTCTGAAAAACAAAACCGATCGATTGATTACGAATGTCTGCCAATTCGGATTCGTTCATCTCGGCGACCTTCTCTCCGGCCAGCGAGTACTCGCCGCTGGTCGGACTATCGAGGCAGCCGATGATATTCATGAGTGTCGACTTGCCGGACCCTGACGGCCCCATTACCGCGACGTATTCATTGCGGCAAATGTCCAGAGAAATTCCGCACAGCGCATGCACCAGTTCACTGCCCATCTCATAGGTTCGTACGATGTCTCTGAGTTGGAGCAGCACTTCGTTTCCGGTGCTGGCATCCACGTGACTATCCATTAGACATCACTTTCGTCACCGTCGTTATTGACCGTAACGGAACTGCCGTTGATCAAGTCTCGCGATATCGCACGATAACTTCCCGTTACGATCTGTTCCGCTTCGTCAATACCCGAAATAATCTCGATTTTTTTGTCGCTTTGAATGCCAATCTCGACTTGCCGAGCCACAACGATACCGTCTTCAATACAGAATACGATTTCAACAAAGCCGTCGGCGTCTGCCGTAAATTCGCCTTCAATGTCTGCAATCTTCTGGCCTTCCATCGTCAGCTGATCAAGTGTTCTGACAGCCACGCTTTGAATGGGTACCGCAACAACATTCTCTTTGGTCTGCGTAACGACATCCGCGCTGGCCGTCATTCCCGGTCGTAGCTTCGTGATCTCGCCGTTAATGGCAATCTTCACTTCAAACTCGGTTTTTTGATTCGCAGTGCCCTGGTCATTGACGTTTGCAGAGTTTGCAATTTCGTAGACGGTGCCGCTCAGGGTCTGGCCGAATAGTGCATCAACCTCGACCTCAGCCTGCTGTCCAATGGCGATATTGACGATGTCATTTTCGTCGACATTCACGAGCGCCTCCATCGCGCTTAGGTCGGCGACGATCAGAATGATGTCTTCCTGGAATTGCGAACCAATGGCAATCTCGCCCTGCTCCTTGTTGAGATCGCTGATCGTTCCCGACATCGGCGCATATATCATTGTTTTCGATAGATCATCCGCGGCCTGTTTTAACATCGCGCGAACTTGTTCGACTTGATCCAATGCTGCCTGATAACGTGCGACTTCAACCTGATATGCCGCTTCCACAGAATCGAGTGCGGCAATCGATTCCAGATTTCTTGCCACCAGATCTTTTGCTCTCTCATAGTCTTTTCCCGTCTTGATCTTGTTCTGCAATACCAGCGTGGAATTCGCCTGGGACGCGCGGACATTTGCTTGCGCGCTTTCGACGGCCGCTTCAAATCGCTCACGATCAAGTTCGACCAGTAATTCGCCCTGCTCAACCCAATCACCTTCCTCGACATGCAGTGCCACTATTTTGGAGCTGACATCGGCGCTGATACGAATCTGTGTTTTCGGTTGAATACGTCCAGTGGCATTGACCTTTTGTACGATAGTCTCGCGCGCGACGGTCGCCGATTGCACCGTAACAAGACGTTCTCCGTTGCCATTGAAGAACGCGAACGATGAGGCAAGCAAAACGACAACGATGACCGCTCCGGCCCAAATAATTTTCTTATTCATTACTTGTCCTGTTTCACTACCGTGCAGCGCAACCAAACGCGCGCCGCGAGGTGCGGATAGTGCACGGAAGTAAATCGTTAGACGATCATTTGACGGATAGTTCGTTGTGTTAGATGCGCGAAACCGGCAAATAGTTCTGCTGGCGACCAAAGAAACATTGAGAAGTTGAAAGGACGCCCATAACTGGTTGTTTTATTTGTTGTATCCTCAATTCAACTGTCAACCCAACATTAGAGAGCAGCTATTCGACTGCTTGGCACGGCGGCGAACTCGATGGCACGCCCCTGCGATTGCAGGGACTGCTATCGCCCTGCTCAGTTTGCCGCTATGCTCGCGACCCTTTCCGAACCGCAACAAGAATCGGATGATGGGCAAGACGAGTAATCACTACGCACTCGCGTTGCATGGCGGTGCCGGCGCAATAGCGGGGCGCAACTATGACGCAGTTGAAGAACACCTCCGCAACCTGACGCAGGAGTGTGCGGCATTATTGGCGGACGGTCGCAGCGCGCTCGATGTCGTCGAGATCGCGGTCGCGGAACTTGAGAGCAGCGGCATGTACGTTGCCGGACGCGGTTCGGCCCCCAACACGGCAGGCTACGTTGAACTCGATGCTTCGATCATGCATGGGCCGACACGTGACGCCGGCGCTGTTGCCGCATTGGCTGGCTTCATAAGTCCTGTGCGGATCGCCCGCGGCGTGATGGAAAAAACACCACACGTCCTGCTCGCCGGCGCGGGAGCGCGCGCCTTCGCGCAAAGCCATGCCTACACGGAAGTTAGCGACCCCGGTGACTATTACATTGTGCCGGTCGGCGTCACAAGAGACGAATTGACGAACAGCAGCGCACACGGAACCGTCGGCGCGGTTGCTCGCGATCAGTCCGGCGCGCTCGCAGCTGCCACATCAACGGGTGGTACTTTCGGAAAACTTGAGGGCCGCGTTGGCGATACGCCACTGATCGGTCCCGGCACGTGGGCCGACGACGATATTGCGATTTCATGCACCGGAACGGGGGAACACATCATACGCTCCGGTGGCGCCGTATCGATCGCCTGCGCTTTTAAGTCCGGCGTGGCACTTGAAATGGCGATCACGGACATGCTTTACGAAGTGAAGCGCCTGGGTGGCAATGCCGGTGTCATCGCGGTTACCCAAAAAAATGCGATCGCTACACTGTACAATTCGGAAGGCATGAAGCGAGCATCTGTTTCCACAGAACAGGCACTGAATGTGGCAACGTTTAAATAGAGTTTAGGAGTACTCCTTGAATCGCAATCCTATTATCACGTGCGCCGTTACCGGTTCCGGAGATACGGTTGCAAAGCACCCGGACCTGCCCAAGTCGCCTGATGAAATCGCGACAGCGGCAATAGAGGCGGCGAAAGCGGGAGCGGCGATCGTCCATATCCATGTTCGTGAGCCCGGGTCGGGAAAACCATCTCGCGATGTCGAGTTATATCGACAGGTGGTCGGACGCATTCGCGAAAGTGATACCGACGTGGTGCTGAATCTGACCACGGGCATGGGCGGCGATCTGTTCCTCGGTCCGGACGATGACCCGCTCAACTTTACCGAAGACACAGACTGCGTTGGCCAAATGGAGCGCATGCAACATGTTGAGGCGCTACTTCCGGAAATATGTTCGCTGGACTGTGGCTCGTTCAATTACATGGGCCAGAACTACGTCTTCATCTCGACGCCGTCGATGCTCGAACTCGGCGCAAAACGCCTGCAGGAAATTGGTGTTAAGCCAGAGCTGGAGGTATTTGAAGTTGGTCAGATCTGGTTCGCGAAACACCTGCTGGAACAGGGTTTGATCGACAGCCCTCCCCTGTTCCAGATTTGCCTTGGAATTCCGTGGGGAGCCCCTGCCACTCCCAGAGTTTTTCAGACGATGGTGGATGAATTACCCGATGGCTGTAACTGGACGGGTTTCGCAATCAGCGCGATGGAAATGCCGATAGTCGCACAGTCCATGTTGCTGGGCGGCAACGTGCGCGTCGGACTGGAAGACAACCTGTATCTTGAGAAGGGTGTGCTGGCAACGAACGCACAGCTCGTTGAGCGTGCACGCAAGATCATCGAATCATTGGGCGCGACCGTGCAATCTCCTGCCGAGGCGCGCGAGTCATTGGGACTCAAAGCGCACAGCTAGTCTGCTGCCTTAATGAAATCAGATAGGCAACGCTGTCGTGTGCTTGATGTCCGACAGCACGATGCTTGAGGTGACTTCCTGAATTCCGGGCAGTTGCGATAACTTATCGAAGAAAAATCGTTCATAGGCTTTGATATCCTCGGCGACGATGCGCAACAGGAAATCCACGTTGCCCAGCAACACATAACAATCCATCACCTCCGGAAACTGTTTGACCGCTTCGGCAAATGATGAAAGATTGCTGCGTCCGTGCGATGTCAGTTTCACATGCGCGAATACCATTGTCGTCAATCCAACTTTTTCCCGGTCCAGAATAACCGGGTGATTCAAGATCACACCCTCCTCGCGCATGCGTTGCATGCGGCGCCAGCAAGCCGACTGCGACAATCCGATCTGCTCGCCAATGGCCGTTGCGTTGATTCCCGGGCTAGACTGCAGCAGATCGAGTATTTTGCGATCGGTTTGATCCAATGAAACACTTTGCATTATTTAGTCGAACCTACGCTTTAATTTGCGATTATTATGCGCGTTTTTGAGCTTACGTGAAAGGATTTGCAAGCTTTTCGCCCGTAATTCGCGATATATTTGTCAATGGTTGCACACCTCACAGGGGAGAGGCATGGGCGTCTTTGATCACGCCGAATTTGATGCTCACGAATCGCTGCATTTCTTTAACGATGCTGCGACCGGCCTGCGCGCCATCATCGCTGTGCACTCCACGACGCTGGGCCCTGCAGCCGGCGGATGTCGTCGCTGGTCATACGCGAGCGACGCTGACGCGTTGACAGATGCACTGCGTTTATCGCGTGGCATGACCTACAAGAACGCCGTAGCTGAACTGCCTTTTGGTGGTGGCAAAGCCGTGATTCTGGCCGATGACGCAGCACCAAAATCAAGCGCGCTCTTCGCCGCCCTCGGCCGCGCCGTAGCATCACTCGGCGGGTGCTACATCACTGCGGAGGACGTTGGCGTCTCGGTCGAGGACATGCGGCATGTGCAACAACAAACCCAATTCGTGTCCGGTCTTCCACAACGCGGCAACAATGCCGGCGGTGATCCATCCCCCTGGACCGCCGTTGGCGTTTTTCTTGGCATCCAGACCGCCATCAAAACCCGGTTGGACAAAAATTCTTGCGACGGAATAACCGTTGCGGTTCAGGGTGTCGGTCACGTCGGCGGTCATCTTTGTCACTTATTGCACGACGCCGGCGCAAAACTGGTGGTCGCCGACGTCAATCGTGAAAATCTGAATGCGGTCAGCAGCGCGATACCTGTCGAGGTTGTCGCACCAGGCGAAATCTTGTTCGCCGCCGCCGACGTGCTGGCGCCCTGCGCGCTGGGTAACGTTCTGACGGCGGCGACGATTCCGCTGATCAAGGCGAAAGTGATTGCCGGTGCGGCGAACAACCAACTTTCCACCGCAGCAGACGGCGCACGACTCGCCGACCGTGACATACTTTATGCGCCTGACTACGTCATAAACGCCGGTGGCATCATCAGCATTTCGCATGAATATCATGGCAGCAGCTCGGAAAACGAAGTGCGGGCCGACATTGCGAAGATTCCGGAGCGACTTGACGCTATATTCGCGGAGGCGAGCGAGTCAGGCCATACAACCAACGAACTCGCCGATAAGTTAGCGCGCCGTTTGATTACCGCCGGCAGGAAATAAAAGGTAAGCGACGAATGAATAAGAAATCGCGATTACAGATTCCGCGACCGACAGCACGACCCGGCGAAAAGCCCGACTTCAGCTATCTGGATCTTGCCGCGGCCGGCAGTGTAGACAAACCGGCGATTGACGCTCGAACCCGCGATCTGGAGCACCTGAGCAGCGGCCTCGTGCGCGTTCTTGACGACGATCACAACGCCAAAGGTCCGTGGAATCCTGGTTTTGACCCAGCGCAACTGCAAGTAGGGCTGCGCTGGATGCTGCTGAATCGCGTGTTCGACGAACGCATGTGGCAGATCCAGCGGCAGGGCCGCATTTCCTTTTACATGCAGGCCACCGGTGAAGAGGCGGTGTCAATCGCGCAAGCCATGGCATTACGCCCGGGCGACATGTGCTTTCCGTCCTACAGGAACCAGGGACTCTTCATGTACCGCGGCGTAACACTCGTCGATATGATGTGCCAGTGTCTCTCCAACACACGCGACATGTGCCTGGGCCGGCAGTTGCCAATCATGTACCACAGTAAGAGCGGGAACGTTTTCTCAATCTCAGGAAATCTTGGAACGCAATATCCGCATGCCGTCGGATGGGCGATGGCGTCCGCGATCAAGGGAGAGGATCATATAGCGGCATCATGGGTAGGAGATGGCAGTACTGCCGAGGCGGATTTCCATCACGCATTAACGTTTGCGGCAGTTTATCAGGCACCCGTTATTCTCAACGTTGTCAATAATCAATGGGCCATTTCAACGTTTCAGGGTACAGCCGGTGGACAGCGCCGACCGTTCGCGGCGCGCGGACTGGGCCTCGGCATTCCCGGCATTCGGGTTGACGGCAATGACCTGCTGGCAATTTATGCAGTGACTTTATGGGCGGCGGATCGTGCCCGGCGCGGTGGCGGTCCGACGCTGATTGAACTCGTGACGTACAGAGGCGGAGCCCACTCAACGAGTGACGACCCGACGAAATACCGGCCGAAAGACGAGTGGGCCTCGTTTCCTCTTGGCGACCCGATTGAGCGCCTGAAGCAGCATATGATTGCCGAGGGACACTGGTCCGACACGAAGCACGAGAGTCTTATTGACGAACTGCGAACAGAAGTTACCGCAGCCTGGAAGGAAGCTCAGAAGCACGGCACGATGACCGAAGGGCCTTGGCTCGACCCGGGCACGATGTTTGAAGACGTGTACGCCGAAACGCCGAACAACCTCGAGTCACAGCGACGGCGGATGCTCGAAATCGAGAAGGGCGAGTAATGGCACAAATGAATATGATCGAAGCCATTCGCTCGGCTCACGACATCATGATGGACAAGGACCCGAGTGTCGTCGTTCTCGGCCAGGATGTCGGGTACTTCGGCGGCGTGTTTCGTTGCACCGATGGGCTGCAAAGAAAATTCGGCGAACACCGGGTCATCGACGCACCGATCGCCGAGGGTGGCATTATTGGTACGGCAATAGGCATGGGTGTCAACGGCCTGCGGCCCGTCGCCGAAATTCAATTCGCTGATTATATCTATCCCGGCTTTGACCAGATCGTTAGCGAACTGGCACGACTGCGTTACCGGTCCAGCGGCGAGTTTTTCTCGCCCGTAACAATCCGTACACCTTGCGGCGGCGGAATTCGCGGTGGACAAACACACTCGCAGTCGCCGGAAGCCATTTTTGCGCATGTGACCGGTATCAAGACGGTCATGCCATCGAATCCCTACGATGCGAAGGGGTTATTGATCAGCGCGATCGAATCGGACGATCCGATCGTGTTCTTCGAGCCCAAGCGAATCTACCACGGACCATTCGACGGTGATCCCGAAAAACCGGCCGTGTCCTGGAATTCCCACCCCAAGGGCGAGGTTCCCGAGGGCTACTACACGGTGCCGCTCGGCCACGCCGACATTGCACATCCCGGCGAAGAATTGACGATCATTACTTATGGCACACTCGTACATGTCGCGATTGCGGCGACGAAGGAAACCGGCGTTGATTGTGAAGTGATCGATGTCCGTACCCTGGCGCCGTTGGATGTCGCTACATTGGTTGCTTCAGTGAAAAAAACAGGGCGCTGCCTGATCGCGCACGAAGCAACACGATTTGGCGGCTACGGTGCCGAGCTTGTGGCGACGGTGCAGAAGGAGTGCTTTTACCATCTTGAAGCACCGATCAGCCGCGTCGCTGGCTGGGATACTCCCTACCCGCACGCATTTGAGTGGCAGTACTTCCCTGGCCTGAAGCGCATGTCGGCAGGAATACGCAAAGTGATGGAGGCACAATGAGCGAACATATCTTCAAACTGCCGGACCTGGGCGAGGGAACAGTCGAATCTGAAATTGGCGAGTGGTTCATAAAGGTTGGTGAGTTCGTCGAGGAAGATGCCTTAGTCGGCACAATGATGACGGACAAAGCCGCGGTGGAACTCGCCGCACCCGTCAGTGGTACTGTCGTCAAGCTTGCAGGCGAACCCGGCGACATCGTCGCTGTCGGTGCAGCACTTGTAGTATTCGAAACGAACGGCAATGCAGCCAAACCCGAACCCCAAAAGGGGTCAGAGCCCCCATTGAACGAAAAGGGCTCTGACCCCTTTTTGGGAGGCCCGGCTGATGTGCAGCACCACTCAAGGGTCGTAACGTCGCCCGCCGTTCGCCGGCGCGCGAAAGAAGCCGATATCGATTTGAGTTTGGTTCCTGGCACGGGCGCGAGCGGCCGAATTCAACGCAGTGATTTCGATAACTACCTGAAGGCCCAGTCAACAGGCACTCCGGTCGTGACGCCCGCCGCTCCCGCTACCACCGTCAAGGAAATCAAGGTCATCGGTTTACGCCGCATTATCGCCGAACGCATGACCAGGGCGAAACAGGAAATTCCGCATTTCGCGTATGTCGAAGAGATCGATATCACCGAACTCGAAGCGCTGCGCAGGCATCTTAACAGCCGCAGAAACGACCCGTCTGACCGACTGACATTGCTGCCGTTCCTGGGACTCGCATTGGTGCGAGCACTTAAAGAATTTCCACAGTGCAATTCGACCTACGACAAAGAGCGTAATGTTCTGCTGCAGTACGAAGCCGTACACCTGGGCGTTGCAACGCAAACACCGGACGGACTCAAGGTCCCTGTGGTCCGACATGCTGAGATTATGGATATCGACGCCCTCGCAGCAGCAATGCGGCATGTCACGGCAGCAGCACGCGATAACAGCGCGAAGAAGAGTGAACTGAGCGGCTCGACGATCACGATCACGAGTCTTGGAAAACTGGGCGGCATCGCGTCGACGCCCGTTATCAACCTGCCGGAGGTCGCCATTATCGGCGTCAACCGCGCCGCCGAACGCCCCGTGGTGTTTAATGGTCAGATTGCGGTGCGGCTGATGATGAATCTGTCATCGTCATTTGATCACCGCTTCATCGACGGTTACGACGCGGCCGCAATGATTCAGCGGATCAAGGAGTTACTTGAACACCCGGCGACGATTTTCCTGCCAGACTAGTGGTTCAACAAATTTTCGCCTTCGAGCACGCGGCCGGGATTAAGAATGTTGTTCGGATCCAGGCTGCGTTTTAGCGTGCGCATCAGGCCAATGTCTGCCGCACTACGGCTGTGCGGCAACCAGGACAATTTTTCGGTGCCGATGCCGTGTTCGGCCGAGACCGACCCGCCAAGTGACCGTAACGGTTCATACACGCATACATTGCTGGCGTGATGATGGTCCCCCTCCTCGCCGGGGTTTACGAAGAAATGTAGATTGCCGTCAGCCATGTGCCCCAGCGTAAAGCACTGGCCGTTCTGCCAACGGCTCGAGACGAGACTCTTCACATCATTCACATAGGCTTCCATGTCGCGAATGGGCAGGCTGACGTCATAAAGATAACACGGCGCCGGTTCCAGAACGGCGTCAAAATCCTCACGCACTTTCCATATGTCGCAAACTTCGGACTCCGACTTGGGGATCACGACATCGACAATAATTCCAGCGTCCAGTGCCTCGCCCAGCACGACCTCAAATCGTTCGTCGTCAGCGACCGGATCGCTGCCTTCAGCCTGAAACACGACGTAATATGCATGGTCACGCGACAACGGTGCCCGGAGCCAGCCCTCTGCCGTGACCGTGTAATAATAATCACCCCACATAACCTCAAAGGCACTGAGCGAACCTGCCAGCTGTTGTTGTACAGTCTTAAGAAACGCGATGACTTTTTCGAAACTGTTCATCGCGACCAGCGCATTCTGCCGGCTCGCCAGCTGTGGGAACAGTCGCAACACAGCGCGCGAAATCACGCCCAACGACCCCTCGGTACCGATGAAAAGTTGTTTCGTGTCGTAGCCGGCATTGTTCTTGAGCATGCGGTTCATGGATGACACGACCGTGCCATCCGCCATTACCGCCTCAAGACCCAGTACGAGATTTCGCATCATGCCGTAACGCAAGACATTAATGCCGCCGGCGTTCGTCGCAATATTGCCACCGATCGTACAGCTGCCGCGCGCGCCCAGATCCAGCGGAAAACAAAAACCTTCTTCGGCAACGGCCTCTTGAACGTTTTGCAAAACAGCACCAGCTTCGACAATGGCGGTTCCTCCAACCCTGTCGATCTCGATGATACCCGTCATTTTTTCGGTCGACAGAACGATGTCGTCAATACTGGGCTCAACGGCCGATACGCAGTTCGTCAGGCCGCCGTGCGTGATAACGGACTGCTTGGCTGCGTTGCATATGCGAAGGACTGCAGCTATTTCGCCGGTCGTCGATGGCATCGCCAGCGCGCTGGCCTGCATCGGCGCACTATTCCAGTAACTCGTCGCGCGCTCAGCAATGACGCTGGAATCGAGCACGTTTTTTGCGCCGATCGCAGCCGCAAGATGGGTCGCTAATTCGTTCAACCTGACTCCAGCTGGTGAATGATGCACCTGTCTGTATACACTATCAGCTATGCAACTTACGAAGATAAGCCTCGAATCCCCCTACCTGCTCTATCTCGGCGACTGTCCCGACAGGCTTCATGCCAAGACAGCCGCCGGAATCGCACACTGGCGACCCGACCGATGTGCCGGGCAGATGCGCCTGCCGGATTGCCCGGTCGACCTCAAGTTGCCGGAGCTAACGGTGCAGGGCGCCAGAGAT
>SMUX01145433.1_pt1 | contig 10805 bp, 10 predicted proteins | sample 2456431 | NCBI WGS metagenome assembly SMUX01 (sample SAMN11095930, study PRJNA526329) | marine sediment metagenome | biome: Marine sediment; feature: Surficial sediment; material: Deep marine sediment; isolation source: Hadal surficial sediment | place: Pacific Ocean | collected 2014-11 | depth... | reverse complement strand
GACATTCCGAACTCCCCTCCCGAACTGATGTCTGAGTCTCCGGGAAATCTGCTGGTAGAATTCTGTAAGGGTCATACCTCGATTTCTCACGATTCTTTGATCAGATAGGTGCAAACGTATATCGCAGACAAGCTGGGTGTGAACCGCCCCTCGAATTGAGACACTTGGGTGATGCCGCTACTGCGAGGGGGGTTCGAGGCGCAAGTATTGGTACCGGTCAGTCGCTTCGACCTCCACAGTAATCGGGATCCCGTCACGCCACAGCTCCAGCGTGACAGTGTCACCTGGGCGAGCTGCAGACCACAGACGGCGATAGAAACCATCCAAGGAGACGACAGGGGTGTTCGCGATGGTGGCCAGGCGGTCACCGGGCTGGATCCCCGCTTTTGAGGCGGGACCGTTCGCGGGCAGGCGCCGCACCCGTAGACCACCATCAATCTCTTCGCAGTAGAGCCCTAGCCAGGGGCGTCGCTCAGGAGAACGCCCGTCGAGCAACAGGTCCGCCAGGATCGGCTTCAATGAATCGACAGGGACGAATACGGTATCCGCGACCTCTTCTTCCTCCACCGAGTCAAACTGCGCGAAGCCGCCTATGCCAACGAGCTTCCCATCGAGCCCGATGAGCGCCGCGCCCGGGAACGCGGGATGAATCGGCGCGACATACAAAGCGTCTTCGAGCAGATATTCCCAGTAGCCGGCGTACGCCCGCCGATCGGTGATTACCGCGGGCAGCAATCCGTCTTCACGCTCCCAGCTCACTACGATGACTGCATCGTCTATGCGCAACTCGGCCGAATTGCCGAGGCGCATCGGCGTTATGTCGAGCGGCTCCCTTGATCGAACCAGCCCGAGGCCGGTGACCTGATCCCAGGCCACAACATCCGCGGGTACCCGCTTGCCCCCCAATCCGTGGGGCAGGAGCTCGACCGAGTTTGCCTCCAGGATCAGATATCCGATAGTGAGTACAAGCCCGGCTCCGTCGATGACCACACCCGTGCCGCCACGTACAGCGCCTAGCGTTTGCACGCTGCGCGCATACTCCGGTACTCGAGCTTCGAGACCTATTACCGGAGCGAGGACAGCCTCGATATCGAGCTCTTGGCCTGCGCTGTTCTCGGACATCACGACGGTAAGCAATGTGATCGCCACGAGAGAGATTCGTTTGTTCGGAGTGGTCATCCAGGGTTCGAATTTAGTTGCGCCAGTGATGAATGGCTTCAAGGCTGCATATGTCGTGGCATGTAACGGTGTCGACATTGTACATGGCGAATTACACTCCACCGCCTAATTCTTATGCGAACTCCCCTCCCAAACTGATCTCTTAGTCTCCGGGAAATCTGCTGGTAGAATTCTGTAAGGGTCATACCTCGATTTCTCATCAAAACTTGAAGTCCTACGCGTCTTTTACGGCCCCTTCCATATCCGCCACCAAAGCCGCGGCCTTGTCGCCGAACATATGATCGTGAATTTCAGAATGATGTTCCACGGAATGTGCGAACATGTCGGTGATAACGACCTCGTTGGTGTCACCGGACGTTACAAAATCACAATCTACTCCGAGATCCCTGCAGCGAAGACTTTTCATTTACAAATCCTCAGTTGAATCAATGGTGCATTCGACAAAGGCATACGGTAGCCCACTACCCAGCGAATGGTAAACAGATGACTCTGTGTAAGAATATCCTGGTGCCCGTTGACCCCGAACCCCGGGATGTTTTCACAAGTGTCATAATCACGGCGAGTCGGGCCTGGGCAGCAGTTCGCCAACCTCGTAGATGTCGACCTTCTCGTAGTAGCGGGCGCTTGAGTTGGACCCTGGATGTGCGGCGGCCTACGCTGGCCTCGCGGTAGGTTATATGCATGAGCATGGTCGATCGTCTTCTACTAATCGATGAGTGCCACACAGCTTACAGGATGCCCCTTGAGGTTCCAAAATCGGGACTGCGTACGCGTCGAGCGTGCCGCAAGTGACTCACCTGACGTTCCGAACTCCGTACACGAACAGATGTCTTAGTCTCCGGGATTTCTGCTGGTAGAATTCTGTAAGGGTCATACCACGATTTCTCACGATAATTCCACGGAATTTCAGGAGGAGAGTGACGAACGAAGAGCTGGTGCAACTCCCATCGGGGAAGCTGGTGTGGAAGACTCTCAGGAGCTTGTGTGTGAGGGGCCCCACGGGCTAAGGTTGGAGGCTGAGAATCACCAGTACGGCGCCGGACTGTACGTTTTCCAAGGCGTCGAAATCGATCAATGGCACCGCCCGCGAGGCTATCGGGTATTGTTCCAAAACCCCGGCGGGGATTCGCTACGGTCCTCCCCGGTGGCCACGGCTGGATTCACCACGGTCACCAAGCGGGTACCGGCCGAGCAGATGACCCACTTCGCGTGGCGGCGCCGCTACCCGGCGCGCCGACATCTCCCACTTCATCTGGCAATCACATAGCCACGGACTCGTCCAGCTCCCCATCGCGGCCTGATTAACAATTCGCGACGCACGGGATGCCAGCGCCGTGTCGCAGTACACGAAATAGCGTAGCCTCTGGGTGGCGACTTTTCTGACCACTCGAGTAACCTGCCCGGTGGAGGCGTTCCTTTCCGCAATCGATCTGACCCTCGTGGAGCTCGGGCTCTGCCTTGTCGCCGTATCGGCCGGTGCCTTTCTCAAGGGCTATACGGGATTTGGTGCCTCGATGCTCTGGGTGACGAGCCTCTCGCTGGTGCTGCCGCCGCTGCAGGTCGTCCCGATGGTCTTGATGTTCGAGGTCGCGACGAGCATTTATCTGTTTCCGGGGCTCTGGCGAAAGGTCGAGTGGAAGTCGATTGCCGTGCTGTTGATCGGGACCTGGGCCACGACTCCTATCGGAATATATGCGCTGTCGTCGCTTCCACCGGCGCCGATTCGTATCGCGCTCGGGCTCGTCGTGATCACCGCCGCAATTCTCATCCTGCGCGGATTCGCGTTGAGGCGCATTCCTGGAACTCCCACGACACTGGCCATCGGCGGAACCGCCGGATTGTTGAACGGCAGCATGGGTATCGTTGGTCCACCCGTGATTCTGTTCTACTTTTCTTCTCCCATCGGGGTCGCCATCGGGCGTGCGTCGATCATCACCTATTTCATCGGCACGGACTCGGTGGCTACCGTAATGTTCGCCGGTCAAGGACTGATCAGCACCGAAGTGCTGTGGAGAACGCTCTCCTTCCTGCCGCTGCTGTTGGTCGGCGTGGCCGTCGGGAACCGGGGATTTCTCGAGACCGATCCCGCTACGTTCAAGAAGATCGCTCTCCTGGTACTCATGGCACTGTCGATCGCACTGCTCGTGCGCGCAGTATGGGCCCTCGTTTGATTTTTTACATCTTGCCTTTCCAGGGCACCAGGAGCCTTTCTATCCGGCGCATCAAGAGATCGAATAGAAAGGCAAGGAGACCGATGACCACGATGCCCAGAAACACGATATCCGTGGCAAGGAATCGTGCCGCATTGAGGACCATGACGCCAAGCCCGGCTTTTGCCGCAACCATCTCTGCCGCGACCAATGTTGTCCAACCGAAGGCGATGGCGACCCGCATTCCCGTCAGAATTTCGGGTAGCGCGGCCTTGACGACGACTTGCCAGATGATCTGATTTTTGCTCGCCCCCATCGAATAGGCGGCGTGGATCTGCTCGATGGATACCGATCTGACTCCGGCCCTCGCGTTGATGGCCAGCGGTGCGAAACACGCGAGATATATCAGAATTATCTTCGCGAAGTCACCGATGCCAAACCAGATGATCGTCAGAGGCAGATAAGCAAGTGGTGGAATCGGTCGATAAAACTCGATGGGCGGATCGAAAACTCCCCGGGCCATTCTGTTCATGCCCATGGTGATGCCGATTGGCACTGCAGTGATGACGGCGAGAAAGAAGGAGGTGAAAACCCTGTAAAGACTCCACATGATGTGTTCGAGCAGGGTGTGCTCGCTGAAGCCCTCGCATTGCGCCGTAACTTCGGATCGGCTGCCGATGAAAACCATAAACTTGTCGAAATAGTATGCCGTGCAGGCGATCTTGTTGAATTTCGCGATCACCATTTCCGGAGACGGCAGAAACAGAGGTCTGACGAGTTCCAGATAAGTAACCAACCACCAGCTGAACAGAATGACGGCGATGGTCACAACGCTGATAAGCGTGCTGCGGCCGGATCCCGGTGCACCGTAGGGGTCCACTGTCTGCTGCTCGCGGCCGGCAATACCGAAGGAAAACATCGTAGTTATTCCTCCACTTCCTCGCCATAGATGATTGAGAGCACCTCTTCGCGAACTTCAATGAACTTCGGAGCTGATTTGATTTTCCTGGCGTTACCGGTTTCGAAATACTCGGCGGAAAAGTCGAGATTGTACTCGTGGGTTATGCGCCCCGGTCTCGGCGACATCACAATCAAGCGAGTCGCCATGAAAAGAGCCTCCTCGACACTGTGGGTAATAAAAAACACGATCTTTCCCGTTTGTTTCCATACTTTCAATACCAGCTCTTGCATGTGTTCCCGCGTGAACGCGTCCAAGGCTCCCAGGGGTTCGTCCATCAACAGTATTTCAGGATTTGTCGTCAGGGCCCTCGCCAGTCCCACGCGCTGCTGCATACCACCGGAGAGCTGGTAGATCGGATAATCTTCGAAGTCGGACAAATCTACCAGGCTCAAATACTCGCGTGCGATGCGGCGCCGCTCAGTCTGGCCCACGCCTTGGAGTTTAAGCCCGAATTCCGTGTTCTCCACCACATTGAACCACGGAAAGAGTGCATGCTTCTGAAAAACAACGCCCCTGTCTCGGCCCGGTCCCACAACCGGCTTCCCCATGTGACTGACCTGGCCGAAGGTAGGTGGAATGAACCCGGCTATGACATTGAGCAGCGTGGTTTTGCCGCAACCCGAGGCTCCAAGCGCCACGACAAACTCGTCTTCCGCAAACTCGAGATTGATATTCTCGAGCGCGTGAACGCTCTGGCCTCCGGTGACGGGTGGAAACACAACACCGACGTTGTCCAGCTTCACTATTGCAGACATGGGGCGCGCCAAAAGAGAGGTCCCGGTCGAAGAGCCGGGACCTTAGACTAGTGTTCTATTTTTTTTGCTCGGGTTAACACTTGCCGTCGAGCACCATCTGAGCGTACTTCGGCGTCGCGGAATCCTTGTAGCTGTCAAGCACGGAGTCCAACTTGCCCTGTGCTGTCAGGAACTCCGAAGCGGCCATGAGCGCAGACTGTACGCCGCCACCGAGCCAGGTGCTAGAGACCTGCCCTTCGAGTGTCGGATACTCATACAATGCCAGCACGGCTCCCACCTGGTCGGCCTGACCCGATACCGCCTTTGCGATCGCCATCGCGTTCTTGGTACCCGGTCCGTACGCTTTTTGATTCGACCTGTAATCGGCGTCCGCCGAGGAAACCATCTTGACCCAGTTGCACGTGAAATCCGGATTCTTTTCGGTGAACCCTTTGCGCGCAACCATCGCGTCGAAGGTGGCCTGACCCCAATTGCTGAGATCGCCCGAGGTAAACAGCACTCGGCCCTTCTCCTTCATCCTGCCCAGAGCCGGGTCCCAGACGAAACCACCGTCGATGTCACCTCGCTCCCAAGCGGCCACCATGTCCGGTGGAGACATGTCGATGACGCTGAGATCCTTCGGATTGATATTGAACTGCTCGAGAGCAAACATCATGTGAAAGTGCGTCGTCGATCCGAACGGCACCGCGATGGTCTTTCCTTTCAAGTCCTGTGGCGCTGTGACCTTGTCGTTGACGACCAGGGCTTCCGCGTCGTTGATGTTGTCATAGATATATATGACCTGGAGGTCGACGCCTCTGCTGAATGCGGCAGCGGTGGGTGAGGAACCGTTCAGGGATATGTCTATAGAGCCCGAGGCCATGGCATTGATGACTTCGGTGCCGGATGTGAATTTCACGAACTCGACACTCTTGCCGGCAAGGCCCTCCTTCTTGATCTTTTGCATCTGGGTCTTCCATGGCCCGTAAACCAATTGAAAACCGATGGTTACATCCGCTGCTTTCGCTGTGCCTGCAAACGCGACCAGTGTCGATACCAGAACTACGGGAAGGATTTTCAGATAGCGTTTCATACCATTCTCCTCCGTGTAAGATGCTTGTTGTAATGAGATTTCCCCGTCAGGGCATCAGACGGACACGTCGGACCCCTAATCGCGAACGTTAGCACAGATCCCGAAAATCGTCATTCGCCGAAATATCCCGCCACGGGGAGCGAAATCGCCTTGGGACCAGGTCAGGGAATGGCGGAGAGGGCTTTATCTCACCTTCCTAGAAAACGATGACGTTGCTCCGCACCAGTCCGCTTCGGGGCTATTATGAGTAGACTAAGCTAAGGCTGCTAATGTCCGGCCCGCCATTTCATCAACGAGGTTCGTGCATGACAGGCATTCATTCCTTCCGCATCGCCGTTCCTGACGAGACCCTCGATCGTATCCGCGCCCGGGTTGCGGAATACCCCTGGCACGAAATGCCCGATGATGGTGGTTGGGCTTACGGCACCAATCTTGATTACATGAAGGAGCTTTGTGCGTATTGGCTCGATGAATTCGATTGGCGCAAGCACGAAGCGGCGATCAACCGGTTCTCTCACTACACTGCCCCCGTCGATGGCATCGGCCTCCACTTCATTCACGAGAAGGGCAGCGGACCTGCGCCCTTGCCGCTGATCATCAGCCATGGTTGGCCCGGTTCGATCGTCGAATTCCTCGACATCATCGAGCCGCTGGCCCATCCGGAACGTTTCGGCGGCAGCGCAGACGATGCTTTCGATGTCATCGCGCCGTCATTGCCCGGGTTCGGCTTCTCGGGCCGCCCGCCGCGCCCGATCGGACCACGCAAGGTGGCCGACCTTTTCGATACATTGATGACCGAGGTGCTGGGATACGACGGCTATTTGGCCCAGGGCGGCGACTGGGGCGGCGCCATTTCGACCTGGCTCGGGTTCGACCACGCGCCAACCTGCCGGGCTATCCACATCAACATCATGATGATGCGCCATCCGGATGGCCCGCAGGGCCCGGAGGAAGAGCTCTGGGCCGCCGAATTCGAGCGCGAACAACTGATGGAGGACGGCTACCGGACCCAGCAGGCGACCAAGCCGCAGACCTTGAGCTACGCGATGATGGACAGCCCCGTTGGCGTCGCCGCTTGGATCATCGAGAAGCTCAACTCGTGGTCGGACACCGATGGCGACGACATCGAGAGCGTGCACACCAAGGACCTGTTGTTGACCAACATCATGGTCTATCTGGTCACCAGTACCTTCAACACCGCGTCGTGGATCTACTATGGTCGGCGCGAGGAAGGCGGCCGCCTGTTGTCGCCGGACGGAAAGCGTGTCGAGGTCCCGACGGCCGCGGCCCTGTTCCCGGCCGAACTCCTATCCTGGCCGCCTCGGTCCTACGCAGAGCGCGTCTACAACATCGTGCGCTGGACCGAGATGCCGCGCGGCGGCCACTTTGCAGCGCTGGAGCAGCCCTCGTTGCTGATCGAGGACATCAGGGCTTTCGCCCGCCCGCTGCGTTAGGCGCCCGCTACTGAAACGCCGCAATGATCTCTCCGGCAATTCCATGCATCAGTTGATGGCGTTTTCGTCCGCTAACATCGGCCGTCGAAATCAACCAGGCAGGCGGGGGCGCGAGTGACCGTATCCGGACTGAACCAATGCCCGCTTCCGGCTAGCAACGCGCGCGCTCGGCGTTGCGGGCAATTAACGAAACCGATATCAATTCTGAGGAGACCGCCTCAGGTCAAGGGCCGCCTCGATGTAATGCGCTACGGCATCAATCTCGACTTGTGACGGGAAATTCTTCAGAGCTAATCCTGCGATTTGCTCAACTGGCGCCAGTTTTCCCACCATTTGTCCTCTGTCATCCTGCCCGCTCCTCCTGAACTCTCTTCCCGAACTGATCTCTTAGTCTCCGGGAAATCTGCTGGTAGAATTCTGGTAGGCTCATATCCCCGCGTTTCCTGCGGACCTGTCGATTCCTCACGGGAAGGAGAAATCATGTCAGATCGTCGAATGTTCCTAAAGTCCTTTTCGTCTCTACCGCTGTCCGTAGTCCTCGCTAACCCCCGTCTAGCCGCCGCAGTTTCTGCGGGGTTACAGGCGGTTGAGGCCAAGCTCGCGGACGGCAGGACAATCAAGGCCGCGCTCGCCAAGCCCCAGGGCCAGGCCAGGGGCAGCATCCTTCTGGTCCATGAGTGGTGGGGATTGAACAGTCAGATCAAGAGCGTCGCATCGGAGTTTGCCAACCAAGGTTATACGGCACTGGCGGTCGATCTTTATCAAGGAAAAGTTGCCGATACCCGCGATGGGGCACGTAGCCTGATGCAGTCCGTGGATCTTGAGGTGGCCACCGAGACTCTGGAAATCTGGGTGCGATGGCTGCGTGACGATGCACGGGCCGGGGGCAAGCTCGCTACCATCGGATGGTGCTTCGGCGGAGGATGGTCTCTCAATGCATCCCTGGCTGCTCCAGTCGATGCTACGATTGTTTACTACGGCAGGGTCAACAAGACGGCTGGCGAGCTTTCAAGCCTCAAAGGGCCGGTGCTCGGTCACTTCGCCACCCAAGACGAGTGGATCAACAAGAAAATGGTTTCAGGTTTCGAGTCCGCAATGGATGCGGCCGGAAAATCCTACACGAGTTACTGGTACGATGCGCAGCACGCTTTTGCGAACCCGACGAGCGCTCGCTACGATGCAGGGGATGCAGCATTGGCGTGGCAGCGCACGCTCGACTTTCTGAAACGGCATCTGGGTAGCTAGAGCGAGCGAGGCAACATCTCAGGCCCACCCGTTGGGCATCATCACCGTGTCCAATGCCATCCCGTTTCGTCGTGAGTTCGAATTCGAATACGGTCGTGTGGAGCAGGTGGCGCCCATGCTTCGGCGCATCGTGGCGCGAAATCCGAGCCCCTTTACCTGGCACGGTACCGGTACCTACATCATTGGACAGGGTAAGGTCGCCGTGGTGGATCCCGGACCGGATCTTGCGGCCCACGTCGATGCCCTGCTGGCGGCGCTTGCCGGTGAAACCGTCACGCATTTGCTCGTGACCCACACCCATCGCGATCACTCGCCCGCCTGCCGCCCCGTCCAGGCCGCGACCGGCGCGCGCACCTACGGCTTCGGAAGGCACGGTAGCGGAAGAATCGATCCCGGTTTGCAGGTGGAGGAGGGTGCCGATAACGACTTCGTTCCAGACGTCCGAGTAGCCCACGGTGATGTCATCCGTGGCGACGGCTGGTCGGTGGAGTGCGTGCACACGCCGGGGCACACGTCCAATCATCTGTGTTACCAGCTGCGCGAGCAGGATGCGCTTTTCTCGGGGGATCACGTGATGGGTTGGTCGACCACCATCATCTCGCCGCCGGATGGCGACATCGCATCCTATCTCGCGAGCCTGGAGCTGCTTCTGGAACGGGACGACGTCTGCTACTGGCCTACCCATGGCCCCTGCATTCGCGATCCGAAGCCCCTGGTGCGGGCATTGATCGCCCACCGGCTCCAGCGCGCCGACGAGATCCGTGCGTGTCTCGGTGATGGTGTGGACAGGATCGCCGACATGGTGCCGCGGATGTATTCGAAACTTCCCGAGGCCATGTATCCGGCTGCCGCGCGTTCGGTGTTCGCGACGCTGATCTATCTCATCGAGCGGGGAGAGGTAAGTTGTGAGGGCGACCTGGACGCGTCGGCACGTTTTGGTCTGAAATCGTAGGTTGGGCTTCGCAAGCTCAGCCCAACCTACCTACGGTCTTACGGGTGCGTCTTGAAGTAGCGGATGTAGCGTTGTCCGGCACGTTGGGTGAACAGAGGTTTGCCGGTTGTCTCGGAGTCGTTGTCCGTCAGCGTGGCGACGGCGTGGGCGAGCATGAATGACTGGACGTCGATCGTAGGCAGGCGTGCGAGCTCGTTCACAGCGCACCAATGAAGGTCTTCGAGTTCGCTGTCGCCGCCCAGCGCTCCCGTCGTGTGTTGCGCGTCGGCGACAAAGAATCGCGCGTGGAATCGAATCGGGCTCGGCACCGGCGTGATGGCGCGTCCGACGTAGGCGAGATGGTGAAGTGCCGGTGCCACGCCCCGGGCGCGCATGGCGGACCAGCTGGGCGAATGCACCGCGCCTACGTCGCCGGGCACGGTCAGCAGCAGGCCGGTCTCCTCGAAGGTTTCACGCACGGCGGCCATGGCCAGGCTGCGGGCTCGCAAATGCTTGCCGCCCACCGCCATCGATGCGACCAAATCCACGTTCAGCGCCGACGCCGGTCGGGCGCGGCTGTCACCGGGCTCGACGGCGCCGCCCGGGAAGACATAGTGTCCCGGCAGGAAGCGGGCTTGCGGCGGCCGCCTGCCGACGAGCACTTGGTGCTCACGGCCCTCGAGGCGCAATAGAATGAGGCTCGCCGCGTCCCGGGGGCGAACCGGCCGCCCCGATGCCTCTTTACAGCCTGCTCCTGTACTCGCCATGATCGCGCCTCGCGGTGTCTTCACATCTTAACGGAGCTTTGTGCAAATCCTATGAATCCGCCCGATACGTTGCAGATCCGGCTTGCCGGGTGGGCGCAGGACAGCGCCGCGATCCGCTCGGTTCGCAACACGGTCTTCAGCGACGAGCAGGGGATCTCCGAGACCCTGGACTTTGATGGCCGGGATCAGGAATGTGTGCACGTGCTGGCGCAGATCGGCGAAGGTGAAGCCATCGGCACCGCGCGCATGCTGCCCGATGGTCACGTGGGCCGCATTGCCGTGCACAAAAAG
>SMUX01338850.1_pt1 | contig 10810 bp, 9 predicted proteins | sample 2456431 | NCBI WGS metagenome assembly SMUX01 (sample SAMN11095930, study PRJNA526329) | marine sediment metagenome | biome: Marine sediment; feature: Surficial sediment; material: Deep marine sediment; isolation source: Hadal surficial sediment | place: Pacific Ocean | collected 2014-11 | depth 0-1... | reverse complement strand
CTGATCGTCTTATTGGAGTCCGTCGCGGAAGGCGCGTCTACGCGGCGAGATTCTTGCCGGTTTCGGAATCGAAGAAATTCAGGGACTCGCGCTCGAAGCGGAGCCACAAGGGATCGTCCGTTGCCATCTGGAAGAAACCCGGTTGGAGCACGGTAAGCTTTAGCCGGTCCGAGGATGTCTTGATTACCGTCTCCGATCCCGTGGGCTGGACCGCGTCGATGCGAACCTTCAGCCAACCTTCCTTCTCGGTCTTCGAAAGCTGGATGGCCTCCGGCCGCAAGGTGGCGACGACAGATCCATTCCTGACATTTAAGTTAGCATCGAAGGGCACCGAAAAATCGCCGAAATCGACCGTGGTTTCGCCATTCCCCCCGCGGACCATGCCATCCAATCGGTTGATCCTGGGGTTGCCGACGAACTCGGCGACAAAGAGCGATGCCGGCCGATGGTAAATGTCATAGGGCGAGGCCTGTTGCTGAACCACCGCCTTGTCCATGACCACCACCGTGTCCGAGAGCGTCAGCGCCTCAACCTGGTCGTGGGTGACGTATACGGTGGTGGCCTCGAGGTCCTTGTGCAGCCGCCTGAGTTCGCCCCGCATGTCGACCCGCAGCATGGCGTCGAGATTGGACAATGGCTCATCCATCAACAGGATCGTCGGCTCCATGGCGATGAGCCGGGCGACCGCCACCCGCTGCTGCTGTCCACCGGACAGTTCTGACGGGTAGCGGTCCCGTAATTCCTCGAGCTGCACCTTTTCCAATGCCTGTTGGAGCCGTCGGTCAATTTTTTCGCGAGGCAGCCGGGCATGCTCAAGCCCCAAAGTGATGTTGCGCCTGACGGTCATGTGCGGCCACAGGGCGTAGCTCTGGAAGATCAATCCGAGATTGCGATTTTCCGGCGGTACGATCACGCCCTGTTCACGCGAGAAGACCAACCTATCGGCCAGGTGGATTTCCCCACGATCGGGCTCTTCGAGGCCGGCGATAAGACGAAGCGTGGTCGTCTTGCCGCACCCCGAGGGACCAAGAATCGTGAGAAAATCCCCTGGCTCCACCAGGAGGTCCATGTTTTCCACGGCAACTTCCTTGCCGTATGTCTTGCGGACCCCGGTGAGCCGAATGTCTTCCATGAGCCGACCGCTCGATTCGACGGCTAACTCGCCGATTCCACGGTCCAGAAGTCCCGGATCTTGGGCGCTTCCTTCCAAATGTAGTCGGGATCCGAAATCCAGCCCTTCATCGTCTCCCAGAGTTCACCACCCTCGGCATAGGGCACGTCTGTTCGCGCGCTTACCGTGCCGGGCTCATGATAGGGTGCGAACCCTTGCAGCAGTTCGAGGCTCTTGCCCTTGGAGTACGGCTTTTCGAGTTTGGTGTCCTTGGTGACCTTGGTGCTGCCCAGAAGATAGGCGATGAGGACCTTGGCGGCATTGGGGTGAGGCGCCTGGCGGGCGATGGCCCCATAGGTCGGGTAGATTGCCATGGGCACCGGATCGAGGTCCTTCAAAATCCTATTGACTAAGCCCTTGCTTTCGTTGCGGACAATCTTGCCCATCTGGGTAAACGAGATCAGGGGTTTCTTCTGCCCCTTCTTGCCGGACGCCCGGGCCAATTTCGATCCGGATTTGAAGATCACGGCGCCGTTTTTCAAGAACCGCCGCCAGAACTCGTAGCCGGCGTTGGGGATGCCCGGGCCCAGTTTAATCTCCTTGCCCGTGAGGCGCTTGTAGGCAGCCGCCATCTCGTCGCCGTGTTGGACGAAGACGCCGACGCTCATCAGCGTGGACAAGGACGCCAAGGGATTCTTGATGGCGATCCTGCCCTTGAATTTGGGCAGGGTGAGTTCCCAGATGTTCTTGACCGGCGGCGCGTCCGGGTAGGCTTCGGCATTGTACAGGAACACCATCCCTTCGATCCTGGTGACCAGCAACGGATGTTTGAACGCCTTCGGGATTCGATCTTCGTAGGCATCGGGAACGTAGTTGATGAGCCGGTTCTTGTTCAACATCTCGTTGATCATCGCTCCGGCGCCACCGGTGAATATGACGTCGACGTTGTAGACCTTGGCTTCCATCTCGCGGACCGCCTTCTCCACGGTCTTGGCCGAGCCCAGATCGAAGCCCTTGAGCTTGATTTCCGGGTACAAGGCGTTGAACGACTTGGCGATCTTGGCGATACGCGAGGACGAGGAATAAACCACGACCTCTCCCTCCTTCTTCGCCTTGGCGACGATCGCGGCCCAATCTTCCTTGCCTTTGTCATAGGGGCCAAGTTTGGCCGCCTTCATCCAAGCATCCATTTCCGGCGTAATCGGTTCCGCCGACACCGGCCCCGAGGTCGCCGCCAATAGCCCGGCAACGAGAACAGCCGTGAGTCCATATTGTAAGCGTTTCATGATTCCCTCCCTTTGGTTACGAGGACAATTGCCTCCCTTTGGTGGTGCAATTTTCAGGTTTGGCGCAATCCCATGAGGCTCGCCGCGCCGAACACACGACGTACCAGGATGTTAACGGCAATAACGATTAATACCAAGACTAAGGTCGCCGCGGCAGCATGTTGGGTCTGATCTTGATCGTTGAACCCGAAGATGAGGCCGGCAAGCACCTGGGTCGAGGGAGTAACCAACAGGATGATCAGCGACAGCTCGCGCATGGCGGTGATGAAGGTCAACAACATACCGGCCATGATGCCGCTGGTCGACAGCGGCACGATGATCTTGGACATGCGCCTAAACCAGCCGATACCCTGCGCCCGGGCGGCCTCCTCGAGGGATTTGTCGATCTGGTGCATGGCGGCGATGCCGGTTCGCGAGGTGAAGGGCAGGTTCTTGACCACGGTGATCAGGATCAAGAGGAAGAAGGTGCCGTACAGCGCCGGGATCGGCCCGTAGGAGGTGGAAAACATGCCAATGTAGATGGCGCCGAGCGCGATGGAGGGGAAGATATATGGGGCGAAGGCGATCGATTCGAGGCCTCGGGACATCGCAGTCCCGCGTGTACGCACGATGGCGTACCCCACCAGCAACCCCAGCAACCCATTGACGCCCGCGGCCGAAAACCCGAGACGAACGCTGTTCCAAAGCGCTGAGAGAAAACGATCGTTGATGAACAACCCCGCCTCGCCATGGGCGAGGTCGATTTCACCTCCGCTGCCGATCCAGAAATAGGTGGTCATATTGTTAAAACTGTAGTTGCCGGGGGTAAACACCAGGGATTCCCATAACAGCAGGATCATGGGCAGGAATATGGTCGAGGCGATGAACAGGCCGACGAGCACGGTGAGCGGCCACCGCCATGCGCCCAACGGGATCGGACGCTGGCGGAATCCCTTGCCGGTCAGGGTGACGAAGCTCTTGCGGACGCCCACGATGCGGGTGTTGGCGTAAATGAACGCCGCGGCCATCACCACCAGGACCAGGGCGAGGACGAAGCCGTCGCCACTGTTGCGGGCGTTGAGCGAGTTGAAAATCTGGGTGGAAAGGGTGAAAAAACGAACCGGAAGCCCGAGCAGCGCCGGCGTGCCGAAGGTGCCGAGAGAGCGGATAAACGTGAGGACCACGGCGGAACCCAATGCCGGCAGAAGCAGCGGCATGGTGATGCGGATCATCCGCTGCCACCGTGCCATCCCGGCGACGGCGCCCGCTTCCTCGAGTTCGGAATCGACGGTCATCAATGCGCCCGACACGAGCAGAAAGGCGAAAGCGTAGTAATGCAGCGCCAGGCAGATGACGATGGGAACAATGCCGTAGGAAATCCAATCGGGCGGCTGGATGCCGAAGAAATAGGTGACCATGCCTTCGGCGCCGCCGATCCTGTCGTTCTTGAACAGCACCAACCAGGCCAGGGCCATAACCCAGGACGGCATCATATAAGGGACCACCACGAGCGATCCGAAGAAGGGCCGGAAGGCAATGTCGGTGCGCACCAAAAGAAAGGCCAGGATCGAGCCGATGATGACGCCGAGCACCGTGACCCCGGCGCCGATCATCAAGCTGTTGATCATGGGCTTGACAAATAGCGCCTTGGACAAACGCCCGGTGAAGACCCGCTCGAGGTGAAAGGTCGTGAACGCGCCCTCTTCCGCCGCCGGGCGGTAGGCCAGGTCGTAGCTCTGGTAGGTCAGTGCATCGCGGATGATTTCGACTAGCGGCGTCAACACCAGAAACGACAGCGCCACCAGGAAAAACCCGGAAATGAAGAATTCCGGGCGGGTCCTCAACTTGTAGTAGGCGAAGGCGAGAGTCGCTCTCAACACTTAGATTCCAACGAATGCGGTCAGATAGAATGCATATACTAATTTCACGGTGAAACATAGTTCAAGTCTGAGAAGCGCCGGTGTCATTAGTACGCTATATGATTGGATTAAATAGCTAAGTCGCGCACGATCTGTCGGCTACGTTCACTGTCTTCCTGGCGAGGAGGCGTGGATGAATCGGACAGAGATGCTGCAAGGAATTCGACGGATGAAGTTCGAGAGTGTGTCCGAGTGCTCGAACACCCGCCGCCCGCCCCAGGCGTGCCAAATGACATCTGTTCGATAGCCTGATACAAAACAGGGTGATGAAAATGACCTCGCTTACGGCGATGGCGATAGGGATAGTTTTGGCGCTGGCCGTCGTGCCATACCAAATCGGGCTTGAGACGCCGGGGGAGAACAACCTTGCGCCGACGGCGGAGAGGGCGTCGGCGGGCGGCGCCAATGCCGCGCCGATCCCGGCGGTGCAGACACCGCCGCCGGAACCATTGGAATTTCCCTTCGATCTCCTGGACCCACCCCGGCCGTTGCCCGAGCTCCGGTTCGTCGACGGCGAGGGACGCCCGCTGACCCTCGCCGATTTTCGCGGCAAGGTGATACTCCTCAATATCTGGGCCACCTGGTGCATCCCCTGTCTCAGGGAGATGCCGACGCTCGACCGGCTCCAGGCCAAGCTCGGCGGGCCGCGCTTCGAGGTCGTCGTGCTGTCGATCGATATCGGCGGCATACCCGTGGTCGAGAAATTCTACCGGGCCTTGAAGCTCGACTCCCTTGGCATCTATGTCGATAAGACCCTCAGGGTGAAGCGTGACCTAGGAATAGTGGGGATTCCGACGACCCTGCTGATCGATCGGCAGGGACGGGAGATCGGCAGGCTCGCCGGTCCCGCCGAGTGGGATAGCAAGGAGGCGATAAAGGCCATCCGCCGCTATCTGGAGTGAACGCCACGCCCGCCGGCGCGGGGCAAACTTCGGCGGATCGCGATCTCGATTTTCTAGAGCCGGTTTCGGGCCGGTTTCGGGCCACGTCGCCTAACGACGGCGCGGCGGAGGGGCTTGGCTCGCGCTTCGGCCCGCGGCGCTTGGCGCCTGGTTACTGTTGGCCGTCCTTTTCGCCGCCGCTTTCCGTTGCCGATTCGGCGCCGCAGAAGGTGACTTCCACCCGGCCGTCGTCGAACAGGGTCGTCTCCTGGGTGAACGGGCCGAGCAGGCGCTCGGGCTCGAGACGTTTGACGATCGCCTCGCTGAGGATCTTCCTGACTTCCTCGCGGGACAGATAGCACTTGATGCCGTTCATATGTTCTTTCTCCTGCCGGCGGCTTTCCCCTTCGGCCGGACCGGTGCCCGATGGGGCATAGTAACTCATGGTCCGTTAACGGTTCGTTGACTTTGAACGCCCGGGTGGCCGCGCCGAATCGGCTGAAAGTGGCTGATTGTTCGGGTTTTGTCCCGATTGGGAGTGTTCGGTCTGCTGACAAGGGCCCGCCGGTCGTGGACCGCAGCACCGGGTTGGCGGATACGCAGGCGTCCGGGCTAGGGGAAATGCGGAATCCGCCCTTGACTCGCCTCACGGCGCGGTAGAATCATGGGTGGCGAACGATACGCTCGGTCGCGATCTCGGGCCCCGGTGCCGCGAGCCGGCTTGTGCCGGCGCGCTAAATCGATCCCGGCGCCCCCGTGAAATTGGGAGGAAATAATGCTTTCAACACCTTGGCTACGCCGCTCGTTCCTCGCCGGAACGGCGGCCTTTGCCGCCCTGATGCTCATGCTCGGCTCCATCGGCCCAGCCGCCGCTCAGGCATGCAAGAACCGCGGTAACCTCGACGTCCGCTTTTGCGACGACAACGGCGACCTGGTCGCCGACACCCCCACAGACCCTTCCAAATGGATCAGTCCGGACACGTTGATCTTCTCATACACGCCGGTCGAGGATCCGTCCGTGTACGAGAACGTGTTCACGGAGTTCATCGACTATATTGCCAAAAAGACCGGTAAAAAGGTCAAGTGGTATGGTGCCGAGTCCTACGCCGCACAGGTCGAGGCGATGCGCTCGGGCCGCCTGCACGTCGCCGGTATCTCGACCGGTCCGACCGTGTTCGGCGTCAACCTCGCGGGCTACGTGCCGATCGCCATCATGGGTAAGGCCGACGGCCGCTTCGGCTATCGCCTGCAATTGATCACCCACAAGGACACCAATATAATGAAGGTGTCGGACTTGAAGGGCCGTAAAGTCGCGCATGTGACGCCGTCTTCCAATTCGGGCAACCAAGCGCCTCGGGCGTTGTTCAAGTCCATGGGCGTGGTGCCGGGTAAGGATTACAAGGTCATCTACTCCGGCAAGCACGACAACTCGATCATGGGTGTCGCCAACAAGGATTACGACGCCGCCCCCGTCGCGTCCTCGGTGCTCGACCGGATGCACGACAAGGGTATCGTCAACAAGAACGATCTGCGCGTTGTCTGGCAGTCAGGGCTGTTCCCGACCACGTCATACGGTTTCGTCTATAATCTGCACCCGGACCTGCAAAAGCAGATCACCGATGCGTTCCTGTCTTTCGATTGGACCGGCACCGCCTTGAAGAAGGAGTTCGGCAAAAAGTCGGACAAATTTATCCCGATCACCTTCAAGGAGCACTGGGCCGATATCCGGACCATCCAGGAAACCAACGGCACGGTCTACAGCAGAGCCGCGTTGGAGGGCTTGAAGATAAAGAAAAAGAAGAAGAAGAAAAAGAAAAAGTAAGGGTTGAAGCGATAGAACATACGCGCGGCCGCGGGCGTTCCTAGGAAACGACCGCGGCCCGTCGTATGATCCGAGCGATGCTGACCATCACCGACCTCTTCAAGCGTTACCCCACCGGTCAGCGGGCGCTGAACGGCGTCAGCCTGACGGTTGACCTGCCTCAAGTCGTCGCCATCATCGGTCCGTCGGGCGCCGGCAAGTCGACGCTGATCCGCTGCGTCAATCGTCTCGTCGAGCCGACCTCGGGGTCGGTGGTGCTGGACGGAACCGACATCACGAAATTGAGTCGCCGCGAGTTGCGCCGTGCGCGCCGCCGCATGGGCATGATCTTCCAGGAGTACAACCTGGTGGAACGGCTGACGGTGATGGAGAACCTGCTTTCCGGGCGGCTCGGCTATGTCGGCTTCTGGCGCACCTACCGCCGCCGCTACCCGCCGGAGGACATCCGGATGGCCTACGAGCTGCTCGACCGGGTCGGCCTTACGGGGTACGAGAACACGCGCGCCGATGCGTTATCGGGCGGTGAGCGCCAGCGCGTCGGCATCGCCCGGGCGCTGATGCAGCAGCCCGAGCTGCTCCTCGTCGACGAGCCGACGGCGAGCCTCGATCCCAAGACCTCGCGGCAGATCATGCGGATCATCGTCGGGTTGGCGCAAGAGCGTGGCACGCCGGCGCTCCTCAACATCCACGACGTGGTGCTGGCGCAATCCTTCGCCGATCGCGTCATCGGCCTGCGCGCCGGCGAGGTGGTGTTCGACGGCGCCCCCAACGGGCTCGACGAGAAGGTGCTGACCGAGATCTACGGCGAGGAGGACTGGAGCACCACCGTCGCGCGGGGCGAGGATGAGGACGAAGGCAGGAAGCCCCCGCGCCGGCGCGGCGATTTGGAAAGGGAGGCGGCGGCGGGATGAGCTCCCCGGCCGTTTATCCGACCGCCTGGAAGCCTCCTGGCCTGATCAGCAACCCGGCGGCGCGGCGCGGCCTCGTCGCGCTGGCGGTGCTTTACCTGTTGTGGTCGTTCGGCACCATCGAGGTCGACTGGCCGCGGGTCAGCCGGGGCTTGCCCCGCGCGGCCGACCTGTTCTCCCGCATGTTCCCGCCCGACTTCTCCCGCTGGGAGCTGCTGCTGAAGGGCGTCGGGGAGAGCGTTCAGATGGCTTTCGTGGCGAGCTTCTTCGGCATGGCGGTGGCGGTGCCGATCGGCCTTTGCGCCGCGCGCAACCTGGCGCCGCGGCCGGTCTACCTGTTGGCGCGCGGCATCATCGTCATCACCCGCACCTTGCACGAGGTCATCGTCGCCATCATCTTCGTCAAGGTGTTCGGTTTCGGCCCGCTCGCCGGCGTGCTGACCCTGTTCGTCGCCAGTCTCAGCTTTATCGCCAAGATGCTGGCCGAGGACATCGAGAACATGCCGCCCGGGTCCCTGGAGGCGATCCGCGCGACGGGCGCGAGTTTCCCCAAGCTCCTGGTCTATGCGATCACGCCGCAAATCTTGCCGCGCTATCTCGGCGTCTCGATCTACAGGCTCGACGCCAACATCCGTCATTCCACCGTCGTCGGCATCGTTGGCGCCGGCGGCATCGGCCAGGTGCTGCAGGCATCGTTCAACCGTTACGACTACGACTTCAGCCTGGCGATCCTGATCGCCATCGTCGCCCTGGTGTTCATCGGCGAATTCTTCAGCGCCTGGATCAGGGGCCGGCTGCGATGACGGTCGAAGAGCACGCGCGGCGCCATCCAGAGGTCTGGCGCCGGTTCAGCCCGCGCCAGACGCTGGTTCGTTACGCCTGGTATGTCGGCATCGTGTTCGTCGCCCTGTGGTCGGTGCGTCAGCTCGAGATTCCCTGGCTCTACTTTCTCGACGCGCACGTGCAGGCGGGGGACCTGTTGGTGCGCATGTTCCCGCCGGACTGGGCGTTCATCGAGCAAGTGCTCGATCCCTTGATCGAGACCATCCACATCGCCACGCTTGGCACCGCCTTCACTTTCATCATCGCCTTCCCGATCGCCTTCCTCTCGGCGCGCAACACCACCTACAACGATCTGACATGGCTCATCGGCCGGTTCATCCTGGTGACCTCGCGCTCGGTCAACACGGTGGTCTGGGGGCTGGTGTTCGTCGCCATCTTCGGCCCCGGCCCGGTGGCCGGCATCTGGGCCATCACCGCGCGCTCGATCGGGTTCATGGGCAAGCTGATCGCCGAGGCGATCGAGGAAGTCGACGGGGGCACGATCGAGGCGATCGAGGCCACCGGCGCCTCGCGCCTGCAGGTGCTGTGGATCGGCGTGCTGCCCCAGGTGCTACCGATCATCTGGGGCACGGTGATCTACCGCTGGGACATCAACATCCGCGAATCGACGGTGCTGGGTTTCGTCGGCGCCGGCGGCATCGGCATCATACTCTACTCTTCGATCAACCTGTTTGCCTGGAGCGAAGTGGGGATCATCATCATCGCGATTTTCGTCGTCGTGGTTTTCAGCGAGTTCGTCTCCGCGGCGGTGCGCCAGCGCATCACCTGATCCCGCCCCTCTCCCCTTCCGCCGCCCCGGCGGCGGCAAACGGTGCTAGGAACGCACCCGGCCGACCGCTTCGAGCCAGCCGGAATAGAGCCGCTGGCGCCGATCCGGCCCGAGGGAGGGTTCGAACCGGCGCTCCCGCTTCCAGTGGCCGGAGATCTCCTCGATCGAGGGGTACAACCCGGCCTCGAGCCCGGCGAGATAGGCGGCGCCCAAGGCGGTGGTCTCGGTGATCACCGGCCGCTCCACCGGCAGCTCGAGAATGTCGGCGAGAAACTGCATCAGCCAGTCGTTGGCCACCATGCCGCCATCGACGCGGAGCGCCGTCGGCGGCGCCGCGCCGTCGTCCTCCATGGCCCGCATCAGGTCCCGGGTCTGATAGCAAACGGCTTCCAACGCCGCGCGGACGATCTCGGCGACGCCGGTGGCGCGGGTGAGCCCGACGATGGCGCCGCGCGCCGCCGGATCCCAATACGGCGCGCCGAGGCCGGTGAAGGCGGGGACCAGATAGACCCCGCCGGTGTCGGCGATGCCACGGGCGATGGCCTCGGTGGCGCCCGCCGTGTCGATAAGCCTGAGCTCGTCGCGCAGCCATTGGACCGCGGCGCCGGCGATGAACAGGCTGCCTTCGACGGCGTAGGTGGTCTCGCCGCGCAGGCGATAAGCGATCGTCGTCAACAGCTTGTGTTTCGATGCCACCGGCCGGGCCCCGGTGTTGAGCAGAATGAAGGCGCCGGTGCCGTAGGTGCCCTTGATCATGCCGGGCGCGAAGCAGGCCTGGCCGACGGTGGCCGCCTGTTGGTCCCCCGCCATGCCGGTTATGGCGATGGCGGCGGCGAACAAATCCTTCTCTGTCTCGCCGAACCTGGCGCTGTTGTCCAGCACCTTCGGCAGAATGGCGCGGGGGATCGACAAAAGCTCCAGCAGCTCGTCGTCCCATTCCTGGGTGTGGATGTTGAACACCATGGTGCGCGAGGCGTTGGTGGCGTCGGTGGCATGCACCTTCCCGCCCGTAAGGCGCCACAGCAAGAAACTGTCCACCGTGCCGAACAGGATCTCTCCGCCCGCCGCCGCTTGGCGCGCGCCTTCGACGTTATCGAGCAGCCAGGCGATCTTGGTGGCCGAGAAGTAGGGGTCGATCACCAGCCCGGTGCGCGCCGCCACCAGATCCGCGTGGCCGTCATCGGACAATCGCCGGCAGAGATCGGCGGTGCGCCGGTCCTGCCAGACGATGGCGTTATATATGGGCCGGCCGGTGGCGCGCTCCCAGAGGATGGTGGTCTCGCGCTGGTTGG
>SMUX01251474.1_pt1 | contig 10813 bp, 8 predicted proteins | sample 2456431 | NCBI WGS metagenome assembly SMUX01 (sample SAMN11095930, study PRJNA526329) | marine sediment metagenome | biome: Marine sediment; feature: Surficial sediment; material: Deep marine sediment; isolation source: Hadal surficial sediment | place: Pacific Ocean | collected 2014-11 | depth 0-1... | reverse complement strand
GATCTTGATCGGGTCGGGATCAATTCCGTCATCATCAAGATAATCTGCATAGCAATACGTCCCATCCGGCAACGCGGCAATCAGCCGGCGAGTCATGCGCTCGCTGTAGATCAACAGGCCGTCCATCTGTGTCGTGACAACCTCTCGGCCATATCGATCCACTAACGCTTGGAGTCGTTCGATACCCGTGCGGTTCGCCGCCAGTTGGGCGTACAGATCTCCGGCTCGTTCTATGGGAGTGCGAACATTCGCGAGAAACAAGTCCCACAATGCTTGACTGCGTTGTCCCTCAGAAATGAGTTTTAGGGGAGGGATGATGATTCCTTCCTGAAAGAGTTCCTGAGACAACGGCATGGACCCCGGCGACATGCCTCCCACATCGGAATGGTGGGCGCGATTCGCGACAAAACCGAGAAGCGTCTCCCCGCCATTGACCATAGTGAACACCGGCGACACCAGCGTGATATCAGGCAGATGCGTGCCGCCCTCAAACGGATCATTGACGATGGCGACATCACCCGGAGCGAAGGTCATCTTTTTCAGGCAGGCTTGGACGGATAACGGCATCGCGCCCAGGTGCACCGGAATATGTTCGGCCTGAGCAATGAGTTGACCGTGCTCGTTAAACACGGCACAGGAATAATCGCATCGTTCTTTGATGTTGGGAGAAAAGGCTGATCGTCGAAGCCGAACTCCCATCTCTTCAGCCACCGACGCGAACAAGTGTTTAAAGACTTCGAGCTGAATGGCATCGTTCATCATGAAGTTATCTCAATATGCAGATTGGCATACTCATCAACACGCGCGTGATCATTGATACCTAACACGATTGTCGTGTCGTCTTGGATGATCACGGCTGGCCCGTCTATTTCATTGCCTGGGCGCAAGCGCTCTCGTGAAAAATGCGGGGCCAGGACAGGACCATCAGGTAAGACCAGCCGGTGTGTTCCAGTCACAGCATGAGATGGGTTTGCAGAAGCTTCAATTGGTAAGCGCGAGAGCGAAGGCGGTTTGGTTCGACCAATACCCTGCACCCGTAGGTTGACAATCTCAATCGGTGCATCCTCCTGCCGATACCCATATCGTTGCTGATGCTGGGCATCAAAGCTGGCCCGATACGTTTTCGAAAAGGGAACGGTTAATTCATACGATTGCCCAACATACCGAACATCGAGTTCGCTGAGTATTTCGACATCATCAGGCTTCACGCCTTGGGCCTTCAGGTCAGACCTGCTCTTCTCGATCATGGGTGCAAAGTTTCCTTGCAACTCTTCATACGAGGGCTCATCGGATCGCATGATCGTCTGTACGGCATCCACTCGAACATGGGCCGTCAACATTCCATAGGCTGATAATGTTGACGCCGAGGAAGGAATGAGTACTCGGCGAATTCCCATGCCCCTGGCCAAATCACAGGCATGGCCGCCGCCGGCCCCACCGAACGACACCAACGCATAATCCCGGGGGTCATGTCCTCGCTCCACGGAAATCACGCGGATCGCGCGCTCCATCTGGGCATTGACGACCTGAACGATTCCCAATGCCGCGCCTTCCACCTCTGAACATTCGGCTTGTGGTTGAAGCCCAAGCTGTTCAGCCAACACCGCCATGGCCTTGGACGATGCTTCAATATCCAGCGGTAGCTGCCCTCCCAAGAGACCCGATGCCGGCAAGCGACCTAACAGCACATTCGCATCGGTGACCGTGGGAACCAGTCCCCCTCGGCCATAGCAGACTGGCCCGGGATCGGCTCCGGCACTCTCCGGGCCCACCCGAAGGGCACCCCCTTTATCCACTCGTACCAACGAACCACCACCCGCGCCGACGGTATGAATATCAATCACGGGAACGCGAATTGGGAATCCGCCCACTTCTGCTTCCGACGTGGTTTCAATTTCACCATCGACAAGAGAGACGTCCGTGGAGGTTCCACCCATGTCAAATGTGATGAAGCGGTCGCACCCAGCCAGCTTGGCCACATGCACGGCCCCGACCACGCCTCCTGCAGGGCCAGAGAGAATCGAGTGCACACCTTGTTGGCGTCCCTGTGTCACCTGAATCCGTCCGCCATTGGATTGCATGATATAAAACGTGTCGGCACCCAACTTGTCTTCAAGCTCGCCGAGGTATTGATCAAGCACCGGCGACACATAGGCATTCACGACCGTAGTAGACGCACGTTCGTATTCACGGAATTCGGGAAGCAATTCCTGGGAGGCCGTCACAAAAAATCCCTCCTGCCGAAAACATTGGGCCACTTCCTGCTCATGCGCAGGATTCGTGAAGGAAAAAAGAAAACTGATGGCCACCGACTGAACGTGTTGCGTATGGAGGAAATCCACGAGGGCAGGAATCTCGTTGACATCAAGCGAGATAAGCACGTGGCCTTGATAATCAATCCGCTCCGGGATTTCGAAACACAGATCTGAGGAGACGAGGGGTTCGACTCCCCCACTGAACCAATCATAGAGGGCTCGTCGATTTTGACGGCCAAGGCGCAAGATATCTCGAAAGCCTTTCGTCGTGACGAAGGCAGTCCTGGCACCCTTTCGTTCTAACAGGGCATTGGTGGCGACGGTGGAACCATGAATGATGGTTCGTGGAAGTTCACTAGAAAGACGCTCTAGGCCTTGCAGCACTGCTTTAGCCGGACTTGAAGGCGTTGAGAGAATCTTAAACGTGGATATCTGATTCGCTGTCTCGTCAAACAGGACAAAGTCGGTAAACGTTCCGCCGATGTCAATCCCGATAAACAGTCGAGGTTGGAGGTTGCCTACAGACATGATTCGTTCTTCCTAACGAAATTTGCAGACAAGAGCAAGAATTGTTACTGCGATCTTTTTTCCTTGTCATTTCGGCCACCCCCACTTTAGTCATTTCGACCCTTGAGAGAAATCTCCCCCTTCCCGTCACGCTTGGGCTGGTGTTCCAATCCCCACAAAGAGATTTCTCCTTCCACTCGAAATGACCGAGGGGAACTCCTGCTTGCACATCTCGAACAGGCTTCTCACCTTGCAACTCCCCTCCGGTTGTCATTTCGACCCGTGGGAGAAATCTCACCGTTCCCACCACGCTGAAGGACACATTCCACCCCCTCGTTACGATCGCTAATCTCGGACCGACTCCTAGGTCAGCGCCCCACTACAGGAAGAACCAGCACCAGCAGTACAACCGAAGCAGTGTTGGGCCATAATGATCGGGCGATGCGCCAGGGATTGATGGTCAAACTCATGAATCGTCTGAGGCATCCCGTCGGATAAGGGGATGTCCAACATTTGATGAAAATCGCAATCGTACAAACGCCCATCCCATCCCACACTCAATAACGTTCGGCACATCACGGTTTCCGTGGAGGCAGGATTGAAGCTATTGATGAGTAAGGCCATGTATTCATCAAGTTGGCCGGTGGTTCTCAGGTCATCGAGAAACCGGCTAATCGGCATGTTCGTGATTGTAAACAATTGATTAAACTCAATGCCAAACCGGGTGCGCAGCTCGTGCTTAAAGTCGATTTCTAATTCACTCTGGTCAGGGGGAAGCTTTGGCCCCAACGGGTTATACACCAAGTTCAGGATTAAGCCTGTTCCTTCCTTGCCATATCCCAATTGGTTGAGCTGTTGTAAAGCCGTCATGCTCCGATCAAACACACCTTTCCCACGTTGTTGATCCACATTGGCCTCCGAGTAGCACGGCAAGGAGGCCACAATTTCGACTTGATGCTCGGCTAAAAATTGTGGAATGTGTGACTTCCCTTTCACAAAAAATACGGTGAGGTTGCAACGATCGATCACCTTGTGTCCCAGAGCCCGACATTCAGCCACCAAATATTCAAAGTGTGGATTCATCTCAGGCGCACCCCCAGTGATATCGATTGTCGTAATGCCAGGATTCTGCCGGATCACGGCGAGGACGGCTTCAATGGTTTCGCGAGTCATGTTTTCCGTTCGAGTGGGCCCCGCGTCTACATGACAATGCGAGCAAGTTTGGTTGCACAACTTTCCAATATTAACCTGGAGCGTATGAATGCCCTTTGCTTCTAACGGCTGAATTCCGTGGTCCGCCAATGTTTGGCGGAACGATATGTGAGTATTGGCAAGGGTGGAGATTGGAGTGTCGGAAAGAGTCGGAAGAGTTTTCATGAATGAGGTATCCGAGTATGAATTCCCATCTCTATGAGACCTGGCCTCATAGTTGAGATTAACAACATCCGTCGGTTGGCTCGCAAATGACGGCGTCATGTGCCCCAGGTTGGGTCGCACGATTGATCACCCCAAAGTAAGGCCGATAGGCATCATGTTGTAGAACACGATGCGTTTTGGAACAAATTTCTGCGGGAATACCGCATTGGAAGGTGTGCCCATCATCGTCCCGTGCTTCGATAAATGGACCTGTGAGCATCGCGAAGTGACCGTCCCACACACACGTGATGTCTTCCGGAAGGACTTCCGTCCATTGCGCATCGGAACGCGTGAATCCCATAGCTGTTTCAGACAATACGAACAACCCCTGGTAGAATGGTGATTGAAGGAGGGCGGCGGTTTCCCTATCGATCGGTTCGGGAATCCCCCGCTTAAAGGCATGGCCCAGTTCATCCGTCACTTGGCTAAAAGGCCCTTTCAATGTCGCATAGGCACTGGTTGTGGCTGGAGGATTGTTGAGCTTGTATCCTGTCAGGGTAATCGAGAGGAAATGAATCCCGTCGATCACACGCCACGGGATGAGGTTTACTTGATGAATGCCCAAAAACCCTGCTTTGCGAAGCCCATTCCAATATTCATGGAGTGGCAGGGCGCCTGACAGGCAGTCCCCCCATTTTTCTTTGTCGTGAATCATGTAGTTGGGAACGTTTTGATCCGCAACAATATCCGAAATCGAAAACCGACCTCCTCGACGGAGAATGCGAAACATTTCTTGGAAGACCTTGGGTTTATCCGGAGACAAATTGATGACGCAGTTGGAAACAATCAAATCCACGTCTTCGTCTTCCACAGGCATGGCTTCAGCTTGCCCTTTTCGAAAATCGACATTCGTTTCCGAATAGCCGAGATTTGTCGCGACGGTGGGAGCATGGGTTCGAGCAAAGGCCAGCATTTCATCTGTCATGTCGATGCCGATGACTCGTCCCGTTGGCCCGACTCGACGCGAGGCTTCGAAGCAATCAATCCCACCACCCGATCCAATATCCAAGACGGTTTCCCCAGGCTGGACCGTGGTCAACCCCACGGGCGTCCCACAGCCATAGGACACCTTCAGGACAGGTTCCGGGATGAATGTGCGCAAGTCCTCATGGTCATAGCCTGTCGGACAACACATTTCTTCCCCATTGGTCACTGCCCGGGCATACCGTTCACTTACAGCTTGGGTAATCACATCGGATTCCATAAATACTCCTATTCAATTATTCGAGACGTACCTGATCATTTGGGTATAAACAAAGGGACTTCGGTTCGTCAATTTTGTTTCAGAAACACCGTGTGCCTAGGAGCCTGTCCCAGATTAGACGAATCTACTGCGGGTTTGCTGGATTTGGCCAGATCTTCCGATTCTTTTCGTTGAATAGCCCAACTATTCGCCTCAAACGATCGAAACATCTGACTCAAACCAGCACCCCCTCGTCACGATCGCTAATCTCGGACAGGCTCCTAGAGAATACCTGAAAAGACGATTGTTGTCTGTTAAGCAACTCACGAATACGTCGGTTAAAGAGGAAAATCCTCAGTGATAGCATAGTCGCGGTTCGTAAGGTTTCATTACAGCCATTTGGATGACAAGCTCGAAACATCCTTCAACCTGCTTTACGGTGATGCGCGAGTGGAAAGGTCTCCTGCGGCTTCTTGGTCGAGGAACCAAGTCAATTGGCCGGAAATCGGACGTATAGCCTGGGACGGCAACATCTCCGGCTGAAACGGACCTTCTATCACCTTTCGCAACACCTCGGCCTTTCCCAAACCGGTGATCAAAAAGGTGATCTGCCGGGCCTGATTGATAATGGGAGGGGTCAAGGTGATGCGAAAGGTTTTGAATTTTTCCACCCAAGGAGCAGCGACCAATCGGGTTGATTCATGGACAGCATCAGTGCCGGGAAACAAAGAGGCCGTATGCCCATCCGGTCCCATACCTAATAAAACCAAGTCAATACAAGGAATTGGGGAATCGGAAGACCCTAACCGATCCCGAAGCCGGTCTTCATACTGATCTGCGGCTTCTTGGGCTTGCGGCAATTCGCCGTGTATCCGATGAATCTGTTTTTCGGGAATTGCCAGAGGCACAAGCATGGCCTCATGGGCCATTCGATAATTGCTCTCCGCATGGTCAGGTGGAACGTGCCGTTCATCGCCCCAGAAGAATTCAATCTTTCCCCAATCGATGCGGGTTCGGTACTCAGGGCTGGCGAGCAGTGCATATAAACTCTTCGGGGTCGAACCTCCGCCCAGGGCAATCGTGAACCTGCCCCGAATATTGATGGCGAGGGAAGCCTGCTGGATCACGTGTTCAGCCGCTGCATGCGTGAGGCCTTGCATGTTCGGAAAAATACGAATTTCTGAATTTGGAGGAGTCATGGATATGAGAGAGAAGGAAAGGTGAAGAACCACGGGAAGAAACCTAACAACCCGAATAATCTGAATCTTCTAGTTTTCCTTCTTTATCAAAATCCAGACTGATTTGGCATTCGTTGGGCTCAAAATTAAAAAAAGGAAACGTCGTTTTTCCACCGGCTATCCGGAAATAGGTCCAGGTTTCGCCACCAAAAAACCGCTGGGCTTTGGCGCTGGGCTTGCCCCAATTTTCTTCGAACCACGATTGGGGTTTGCCCTGAAGTTCTGCGGGATCCAACGAAGCGTCTAAGTAAGGATTCCCTCCGCATCCTGCCAAGAGTAGGACTGCACTGATAAAAATGATCTGAGGGATTGACATGAAGAGCCTCTTTAAAAATGTGGTGGTTGAAAAATTCGTTTAACTTGTAGAAAAATTCTAACCCTGCTCCTCAAATCAGTCAAATCGCTGTTTCTAGGTTCAACCATCTACCAATTTTCGCGCGTGTTGAAACACGCTATGAAACATGGGGCGGGTGAGTCTCCCGGTGAAGGTATTTTGTTGGCTCGGATGATATGATCCCAGAAGGGTCACACCCCAGGGGGCTGAATACACGGACCCATGTCCAAACTTCGGCAAGGGCTTGCTCAATGAATGCCCTAATTCCTTACACGATTTCACATACTCATCAAACGCAATTTTCCCCAAGACGACCACGACAGTCATGTTTTTCAACAGTCCAAGTTCTTCCCGCAAATAAGGACGACAGGCATTGAACTCTTCCTTGGTCGGTTTATTGTCTGGCGGTGCACAGCGCACCGCCGCAGCCACATAACAGTCGTGCAGTGTGAGCCCATCCCCCCGATGGGTCGCTTCCGCTTGGTTGGCAAATCCAAATTGAAATAACGCCTCATAGAGCCAATCCCCACTGCGATCCCCGGTAAACACGCGTCCTGTGCGATTGCCGCCGTGTGCCGCAGGCGCCAATCCAAGGACAAACAATCGGGCTTTGGGATCACCAAACCCTGGGATCGGTCGTCCCCAATATTCCCACTCCTGAAACCGCTTGACTTTGGTTTGCGCGATTCCTCGGCGGTACGTGGTTAATCGAGGACAAAGAGTGCAATCTGCGATCGTCTGGTGTAAAACCTTCAAAGCTCGCATGGATTAGATCGTAGCATAGCTCAGGGTTTGCGCAAGAATAACTTTCCCTGTTTGGGTGCTGAGACACCTGTCTGGCAAGGCGCGAGGACTGCGCATACTCCTCGTATGGAAAGGACGAGCAACGCTGCCAGACGGGATGGATCGACGCCCAAACAGGGGAAGTTATTCTTGCGCAAACCCTTAATCCTGCGAGAACACTGGCAAAGTTTTGTTCGAGATTTCGCCAAACTCGAAATTCGAATGTCGAAATACGAAACAAATTTGAAATGCAAAACTCGAATACTGCAAACAGAGAATTCCCAATTTTCCACGGTTTTTTATTTGGTCCTTGATATTTGTTTCGGATTTCGATATTCGAGTTTCTGATTTTATCCACGAATTTCTGCGCAGAAACATAGCTTTCCCATGGTAAGGACAGACTAACCCCGTTGGCGACAAACATGAAGATCACCATCAATTTCCACGACCGCAAAGTTCGGACAATCCTGAAACAATTGTTCCAAGCCGGACTTCAAGCGGCAGATCCGATTCTTGCCATGAAGAAAGCCTTGTCTGTTAAGGGATCAATGCTTCGAGTGGGGCGTCGCCAATACGACCTTACACAGTATGACCGGATCGTGTGTGTAGGCGGAGGAAAAGCATCCGGTATGATGGCCATAGCCCTAGAACAACGATTGGGGTCTCGCCTATCCGGAGGCCTTGTCGCGGTCAAAGATCACTCTGGGTGCAAGACGAAATATATTCGGGTCGTTGAAACAGGTCACCCCGTTCCTGATGGACGAAGTGTCCGAGCAGCCAAGGAAATCTTCACTCTTGCTCAATCGCTGACCCGCCGGGATTTGCTGGTCGTCCTGGTTTCCGGTGGAGCATCGAGTCTTCTCGCAGCTCCAGCATCGGGATTGACCTTAGCGGACAAGAAACACCTAACGACCCTATTGCTTCGCAGCGGAGCCACCATACAAGAAATCAATACGGTGCGGAAGCATCTTTCTGCGATCAAAGGCGGACAACTCGCAGCGGCTACCTCCGCCACAATCGTATCTCTCGTCCTATCTGACGTGCTGGGCGACGATCTAGCGACCATCGGTTCCGGACCAACTGCTCCTGATCCCACGACATTTCAGGATGCACGAGGCATCCTGAAAAAATTTCAGCTTTGGCTGCGGGTGTCCATGGCCGTGCGAATTCATCTTGAGAAAGGCATCGATGGGCACATTGCCGACACGCCAAAAACCCAGGCAGCCGAGTTCGCCAGGGTCCACCATGCCATCATTGGAAATAATCGACTGACGGTAGACGCCATTGCCAAACAGGCGAAAGTTATAGGTCTTCATCTCTTAGTGCTGACCACCACCCTTGAAGGCGAAGCGCGGGAAATTGGCAAAATGATTGGTGCCATAGCCAAGGAAATTCAGGCTTCCGGGCAACCCGTGCAAAGACCAGCCTGTCTGGTATGGGGAGGAGAGCCAACCGTGACGGTGAAAGGAAAGGGAAAAGGAGGCCGAGCCCAGGAATTGGTATTATCAGCCGCGATGCAGATTGCTGGACTCCCGAACATGTATGTGGCAGGGTTCGGAACGGATGGCAGCGATGGCCCAACAGACGTGGCCGGGGCGATCGTCGATGGCCTCACGGTTGAAAGAGCCATAAAACAACACATCGATCCTTGGGAAGCGCTCAACCACAACGACAGCTATAGCGTCTTTAAGAAGATCGGCGGCCATATTCACACAGGCACAACCGGGACCAACGTGAATGACGTGTATGTTCTGCTTGCACTATAAGCTTGGGAAACTATAGTCATTCCAACTAAGGAGCTGAGAGAAAATAACTTGGACATATCGCGCCAAGATTTGGGTTGGATTTGGACGGAACGATTGAGAAAAACCCGAGGCATAGCACAGCTATGTTGAGGGTGTTTCGATTGAGGCCCGTGCAAAGATGGCCCGAAGATTGGATGCGAGATGTCCAAGGTATTTTCTCTCAGGTCCTAAACTCGAAATACGAATATCGAATTTCGAAACAAATCCAAAATCCTAAATTCGAATTTCTCAATTTGGTCATTCTCAGTTGTTTCGGATTTCGATATTCGAGTTTCGGATTTACTCTCTTGTTCTTCCGCCATCAGCAGAGGGAACGGAAGTTAATTGAAATAGCTATAAACAAAAATTCGATGACTCATTTTTTGAGAGGCAATGAAGGAGGTGGACGTGTACGAAGCACAACAGATGGTTCTCGAATTTCACAAAGAATTTAACATTCATGTGGCGAACGTACCCACCGTGCCTGATGGGAAAACCCACGCCTTGCGTGTTCGGCTGATTCAAGAAGAGTTTGACGAACTGAAAGAAGCGTTGGAAGCAAAGGACTTACCCAACATCGCGAAGGAACTCGCCGATCTCTTGTACGTGGTCTATGGCACAGCGATGTCTTATGGCATTGATATGGAGCCAGTGTTCCAAGAAGTCCAGCGGTCCAACATGAGCAAAGTCGGCGGCTACAAACGTGAAGATGGTAAATGGGTCAAACCCGCCACGTACTCACCGGCAGACATTGCTCCTATTCTGGCATCCCAGACAATGAAAGATATGTGAGATGAGACCACGACTTTTTTTATTTCACCATGCGCACCAATATCTTACCCGGCTGTTTTCCGCCCAACTGCCGTTTCTAGGTTAAAGGAGTCTCCCAGGCCAATAAGATACTTCCAGTTTTGAAAAATTAGATTTGGGGAAAGAGGAGGCCTAAATCTGCGCGGTGAACCTGTTGATTTTTTGGTCGAGCTGGATATTGCGTAAGACAAGTAGTTCGCGGGCGCGTTCCATGGTGGTATCGGGATCAAACCCTTCCTGGCAATCAATGTCAAACAAGGGGGCTGACTCTTGGACTAAAATTTTGACCTTTTTGAATAACTCCACGAAGGCCAGAGAAGGCAACTTGAGGGTCCTTTCGACTGTTTCAGAGATCTTAAAGAGCTCCTCGTCATCGACCTGAGAAATAGAAAGATCCGAAAAGATTCCGCTGAACCCGACACATTGAAGGAAATGGCGGTCTTTTGTTTCGGTCGGAGCTTGGTCCGGTTCATCGCTATATCGAATGGCGGTGAGCAAGGCTT
>SMUX01390555.1_pt1 | contig 10814 bp, 8 predicted proteins | sample 2456431 | NCBI WGS metagenome assembly SMUX01 (sample SAMN11095930, study PRJNA526329) | marine sediment metagenome | biome: Marine sediment; feature: Surficial sediment; material: Deep marine sediment; isolation source: Hadal surficial sediment | place: Pacific Ocean | collected 2014-11 | depth 0-1... | reverse complement strand
TCTGCCCAGGACTTGACGAGACGGTTGAGCTGCCGGGACGACATCGGCCTTAAACCGCCACCGAGTCGACTCGTGAACAGATAACCGTTTGGTTTCTTGGCAGATTCTTTGATCCACTTCGCCAGGACTCTCATCGTGGCCTTCGACAATACACACTGGACGCCTTGCCCGAATTTGATGGTTGTCAGTTCAAGTGTGTTACGCATTACCCCATTGCGCTTCCTCACGTCCTTAACTGTCAACTCAAGAAGGTCTTGAGCGCGCAACATGGTGTCGATCGCCGTTGAGAACATTGCGAGGTCTCTTAGACCAGCATCGCCGCGTTTTACCAGCAACTTCTTAATACGAGTCACTTCTGAGATGCTCAACGGGGCTCGTTGCCCCACTTCACGTCCCTTGTTCCAAGGGGCACGTTTAGCTTTTACCCTCGTTTTCTTTTTGGCCATAGTTCTTTATCCCTCTGATGCGTAGACGTTAAAAAGATTGGAGTGATTCCGCATGATGAGACGGCAGCTTTATGGCGGATACCCGCCCGATTATAGTCCGCATCCGCCAACTTACTAGACGCAGCTACGCTCATTGTATCAAATCGTATAACCCTCCTCAGATAAGGGCATCTTTCGCACTCTATGTCCTGTTGCCGCAAAAATCGCATTCCCGATAGCCGGGGCAAGGGGCGGTAAGGCGGGTTCACCAAGACCCGTCGGTGAATAATCGCTCTGGATAAAATGAATATCCACTTTGGGTGTGTCGGGAATGCGCAGTACTTCGTAATCATGGAAGTTGGACTGCTGAATACGCCCGTTTTCCATCGTAATTTTCTGCGCCATCATCGTGGAAAGCCCGTCGATCACCGCACCTTCCACCTGGGATAACGCGCCACTCATATTGATGATGGGCCCGACGTCCACCGCAACGGTTACGTTATGCACGGTCAGCTTTTTGTTGGCGTCCACGCTCACCTCGGCCACTTCTGCAATGTGGGCTGCGTGACAGAAGTAGAATGCGAGACCCAGACCAGTACCGGTTGGCATCTCGCGGCCCCAGCCCGCCACTTTCGCCGCGAGCTTGATGACATCGGCAGCCCTGCCTGTATTCAGTGACCGAATGTTACCCTCTTGAAACCAGCGTGGTTCCCCTACAATTTCCAGCAGAAATTCCAGGTAATCGCGGCCTGCGGCATGCGCCATCTCATCTAGAAAACTCTGTGAGACAAAAGCGGATGTGTTGGAACCCGGTGCTCTCCAGGGCCCGCAAGGCGTATCGATTTCAAACATCGTTTTGGAAGCGTATGCATTAGCGATATTCTGGATCGGAAACTCTGTTGCCCGAAAGCGTGAGCCCGATACCGGTCTGCCGTTGGTTTGCATGCCTACAAAGTGATCCTCAAAGGCAACCAGGCGACCTTCTGGGTTCACCGCACCTTTTACAGATTGAAAGCCGCCAACACGAAAGAAGTCATGCTGGATATCATCTTCGCGCGTCCAGGTCAGCTTCACTGGCGCACCCACGCGTTTTGAGATCTCTATCGCTTCGCAGATGTATTCAGAAGAAGTTCGTCGACCAAAACTACCGCCGAGGCGCATCTGGTGCAACGTAACTTGATCGGGTTCGAAACCAAACATGGATTTCGCCGCTGCGTGAATGCGTGTTGGCGACTGCGACGGAACCCACAGTTCCAACGTGTCTTTTTCGCCAGCCTCACCTTTCTTGTAGTGCGCCGTGCAGTTCATCGGTTCCATGCAAAGGTGCGCGACGAAAGGGTATTCGTAGAAGGCTTCAAGGGTAGTGTTGTCCGGATCGGCAAACGCGGCCTCAACATCACCCTTGTCGATCACGACATCAGGCCCCCGCGTACCAGCGAGGCTCTTTGCACGGGAGACGATCTGGGTCCAGCTATCTTTAGAAGCCTGGCTTTCATCCCAGTCGACTTGCAGTTGCTTCTTTGCATTAAAAACCGCATAGGTTGTCGTGCCGACAATGGCGATGCCGTCAAGCAGTTCACGTACGTTGTTGTTGCCTTCAACAAGGAACGCGTCGACAACTCCGGGCATTGCCTTGATTTCATCCAGGTTGGCACCGATGACCTTGCCACCAATCGTCGGACATTTGTGATACGCGGCATAGAGCATGTCCGGCACACGGGTATCGATACCAAAAAGCGCCAGACCGGTGGTAATCGCCAGATTGTCGACACCGGATATTGACGTGCCGATGATGGTGTAATCTTCGCGATCTTTAAATGTCAGCGTATCGGGGTCAGGCACTTCCTGCTTCGCTGCGAGCGTCGCCAGTTGGCCAAAAGTCATGTATCGGCCTGAGTTATGGGTCACTTTGCTGTCAGCCGTTTTCAGCTCATCCCTGGACACTTCCATGACCAGCGCACCCGCACCGATAAACATCTCTCTGGCGGACGCCCCCATGCGGCGCATCTGGTTCCATGTGCGGGGAATCGTTGTTGAACCCCCGGCACCTTGGCGACCAAATCGACTCTCGTCCACTGGGGATTGAAGTACTTCGACATCTTCCCAACTGGCGCCCAGTTCCTCGGCAATAATCATCGGTAATGCCGTTTTGATGCCTTGCCCCATTTCCGCGTTGGCAGAGTAAATCGTGATCTTTCCATCCGAAGATACTTTGATAAACGCATTCAATTCGCTTGTTATAACTAGATCGTCGACATCTTCTTCGGCAGCCTGAGCCATTGGGAATACCGACGCGATAACGAGTGCACCCCCTGCGACACCGGTGATCTTCAGGAACGACCGACGATCCAAGCGGAGTTGGTCGGCCAAAGCAGCTTTTACTGAGCTTATGAGGTCAACCTGTTTCATGCGTTAACCTCCTCTGCAGCGTTCACATACTGGGCGTTCGACAGTTTGACGGCGCCATGTATCGCCGCCCGGATACGGTTATAGGTACCACACCGGCAGTAGTTTCCCACCATGGCCGCGTCAATGTCCGCATCCGTTGGATTCGGGTTTCTCTTCAACAGCGCTGCCGCGGACATGATCTGACCTGACTGACAATAACCGCACTGGGCAACATCGAGTTCTATCCAGGTCTGCTGCAAGGGATGTAGTTGAGTGTTTTCCGCCAACCCTTCAATAGTACGGATTGAAAGACCCGCAACGTCGGCAACCCTTACAGAACAGGAACGCATTGGCACATCATCCACATGTACAGTGCAGGCACCACACAGGGCGATACCGCAACCAAACTTGGTACCTATCAAGCCAAGAACATCGCGCAGGACCCACAGCAAAGGCATATCCGCTTCCACGTCTATCTCGTGATCCGCACCGTTCACGTTGATTTTGTATTTGGACATGACCTTCTCTACCCTCAGTGATCGTGTGACTCTATCCCATTTGAGGGTAAGCCGACATACCGTTCGGTGGAATCGGTGACTGGATTACGCCAACACTTTTTTGAGGCGGTGTATGCGAACTACTCGCGCCACAAGAACCCATGGCCGGTAGTTTTATACATTCGTCTGAATGTGTTCTCCATCTGCAACTGCTTCTCTACCATTTTGGCGCCTAGTGCCAGATGATTCGGATCGTCTCGATGCTTTTCTACCGCGGCCATATCGGTGCAGCCCATGACAAATATCAAGTCGCCTTCCTTGATATCGAGTTCACGATCCGCATCTGACCTGGCGAGACCGCCGCTGTATATCAACGTATCCGGTTCGTTTTCCCAACAGTAAGCGGCATGCTCAGACGAAAGTTTAATAAAAGCCTCTCCCATTCCAGCGTCAGCAAATCGCAGACCCAGGATGACCAGGACGATACCCTCACCATTTCCGTCGTGACACTCGGGGCGTCCCCACCACCCGAAATCAGCTACATCGGAAAATCTTGAACTCATCACTCGGCGTTTGGTCATTCGCCGTTCACCCATCACCTCAATCAACGTGTGATGTGCGGGACGGTCGGTGTGCAACCGAAGGCTACTGTTGCCTTTGGCGTATCGTTCAAACACCAGCACGTTTAGAGCATTCTCCAAATTGATGGCGGAGGCATAAGCGGTAGTTTCTGACTCTCCCACTCGGGCATCTTCTGCGCGTTTGTCCCATTCAGCGAGCCATTCGTCCATCGTCGTGTTCTCGTTTCGGATCTGATATTCAACAATGGCTGTCATGGGTTGATCTGCGGACATCTCATTACTCTTCTCAGTGGACTCGAGGATGATGATAACGCGACATGGTATCGACAGGTTAATGGCCTATCGAAAGGGGCTATCCGTGAAGTGCTAGCGCGTGCTGTTCGAGTATGAGCGGACTAATTGTGCTGACCACTTCATCCCAGGCAGGATTTATATCTACTCGTAAACCGGCCACGTTTGCCCGAAGTGTTCCCGAACCGATAACTCCCACACAGATTGGACCCGTTTACGTAGGAAGACGCGCAAAGACTCACTTAACGAGTTAGACTGGCGTGCCTATGCGTATTGTATCAGCCATTGTTCTTTTGTTGGTGGCAGGTTATTGCGTTGCCGAGACGCAGCCGCAAATAAAGGAAGAAAATCCAAACAGATTGGAATTGTTGCTGGCTGTTGAGGATGATTGTTCTGTTTCGGAATCGGCCGAAGGGGAAGACGCGGGTGCTACGCCGCCGTCATCTACACTCACCGGTTGCATCACTACCCTGGATTGTACCTCGTTGGAATGCATAAAACGCCAAGCCGAGAAGAACTGGGCAGAGGCATGTATCAGCCAAAAAGTGGCCTTGTATGGGAACACTGTTACCGACTCGGGGAAATACACGGCCGCTTGTAGAATGGCCGCACGGAGAGCGAACCGATGATACGCCTAGCAACACACGCTCAGTAAGTTATCCCTTTTTGGTTTAACGGTCCGGGAGGGTGTGTGCTCCGCATGGCCTGCTTGTTACTTGATGCTCGCGTAGACCCCAATCTGACAACTGGCTTGGCCTGACTTGATTCGGTCGATACTCGACTATGTTCACCGGCATCAAGCCCCGCCCACGTAGCGCCCGTTCGGAGCGTACAGCTCTAGACCCATGGTGGCGGTGCTTCGTGCCCCGGGAAAGCCTGAGACGATAACTTTCGACAATGCCGTCTCAGGGCCCAAGCCAGGCTGTGAGCCTTGGTCTTTCGCGGATCAATCCATCCTGGTTGAAGTGGTGAATACAATAATGTGCCCATGAATCTTCGAACGCCATCTCCATATCCCCAGTCACCGAGGTCGTGCCCAGTCCGATTTCTGCGTAGGTAAACTCAAAACTGCCACTAGGGCGTGCCAGCGCAACGTGGAATGGTTGCCCGTTAAACTTGTTAATGATCGGTCTACCATTGCTGCTCATGATGCCTGGTATATCAACCCTTGCGGTTCTGAGTTCCCAGTTCGCTTCGAGACCAATCGGTAGGAAGAGTGTCTCGCAAAAATCCGAGCATGTGGATGCAAATACGGAGAAAAAATTGCTCGCTAGTTCACATGCCTCGCCGGAGATGATTGTTTCGAGTACGGCTCGTTGAGCTTCATCTGCACGTTCGTCGATAATGATCTGGCGTTTGCCGTCTCCTTCAGCGATTTCACCAGGCCACTTATAGAGCGCGGCCCAATTAAGGCCTGCAAGCTGCGTATCATTGAAATGTCCTTCAACGATGTTGCCCACGAAGGCCGACTGACAATAACCGTGGGTGCTTGGCAAGTTGAACTGGCAACCGCAGTTCACTGCGCAATTACAGTTATCATAAGTTTCGCTCTTGAATACCCACTGATCAGACATCCCGTCGATCCTCCTTTAACAGCGAACGCGTTATACAATCATAGTTCCCATACTTCTTAAGTTGAAGGGCGTGGCGTTACACCAGAATGTTGCTGGAAACCCCCATCATCATTGGTGCCGTTAGCCTGAACAGAGAAAGGGCAACCGGGCCTTGAGATAGATCTTGCTGGGACCCCAATAACTGCTGTGACGGGGAGACGCGGTAGACTGCGGGTTTGCCGTGATATCAAAACGCCATCACTTGCGGTGCTGGTTTTGTTTCTACATTATCGCCCCGACTGGGGTTTGCGCAAAACGAGCAGGAAAAAATGAGCGCGTCACTGCTGAAACTACAAGGCGCCAGCGATGCCAGGTTTGAGCCCGTGCGTTCGGCCTTCTTGGAGGGCTTTGCACAGGGCCGTGACGTAGGCGCCGCAGTTGCGGTGACTCTAAATGGCGAATTGGTGGTGGATCTATGGGCGGGATATCGCGACCGAAAACGTACCCTACCCTGGGAGAAAGACACACTCTGTTGCATGTTTTCGGTCACCAAGGCCATGACGGCCATCTGCGTTCTTCAGGCAGTCGCAGAAGGCTCTCTCGAACTGGACACACCCGTTGTCGAGTACTGGCCTGAATTTGCAGCCAACGAGAAACAGAATATCACCCCCAGACACCTGCTCAGCCACCAAGCCGGGCTGATTGGGTTTCACGAACCGGTGTCCAAAGACATCTACTACGACTGGGCCTCGGTTACCTCAGCCCTGGCAGCAGAAAGAACCTGGTGGATACCCGGTGAACAACATGGATACCACGCGAGAACCTACGGTTTCTTGGTAGGCGAGTTGTTGAGGCGTACGACAGGTTTCACGGTTGGCCAGTGGTTTGACCGGTGTATTGCCCAACCGCTGGAAATAGACTTCAAAGTTGGCCTAGCCGATCACGATCTGACGCGTTGCGCCGACATGTTGCCTGCTCGTATTCGCGCAGGTGAGCAAAAAAACTGGTCATCGGCGATGCAAACGATGATGAAGTCATTCAGCGACGTCACGACACCCACCGGAGCGGCATTTCAAAACCCTTCGTTTGGACCGGGTTACATGAACTCCAACCAGTTTCGCAAAGCAGAAATACCGGCGGTAAACGGCCATGGCACTGCACGTGGCGTCGCGTCGTTCTACGCCCAGCTTTCGTCTTTATTACCTGCCGAGATACTAACCGAGGCAACGACCACGCACTCGCTGGGGCCCGACACGGTACTCATCTCGCTCACCCACTTCGGTCTGGGTTTAATGCTGCACCATGAAGAATCGCCCATCGGAATTCGAGATGGCAGCTTTGGTCATGCCGGTGCCGGAGGCTCCATGGCTTTCTACGACCCGGAAGCTCAACTTGGATTTTGTTTTGTTATGAACCAGATGCAGGAGGGGGTCGTTACAGGCGGCGAGTCCGCGATGCGTATCACCCGATCCATCTACGAATGTCTTTGAGGTTTATTCCATGTCTCAAGTGATCGACTGCGATTCCCACGTGCTGGAACCACCCAACCTCTGGAAGGAATACCTGGAGCCGAAATATCGAGATCGCGCGATCAGGATCGAGGTCAACGACGGCGTTGAGCAACTTATCATTGGAGAAAAGGTGGTCCTGCAAGGTGTGCTCGCCGGTCTCGGTGGCGCCGAGAACAACAAGAAAGAACTCTTCAGCGGCAAGCTTCGATATCTCGATGGCTGTCCACCTGCGAGCTACGATCCACTTGCTCGCGCGAAACAGATGGACGATTGGGGAATCGACAAAACGGTGCTTTTCCCCACGATCGGCATCTTACCGTTTCCAACAGACGATCAAGAACTCGCAAGTGCATACTGTCGCGCATACAACAACTGGATCATCGAGTTTTCACAAACGATCCCGGGAAGAATCATTCCGGTGGCCATGGTCAACTGGCATGACGTAGACGAAGCGACGAAAGAATTGGCGCGCTGTGTAAAAGCCGGATTCAAGGCGTTGTTCGTTCCGCCGGAGACGATCGGAGGCAAACGTCCCGGTAATGCTCACTTCGACCCTTTATGGTCCATCTGCCAGGAAGCCGATATACCAGGCTGCTTCCACGTTATCGTTCGTTTCGAAGGCGCGGCTATCCCGTTTCACCACTGGCATACCACCTCGCCTGGGATGATATTCAGCTTTGGACTTGGCGGCGCGGGGCAGCTGATACCAGCAATGACGAGTGTGATAACGGATTTGTTGTTCGAACGCTTTCCACGATTGAAAATCGTTAGCGTGGAGGCTGGGTGCGGTTATGCGCCATACCTCATGGACCGGCTAGATTCGAAATACGAAGTATTTAAGGATCTCTTGTCCATGCCGAAGAAGCCAAGCGAGTACATTCGCAGCAACTGCTACTTTGTCGCGGAGCAAGGAGAGCGAACGATCGACGACGTTATTCGGTTGGTGGGGGAGGATAGAGTTGTTTGGGGGAGTGACTATCCGCATGTGGATTCTCTTCCGATTGCTGACTACCTTCCGGCGATCGACGATAAACTATGGACAAATGCTCAACGACTGTTTGCTAGATGAGAGGCGACTTTCGGAAAGGTTAGAATGAATGTAGTGTACTCGCCTTCCACCGAATCACATGTGATACTGCCGCCTAAAGACTCCATAACCATTTTACAAAAGCTCAATCCGATGCCAGTCCCTAGACCTTCGTCGGTAGTTGTATAAAACCTATCAAATACGTGTCCGAGGCTACTTTTTGATATACCAGGACCAGTGTCGTGCATAACAATGCGATTTGAATCCGTATCTGCTCGTACCATAATCACAATGCTTCCTTTTCCAGAGCGCTGCACGTAGTAGAGTGCGTTCTTTATCAGATTGAAAAGAACGTGGACTATGAGAATTTTTGGTGCACGGACTAGGAAGCCTTTGTCCGTTTTTGTATGGATGAGCTCTCGCTCCTTGTTGTTGCTGAATGGGTAGCGGTCTATAGCATCTCGGATGCACTCCGTAGCCTGGAATATATCTAGTTGCTCAATAGCTGGGGGTCGATTAGCCGTGTTCATCAACAACATGTCAATCACGGTGTTAGCGTATTCAATCTCGTTTTCGATGGCAGATAGTGCAGTCCTCGCGTGTTCTAGGTGTCGATCTGTTATGGAATCCACTTGCAGTTCATGGATCCTTGCTTTTTCGTACCCTCTAAGTAGAGCGGGAATCACCTTTTTCAGCCCATGTGCGTATGCTCGAACGCTGGCGAGCGGTGTCCGTAGTTCGTGTGCTATGTTGCTTCCAATAGATGAAGCGATTAGAAACTTCTCTGTGTGAACCATATCTATGTTGCGATTGGTCAAGATGCCGAAGAATAGTGCAGTAAGATAGCCGGTTACCGGATAGACAAGCACCCGCTGGACTTCGCTCCAATTAGGTTCGGAAACCCAATACAAAGGTGAAAGTGCTGCGATACTTGCAATAATCCACATCAATGTAGCAAGCCAGCCGTTGTTCAGAAGTTGAATGAACAGGAACAATGCAATTATGTACTGAAAAAGCCATAGCATATGAATTTCTGCTCCGTCCGGAGCAGAGACTGCGTTCATTGCTAACATGTAGCCGTATGTAAATGGGAAAGCGTACGAAACTATAAAAACAAAGTAGACGTGAAATTGAGCCGACAGCGACGCTGGAAGCCTTTTTGAAAAAAGGAAGGGGATTGCGAAAATCGCTACGGAAATTCTAATTGTTAACGTGTCGTAGTACGGCTCACCTACAAGTTGATCGACGATGGCTGCCAAAGGAACAAACCACGCTAACCAACCGAGCGCAACAAAGTGTCTCTCAGAATATGCAGCGCTCTTTTTGGCTGCTATGTTGAAGTATGAGAAAATGTTCGGCATGTAGAGCTTACGATTCATTTTGTTGCCAAAGCCAATGCTTGGCAGAATCCTTCACCTGAAAAGTTGAGTCAAGCTTTAAGCATATGAAATACCTGTGCGTGAACTGGCTATTCCCGGTCTTGATCATCGTACTCGGCGGTTGGTTAAGTTCGGATGTACAAACATCGTATGACACGCGTGTTTTTCTCGGCGAAAGGAACGAACATTTTCAAACACTCAAGGAGTTTGAAGCAGAGTTCGGTAGGCGGTCAACGGTGTACATAATGGCACGGTTAGAGGGGAAAATTGTTACCGAAGAACCGTTTCGGTCGATAATCGGCCGAATAGAAGACGCTTCATGGCGTCTGTCATACGCAAGTAAGGTGGACGGATTGGCGTCATACCCTCATTCGATAATGGAGGACGACGTATTTCGAATTGAAGATCTCCTGGAATTTGCCGCAATTGAAGGGGATCTCTCGGTCTTGGATAAATTGCAAATCCGGAACCTACTTGTTTCTGAAGACCTCAGGGTGTCAGGAACTGTTGTTAGCTTTGATATACCAATAGGCAAAGAAGGAGCCATAAAGGAACTCTATTTGGAACTTATGGTAATGGTAGACGGGTTTAGGGAAGAGTATCCGTTGTTAGAACTCAAACTCACGGGTGAGGTCCCACTGATGTACGCTTTTGGGGATGCGGCTGAATCAGATTCGGCAAGCCTGATTCCAATTGCGATAATAGTAGTTGTAGCGGTTGCTTGGTTTTGCTTAAGGCAGTACGTGTACGTTATTCTGTTAATGTTAGTCGTAATCATGTCCGTAGCCGTGTCTATGGGTTTGTATGCAACTGCAGGACTATCAATCAACTCTGGCACCTCGATACTACCAATAGTTCTACTAGTGGTTGTAATGGCGAACGGCGTCCACTTTCTTTGGGGTGTTAAGAACGAACTGCGTTTTTCCAACATTCAATTCACAGAAGCAGTAGAAAATGCGAGGGAGAAGTACGCACTACCTGTATTTTTATCTGGCGCCACGACGGCGCTTGGATTTCTACTTCTAAGCAATGCGGATGCTCCGCCTTTCCGTTATCTCGGAATTTACTCTTCAATAGGAGTGATGGTTGGAACGCTGCTCCTGATTTTTTGGCTCCCCAGGGCACTGTCAAACCTGAGAAAGCCCCCAGCGTTGAAAACGGA
>SMUX01215673.1_pt1 | contig 10814 bp, 7 predicted proteins | sample 2456431 | NCBI WGS metagenome assembly SMUX01 (sample SAMN11095930, study PRJNA526329) | marine sediment metagenome | biome: Marine sediment; feature: Surficial sediment; material: Deep marine sediment; isolation source: Hadal surficial sediment | place: Pacific Ocean | collected 2014-11 | depth 0-1... | reverse complement strand
GGTCGTCTTCGAGCGGTTGTTCGGTGACACCGGCTCCACCGACCCGTCCATCCGCCTGGCGCGAGTCCGAAAGGACCGCAGCCTGCTCGACTCGGTGACCGAGCGGATTGCGGAGCTCGGCCGCGATGTCAGCACGGGCGACCGCGCAAAGCTCGACCAGTATCTGGACGCGGTGCGCGACGTCGAGCGACGGATCCAGAGGGCCGAGGAGCAAAGCAGCCGAGAGCTGCCCGAGGTACGGCAACCGGCCGGTGTGCCGGCGTTGTACGGGGACCACGCGACGCTGATGTTCGACCTGCAGGTGCTGGCGTATCAGACCGACCTGACCCGCGTGATTACGTTCATGATGGGTCGCGAGCTGAGCGGTCGGACCTATGCCGAGATCGGCGTACCCGACTCGCATCACCCGACCTCCCACCACCGCAACGACCCGGGGCTGTACGAGAAGATCACGAAGATCAACGAGTTCCACACGACGCTCTTTGGGTACTACCTGGACAAGCTGGCGTCGACAGCAGATGGCGACGGCTCGTTGCTCGACCACATGCTGCTCCTCTACGGTGCCGGCATGGCCGACAGCAACCGGCATCAGAACACCGGGTTGCCGCTGGTGCTGTTCGGGGCGGCCGGGGGTCGTGTGACGGGTGGCCGGCACCTGACGTACCCGGAGGGCACGCCGGTGACCAACCTGCATCTGACACTGCTCGACAAGATGGGGATCCCGGTGGATCAGATGAGCGACAGCACCGGGAAACTGGACCTGCTGAGCGGCGTGTAGGGGCGGGCGCTCGCAGGAGGCAGGAGGAACCCGGCAAGAGGATGCGGGCCTGTCCGCCGACGCCTTGGCGAAGGCGAGCGGGCTTCGCCGTGCAGCACGGTAGCACGGGCCTCGAGGCCCGTCGGGCGGGTGTATCGACTCGGCCTCTGATGAAACGGCCCTGAAGGGCCTTGCTACCCATTCGCGCGTGGACCGCAGCCGAGGGAGCAAGGCCCTTCAGGCCCGCCCAGGGCAGTCGCGGTACGCGAGAAAGAAAACCGGAGGGTCGCGTGCTGAGTTCGCGATTGCGCTGGACACTCGTGACGGCGATCGTCGCGTTGGGCGTGCTGCCGTGGGTGGGCGCGCGGCCATCGACGCAGCCAGCAACGGATGGCAGCCAGTTTGGGCACACCGACTGGCCGTTCATCGGCGGGGACTGGACCAATTCACGACATTCCACGCTGGACCAGATCAATCGCAGCAACATTGCCACGCTCGGCGCGGCGTGGTCGCTCTCCTTTGACGGTGGCGCGTCGACCCGCGCGACCCCGGTCGTGAAAGACGGCGTGCTCTTCATCGGGTCCGGCACCCGACTCTACGCGCGCGACGCGGCGACCGGGGAGGAGATCTGGACGGTGCAGCCCGACCAGGATGCGTCGTCGGACCTCGAGCGGGCCGGCATCGGCGACATCCTGAACGCCGGCCGGGGCATTCCGTCGCCGCCAGGCGTCGCACTTGGAGACGGCAAGGTCTTCGTCGGTCTGATGGATGGCCGTGTGGCCGCGTTCAGCCAGGCCACCGGCCGGTTCGAGTGGGCGACGCAGATCGGCTACGACCCGCCCCGCAAGGGACAGGCGGTCTCGGGGGCGCCGATCTACGTGGACGGCAAGGTGTTCACCGGGCTGGCGAACGGCGACTGGGCGTTTCGCGGGAAGGTGGTTGCCCTCGACGCCAGCACCGGCGAGGTCCTCTGGGACTTCTGGACCATTCCTGGACCGGGCGAGCCGGGTAGCGAGACCTGGCCGCAGGAGGGCCAGTACGCGGACGTCTGGAAGCAAGGCGGCGCCGGGGTGTGGCACGTCGCCAACGCCGACCCGGAGCTGGGTCTCATCTATTACGTGACCGGCAACGCCGTGCCGATGTTTGGCGGCGAGGCACGGACCGGCGACAACCTCTACACCGCATCGGTCCTGGCGTTCGATATGGAGAGCGGTGACCTGCGCTGGCACTATCAGGTCGTGCGTCACGACCTCTGGGATGCCGACATCGCCATCGCGCCGCTGCTCTACGACACCGTGGTCGACGGCCGGGCGGTCAAGGGATTGGCGGCGCTACGCGCCGACGGGTTCCTGTTCATGCTCGACCGGGCCACCGGCGAGCCGGTCTTTCCGATCGAGGAGCGCCCGGTTCCGCAGGATTCCTACAACAAGACCGCGGCCACCCAGCCGTTTCCGATCGGCGCCGAGAGCCTGTTGCCCGACTGTGACTACTGGCGCGACCGGGTCGCGCCGCCCTGGCAGCTCGAGTGCAGCAGCTTTGCCCCACCGTACACCGACCGCGACAACGTCGTCGCCCCCGGAGTGCCGATTCCTGGGGTCCGCGTGACGTCCATGTCGTTCAGCCCAGACACCGGGTTCATCTACGCCCAGGGACGGGGCCACATCGGACGAGCGCGCCGGATCACCGACGACCCGTGGTTCCGTGGAGGTGCACGGTCGTACACCCAGCTGCCGGGCGCGGTCGGGATTATCGCGGCCATCGACACCCGAACGAACCGGATCGCGTGGAAGCACGAGGTCACGCCGGCACAGCTGGGCACCAGCGGCCCGCTCACGACCTCCGGCGGGTTGATGTTCCGTGGATCCGGGGACGGCAATTTCCAGGCCTACGACGCGCAAAGCGGCGAACGGCTGTGGCAGTTCCAGACCGGCGTGCGCGGCGCACGTGGACCGGCGACGACCTACGAGGTGAACGGCGAGCAGTATGTCACGCTGGCGATGGGGCCCGAGATGTGGGCGTTCACGCTGGGCGGGACCGTGCCAGAGGAAGAGGCGCCGCCCATGGGTGGGGGGCCACGGACGCCGGGTCGTGCCACCAACGAGGTGATGACGTCGACCCTGGTGACGAGCGCGGAGCGCGGTGTCGGTCTCCGCTACGCCGTGGACGAGCACGCGTTCAACCCGTCCCAGATCCGGGTGCGGGCCGGCACGGTCGTCAGCTTCGTCAACAGCGGAGCATTGACCCACACGATTTCTTCGAAGGACGCGTCGTGGACCACCGGCCCCCTGAAGGAGGCCGAGACAGGCTACGTGCGGTTCGAGAACGTCGGCACGTTCACCTATGCGTGCGAGGAGCACCCGTGGGCGATGGGGCAGGTGTTCGTCGAGTAATAAAGGTTCGCACGGTGATGACCTGAGCGCTCAGGGTGCTCCCGCTCCCTCTGGAAGAAGGCCGGGGTGAGGGAACGCGGCGCGGAAGACAAGGGACACAAACATGCTGGCAAAACGCCTGTTGGTCCGCGTGTGTTCGGCGATCGTGCTGTGCATGGGTGTGGCGATGGCCGCCACTGTGTCGGCCGCCGCCGCTGTGGATCCCCCCCTGATCGAGGCGGTCAAACGTCAGGACGCCGAGGCCGTGCGACGACTGCTGGGCAATGGCGTCGAGGTCGACACGCGTCAACCGGACGGCGCGACCGCGTTGCACTGGGCCGTGTACCGGGAGGACCTGGAGACGGTCGATCTCCTGCTCCGGGCTGGCGCGAGCGTCGATGCCGTCAACCGGCTGGGCGCCACACCGCTCTGGTTGGCGGCCGGCAACGGCGATGCGGCGGCGATCGCGCGGTTGCTCGACGCCGGTGCAAACCCGAACGCCGCGTTATTGGAGGGGGAGACCCCGGTGATGGCCGCCGCGCGGTCCGGCACGGCCGAGGGGGTACGTCTGCTGATCGAGGCTGGGGCGGACGTGAGCGCGCGCGAGACGTCGCGCGCGCAGACCGCGCTGATGTGGGCGGTCACAAAGGGACAGCACGACGTGGTGCAGGTCCTGCTCGAGGCGGGCGCCGACGTCGAGGCCCGGTCGAGGGTACGCCCACGACTGATGTTCGATGTCACCACCAACGCCGCGCAGTTCGACCAGGGGGTGATCGAGCAGCTCGGGGGGTTCACCCCGCTGCTGTTCGCCGCCCGGCACGGCGACGTCGAGTCCGCCCGGTTGCTGCTCGCCGCCGGTGCCGATGTCGATAACCCGGCAGCGAATGGGACGAGCCCGCTCGTCGTCGCGACGCATAGCGGCCACACGGCCTGTGCGGGCCTCCTGCTAGCCGAGGGTGCCGAGCCCAACGCCATCGGCGCCGGCTACACCGCGCTGCACGCGGCAGTGCTGCGGGGCGATCTGACGACGGTTGAAGCGCTGCTGGCCCGCGGCGCCGATCCGAACATGCGGCTCGAGAAGGGCACGCCGCTCAGACGGACCAGCGAGGACTGGACGCTGCGGGCGTCGTATGTCAGCGCGACGCCGTTCTGGCTCGCGGCCTCGTTCCGCGAGCCGGCGATCATGCGGGCGCTGGCTGCCGCCGGCGCCGACCCCACGTTGACCACGACCGAGCGCTGGCAGGGCGTCATCGAGCGGGCAGGCGGTGTGGGTCCGCCGCGCGTCGTGGGCGGTTTCGTGACGCCCCTGATGGCGGCGTTGCGCGGGTCGAGTGACCGCGGGCGGTTCTTCTTGTTCAACCCCGACCGCGGGGTGGAAGAGCAGCGTGTGCTCGAGGCGGTCACGGTCGCGGTCGAGCTGGGCGCAGACCTCGAGGCCGCCGACTTCAGCGGCACGGCTGCGCTGCACGACGCGGCGTCGCGCAACCTGCCGTCGGTCGTGCGGTTTCTCGCCGACCGTGGCGCGGTCCTCGATGTCGAGAACGGGCGTGGCCGCACGCCGCTCCAGCTCGCGGTTGCCGCGTCGAGGCGGCCGAGCATCGTAAACGTCGGCCCGGAGCGGACCGGCGAGACCGCCGTCGACGTCCTGCGGGAGCTCGGGGCCACCGAGCCGGCGCGCTAGTCCCCAGGATGCTCGAACGAATCCAACGGCGGGAGAGGACCGAGGGCTCCGGGTCAGGTGTGGGGCAAGGTTCCAGCCCTGCCTGGCAGGCCTGAAGGCCTGCGCCACACGAGCAGCTACAGGAGATGTCGTGATCGATAGACAGAGCAGACTGGGAAGACCGCGAGTGAACCCACTGGTGGTCGTCGTGGCACTTGTCGCGGTTGCGGCAGTCGGGTGTGCCTCGCCGGCGACCGAACCGGCCGCGCCGGTGGACGACGCCGCCGCAGCGGAGGTGCCGGTGGACCCGACCGCGATCCGACCGTTCACCATCAATGTGCCCGAGGCGGTGCTCGACGATCTGCGGGCACGGCTCGGCCGGACCCGACTGCCGGATCAGCTCGATGGCGTCGGCTGGGACTACGGCACAGACCTCGACTATCTGACGGAGCTGATCGCCTACTGGCGCGACGAGTTCGACTGGCGGGAGCAGGAGCGGCGGCTGAACCAGTTCGATCAGTTCAAGACCCGCATCGATGATCTCGACATCCACTTCATTCACCAGCGCTCACCCGAAGCGGACGCGATCCCGCTGATCATCACGCATGGCTGGCCCGGCTCGATCGCCGAGTTCACCAAGATTATCGGACCGCTGACCGACCCGGTGGCCCACGGCGGCAACGCCGAGGACGCGTTCCACGTCGTGGCGCCGTCGATACCCGGGTACGGTTTTTCGGACAAGCCGCGGTCACCGGGGTTCGGTCCGGAGCAGATCGCAGAGGTGAACGCGGCACTCATGGCGCGACTCGGCTATGAGCGATACGGCATCCAGGGCGGCGACTGGGGCAGCATCATCAGCAGCCGGCATGCGTTCAACCATCCGGAGCAGACGATCGGGTTGCACCTCAACATGCTGATCGGCGGACCGCCGCCCGGCGGCGACCCGACGGACGGCGTACCGCCGGAGGAGCTCGCGCGTTCGCAAGCGCGGCGGTCGTTCTACACCACGGCCGAGAGCGGCTACTCCCAGATTCAAGGCACCAAGCCGCAAACGCTTGGCTACGCGCTGAACGATTCGCCCGCGGGACAGGCGGCCTGGATCGTCGAAAAGTTCAGGGCCTGGTGCGATTGCAACGGCGACCCAGAATCGATCTTCACCAAGGACGAGATGCTGACCAACATCACCATCTACTGGGTGACGCAGACGGCGACGTCGTCGGCGCGGCTCTACTACGAGAGTAGCCGCGCACCGACCTCCGGGCCGATAGGGCGCATCGAGGTGCCGACCGGCGCGGCCATCTTCCCGTACGAGCTCTTCATCACGCCGCGCAAGTGGGCCGAGGCGTCGTACAACATCACGCACTGGACCGAGATGCCCCGGGGTGGTCATTTCGCAGCGATGGAGCAGCCGGAGCTCTTTGTCGAGGATCTCCGGACCTTCTTCAGACCACTCCGGAGCGGCGAGTCCTGATGCGCGACGCCCTCCGACGGTCCGCGGGTGTCAGCGCGGTGCTGTCGGTCGTTGTGGTCGCGGCCGCGTGCACCCCGGCCGAAAACCTGGCGCTGGCGGACGACGCCACGGCGGAAGATGCCGGCACGACAGTGACGCTCCCGGCACCGACGTTGCATCACCTCCATATCAACTCGGTCGACCCGGCGCGGTCGCTCGAGTGGTGGCAGACCGTATGGCCGTCGGGGGAAACCACCACGGTGGCCGGGTTCCCCGCGTTTGCCGCCGACGGCGTCTATCATCTCTACACCGAGGTCGACACACCGGCGCCGGGCGGCTTCGACCCGGAGCTGCACCGGTCGGTGCCGCAGAGCGCGTTCTGGACCACCGGTCCCAGCACCGACGGGCAGGCGTTCTACGAGCGGCTCACGGCGCTGGACCCCGCCGGCGGGCGTTTCGCGTTTCTGCCGGTCTACACCGGTCCCGACGATGACGAGGGGGTTCCGCACTCCGGGCTCGCACCGTTCGGAGACCGGCTGTTGACCGTCGCCGAGCTCGAGGCGCTGGAGGGCACACCGCCCGAGCGTGGCCCCAACAGTCAGGATTTCGGGTACCTCGTCGACCCGGACGGCGTGCTGCTCGAGTTCAACGGCAACGCCAAGACCGACGACCTCTTCTACGGCCATCTGCACTTCTGGCACGAGGCGCCGTGGTGCGCGGTGAACTGGTATGTCGAGCATCTCGGTGCCGAGGGTACGGTGCGCGACCCGTGCGAGGTCGAGATTGGCCCGGTCAGCTATCCGACGTTCGTCCCGGCCGGTCAGCTCCGGCAGCCGATCGGAGTTGTGCGGCTGGCAAACGCCAGCCTGGCCTGGTATACACGGCAGTGTCGCGACGGACGATGCGGCGCGGATGGGGACCAGCCGCTCGTACCGTCCCGGGGACAGGTCGTGGATCATGTGGGGTTGACCTACCCGGATCTCGACACGGTTATCGCGCACCTCGAGGCGGCAGGGGTGCCGATTCTCGAGGGCCCGTATCCGTTCGGCGACGGCCGTGCCATCCTTATCGAGGACCTCGACGGACTCGCGCTGGAGCTGATCGAGAATCCGTAACAAGGCCCTTCAGGGCCGCGGAGAACGTGAGCCATGCACTCAGACATCGACCGACTGATGACCGCGTATGAGCACGGGCAGGTCAGCCGGCGTATCTTCCTGGGCTCGCTCGCAGCGCTGGCGGCGGCCGGTTGCACACCCGACGGCGGCACACGCACACCCGCGACCTCCACCGACGCACCGGCGCCTCCCGCACGTGCGCAGACGGCCCCTCCGATCCCGGTGCGGGCCATCAACCACATGACGCTCAGCGTGTCGGACCCGGCGCGTTCGCTGGAGTGGTATCAGGGGCTGTTCGGCATGCCGATCGCGGCGCGTCAGGCCGAGACGGTGGTGCTCCGGGTCGGGGACGGCCCCCAGTTCATGGCGCTGGGCGGCGGCGCGAGCGACAACCCACGCATTACCCACCTGTGTCTCGCGGTAGACAACTTCGATGACGAGCGGATCGTGCGGATCCTCGCCGAGAACGGGGTCGCGGCGTCGGGCGCATCCGGCCCGATGCAGTCGCGGGTCAGGATGCGCGGGGAAGAGTTCGGCGGTGCGCCGGAAGGCACACCGGAGCTCTACTTCGGAGACCCGGACGGGGTCGTCATCCAGCTCCAGGACTCGAGCTACTGCGGCGGGGCCGGGCTGCTGGGCGAGCGCTGTCTGACGACACCGGAGCCGGCGCCGAGCGCGGGACTCCTCGCGGTGCGCGACTTCAACCACTTCACGATTTTCGTCACCGATCAGCAGCGGTCCATCCGGTTCTATCAGGGGCTGTTCGGCATGCCGGTCGATACCTACCAGGGCGCCCTGCCGGTGCTCAGGGTCGGGTCGGGCAACCAGTTCCTGGCGCTGGCGGGCGCCGGCGGTGGTCCCCAGGGGGCGATCATCCACCACGCCTGTCTGACCGTCGACGACTTCGACCCCGACCGGATCATCGGCGTGCTCGAGGACTACGGCGTCACGGCCCGAGGCGATGCGCAAGGCCCGGTCGGTCCGTTGACGTCCTATGTGACCATGCGGATGGAGAACCGCGGCGGCGCGCCGGGTGGCACACCGGAGCTGTATTTCACCGACCCGGACGGCATCCTGATCCAGCTCCAGGACGCCCGCTACTGCGGTGGCAATGGCTACCTCGGGGACGAATGCGGCACGGTGGAGAACCCGACCGGGCGCAGTTAGGGCCCGCGCAGGATGCTTCAAGACACGTGAGGGCGGGGAGAGTGAGCCCGCCCTGCCTGGCGCCGCCAGCGATCGCAACGGAGACCGGATGTTGACTCCTCATCCTTTTGGAGGCGAAGGGCGCCACCGGCGGGCGTTCAGCCTGTGTTGTGCGTTACTCGTCCTGACGACAACGGTCCGCACCGAAGACTGGCCCCAGTGGCGCGGCGCCGGCCGGCTGGGTGTGTGGACCGAGACCGGCATCCTCGATCGGTTTCCGGACGGCGGCCTCGAATTTGCCTGGCGGGTGCCGATCCGGTCCGGGTTCGCGGGACCGGCGGTCGCCGACGGACGAGTGTTCGTGCTCGACTACATGGAGACCCCAGGGTCGCGGACCATGGACGGTACCGAACGGCTCGTGTGTCTCGACGAGGAGACCGGCGAGACGCTCTGGACGCACGAGTGGCCCACTACCTATCGCATGCTGATGTCGACGTATGCGATCGGGCCGCGCGCCACCCCGACCGTCGACGGCGACCGTGTCTATGTGGTCGGGGCCACCGGCATGATCCTGTGTCTCGACACCGCCACCGGCGAGGTGGTCTGGCAGATCAACACCATGGAGGAGTACGGCACCTATGTGCCGGTCTGGGGCGTTGCCAGCTCGGCGCTCGTCGATGGCGACAAGGTCATCTGCATCGTCGGCGGCGAGCCGGGCGCCAAGGTCATGGCGTTCGACAAGCGCACCGGCACCGAGATCTGGCGGGCGTTGTCGTCCGACTGGGAGATGGGCTACGCGCAGCCGATCATCTACGAGGCGGGCGGCGCGCGTCAGCTCATCATCTGGCATCCGCAGGCGGTGACCGCCCTGAACCCGGAGACCGGCGAGACCTACTGGGAAGAGCCGTGGGACGCGCCGTCGGCGCTGACCATCGCCACGCCGGTCAGGAGCGGGCCCTACCTGTTCTTCACGCAGTTCTGGGCCGGGTCGATGATGATGCGGTTCAACGAGGACCGGCCGGCCGCCTCGGTCGTCTGGAAGCGCGGCGGGAAGAGCCCGCTTCCGGACGAGACCGATGCGCTGCACTCGCAGAACACGACGCCGATCATCATCGATGACTACATCTACGGTGTCGACAGCTACGGGGAGCTTCGCGGGCTGGACCTGCTGACCGGCGAGCGGGTGTGGACCAGCGACGAGATGACCGTGCAGTCGCGCTGGGGCGCCGCGTTCATGGTGAAAAACGGTGACCGGTTCTTCGTGAACAACGATGCCGGGTTTCTCATCATCGCGCAGTTCACACCCGAGGGCTACGTGGAGATCGACCGCACGCGGCTCATCGAGCCGACCACCAGTGTGGGCTTCGGCGCCCGGCGTAGCTTCGACCGCGCCGTCAACTGGTCCCATCCGGCCTATGCCAACCGGCACATCATCGCGCGGAACGACCACGAGATCGTCCGTGCCTCGCTGGCGAAGGACTCGTCCCGGCACTAGGTGTTCTCGGCGCGCGCCGGTCACCCGTCGTAGCGACGGCCCGCAGCCCCGCCGGGACCAGGTGATATGACACGTCTGCGCTGCATCGCGGCGGCCCTCCTCGTTGTCGCGTCGGCCACCCCAGCATGGGCCGGGCAGGGCGAGCCGACGATCCTCCTCGAGGAGACGTTCGACGACAACGACCGGGGGTGGAAGGAACAGCAGACCTCCTGGATCCGGACCGGTGTCGAGGACGGCGTCTTCCGCATCACCACGCAGGTCAACCTGCAGCAGACCGTCGTACAGAATGTCGAGCTGCCCGCCACGGGAGACTTCGATGTCGAGTGCACGGTCGAGACCCGGCGGGGCAACCCCGAGTGGCCATTCGGTCTCGTCTGGGGATATCGGAACCCCGCCAATTTCCTCGAATACGTCATCTGGATGGACGGACGGTTCCGGATCACCCGCAACGCGTCGCTCGACACACAGTTCCTGGTGCCCGAGACAAAGACCGCCGATCTGCACACCGGGTTCGCCACCAACGCGCTGAAGCTCTCGCGACGCGGCGAGCGGCTCCAGTTCTTCGTCAATGGTGCGCTGCAGGGGGAGATCTCGCTCACCGGACCGATCGGGCCCAGCGTTGGTTTCGTCGTCTGGAACCAGATCGAGGTCCGGTTCGACGATCTCGTCGTCACGAGTTACTAATGGTGTGTATCTAAAATAACTTTACATTTAGTGGCACGGATGCTATACCTCTTCTATGAATAGAGCCGCAGTCGCGCTGGAGGTCGACGACGAGGATCTCCACCGCCTTGAACAGTGGGCACGCAGCTCGGCGGCGCC
>SMUX01127491.1_pt1 | contig 10818 bp, 12 predicted proteins | sample 2456431 | NCBI WGS metagenome assembly SMUX01 (sample SAMN11095930, study PRJNA526329) | marine sediment metagenome | biome: Marine sediment; feature: Surficial sediment; material: Deep marine sediment; isolation source: Hadal surficial sediment | place: Pacific Ocean | collected 2014-11 | depth... | reverse complement strand
TTCGTTTTAGTAAGCAATATTATATATATATGAAGGGGGGTGTGGTTGATCAGATGGGGGGGGGTAGTTTCTACCCATATTTTTAGTAAATGCTCATCATCTTCACTGCTACAGGTTTTGCTACAACTTTAAGTTCTCTTTACCACTTATTAGCACTCCACAAAACTCCATGCATAATAAGAGCGATTCAGAAAAGCACTATAAATAAAGGGTATTTGATACTTAGAACTCCGTAACACCTCTGAACACTATACTGCTGGATAGGATTTCAAGACCGGTGCATTAGCCGTTCTGCCAGCCCTCCAAATTTGGTATCCTCATTCTACCCAAACTGTAATTTTACTTCAATTAAACTTTGCAATTATTTAAGGTAAGCAAACTCTTGGAAGTTAGCGATGAGTTGCTTGTTTTAATTAAGATTAAAATTCTCTTTCTTGTTTTTTAAAGCCTTAACTGCTTGATGCAGGCCAGCAATAGTTAGAGGGTACATCCTGTCATCAAAAAATTCTTTTACCATTTCAATGGATTCTGTAAATTGCCATTCATCAGGGGGTATTGGGTTTAGCCAGACAAAGTCGGGGTATTGATCTTTGAGTCTCCCAAGCCATGTAAAGCCCGACTCTTCATTATTGTATTCAACAGCGCCACCGGGCATAGCCAATTCGTAGGGAGACATAGATGCATCGCCTACAATAATTAATTTGTAGTCTTTATTATAGGTGTTTAATGTTTCAAAAGTCGGAATTCTTTCATCATATCTTCTTTCATTATCCTTCCAGATATGATCGTAAACACAGTTATGAAAATAGAAATACTGGAGGTGTTTAAATTCATAGATTGCGGCAGAAAAAAGCTGGGCACATGTTTCAATATGATCGTCCATCGATCCGCCTATATCCAAAAACAATAATACTTTAACGTTGTTTTTCTTAGCAGCAACCATTTCGAGTTCCAGGAGCCCGGCATTTTCAGAGGTCTTTTTTATGGTCTTATCTATATCTAATTCTTCTGGCATTCCCTCCCTTGTAAGAATTCTTAATTTCCTAAGAGCCATCTTCATATTTCTTGTATCAATCTCTACTTGGTCATCAAGGTTTTTGAATTCTCTTTTATCCCATACTTTTACTGCCCTTCGGTGTCTGCTTTCATGCTGACCAATCCTTATTCCTTCGGGGTTAAATCCATATGCTCCAAATGGTGAAGTCCCTCCGGTTCCAATCCATTTGTTTCCACCCGAATGTCTGTTCTTTTGTTCATTCATAAGTTCTTTTAATCTTTCTATGAGCTCATCAAGCCCGCCCATTGCCTTTATTAGTTCTTTATCTTCTTCGGTTAATATTTTTTCAAATCCCCTCTGCATCCAACTATCTGGGATTTTCATGAATTGCTCAGAATCTATTAATTCTATGCCACTAAAAAATAGTCCGAAAAGTTTATCGAACCTGTCCAGATGCTGTTCATGCTTGATCAGTGACGCTCTGCTTAAATAATAGAAATCATCGACACTGTAAGAAATTATTTCTTTATCTAAAGCCTCAAGAAAAGTTAAATATTCTCTTAAAGTGACTGGTATCCCATCGTTTTTTAATAGAAGGAAAAAATCAATAAACATAAAATTATAATTTATCTAAATCTTCTTTGTACAAGCCTTATAAGTCCCTGATCCTGTTCATTCTTTAACAATGATCCTACATAGGGAGGTAATTCTCTTTCTATATCAATTTCATCAAGTTCATCTGAGGTGATTCTTCCTATAATCAGTAATTTAAGCCAGTCTAGAAGTTCACTTGTACTAGGTTTTTTCTTAATGCCGCCCAGTTCTCTAACCTCATAGAAAATTCTCATAGCGCTTTGCATTAGCCTGTTTTCAAGATCGGGATAATGAACATCGATAATCTCTTTCATAGTATCTCTGTCTGGAAATGTAATGTAATGGAAAAAACACCTTCTCAAAAACGCATCCGGGAGCTCTTTTTCATTGTTTGAAGTAATAACTACGATAGGTCTTTTTATTGCTTTTATGGTTTTTTGCAGTTCATAGCAGTAGAATTCCATCTGGTCCAATTCCAACAAAAGATCATTTGGAAACTCAATGTCGGCCTTATCAATTTCGTCTATGAGTAATACGACCTGATCTTTGGAATCAAATGATTCCCAGAGTTTTCCGGGCTTTATATAATTTGAAATGTCGTCTACTTCTTCCATTCCTAACTGTGAATCACGAAGACGTGTGACAGCATCATATTCATAAAGTCCCTGCTGGGCATTAGTAGTTGATTTTATATGCCATGATATAAGCTTTTTCTTAAGGACTTTTGCAATTTCAGATGCCAGAAGAGTTTTACCGGTTCCCGGCTCACCCTTAATTATTAGGGGTTTTTCTAATGATATTGCGGCATTTACTGAGACCATCAGGTCTTGTGTCGCTATATAAGTGTCTGTTCCTTTGAACTTAGTGATATTTGACATGCATGTACCTTCTATACTATTATTTAGATTTTTTTGATCTTTATTTTGCTTTTATTATTGTAGGCAGCCATTTGTTCTTAATCTTTTGAATAATACCATCTTGCTCAAGTTTTTTTATATTTGCATTTAGATACTCAAGTAACTGGGTATCTCCCTTCCTGACTCCCCAGGCTAGGTATTCTTTGGTTAATGGTGTGTAAAATCCTGTCAGTTTGGTATTACTCAAACTCAAAGTATATCTCCATATGGTTGGAGCATCGTGAATGAAGTAATCAATATTTCCTATCATTAGAGCAGTAATTCCTAGTTCCGCTGATTTATATCCTATGGAAGCAGAATCTTTTAGATTTGTAATTACAAATTGCGCACCAGTTGTATTTTCTTCATATCCTATCCTGGTCTTAGGTTTATAAATTCCATCGACAGTTCTAAAACGTAGTCTGTCATTGCTTCTAAAGAGTACCATTTGACCTGTCTGCATGTAAGGTTCTGTAAAATCTATTAACTGCTGTCTATCTGCAGTAATAGACATTCCAGACATAATTACATCAATTTCTTCGTTCATTAACGATGGTATCAATTTATCCCAGTCGAGTTCTACAAACTTTATTGATATACCAGTTGAGCTGGATAATTCATTTGCAAGTTCAATCTCTATGCCCGCATTCATATTGTTGCTGTCCTTAAAAACTACAGGAGGATAGTTAGAAGCGATTCCGACCCTAAGCGTATCATTCTCTATATTTGGCTTGTTCACATTTAAAGTTTTGCTACCACTACATGATAACAAGACTGATATCTGAACTAGTAAAGCAAAGTATGATAGTAATTTCATCAATTATCTCCTGTACTGATTTGTTTTATCTGAAAAATCTTATGTTCTTTGTTGTGCAAGTATAAATCAATTATAATCTTAATTAATATTAGAACCACTAATAAGTATACAGGAGAGCCGAAATACATTACAGGTAAAGCTCCCGCAATTATTGCAATGTGTAGCACTACAATCCTTGTATATGGTTTTTGCCGTTTGGTCTTTTGAATTTGTGTTTCTATATTCACCTTTAATAAAGAAATTATATACAAATGAAAATCCGTGGCTTAAAAAAAGAGCAATAAAAGGAATTATCATTTCTTTTGGAAATATTTCGAGGACTTTTTTTATTACATTTAGAAGCAACTCTATAAAAAAAAAGAAAAACGGCCAGGCAGATTTATCGAATAAACTTCCAGGATCTTTTCTAAATAATACCATTATAAAAAGTCCGTGTCCTCCACAAAATGCGCCATAATGGAATATGAAAAAGGGATCATAAGTAGCTTTCCAAGATTTTTGATTGGTTTGGAGACCCTTACAAAGGCCATTCTAAGGACATTAAAAAAACCGATAATCAGATTTTCAGTCCAGTAAAGCAGGACTATCCAAAATGCATCCCAGTTTTGAAAAAAAACACCATAAAGAGGAATTAAATTAGAGAAGATTAAAAATAAGGCTGATTTCTTTTTAAGGTTTTCAAGCATTAATCGATAGTGTCAATACCGCCCATATATGATTTCAGTACATCGGGAAGCTTTACCGTTCCATCCTCGTTCTGAAAATTTTCCAGTATCGCTATTACAGTTCTGCCAACAGCAAGACCTGACCCGTTTATAGTATGAATCAACCTGGGTTTTCCACCTGCTTTGGGTTTATATCTAATGCTTGCTCTTCTTGCCTGAAAGTCTTCAAAATTGGAGCATGACGATATTTCTCTATATTTATTCTCACTTGGAATCCATACTTCAATATCATACGTTTTTGCAGAGGAAAAACCTATATCTCCTGTACAAAGCACGACTATTCTGTAGGGAAGCTCAAGGAGTTCCAGGATTTTTGCGGCATTCCCAGTAAGTGCTTCATGTTCATCATAAGAACTTTGTGGTGTAGTAAATTTAACAAGTTCAACTTTATTGAACTGGTGTTGTCTCATAATTCCATAAACATCTTTTCCGTACGACCCGGCCTCTTTTCTGAAGCAAGGAGTATAGGCAACATATTTAATTGGTAACCTGTCTTCTGAAAGTATCTCGTCCCTATAAATATTTGTAACAGGCACCTCTGCTGTGGGTATCAGATAGTAATCTGTGTCATTAATCTTAAAAAGGTCATCTTCAAACTTCGGAAGATTCCCGGTTCCGATGAAGCTGTCAGAATTTGCCATAAGAGGGGGTAGAACTTCTGTATAACCATGATCATTGGTATGTATATCAATCATGAAATTTGCCAATACCCGTTCAAGCTTTGCCCCTAAACCCTTATATAATGCAAATCTTGCGCCGGTTATTTTTGCCGCTCTTTCCAGGTCTAATATATCTAAGCGCTTACCTATCTCTACATGATCTTTTAACTTAAAGTTAAAATTCCTGGGTTTTCCCCATTTTTTGATTTCAATATTATCGGAATCATCTTTTCCTACAGGTACCTGCTCATTGGTTATATTTGGGATTTGTAAGATTATATTTCTTAATTCACTCTCTACTTTTGATCTGTCTTCATTTAACAATTTTACTTTTTCTGACAGCACTTTTAATTCTGACTGCAGTTTTTTAGATTCTTCTTTTTTACCTTCTCTCATTAAACTGCCTACTTCCTTAGAGCCTTTATTTCTCCTGTGTTCCAAGCTCTCGGCATCCTTAATGGCAGTTCTTCTTTCTTCAATCAAGTCTTTTAACGTTTCAAAATTAACTACAGCTCCTCTTTGCTCTGTTTTTTGTTTTATAAGTTCAAAATTATCCTCTATAAACTTAGTATCCAGCATCTATCACCCTTTTATTACACCGATTGGTCTTAGTCTTGCTACTTTTTTTGCAATTCCAGCATTATGAACAACGTCGCATACATCTTCAACTTTTTTATAAGCGTCAGGCATTTCTTCTACAAGAGTTCTCTTTTTCCTGGCCATTACTTCAATCCCTTTGCTACTTAATTCCTGAAGTAACTTATTTACGTCACCCAGCCTGAGAGCTTTTCTTCTCGATAGAAGTCTTCCTGCACCATGGCAGCATGTTCCAAATGTTTGGTCCATAGAATTTTGCGTTCCAACCAGTACATAAGATGATCTTCCCATGTCTCCCGGGATCATAACCGGTTGTCCAACATCTTTATAAGCTTGGGGAATAAGAGGGTGATTCTTTGGAAACGATCTTGTAGCGCCCTTTCTGTGTACACAAACCTTTTTTATTTCGCCATCAATTTTATGCTCTTCTATTTTTGCTATGTTATGGCTAACATCATAAACAAGCTCTGCGCCCAAATCTTTTGGTTTAATTTGTAAAACATTTTGAAATGCTTTTCTGGATAGCTCCATTATTATTTGGCGGTTTATCCATGCATAATTTACCGCTGCTGCAAAGGCAGACAGATATTCTTTTCCTTCTCTTGATTTTATATGTGCACATGCAAGCTGCTTGTCGGGAAGATTGATTCCTTCTCTTTCCATATATCTTAGCATTTTGTTTATATAATCAGAACAAATCTGATGCCCAAAACCCCTCGAACCACAGTGAATTTGAACACATACCTGACCTTCAAAAAGACCGAAGGTTTCTGCAACTCTTAAATCATCGATTTTATCGACTACATCAATTTCTAAAAAATGGTTCCCTGAGCCAAGCGATCCTAACTGACCCTTTCCTCTTTGCAGGGCTTTTTCACTCACATTATCTATGTCTGATCCTGGGAAGTAACCTCTGTCTTCTGTCATCTCCAGGTCTTGCTGTATTCCCCATCCTTTTTCTATAGCCCACCCGGCTCCTTTATTCGAGATATCATTATAATCATTATTTGATAATTTTATTTTTCCTCCAACACCAGGACCGGAAGGTACGGTTCTAAAGAGCTCTTCTACGAGTGACTTAAGTTTTGGTCTCACATCTTTTTCTAAAAGATTTGTTCTCATTAGACGAACGCCGCAATTAATATCATATCCAACACCGCCAGGAGATATCACGCCAGTTTCAATATCTGTCGCCGCAACTCCTCCTATTGGAAAACCGTATCCCATGTGAATATCCGGCATGGCTATAGAGTATTTCTGGATTCCTGGAAGATGCGCAACGTTTATAACCTGCTCGATAGATTTATCTTCAATTATCGATTTAAGAATTTTTTCGTTTACATACAATCTTCCCGGGACAAGCATCCTGCCAGTCTTGGGAATTTCAAAAAGGTAATCATTGATTTTTACCGTTTTTATTGTTTGTGGACTGTTCATGTATGTTATATATCAAATGTAATTTTTGCAGATAACTTTCCGTTTTTATGCTCTACTTTCAGATCGCTGTAGGTTACGCCTTTTATGTCGTTTAACAGGTCATGTCTACTAAAATCGATTTCCTCACCCCACACATTACCTTCTACCTCTCTATTTTTAATATTATCATTTATTTTAAATTCAAATTTACAAAACAGAAGTTTTTTTACCTCGTGCAAGTAAAGCAGTTCCTGAAGCAAGTTTACCAGGAGTTCTTCTTCTGAGTTGCCACTTGATGAGACGCTATATTGATTTTTTAGTTCTATAGTGTTTAAATCGCAAATCACATCCATCATTGCTGCAGAACAATTTTTTAATAGTTCTTCTAAATCTTTACCATAAACTTTGATTGATAAATCTGCTGTATGATCAATTAACTCGTAAATTTTATCCATCTTCTACAAACAACATAATAGATTAAAAATATCTTGCAAAGTTATATCTATTTAGTTAGTTTAAAAAACAACTTATTTCAGGAGGAGAGATAATGGTAAGTATTAATAAAGGCTTTGAAATAACTTATTACGGGCATTCAACTTTTAAAATTAAATCACCGCAGGGCAAGATAATACTAATAGATCCGTGGATAAAGGAAAATCCATCCTGTCCCAAGGAGTTACATGACGTTAGCGGAGTTGATATTATTGCAGTTACCCATGGTCATTTTGATCATATTGGTGATGTTAGACCGCTTGCCGAAAAATTTAAACCTACGATTGTTGCAAATTGGGAGATTTGTGACTGGTTAGGAACCAAAGATGTTGAAAACTGTGCACCTATGAATAAAGGTGGAGGACAGATTATTGATGGAATTAAATTTATTATGACCCATGCCCAGCACAGCAGTGGAATTAAAGACGATGACGGCACAACTGTTTACGGAGGAGAACCGGGAGGATATATAATCCAGCTTGAAAACGGATTTAGGATTTACCATGCCGGTGATACAAATATATTTAGTGATATGAAATTAATTGGAGAGATTTACAAACCAGAGCTTGTCATGCTGCCAATTGGAGACTTGTTCACAATGTCACCCCTCGAGGCTTCTTATGCCTGCAGGTTTTTAAATCCCAAGTACATGATTCCGATGCATTATGGAACTTTTCCTCCACTTATTGGCACACCCGACCAATTGAAAACTCTTACAAAAGATCTTACAGAAATGAATATTATTGCTCTTAAGCCCGGGGAGACTTTGAGCTAGGAAGAGAAAGTGGCCTTAAATTTTTTAGGTACTCTGCATATTTCTCTTTTTTTATAATCGAAAAAAACAATCCCGGTCTTTGCTCGAGCAATCTCTTTAAGGTTTTTTTTGTCTGACAATTTATAGATCAAATCACAGCCATATTTGCTGAAATCTGTGACTGCAATTTCTACTAAGAGGGTTTGTCCGTAAAATGCCTCTGATTTATATACGAGAGCAGCATCTGAGAGGATCAGTCCCGGTCCTTCAATATTTCCCTCTGTATATCCTAAACTCTCTAAAAATCTAACCCTTGCTTCATGAGTTATAGAAAGAATGGAGTCGTGTGCTAGGTGTCCTCCGTAGTTGATATCGGTTATTCTAAGTTTTATTTGTGTTGAATACGCAAATTTGCCTGGAAGTTTTATATTAATTCTAGCCATAGAAAAAAGTTGTATTATTATATGAAATGAATTTTAGTAAGGAAATTAATTTTTAAAGTAAGGAATAATTTGTTTTGAAAAAAGATTTAATGATTTGTTTTTGTCTGGACTAAAATCTCTAAATACAAAATGCTCCACACCAGCTTTAATATACTGCTCAATTCTGCTTATAACATCCTGGACGGAACCCGCAATTACAAAATCCAGCAAAATATCCCTCGAATAATATTTCCTGCCCATCTCACGGAATTTAGCAAGCATCTTCGTATCATTTGGCATGATTTTAGTATATTTTAAATCGGAATATTTTTTAGCGATTTTTACATCATAACCGCACTGATCTAAGAGTTCTGGCCAAATGAGTGCATGTTTGATTGGTTCCAATGTCAAGCAGGCTTGCTCTATATTTTTGGCAATTGAGGTAAAGATGTAAATACATTTTTCTATTTTTTTTCTTCCTTTTCTGGATCTTCTAAACTCGGCATTAACTGTCTGAGCCTGTTTTTTAAAAAGATGGGCAGGCATTGATATGGTTATCCACCCGTCAGCTAAACTGCCGGCATTTTTAAGGGATTTTGGCCCTGTTGCAGAAATATAGATTGGCACATTCTTATTTACTGGTGCAATTCTTATCTCGGCATTTTTAAGATTAAAGAACTTTCCCCTGTAGTTTACGCTTTTACCGCTCCACAAGGCTCTCATAATATCCACCGATTCTTTAACTCGTCTAAGAGGCTTATCCCATGGAATGCCATATGCATCGAGGTTCATCTTTTCTCCATACCCTAGGGCAACAAATATTCTTCCACCAGAAATCTGATCAACTGTAGCTAGTCTTTGGGCAACAATAACGGGGTGTATTCGGTGAGGATCACCTATAGCGCCCATCTGTATTTTGCTGGTTTTCATGGCAGCAGCTGTAATAACCGACCATACTTCAGGATTAATCTTGTTTGCCATAAACAAAACATGATCTGGAAACCATATAGAATCAAAACCAAGTTTTTCGGCAGAAGAACTAAATTTTATTAAATTATCGACTGATTGTCCAGGCAGGGGAGCTGCTATTCCAAATTTAATATTTTTTTTCATTTATTTAAAACCTGCATATATTATATACTTTTTTTCTATAATAAATCTACCTTGATTTTTGGTTGTTATTTGTTATATTCAACCCCAATTTTTGAAAATCATTCCTTGTGGAAAGGAAAGGGGCGGTGGTATTATGGAAAAAGTTGACAAAGATCATCTTAGTATGCAGTTGGATATTGAATCTAAAAGATTTTTCTTTGATGTAAAAGAAAACCATAAAGGGAAGTACCTTAGAATAACTGAGCTTAGCGGCGGGAGATCATGCATTGTAATTCCTCTGGGCGGCATAAAGATATTTAAAGACAGACTAGGGGAAATAATTGATGAAACTGACCAACTTGTAGGCTTAGAATAATTTTTAGCAGTTATCTAAAAATCAGTCAGTATTCAACTTCTTTTTTAATTTATATTTGTTTCAAGTTTGCAGGAGACCTGTGTGAAAAAAATGCCTATTTAGGTTTACGATAAAGTAGGATATATACTTATTAATTAATATCTATAGCGTCCACTATACGTATTTTGACTTCTTCTGGCTCAGTATTTAGGTAACCTATATCAACATTGCGAAAAGTTCTCCTGGTTCTTTTAGGAAGTATCTCGTTTATAGAGAATCTATTTGAACCAAGTTGTTGGGTTGCGGCCCTCGAATAAAAAGTAACTTCAAGCTGGATATTGGTATAGGTGATATTGCTTCTGTTTATTAAAGTTATTTCATCTAATTTTCCTATAGTACTTATAATTCCTGGATGCAGTTTGTAATCGCTTATCTCTATATCAATACTTGGAAGGGGTTCTAAGTATTCATCACTTTCTAAAGGATAGTTATCATCGTCTATTGTTTCATAATCTAAATTTGTTTCTTTGACTCTCTCAACTTTAGTATAGGGGTGTTTTCCAGATGAGCTCTTATTTTTATTAACAGCTACCTTAGTTTCTACTAAGAAATCTTCTTCATATTCATCTTCATCTCCCAGCCCTACCAGATCCTTTGTCCAGCCAAACGCCCTCGATACTATATTTTTGTCTTCTTTGTTTTCTTCATATGTGTATTCAACTATATGCTTTTCATAATTTTCTGGCTCATTTCTTATTGGTTGAGTTGGTTCTGCTTGTGCCGAAACAATCACAATGTCCTGGAAATAATCAGGGAAAATCTTGGCCTCCTCTCTTAGTAGCTGATCTTTACTTATAGCATTATCTACTCTCTTAGGATATTTTGACTGATCCCTATAGTATGCGTATGTCTCCTCTTGTTCTATTTGAGTATCAATTAGTATTTCAGTCTCTGTTTCTTCTATGCCTTCAATAGTTTCTGATCCCGATTCAGGATCGATTT
>SMUX01225689.1_pt1 | contig 10819 bp, 14 predicted proteins | sample 2456431 | NCBI WGS metagenome assembly SMUX01 (sample SAMN11095930, study PRJNA526329) | marine sediment metagenome | biome: Marine sediment; feature: Surficial sediment; material: Deep marine sediment; isolation source: Hadal surficial sediment | place: Pacific Ocean | collected 2014-11 | depth... | reverse complement strand
AGGCTCAACTCAACAGGACCGACACGGATGCCAACACGGCCAAGTTGGCCGATGCCAGGACCACGGCCGTGTCGAACAACGTCACGGGGATCGTGACCCTGGACTCGGTGAACGTGGACACGGTTGCGTCTGTCAAGTGGTTCGTGTACGCCCAAGGCAACCTGGTCGGCGATGCTCCCGATAAGCGGGTGGTGGAGATTCATGCCACGCATGATGGCCATCTGGTCGGCGGTGGCGCGGATGCCGCGAATACTGATGAGAACGTGACCAGCAAATTAAAGCTGGGATCTAACTTGGGGATCACGTACACCATAGACCTGAATGGTACGGGGGGTTCCCAGGTCATGCGGTTGCGCGTGGCTGCCTCTACGGCCTCGGACTTCAAGTCGACCCGTGAGGTAATCAACTTCTAGGGGGACCTGAATGGCTAATCTTCTGAGAGCCCAGGAAGTCGAGGGCGGCATCATCTTCGATGATGGGGCCGGCGTATTCCAGGATACCTTTGATCCGACTGTTGGGGGCGGCTTTGGGGCCGCTCTCGCTTCGCTGTTCCTGCGCAGCGATACTGGACAGGTATACCGCAAGACCGGGGCCGGGGACACCGACTGGACTGAGGTAACTGCTGGTACAGGTGGCGATAGGATAGTCACCTTCGTCATCCAGGATCCAACGGATGCGGACATCGGGCGATTCCAGCACAAGTTCGCCACGGCCGTCACGATCAAGAGGGTCAGTGCCTCGACCGACCAGGGCACGGTCACCCTCCAGTTCGATGAGCGGGCGGAAGCCACGCCGAATACCGGGGGAACCGACGTGTTGACTGCGCCACTTGTGGCTGATAGTAATACCGAGGCGACCACGTCCTTCGCCAATGCGGGCATCGCACTGGACGCCGTATTTAATCTGGACATAGACTCGGTGTCGGGATCTCCCACCATAGTCCGTATCCACGTCGACTTCGCTGAGGTATAAACTGATGACCAAGACAGAGCTACTAGCCACGCTCGCCACCAAGTTCCACATTGTTCTGGATGAGGCACTGCAATCCACCGAAGGCAACATCAACTTCTACCTGGTCGGGGTGTTTGACCGGGACCTTGCCCTGGAGACGGTGACCCGCAAGAACATCGGCTTTTTCGTGGAGGATGAGGGGCAACCAGCAGAGGCGGCCTTCTGGAACAAGGCAGAGCCCAAGCCAGTCCCGATTGTGCCCCCGGCATTCCCCACTGATGTAAATGATTTCATTGCGGCGGAGATGACTGCCGGGCGTTTTATCAGGGGCACCGCCACCTCGTTCGACTTGAGGAACGAGACAGCCGTGGGGGACGTCTACCTGCCAAGGACCCCCCCTGAGGGAGTTCGTGGGGTGTTTCGTCGTAAGCCTGACAGAACGATTGAGTTCGTGGAGACAGGTAAGCTGACCGCTACCGCGACTGTAGTACGGGCATGAGATGGCATGGTTCAACACAAACTGGACCTTCAGGAAAAAGGTCACGGCGGACAATACCCTAGTCGCCGCGACTGAGACCGACTTCCCAGCGCTCCTGGTCATCACCGATGCCGATCTTGCGGCCGATGCGCAGAATAACGGGAACGACATCCTGTTCACGTCCGACGATAAGGTCACCAAGATCCCCCATGAGATAGAGTCGTTCGATGGTGGCACTGGTGAACTCGTGGTCTGGATCAAGATCCCTTCCCTGTCGGCGTCCGTGGATACGGACATCTATATGTACTACGGCAACGAGGTGATCGGCAACCAGGAAGACCCCACCAACGTCTGGGACTCCAACTACCAGGGGGTGTGGCACTTAGCGGAAGACCCTGGTCCAGGTGGCGCGGGGGACATTAAGGATTCGACCTCGAACGGTAACGACTTGACTGCGGACCCACTCATGACCAGCGCTGATCTGGTTGATGGGCAAATTGACGGTGCCATTGAGTTCGATGGAGTGGATGGTTTTCTGAGTGGCGGCGATGCCGTGGACGTTGCTGGGACAGCCTTCTCGATGCAGCTCTGGTTCGAGCAAATAGTCAATCCGGGCGGCAACAGGTTCCTGGTCATAAAAGGGCAGGAGGACGGGAGCGCTCCCCAGAATTACCAACTGGTTACAAACACCAATGCCGCCCTCGCCTTCGACTTTTTCAATGGTGGGTTCAACACCCACACCACTGCAAACGACACAATAGTAGTGGGCGCATCGCAGCGCATTGACATCACCTATGACGGCTCCAACGTAATCATATACGTGGACGGCCTCGTAGTGCTCAATGAGGCGGAGACCACGGCGATGCTGGCGGATGCCGAGGACTTCACCATAGGGGGCTCAGACAGCGGCGTATCAAATCGAACGGTAGAAGGCATTGTGGATGAGGTGCGCATATCCAACACCCCACGGGACGCGGACCTCATCACCACTGAGTTCAACAATCAACAAGAAACGGGGGTCGCAAGCAGGCTATCCACTGCGGCGTCCGTCGGCTCCGCTTCCACCCTCGCGCATACGGTTCCCGGTGGTTCGTCTCGGATGCTGGTGGCCTGCTTTACCCACGAGTTCAATGGCCAGACGGCGGTCACCTCCGTCGACTACGGCGGGCAGGCCATGGTTCAGGCTGTCCAGATTGATACCCCTGACTCGGGGTTCTCTGCCGGTGCTTCCATCTGGTACTTGCTTGAAGCCGAGATCGCGGCAGCCTCCGACAACATCATTACCCCGACCTACAGTACGGACCCGGGCAGCCGCCAGACCATCCATGCGGCAGCCTTTGCTGGTATAAATCAGACAGGGGGGGCGACAACCAACCCGAACACCAACTCCGCAGAGACAAACGAGTCGACACCTAATCCGCTAGGCGCTAATCTAACAGAGACGATAAAGGGCATCGTCATAGCCATAAATGCTAGTGGCAACTCGTCGAGCACAATCTGGGGAGGGGGGCCCCTTGGAATGACCGAGCAGACAGATCAGACGGGGACCTCGACCCACGGATCAATGGCGGACAGGTTGTCCAGTACCAATGGCACCGCAGAGGTGCAGCCAACTATAGCCAGCCAGAATCGAGCGGTCACAGCCTCAGCGACCTTTGCACCAGTAGCGGCGACACCGTTTTTTATTGTTGGTGCGGAAGAGAAAGTCAGGAATAGGGCCCAGGTGATAGCATCATGACCGAAGAGACCAACGGCTGGGAGCAGTACCAGAAGCTCGTTATGTACCGGCTCGACCAGCTCGATGAGAAGCTGGCAACGCGAGACCAGGAGATCTTTGGGCGCCTGGTAGAGCTGGAGAAGTGCATGGCCGGCCTGAAGGTGTTTGTGCGCATCAAGGCGGGCCTGTGGGGAACCGTAGGATCTTTTGCGGCCATGCTGACCGCGGCGGCGGCCTGGGCGATGTTTTGGCAGGGTACAGGAGGTTAAGATGTTGATGAGGATCAAAAGGGTAGCGTCGACTAAGCACGGCACGTTCGGCGTGATAATCTGGAAGGACGCGCCTTTCGCGCTGACATTGGAGCGGCCCTGGGCTAACAACCAGAAGGGCAAATCGTGCATCCCGGCCGGTGAATATGCCGTCTTGCGGTGCAGGGCATCCCCTGACTACGGCTTCAAGAACTCCTCCAAGTTTGGGGACACGTTCCAGGTGATGAACGTCCCCGGCGGGAGGAGCTACATCCTGTTCCACAAGGGCAACCTGGACGACGACACTCGTGGGTGCATCCTGCTCGGGGAGCAGTATGGCTTCCTCAGGGGTCAGCCTGCGATCCTGGCCAGCGGCCCGGGGTTCAAGGAGTTTCTGGGCATAATGGCCACCAAGAACGGGTTCGACTTGGTCATCACGGAACACTTTGATGACTGAAGAGATGAACCCTGTAAAGAAGGACGCCTGGAAGATTCGCCGGAAGGTGGTGCTCTGGACGCTGTTCTTCTGCGCGGTCTGTGTGGGGAAGATCGTGATGTACGGCGGGGGAGACCCGGCCACTAACCAGGCGGCCCTGTACGCTTTGTGCACGTTGGCAGGGGGCACGATAGGCTCCTACGTGTTCGGGGCGACGTGGCATGACAACAACATGAAGAACGGGTAAGATGCCCGCCAGAGACCCGAGACGGAGGCAGTATGGCGATCACTAGCAGCCGAAAGCTGGACCACAAGCTGAGGGTAGCGAAGACCGACGACCTAGTCTTCCGGATGCACGAGTACGACATCGACACCGAGTCGCACCACGTGTACCTGATGGGCTCAGAGATAAGAGCGGTGGGCGACATCTACGAATACGGTGAGCCTGGCATCGAATACACCATCGCCAACAAGTTCATCAGGAACATGAACCACCTGATGAGACTCAAGCCTGGCAAGAAGATCTTGATCCACATGAAGTCGAATGGAGGCTTCTGGGAGGAAGGGCTGGCGATCCGCGACACCATCCACATGGTCAGTCGGATCTGCCCGACGACAATCCTTAACTACACTCACGCCAGGTCCATGACTAGCATGATCTTCCTCGCTGCTAACAAGCGGGTGATGATGCCCAACTCGAATTTCATGTTCCACACCGGGACCGTCGAGATCTACGGCACCAGCAAGCAACTCCAAACTGAAGCCGAGTTGGACAAGATGTACCAAGAACGCATGCTGGGGTACTACATCAAGGCTCTGAAGGAACGGGGGTCGATGTCGAGGTGGAGCAGGAAAAGGATCAGGGAATGGTTGATCGACCGCATGAACAAGAAGGAAGAGGTCTATCTCATGGCGGGGGAAGCGGTGGAGCTGGGCTTTGCGGATGAGATCTTCGATGGTGACTGGAAGAGGCTGTTGGCGCACGATACGTTGCAAAAGTATCGAAACCATCCAAATACTCCCATAACGCTTTGAATAATTTAACAAGAGGAGCTACACTATCATCTCGCTAACGAGACACCGAGAGGTCCTCTACTCGTGGCAAAATCCATTACTCCATCACCTAAGGATCAGAAAAAGAAGAAAAAAGAGAAGGAACCCGATTACGCGGCGATCCTAGTCCAGAAGCATGGCAACTGGACTGCGGCTGCCGAATCTTTAGGGATAACCCGTAACGCCATGAAGTGGCGGCATGCGAAGCAACGGCGTGTCCCATTCTGCGAGCTTGACGGCAAGAAGAAAATCGGCACTCCCGAGCAAGTCATCTCCGACCTTCGCACCGTGGTCGAGGCGTATCCCGACAAAGTCATCTCCCGCAATTTCTACAGGGTGAACGGCACCTATGCGGAGTCCGCATGGAACTGCCACTTCGGCACGTTCACTGAGTTCAAGCGCCAGGCCCAGATCACCCACACCCGCCACCAGCACATGCTGGAGAAGCACATCGCCAAGCACGTGGCGGCGGACCACTATCGCGAGATCCGATCCCAGATAGAGGGCTACGAAAGCAAGTACACAGTCAGGGACAAGTCCAGGTTCGTGAAGATGGCCATGATCTTCGACCTCCACGACGTGGACATCGACCCGTTCTACCTGCGCGTGCTGTTGGACACCCTCAAACGGTTCATGCCCTCGATTGTCTGCTTCGGCGGGGACTTGTTCGACTTGCCTGAGTTCAGCAGGTGGACGCAGGACCCGAGAACGTGGGACGCCCCCGGGCGGATCCAGTTCGCCTGGGACATGATCCTCGGCCCCGTCCGGACTATAGTGGGCGACGACTGCCTGATCGACCTGATCGAGGGAAACCACGAGCTGAGGATGCTGCGGCAACTGGCAGACGCGACGCCGGCACTGAGAGCAGTGCTATCCGATCTACATGGTTACACGATCCCGCAACTCCTGGGTCTCGACAGGTTCAGGATCAACTACATCGCACGGGCCGATCTAGCGTCCACGGCCTGGCGCCAGATGGACATCAAGAAGGAAATGCGGCGGAACTTCAAGGTGTACCACGAATGCCTTCTGGTCCATCACTATCCCGATGGAGCCAAGCAAGGTATTCCAGGCTTCAACGGCCATCATCACAAGCACGTGGTAACTCCCCACTACAGCTCACTGTTCGGCGCGTACGAGTGGGTGCAGTCAGGGACAGGCCATAGGCGCGATGCTGACTACACGGAAGGCGAAAAATGGAACTGCGGCTTCCCCTTGGTCATCATCGACACGCTCAAGAAGCGCTACATCACAGAATACGTGACGATAGGCGAGGAGATTGCGATGAGTGGCGGGAAGGTCTACTATCGCAAGAAGGAAGAGGAGGTGTTATGAAGCACGAATGGCACAGTCCACCCGATCACCACATCGGTGGATCGGATTTTATAGGTGATGACGATGAAGTGGATGATTTCTAAAGGCACCCAGTGGGGTTGGCCTTCTGGCGGCGGCGGCGAGAGCGGCGGCCGTGGCGGCCTTCCTAGTGGCGGCATCGAGACTGTAGTTGAATGTTAGGACTGAAGTTCAAGTTGATCGCCGCGGTGGCTGTGGTGGCCGTCATCGGCGTCCTGGCCTGGCAGGTGAAATACTGGCACGGCGCCTACGTGACGGCGAAGGCCGCGTTCGAGGTGTCCGAGTCACAGCACAAGGTCACGACTGCATCGTTCAAGAGCTACCGGGAAAATGCGGAGAATGACCTGGCTAAACTTCGCACGGTAAGCGGAGAATTGGACACCGATTACAACAAGGCCAGGAAGTACATCAACAAGCTGGAGGAGATGCTATCCCGTCATGATTTCGGTCTGCTTACAAAACGCAAGCCGGGCCTTATTGAGCGTCGTGTTAATCGCGCCACTGGTCGCGTGCTCAACGAGCTTAAAGGTATCACCTCCGATTTTAGTACAGGAGAGGCCACACCTGGGGGTGAAGCTCCCTAGACCGGAGCCGATCCCGGAGCGCCAGGTCAAGTGGGAGGTCTACTCCGATCTGACCGAAGAGGCCCTGCTTAAACGCATTACGGAGACGGCACTGTTGTGCCTGATCCCGCGGAATTACGAGAACCTTGGACTGACGATGGCCGACATTAAGCGGTACATCCTTCAGCTCCAGGCGATGGTCAGGGCATACGAGAAGCTATATGTGGAGGCGGATGATGAAGTTTCCGGGGACTGAAAAAGAGGTGACGCAGAGCACCGTGTGGAAGACGATCACCATGGCCGCGGCCGTGGTCATGGCATGGGTATGGATCCAGTCCCAGTTCCTGGGGGTGTCCGACTTCGAGGTGTACGCCAGTGGCGTACAGGCCCAGCAGGTAATGACCACCAAGGCCCTGCTCATGCAGGAGCTTCGATGGGTGCAGGCCCAGAAGCGCCAGGCCGATAAGGACAACGACCAGGCGGAGGTCTCCCGTCTGAAGGACGAGATCGAGCGCATCAAGCTGGACATCACCAACCTGAACAAGTAGACTCCTCGGCCGCTGGCGGTGACCGTGGGGTGGCCGTGCGCATAACGGCAAGAACCACCACCCTATACGGTCATTCCAGCCTACCTTAGGAGACGCTATGCTCACTATGGCCCTGAAGGCCAAGTTGCCCCTTGTTCGCGTTCAAACTAATGACCTATTGAACGTGGAACGAAAACTTTCCCACCTGATCCGGTCGGATTTCAAGAACCTCAACCCCGATAAGTTTACCCGTTCACCGCAAAAGGGTGACGGCCTCTGGCTGTGGACCACGGCATGCCCTCCCCCGGCATGGTACGAGACGCTGGCCAAGCAGGGCCAGGTCCTGGTGCTGGTCAACACGGAGGAACCGTGCTCCGATGCGTTCGACGCTGGAGTGATGCCAGTGCCTCGGGAACTCGCGGAAGAGGCCCTGGAGGGCTATGCGGACGATCTGGGGCCTATTTTGGACGCCCTCGGGGGTCTGACCCTCAAGGAGCTGAAAGAGGTAGCTGTGCTGGCCATGAGCGAGCACGGGAAGCTGTCTCCGCAGACTGTAGTGGACATCCGGCGGCAATATGTGCCGAGGACCCGCGGGCTGTACCTGGTCGACACACAGACCCCCCTGAGCTACAAGCGAGACTCGGACATAGAGAAATGGCTGGCCGTTGACGGCAAGATCTGGACGCGTAAGGGGCCCAAGAGACTCATGCCGAAGGGGTTATTATTCACTGGGATGCCGGGAACCGGGAAGACGATGGGTGCGAAGCACATAGCCCGTGAGCTGGAGGCTCCCCTATACAGGCTGGATCTTGGGGCTGTATTCCAGCGGTACGTGGGGGACAGCGAAGAGAACTTCAGGAACGCCCTGGCCGAAGTCGACCGGGCCGAACCATGCGTCTTACTGATCGACGAGGTCGAGAAGGCCATGAGGACCGAGGACGATCACGCCGTGGCCAGTAGGATCCTGGGCTCCCTGCTGTGGTGGATGCAGGAGCGAACCAGTCAAGTGCTGGTGATCCTGACGACCAACGACGAAAATGCAATCCCCCCGGAGCTAATACGTCACGAGCGAATCGACAAGAAGATCAACCTTCGTGGGTTGAGCACGGACGGGGCTATTGCGTTTGCCAAGTACCTGATGGCGGTCATGCGGGACGAGGGGATAGAGATTAAGGATTACCAAGTGACGACCAAGATACGGGAGAGCACCTGCTGGCCGGTATCGTACGCTGAGGTGACGTCGCTGGTCCACGACATAGCGCGGAAAGTGACGCTGAAACTAAAGGAGAACAAAGAGGATGAGCTTCGAGAAGATGATTTTAGTCCGGGAAAGCCCCCGGTTTAAGGGACCGACTAAGTGGATATTGATGTGCATCGCCCTACGAGAAGGGGGCAACGGGCGAGCAGCATGGCCAAGCGTGGAGACGATTGCAAGGGACGCAGGTGTCACCAAGCGCACCGTAACCCGGGTAATATGCTCTTTAGAGCACAATGGTGTCCTAAAGGTTACCAGGCGAGCCAACAAGACCAGCAAGTACACCGTGGAGGTGTCAGCGTGTCAGGGGGTGTCAGAGAGTCACCCCAGGGATGCCACAGTGTCACCCCTAGAGATGCCAGCGTGTCACCCAGAATATACAAGGGAATGTACAAGTGAACATACACCAGCGGGCAGACCCGCGAGGGTGGTCGACATGAAGGCAGAAGAGATAGCCAAGGCACTGCAAGACGAGCCAACCCTGAACGACAGGGAGATGGTGGACAAGTTGGACCTGATGGGTCAGACCCTGGACAACATGACAAAGGTGTGGAGGGGTACGTGCGCCAAGCACCACGAGATGTACATCCCTGAGTTCACCAAGCAGGAGATGGGGCAGTTCACCCACTTCCTGAAGCGAGCACCGCAGGGGCGGCAGCTCTCGGTGATGGCATACGCCCTGAGGCACTGGGACAGGTTCATCGTGCAACTATCCAGGGAGTTCGGGTGGAGCAAGCTGCCGATCAAGCCGAGGTTGGGCCATCTCCTGAAGGGGGTGAGTGTGGCAGCGACAATGCTGCACGACATGCCAGAGGATGAGCGCGGGGGCTTGAACGAGAACAAGGGGAGCCAGTTTTATAGTGACTTCTGAATCCACACGTGTGGACTCGCTGCTCGATCCGATAGAGGACGAGCGGTTGATCGCTGACCTTCCCGGCATAGTCAAGCGCACAGGGGTCGGTAAGGACTTCATCGAGAAGCCCATGGGGAACTGGTGCGACGAGGAGGAGATCAAGTGGGTCACCAACCTCAGGGTCATGCTTGACGAGGGCAGCAAGACCGGCCTGCGCTACGTGGGTGGGATTGACAGGGTCCTCGACCGCATGAGTGCAATCGGCGGGGCCTGCATCCGGAACTACATCGAGGCGCGAATCGTCCCCCTGGAAGACCTGGGCGAGTACGACCACGAGGATGTCAGCGTCCTGTTGGTCCCCGACTTCTACACTGGGGGCCTATCCAGGTGGAAGCGGTCGAAGGTGTTCTCCATCCTGGTGGCCAGGCACGCTGCCAAGCAGGCGACCGTGATCTACATAAGCAACGAGGAAGCCCTGAAGGATGAGTATGGGGTTGCCGTATGGCAGCACCTCAACGACACGATGAACGTCCTGAGGGGGAAGCTGTGAGCGCGGGGATGGAGCTTCTCTTGAAGGTGGTCAAGGATCAGGCATCTGATGACTTCATCGCGATGCGGCTGAACCGGGACATGTTCGAGGGCGAGGAGATCGACCTCTACGACTACATGGCTCTGCACCTTGCGGAGCATGGTGTTATCCCCAAAGCAGACACCGTCGCCCAGGAATTAGAGACCGCCATCGGGACTGCACACCTTGACGAGCCGCTGAGCTACTACCTGAGTAGGCTGGAGAAGCGGACCATGCACGGCGATCTGTTCGCCGGGCTGGAGAAGTGCCGGGACTACCTGAAGGACAGGGACCCCGAGGCAGCCCTGCGGGAAGTGTCGGAGCTGTCGACACGTCTGCGGATCGTGTCCAACAAGCACGACATTTTCGACTTCAGGGAAGCCGCGGATCCCATCATGGCAGAGTTCAGGAAGCAGTCAGCGATGGGCCCCGACTACGGGATCCAGTTGGGATGGCCGAGCTTCGACGAGATGACCGGCAGCCTGCGCGAGGGGGATACCATGGCCATCGTCGGCAGACCAACTGCTGGCAAGACCTACCTGATAACCTGGGCTGCTAGGCACACCTGGTGGGAGCACCACAAGTCCCCCCTGGTGCTGTCCATGGAGATGGACGCCTTGCACCTGATGCAGAGGACTCTCGGGATCCAGGCACATGTGAACACCAAGCAGATTCGCAACGCGGCTATGACTACCGGCAACCTGAAGAGGGTGAAGGGGGCGTTGCAGGCGGTCTCGAAGCACGACGTGCCGTTCTGGTTCGTGGACGGGAACATGGTGGCGACCGTGGAGGACCTGGTCATGCTGACCAGGCAGCT
>SMUX01103143.1_pt1 | contig 10820 bp, 10 predicted proteins | sample 2456431 | NCBI WGS metagenome assembly SMUX01 (sample SAMN11095930, study PRJNA526329) | marine sediment metagenome | biome: Marine sediment; feature: Surficial sediment; material: Deep marine sediment; isolation source: Hadal surficial sediment | place: Pacific Ocean | collected 2014-11 | depth... | reverse complement strand
GAGCCGGACCAGGCGCGCCTGCTGTCCGGCGTGTTCGAGGGCCAGACCACGGGCACGCCGATTTCCCTCAAAGTCGAGAACCAGGACACGCGCTCCAAGGACTACGACGCAATCAAGGACAAGTTCCGCCCGGGCCACGCCGAATACGCCTACTGGAAGAAGTACGGCCACTACGACTACCGCGGGGGCGGTCGCTCGAGCGCGCGCGAGACCGCCATGCGGGTCGCCGCCGGCGCGGTCGCGCGCCGGGTGCTCGACCACCTTCTCGACGCCCCGGTTGCGATCTGCGGCGCGCTGGTGCAGATGGGCCCGCACGCCATCGACCGCGCGCGCTGGGACTGGGCGGAGGTCGAGAACAACCCCTTCTGGTGCCCGGACCCGGCCGCGGCGGCGCTCTGGGAAGACTATCTCGACGGCGTGCGCAAGGCCGGCTCCTCGACCGGCGCGGTCATCGAGGTGGTGGCTTCCGGCGTGCCGGCGGGCCTGGGCGAACCGGTCTACGACAAGCTCGACGCCGACCTCGCCAAGGCCATGATGTCGATCAACGCGGTGAAATCGGTGGAGATCGGCGCCGGCCTAGGGGCGGCTGTGCTGTCCGGCGAAGAGAACGCGGACGAGATGCGCATGCAGGGCGAGGCGGTCGAATTCCTGTCGAATAACGCCGGCGGCGTGCTCGGCGGCATCTCGACCGGCCAGGATGTGGTGGTGCGCTTCGCGGTGAAGCCGACCAGCTCGATCCTGACCCCGCGCCAGACCGTCGACCGCTTCGGCCAGGACACGGAAATCTCGACCAAGGGCCGCCACGATCCCTGCGTGGGCATCCGCGCGGTGCCCGTGGGCGAGGCCATGATGGCCCTGGTCCTCACCGACCACCTGCTGCGCCAGCGCGGGCAGTGCGGGTAAAGGGAACTGGATACCCCGCCCCGTCCGCCCGGTATTTCTCACTTACGCTTTTGGAGCTGCGCGGTCACAGCCGCGGGGTGAGGTCTTGAATTTTTAATTTCGGTGGCCCGAATTCATATAATCCAATGCATTACGTCTTGGTCTGTGTATTTCGGTGGCTCGAATTTACATAGTCTAAAGTGTCAGGTTTTGGTCTGTGTATTTCGGTGGCTCGAATTCACATAATCCAAAGTATCAGGTTTTGGTCTGTGTAATTCGGCGCCTCAAATTCACAGATGCCCATCAGGAATTCACAATTCACGACCTGCCCCCAAGCCCACTATTCACGGGTAACTCCTTTTCAGTCGACTCTTTCAAAGTCGAGACCGGCGCCGAGCTTCCGTTCTAGACTTTCAGTCACACTTCATACCCTTTGGCGGTGGATTAAATCGATGTTCGGAGTCCCTAACTGTCGTCAGATTAACGGTATCTCCCAGTCGAACCTGCGCTCCAGCCACTGGATTCTGCATAATTACGCGCGGAAAGTAATACGTCGATTCGCAGAGATTATGTCTCTCCGTCCACGCGTCATTTGGTCCACTGACAATTCTCACAATTACCCCATACCAGCGAGTTATACTTCCTTGATATCTAGCTGCGTCTCTCCCGACGAAATCTATCACTCGGATAGGAGGCGGGTCGTTTGGATCCGCACCATACATTCCAATTGCCGAGATCGTATCGCGCAGACTTAACATCTGTCGCTGCCCCATCACACCGCGATATCTCGCGTTGACAATGGTATCCTGGCCATTTCTCGAAAACGCGGTCGCGGAATAATGCATTACAGACTCGAAATCATAACCGGAATGATTTGTCGATTCAAAAATAAAAAAATTGTGCAGTTCTTCTGGTATTATATTATCAAACATGATTCTAACGTAACTATTTCGGTCTTGCCTTTGATGTTCATGAATCATGCCGAGCGCATGTCCAATTTCATGAGCTATAATGCCTGGAGTTCCCCAACTCACAATATTCATCGGCTGCTCGTTTTCAATTCGCCCAACATATGAGTTATTCACATTTGACGCCGCCACGGCAATAAAATCATCCTCCGCAGTTCTCAATACGCAACTGATCTGTGAGACATTTTCCCACCACCCACAAGCGTCCATAAAAATCTGCTGTCGCATCGCATTTACATTCGGGTCAAATTCTATCGGAAGGACACCGTTCAGCCATAAACCTACTGACAGCTTTTGTGAGCCAAGAATCATTCGCGTCGGAATCCACATATCATCATACAATACATAATCAATTCCGTTGAATGATTGAATATTCGCGGCGAACTCAACTTGATCGATTTCCTGTTCCTGAACTCCACTACTTCCCGATTCTGCTCTCGTGCTAAGAAAAAAAACGAGGCACATTGGGACTATTAGCGTTAGCATACGCATTATAGCTTCCTCCCTTAATTGAACCGCGATTTCCCAGATGGTTCCCTCGAAGGACCTAAAACAGTAACAAAATCGTGAATTGATCGAAACCGTGAATTTACAATCCAGATAGAGGTCTTCAGACGTAATGGAGTCAGGTCTCTAAATTTGAATCTTGGCGACTCAAATTCACAAGCATCCAACAGGAATTCACATTTCAATACCCGACCCCAAGCCCACCTGCGTGGGCATCCGCGCGGTGCCCGTGGGCGAGGCCATGATGGCCCTGGTCCTCACCGACCACCTGCTGCGCCAGCGGGGACAATGCGGCTAGACGCCTAGCATTTATTTCCGCCAAAACAACCACTTGGCCGCGCGCCCTTGAATTCCGGACCGATCGGTCCTAAATTGATCGGACCGGCCCCGGACACATCCGGGGCGCGGCGGTGGAGGAGGCTTTCGGGCATGGCCCGACCGCGCGAATTCGACACGACCCAGGCCCTGGACCGGGCCATGCGGGTGTTCTGGGCCCAGGGCTTTGAGGCGACCTCGCTGTGCGACCTGCTGGGCGCCATGGGTTTGAGCAAATCCAGCCTCTACGAGACCTTCGGCTCCAAGCACGAGCTCTACCTGGCCACGCTCGATCACTACAACCGCACCGTCACCGCCAAGCACGTCGCCGCCGTGATCGCCGCCCACGCGAGCCCCAAGGCCGGCATCGCGGCGGTATTCCACGGCCTGATCGACTCCATGGTGAAATCCCAGGGCGGCTGCTGCGGTTGCTTCGTCAACAATTCGGCGGTCGAGGTAGCGCCCCGCGACCCGGCCGCGGCGCGCCGGGTCTGCGACGGCCTGGACCACGTGGAATCGGCGTTCTGCCAGGCCCTGGGCCGGGCCCGCGCCGCCGGCGAGATCCCGGACCACCGCGACACCCAGGCGCTGGCCCGCTACCTGAACTCCAGCCTCAACGGCCTGATGGTGATGGCCAAGGCGCGGCCCGAGCGCGGCGCGCTGGAAGACGTGGCGCGCATCGTGCTCCAGGCGCTCGATTGAGGAGGACCAGACGTGGACACCCAGACACAGACACAGACACCGACACCCGGGCAGGCGTTGGCGGCGACGACGCCGGATTGCCGCTCGGAACGGCTGTGGACCGCGCTCCGCGCCCGCTGGCTCGGCCGGTGCCGCGAGCAGAACACGATGGAGCATGAACCCTCATGACCGCACTCGGCACCGATACGATCCAGAGCTACCACGCCCACGTCTACTACGACGCGGAAACCAAGGAGACGGCGGCGCGGCTGCGCGCCGGCGTCGAGGCGCGCTTCGAGATCACCATGGGGCGCTGGCACGACCGGCCGATCGGCCCACACCCGCGCTGGAGCTACCAGATCGCCTTCGGGACCGAGTTGTTCGGCGCGTTGGTGCCCTGGCTGGCGCTCAACCGCGAAGGCCTGACGGTGCTGGTCCACCCCAATACCGGCCAGGACCTGCCCGACCATGCCGAGCGCGCGCTGTGGCTGGGCGAATCCCTCGAGCTCGACCTGAGCGTGCTGTGAGGCACGGTCCGGTTGTTTTTGTAATAATTCTGGACCGATCGGTCCTAAACGCTTGAAGCATCACCCGAAACATCCCTAGGCGAGGAGCCAGCACCGTGTCCAATCCCACCGCCAAGACCGCACGCAAGGAATCCTCCGAGGACCACCGGCCCCGGCACCCGGAGCTGTTCACGCCGATCCGGCTCGGCCCCTACCGCCTCGCCAACCGCCTGGTGATGGCGCCCCTGACCCGCAACCGGGCGGGGCCGGGCGGCGTGCCCCAGGCGCTCAACGCCGCCTACTACGCCCAACGCGCCTCGGCCGGGCTGATCGTCACCGAGGCGAGCCAGATCTCGCCCCAAGGCCTGGGCTATCCCAACACGCCGCGCATCCATAGCCCCGAACAGATCGCCGGCTGGCGCCGCGTGACCGAGGCGGTGCATACCCGCGACGGCCGGATCTTCCTGCAGCTCTGGCACGTCGGGCGCATCTCGCACCCGACGCTGCAGCCCGACGGCGCCCTCGGCGGTTCCTTGCCGGTCGCGCCCTCGGCGATCCGCCCCGAGGGCCAGGCCGTGACCCACGAGGGCCTGCGGGACTTCGTGACCCCGCGCGCGCTGGCGCTTGCGGAAATCCCCGGCATCATCGACCAGTACCGCGCGGCCGCGCGCAACGCGCTCTCGGCCGGTTTCGACGGCGTCGAGGTGCATGCCGCCAACGGCTATCTGCTCGACCAGTTCCTGCGCGACGGCAGCAACCGGCGCGACGACGCCTACGGCGGCCCGATCGCGAAGCGCGCGCGCCTGCTGCTCGAAGTGACCGAGGCGGTCGCCAAGGTCTGGGGCGCGACCCGCGTCGGCGTGCGGATCTCGCCGGTCAACAGCTTCAATTCCATGTCGGACTCGGACCCCGACGCGACCTTCGGCCACGTCGCGCAGGCGTTCAACCGCTTCGGCCTGGCCTACCTGCACGTGGTCGAGCGGGACTCCTCGGACCACGCGTCGGAGCCAAGCTACGACCGGCGCCGGCTGCGCGCGGCCTTCGACGGACCTTATATCGCCAACGGCGGTTACGACCGCCTGCGCGGCGACTGGGCCTTGGCCTCCGGTGGCGCCGACCTCATCGCCTTCGGCAAGGATTTCCTCGCCAATCCGGACCTGCCCGAACGGTTCCGCAGACACGCGCCGCTCAACCAGCCCGACCCCGCCACCTTCTACGGCGGCGACGGGCGCGGCTACACCGACTACCCGGCGCTCGACGCCGCCGGCGCGGCGGCCTGATCGAAACCAGAAGAGAGGAGTTCACCATGCCCGCATGCCGTCCCGAAGATGTCCACCGCCGCTTTGCCGAAGCGGTAAACGCCGGCGACCTGAAGGCGCTCGCCGAGCTCTACCCGGCGCGGCGCGGCCCAAGCGCGCACAACGGGCGTGAGGCGTTCCAGGACCTGCTCGCCCTCAAACCACGGATTTCGGTGGAGACGCGCAGCGTCGTGCGCGCCGGCGCGGTGGCGCTGCTCGGCTCCCGCTGGCGCCTCGCCGGAACCACGCCCGAGGGCCGAGCGATCGCGCTCTCCGGCCAGGGCGCCGAAGTGGTCCGGCGCCAGGCCGACGGCAGCTGGCGCTACGTGCTCGAACCCCAGATCGCGAGCGGGCCGCTGCACTAGACCTACGCGCCCTTGGACCGGAGGCGTGCGAGGTTGTAGCCTTCCCCCTCGGCAGAATCGGAGGGGGGCAGCCCATGGAAAACCAGGACTACGATCGCGCGCTGGCGGCCGCGCGGCGCCTGGCCGGGGACTATCTCGACGGCCTGCGCGAGCGCCCGGTTGCGCGCGAGGTCGACCCGGCCGCGCTCGCCGCCAGACTCGACGAGCCGTTGCCCGAGCGAGGTTGCGAGCCCGCCGAGGCGCTGGCCGAGTGGTGGCGGCGCGCCGAGCCGGGGGTCGTCGCCTCGCCGGGCCCGCGTTTCTTCGGCTTTGTCAACGGCGGCGCGACCCCGGCGGCGCTGGCCGGCGACTGGCTCGCCTCGGCGCTCGACCAGAACGCGAGCCTGTGGCTGTGCAGCCCGGCCGCCGCCGAGACCGAGCGGGTGGTGCTGCGCTGGCTCAAGGAGCTGTTCGGCCTGCCCGACGCCTGGGAGGGCGGGCTGACCAGTGGCGCGACCATGGCCAATCTGGTCGGCCTCGCCGCGGCGCGCCAGTGGGCCGGCGCGCGCCTCGGGTTCGATGCGGCCGAGGACGGCCTCGCCGGCCAACCGCCGGTCCGGGTCGTCTCCAGCACCGAGATTCACGCCAGCGCGCGCAAGGCGCTCGGCATGCTCGGCCTGGGACGCGGCACGATTCGGGAGGTCCCGGCAACCGGTGGCGCGGTCGACCTGGACGCGCTTCGCACGGCGCTCGCCGAGAGCCCCGCGCCGGTCATCGTGATCGCCAACGCCGGCGAGGTGAACACCGGCGCCTTCGACGACATCGCGGGCGTGGCCGAGCTCTGCGCCGCCCACCGGCCCGGCGCCTGGCTGCACGTGGACGCCGCCTTCGGCATCTTCGCCGCGCTGGCGCCGAGCCACGCCCACCTCCTGGACGGTCTCACGCGCGCCGATTCAGTGGCGGCCGACGCCCACAAGTGGCTCAACGTGCCCTACGACTGCGGCTTTGCCTTCGTGCGCGATGGGGGCGCCCTGCGTGGCGCCTTCGCCGCCGACGCCGCCTATCTGGCCACCGAGCAGCCGGTCTGGAACCCCCACAGTCACGTGCCCGAGTCTTCGCGCCGCTTCCGGGCGCTCTCGGTCTGGTGTGCGCTCAAGGCCCAGGGGCGGGCCGGCTACCGGGAGATCGTCGAGCGAAGCATCGCCCACGCCGCCGACTTCGCCGCCTGGGTCGTGGCCGAGGACGGTCTGGAACTCATGAATCCGGCGGCGCTCAATATCGTCTGCTTCCGCCTGGCACCCGCCGGGCTCGACCCGGAGGCGGCGGATGCGCGCAACCGCGGCGCCGTGCGCGCGCTCCAAAGCGGCGGCCGGGTGTTCGTGACCGGCACCGTTTGGCGCGGCCGGGCCGCGATTCGCGCCGCCTTCGATAACTGGATGACGCGGCGCGAAGACGTGACGATCCTGAAACAGGCCGTGGCCGAGGTCCGGGACCGGCCGCCCGCCTGACCGAAGCTTAGCGCCGAAACTTCGCGACCAGCTCCAGATGGCCGGTCCAGGGGAACTGGTCGACCGGGGTGACTTCGACCAGGGTGAAGCCGCCATCGACGAGGATCCGCGCGTCGCGGGCGAAGGTCTTGGGGTTGCAGGACACCGCGACCGCCGCCGGCACCGAAGACCGCGCGATCTCCGCGGCCTGCTCGCGGGCGCCGGCGCGCGGTGGGTCGAAGACCACGCAGTCACCGCCCTCCAGGTCCTCGGCCAACACCGGCGCCCGTGCCAGGTCCTGCGCGGTCACCGTGATGCGCCCGGCCAGGCCGGCCTGGCGCGCCGCCGCCCAGAGCGCGGCCAGCGCCGCCGCGTCGCGCTCGACCGCATGCACCCGGACAGCCCCCGTCCCGTGGAGCTTGGCCAGGGGAAAAGTGAAGGTGCCACAGCCGGCGTAGAGCTCGGCGATGGTCTCCGCGCCCTCGGGCAGGTAGGCGAGCACGCGTTCGACCAGCGCCGCCTCGCCTGCCGCGGTCGGCTGTAGGAAGCCGCCCGGCGGCGGCACGACCGCGACCTCGGCGAAGCGCAGCGAGGGCGGGCGCCGCAGTACCACCGGCTCGGGCTCGGGCGCCGTGCCGGCCGTGGGCCGCCCCGCCCAGGACAGCTGCGCCCAGGACAGCCGCGCCAGGTCCTGCGCCTCGGCCAGGGCGGCGAGCGCTTCGCGCGCGGCCAAATTCGGCGCGGCCGCCGAGACGATCAGCAGGTCGATGCCGGTCTCGGTCTCGCACAGGGTCAGCGCGGCGATCTCGCGCGCGGCGAGCAGCGGCACCAGCGCCGCGCGCAACGCCGGCAGCAGCGCGGTCAGTCCCGGGGTCAGCACCAGGCAGGTCTCCAGGTCCACGACCCGGTGGCTCTCGCGGCCGTGGAAGCCGAGAACCACTTTCCCGCCATCCCGGGTCGCGGCCAGGGTGGCGCGGCGGCGCGTGCCCGGCGCGATGCGCACCAGGGCCGCGATCGGGACCTCGTGCAGGCCGCGCTGGGCCAGCGCCTGGCGCACCAGGTCCCGCTTCCAATCGCCGTAAGCCGCATCGGACAGGTGCTGCAGGGCGCACCCGCCGCAGGTGCCGAAATGGGGACAGGGCGGCTCGATGCGGCCCGCGCCTGCTTCCAGCAGCTCCAGCACCTCGGCCTTGTAGCCGCCGCCGCGCTCGCCGGTCAGGCGCACCCGCACCCGGTCGCCGGCCAGGGTGAAGGGCACGAAGACCGGCCGCCCGTCGAGGCTGGCGAAACCGTCGCCGCGCGCTCCCAGGCCCTCGATGACCAGTTCCACCTGCCGGCCGCCGCCGCGCCGCGCCCGCCGCCTCATGAAAACCTCCTTCGATCCGGGTGTAGCCCCCGACGGTTGCCCACAGCGCCGCCGCAGAATAGCCTGTTCCCTAGCATAACGAACGACCCCTGGAAGGGTCGAGGGGGGAGGGCAGATGGCGCAAGCGAATCTCAAACGGCTGTTCGCGGCCGAGGGGCTGAAGGTCGGCCATGCGATCTTCGAATTCGACAGCCCCGGCATCGGACAGATCATCGCCGCCGCGAACGTCGATTTCGTGTTCCTCGACATGGAGCATTCCGGCTTCGGGATCGCCGAGGTCAAGCGCACCATCACCGCCCTGCGCGCGGCGACCCTGCCGGTCCTGGTGCGGCCGCCGTCCAACAACTATCACCACATCGCCCGAGCGCTGGACGCCGGCGCCGACGGCCTGATGGCCTCGATGGTGAGCTCCGGGGCCGAGGCCGAGGAGATCGTGGCGCACATGAAGTACCCGCCCCAGGGCCACCGCGGGGTCGCGCTCGGCATCGCCCACGACCGATACCGGCCCGGCCCGACCGACCGCAAGCTGGCCGCCGCCAACCGGCGCACGGCGCTCTGCGCCCTGATCGAGACCGCCGAGGGCATCGAGAACATCGACGCGATCGCCGCGGTCAAGGGCGTCGACTGCCTGTGGATCGGGCATTTCGATCTGAGCGCCTCGCTCGGGATCGCCGGCCAGTTCGACCATCCCAGCTTCGCCGCGGCGGAGGACCGGGTGCGCCGGGCGGCCCGGAAGCACGGCAACGCCCTGGGCCGCCTGGCCGCCGATGCCCAGGGCTGCGCCGCCCTTTACCGCGCAGGTTTCGACGTCATCTGCTATTCCGGCGACCTCTGGGTCTACCAGCAAGCCCTGATCGACGGCGTCGCGGACCTGCGCGCGCGCTGCGCCAAGGTGAAACCCCGCACCCGGAAAGCCAAGGGGAAGGCCAGGACATGAGCCAATTCCGCATCGCCGTTGGCGACGGCAAGGCCCGGCGGTGGAGAATGAGGCCCAAGCCAGGCGCACTAGGCTGGCGGGCATGATCTGGGCCCGTAGCCGGCTCCGGAAAAAGCCGGGCGTCACCCTGGGCCTCCTCGGCGCGATCGCGGGGCTGTTCGGCGCCTTGCCGCTGTTGGCGATGGGCCCGGCCGCGGCCCAGGACCGCCCTGTCGACTTGGAGCTGGTGTTGGCGGTCGATGCCTCGACCAGCGTCTCCGAAGAGGAATTCGATCTGCAGGTGCACGGCCTGGCCGAGGCCTTTCGGCACCGTTCGGTGGCCCAGGCGATCCGCGCGGCCGGCGATCTGGGGCTTACGGTCACGCTGATCCAGTGGGCCAACTACCGCCAGTACGCCGTCTCGGTCGACTGGACGTTGCTGCACGATCCCGCGAGCGCGCGCCAATTCGCCAAGCAGATCGACGCGGTGAAGCGCTCGGTCGCGGGCAGCACTGCGATCGGCGGTGCCATCGAGATCGCGATCGTACGTCTGGACGGCAACCGTTTCGAGGGCCGGCGCAAGGTCGTCGACGTCTCCGGCGACGGGCGCAACAACCACGGCTCGGCGGTCTGGCGGGCGCGCGACCTGGCGGCGGCGCAAGGGATCACCATCAACGGCCTGACCATCCTCAACGAGGACCCGACGCTCGACCGCTACTACCGCGCCAAAGTGATCGGCGGCACCGGCGCCTTCGTCATCACCGCGAACGACTACAAAGCCTACCGCCTTGCCATCCTGAGGAAGCTGATCAAGGAGATCAGCGGCGCACCGACGGCGCTGCGCCCGGTGCCGCCCGGCCGGCGCCTGACGGCGGCCCGGGAATAATACCAAAGGCCCCGTCTTGGCCGCAGATCGTTGTCACGAGAGGCACTCCCGCCGAAAGCCGCGCTTTGTGCGGCGGGCCGCCACCACTCTGGGAGACCCGATCCATTGAAAGGAGGAGACCCATGTCAGTACGACAACGCGGCTCAAGCCGGCCGGTCGGCGTGACCGTGAAGGGACGGCGTCGAACCGCCACCTACACCCGCAAGGGCAAGAAATGAGCCGGTTCCGGGTCGCCCTTTCGGCGGACTTCCTGACCCCGGACGGCGCGCCGGCGTTTCCCAGCTTCGATCTCGGTCCGTTCGACGCGGACCCGCAAATCGACTGGGCCTACGTCCAGCCCGAGGCCGGCCGCATTACCGCCGCGTCGCTGGAGGGCTTCGATGCGCTCATTCTCCTGGCCGCGCGGTTCGACGCCGAGAGCATTCCCGCGGGCGGCCGCCTGGCCCTGGTCGCCCGTTTCGGGGTCGGCTACGACAGCGTCGACGTCGCGGCCTGCGCGCGCGCCGGCATCGCGGTCACCATCACCCCCGACGGCGTGCGCCGCCCGGTGGCGGTGGCGATCCTGACCTTCGTGCTCGCGCTGGCTGGAAACCTGTTCGCCAAGGACGGGCTGGCGCGCGAAGGCGCGGCCGGTTTCGCCCGCCGCAGCGACCACATGGGCGTC
>SMUX01000203.1_pt1 | contig 10821 bp, 7 predicted proteins | sample 2456431 | NCBI WGS metagenome assembly SMUX01 (sample SAMN11095930, study PRJNA526329) | marine sediment metagenome | biome: Marine sediment; feature: Surficial sediment; material: Deep marine sediment; isolation source: Hadal surficial sediment | place: Pacific Ocean | collected 2014-11 | depth 0-1... | reverse complement strand
TTTAGGATAGTTGCGCTCGATCGCTGCGGGAATCATTCCCGCTCCCAGCGGAGTCGCTCCAACGTACCGCCTAAGTACGCCTCCGCTCGTCGATTTTTCGCGCGCCGCTCGGCTGAGCTAGCGTCGAAGCCTCGCCTCTGAGATCTTTTTGATCAGCCTGCAAACAGCTTTTTTCAACAACCTGCTAGAGGTGTCAGCGCGTGAGGTAGTTCTCTTTGGTGATTTCCAAAATCTTGGTGCGAGCGTGATCCAAGCAACTCTCACCTGGGAGGGATCTTAAATTTCAGCTCTGGCCAGATTGCCAGCCCATGTGCGTTCTCCACCGTGCCACCATCTTTCATGTTAACCGCAATTGCCATGAGGATCGTGCGAATGTGCAATGGTCCCGACCCGGTGATACCCGTAAACCGGCCGGTGCCACCGTTGAGCTTGAAATCTCCCATGCAGATCCCCGGTTTGCCGGAACAGGACCATTGCGCATAAACCTTATCGCCTTCCAGCGACGTCAGGATGCAACGGCCCTGACCACTAGTGGTTTTGTCTTTCAGGTTAATTTCCTGAGTGGCTGGGCAGACCATGATCGCTGCGTCAAGGGCTCCTTTCCCGTCGGATACATACATGACCCCCTCGAAACTCCCCACAAAAAGGAGTTTCTCGGGCTCCACCTTGAAGATCTCTCCATGGCCTTCCCATGGAGCCATGGCGCTCACCGTTCGCTCCTCCCCATGGGCAGACACCGTAAGCCCGAAAAGCACCAGGCCGATGCAAAAAACAAAAAGTGCATCCGTCTTCATCAAACCACCTCGTTTCATTTTGCGTTTTTCTCTTCATTAACACAGGACGGGAGTTAGTCAACTTGTAAAACGACCCGTGCCAGTATACGGTAGCTTAGCTTGGGCTGCGGCGATTTGAGTAACCTGGGTCAAGACAATCCCACAGCTGCCGGCTAGTGCGCACCACCTTGATACCTTCTTAAACGAAGCAGTCGTCCAGTGGATTATCGGTGCTCAGGGGACTTGGCACGTTTCTTGGTTAAAGTCTGCCTTACCTGGGTGTCTGAGGGGTCCTTTCGCAAGTGGGTATCGTTCCCCTGGGTGCCCCAAATTAGGCCCATAAATGGCGGGGGTAAATCCCAGCTAAGTGCTTGAAATGGTGGTATGTTTGCTTTTCAGGATTCCATTTTTTCAGGCGGCAGGTTAAAATAATCGCATCCCAATGAATATGAATGCAAAACGAAGCGTGAGGCCGGTCGCGATCCTCATTGTATGGGCGGTGGTTGCCATAGCCCTGTCCACCTGCGCCACATTGAAGCGCAGCACAGTGCCGGAAATTGTTACCGCCAACGACAATCCCGCGGCTCCAATCACTTTGGCGAGAGGTCAGATGTCGAGCCTGACAGTGATGACCCTAAACATAGCGCATGGGAGAAGTACCGGATTCCATCAACTCCTCCAAAGCCGTTCTACCGCTGTTCGAAACCTGGACCAAATTCGGGAGGTGCTCCACCGCGAGATGCCCGATCTGCTTGCCCTCCAGGAGGCCGACGGGCCGTCCTTTTGGAGCGGCAACTTCAACCATGTCAATTACCTGGCAGACAAGCAGTTTTTCTACCAATATGTCCGAGGTAAGCATGCCGACCGTATGAATTTATCCTACGGAACCGCGTTGTTATCCAATCTGGAACTCGAAAATCCTTTGGCGATTACCTTTGCCCCTGCCGTTGGTTCCGCCCCCAAGGGTTTTGTGGTGGCCACCATCGATTGGCCGGGTCAGGGGTTTTCTGAGGTGGACGTTGTGTCGGTGCACCTGGCTGCGTTGCGTAAATCCCTCCGGAAAGAGCAGGCGACAGAGCTTGCCAGGATCATCGCCGAACGTGGCAAGCCGACTATCATCATGGGAGATCTCAATGCTGGATGGAACGGAGGGACATCGGCTTTACATCTGCTGGTCGATGCATTGAATCTTAAAACCTATAGGCCCTATGACAAGAATCTCGTTACGTTTCCCAAATTCAACGAGCGCCTCGATTGGATCCTGGTTTCACACGAATTTGATTTTGTTTCTCACAAGGTACTGCCCGACTCCGTATCCGATCACCTTGGAGTCGTGGCCGAGCTAGCACTCACCCATAACCGTGTGAACTTGGCGAAGACCTCATCAGGGTCGTCGAGATAGTCCGTCAACCAGCCTACCCCGCCTCAGTTAAACCCATAAACACTTCGAATGCTCCGTAGCATTGGCGAGCGACTGCTCTACTTCTGTTCTTAGGATTTCCTGGATTGCCTTCTTCTTCGTAACCAGTAACTGACCGGGAGATACGACAACCAGGCAATTTCCCAAACAATGGGACCGAGGAAAGCGCACGGAAGGGTGATCCCAGCCGCAATGGGCTCGGCCAGGTTCTGATCCGAAATTTGGCCAGCCCTCAGATCGGTGTCTTCAGGGGACAGCAGGCGGCGGTTCTTCATGGCGTAACGCCAACCTGCGATGGATGCAATACCCACTAGTGCCGCAGTTACACTCTCAAGGGCACGTGCATGACTCTCGCCAGGAAAGTCGAGGCCGAGTCTGATGGAGTACAAGAAGAGGAGCAGAAAAAAGATCTGAACAATTGATATAGCAGTGTGGCGATTGTCAGTTCGATCTAAATAGCCGAACAACGCATTGTTCTGAATCCAGTAGATGATTACGATGATGAGAGCGAAGCCGGCTATGACAAAAAGCTCGACGTTGGACGAGAGAAAAGAAGATAGAGAGCGCCATTCCCCAATTTTTCCGGTCTCGGCATTAACATGAAAAGTCGCCAGATGACAAGTGCATAGACGACGTCCATCAACATCTCAAGGCGTCGTAACTGCCGAGTCCCACGAATGAGCTCGGCTTTGTCTTCCCGCTTTTCATCCATGGCCCATACCCCTTCCAAGCGAGGGTAAATTACCCCCTTATTGTTTTGAACCATTTCCGTACCATTTGGCCTTGCCTGCTCAATCCTTGGCGGCTCCTCAGGCAGGAAATTGCGTTCGTGCCTCGTAATCGAAGAGTGCCCTCACTTTATCCCAGAACTCTTCCCCAAGCACAAATAGACTGAGTATGAGTAGAAAATCACCGCCGAGATTGACCGCAAACCGGTGGGATTCGTATCCAGGAATCAAGTCGGGGCCATAAGGGGCCAACCAACCGAAAAGGAGTGGCAACAAGAAGAGGACCAGACCGATCCGGTATCGCGTACGGCTCACCTCTTTTGGCAGGGCATGCCGTTTGAAAAAGCCGAGCACCTTCCCCTTGATGTAGTTAAAGCCGTCCTTTCCCATGACCGCTATGGCCACGAGGAAAAATATCTCGGGTATGCCTACCAACAGGAGACCCGAGAGGGCCGCCTTCCATTCCGTTGAGAGGGCTGTCATGACCACCAGTGGGGTAAAAAGAGGGCAGATTGCCCCCAACACAAGCAAATAGACCCCAAGCTTGAAACGCCAACCAGGGGCAGACTGCGCTGGTTTTTTTTGTTGTTCATGGCTTCAGTCTCCGAGGGAACAAATTGAGGAACAAAAGCTGAACCGTGTCATCCATCTGAATTTGCGTTTAGGGGATCGGATAAACGATGACTGGCCCCGTGGAGTATTGGCCCTGGTCGAGACAATCCAACTCGGTCGAGCTGTTACTCCACGGGGCGAGCCGCAAAGGCGCAAAGGATGCCAAGTATAAATAAAATTACCAATTCGAAACTCGAAATCCGAAACTCGAAAAAAAGGGGGAAAACTCAAAGCACAAAAATGCAAAACGATAAAAGCAGTTTTCTGGAGACGAAGCACGGGACTGGTTCTGTACTTTGGAATTTGGAATATTTGGATTTGTTTAGAGTTTGGTGCTTCGTATTGCGGATTTCTGACTTACCAGTTTGTTGCGGATTTCGTGCTTCGAGTTTTCATGAGTTGTGCTTCGGGTTTGGAAGGTCGCAACTATATCAATGCAGCTAAGATTGGATTAAATCGTTAATGGACTAGTTTTAGGGGCTGATTTGCGGTGGTAATGTGGTGTAGGAGCCTAGTATCTGACTCCCGTCTCGTCGCACCAGATCCCCAAAGCCAGCAGTGCCCAGAGAGTTCCCTCCCAGGGGCCACGGTAGTATTCGGGCGGGTGGCTGAGCCAGCGCTCTGTACTCGGCAGGGCTTGGCGCACGGCAGGGGAACCCACGATCCAGCCGCAGAGATCTTTATGGGCGTGGGCAATCAGTTCTGGCAGGTTTCCAAACGGGAAATGGCCTTTTCTCCGTGCCACAACGTCGTGGGGCAGGTTGTCCTCGCCCCACCACCGTAGCACCAGCTTGGTGTTTGCGCGTCCGGGCCATTTGCTGACCCGTGCAGATGAAGGTAGCGACAGAGCAAATTGCACTAGATCCCGGTCGAGAAACGGCATGCGAAGCTCGGCGGACGAGTCCATTGCAACAGAGTCGGCAAAGGTGAGGATATTCTCCGAAAGGAACGTGGCTAGCAGCACCGATTGCATGCGGTCGATGTCCGTGTCGCTATCGCGGCATTCGCCATACAACGAGTCCACGGCCGCAAGGTAGGGGACGCATGGAACTTGGTTTGGTGCAAACAACTCCTCCAGGTCTCGTGTGGGTAGCGGCCGATGGATGATATAGCGCGCGGCGGCGGGTATACGATGAGCGGCCGCTTCACGCAGAGCACGCCGGCGTTTGGGTATCGGCTCGTTACCATACACCCATCGGTCAACCGCTTTGCCAATGATTCCTTCTGGGAGGTGAGCCAGGGCGTGCAGCATCGCGAGCCGAAAGCGGTCCTGGCTCAACCGATAGCCACCCAACACCTCGTCACCGCCATGCCCGCAGAGAAAAACCGTTGCCCGGTCCCGCGCGTTTTTTATGAGGAGCCACGTGGCTAGGGCAGCTCCGTCCCCGACCGGCTCGGTGAGAGACCCAAGGGCCGGCACCATTTGCGCCAGGCGGTCCTGGGGTGTGACGAATAGACGTGTAGCATCACCGTTCCCAAGGGTTGTGTCGGTTGAGAGGCCCGATCCCTCGTGCCGCAGGGTGTAGGTAAATGACGGGATGTCCAGTCCCTGCTTCTTAAGGGAGGCCCGTATGCTGTTGCTGTCAATCCCGTCACTCAATAGTAACGCGACGGGAACATCGCTCACCAAGCACCGACGCGTGGCCTGCGCGAAGAGGTGATCAAACTCTTCTAACATTTCACCGCGTGAGCGTTGTTGGGCATCCATGCCGCCAAACTCCGGTTTGTACCACCGCTCCATGCGTAGCCCCTCCGGGCTGGCTCTCAATACATGTCCGCCCCTTAGTTTCTTGATACCGCCGATAACCGTTCGCGGCGCCATGACGTAGCGCATGGTGAGGTACTCCACCAGCGCGTAGGGGTCGAGGGAGCGTGGGACCCACGGCGCCTGAAATAGCGCAGGAATGCTGGAGGCAAACGCAAGCGCCTCGGTGCCCTCGTGGTAAAAGAGCGGCTTTTCCCCGAACCGATCCCTCGCGAGCCACAGACAGTGCTCCTGGGTGTCGTAAAGCGCGAAGGCCCATTGCCCCACCATTCGCTCTAGTGCTTGTTTGCCCCACCTTTCCCATGCGAGGAGAATGACCTCCGTGTCCGTACCGGAGCGAAGTCTGGTCTTTTCTACCCCCAGCTCGTGAAGCAAGTCTTCGTAGTTGTAGATCTCACCGTTGAAGGTAATCAGGTAGCGCCCGCCGGTGCTCCGCATGGGTTGGTGTCCAGCCGGGCTGAGGTCGAGAATCGCCAGGCGACGATTGCCAGCTGTGAGCTTGCCACAACGCTCGACGCCCGAATCGTCGGGTCCGCGGCGAACAAGCCGACCCAGCATATCTGCGACGATACCATCGTCGCCTGCTCCATCATCGTTAGTTCGGTAGATGCCGGCAATGCCACACATAATTGCTGGGTTGGGTTCCTGGACGAATCAAATTTGAGCGCTTGGAATTGGTTTCCGTTTGGTCATTACTCGTATATACGAGCGCGGGGACATTTTCTAGGGAGTTAGCCCTGATCCGACAAAAATGAGCAAGCCATGTACGAACCTGGGCCTGACGTTTCAACCCCGAGCCGAAATTTTGCATGCCGCGCATGGCGTCTATATCATAGACAGTGGATGGTAATAACTGATTTTTTTCGGATCGGGGTTAGGGCGAGGGAACATGAAATGGATCAAACGGGCGGCGGTTCTGTGTCTGCTCACTGAGCATCCACGGTAAATACGTCCATAGGTTAATAATCCTCGGCCGTAAGGAATTCTATCCGTACCTCTCTGTTTCAGTTCAGGTTGACATCAAGGGTCCAATAAGAGAAAATTTCTATACGATGTGAAGGAGATTGTAATGCACAAAGCTAATCGACCCTTATCCTTTTGGAAGCTCGCCTTGGCCGGCGTACTGCTGCTGACGGGCTGTGGGGGAATGCAGCTCCCCAAGGACCGTCCTACGAAGGTTGTGGCAATTTCAGACTTCAAATCAGTGGCCGGAAATTGGAGCGGTCTGCTACGAAGGGTACCGAAACAGTCCGGCGACAACTTTGTCGAGTTGACCATTACCGAGGAAGGCAGGTGGAAGTTCGCCGCTGCCCGCACCATCGGTGTCTTCTCGGGGGGTGGCAATTTAACGATAAAAGATGGGAAGCTGGAATCAGAATCGGCCAACGGGAGGTCCACCTTTACTCTTTACGAGGAGGGAGGCAAGCGTATGTTGGTTGTTGTGGCAAGGGATACACGTGGGAAGGTGCTGCAGTGGAACGCCGACCTATTCCCCGCCAAGTAGGTCGAGCGTTAAAACGTACGGCCAACTCAGGCCGCCATTGAACCTTTTCCGGACCACATCCAATTCATTGATAAGGGTGCGGACGCGCGCAGGGCAGTGGTGCCCAAACCCGTTCCCTCATTCGGGGTGAGCTAGTTCCATGAAGAGGGGGCGCTGACCGTTGGTTGGGGACGACTCGTGGATTGCCGGTGACCAAACCTCAAGAGCGGATCCCTGTCACACTAACCGTTGCAATTGTTTTGGGGCAGGTTTTTGGTCACCCCGGTGACCTCAAAGAGTTCGTCACTGGACAATTCAACAAAGGAATCAGACTTCATTACCCTAATCACCTACCTTCTATGCGCACCTTTTTTTCAGTTTGCAGATTACTTCACTATTCTCAGTACCAGACAACACATCGCCTTCGGTTCCGCCGTCAACCTATTTCTTGGCCGTTCTCACGACGGTACTCTGAACTCAATACGGCAATCAGGAAAGCGTTAGAAAATCAGGCGCCTCACGCTTTATAGAGGACACCCTTTGCGGCGTTATACACGGTCTCCACATCAATGGTTTTGAGGCACTGATTGTCGTTACAGACACTGAGTCTTTGGTTAAACGCGGAAACACAGGGACTGCAGGCGAAGTTAGCATACATAACGGTGCAATTGTCGGTGAGCGGCTTATAGAGCTTCGGTGTCTCGGGCCCAAAAAATACAATGATGTGAATGGAGGTCAAGGCCGCGAAATGTGCAGGACCGCTGTCGTTCGTAATAAGTACATTGCCCAGATTAAAGAGATCCAACAGGTCTATCAGACTCGTTTTTCCGGTAAGGTTGAGAACCCTCGGATCCTTTACTCTGTCACAGATGTAATCGGCGTCCGGTTTTTCTGATGCCACCCCGGTAATGGCCACAAACACCTCTTTGTCCTTCAATAGATTTTGCACCAACGCGGCATAGTTCTCCAAGGGCCATTTTCTTATGGTGATCAACTTGCTTGCGTTTGGATTGAGGATCACCAGCTTTTTGTTTGGGCCGATGTCCGCGTTTTCTTCCTTGAGCAATCTCCATATCTTGTTTTTGGCCTGGTCATCAGAGCGTCTTTTGGGGATCTGTAAGCTTTTGCTGTCCACGGGAACCTTCACCAGCGGTATTTGGTCCAGTGGCGCGCCCAAAGCCTCGATGAGCGCGATGAACGAATGCGCCGAGTGAATATGAGGGTTATAGCTCACCCTGTGTGTCAGGAGATCTCCCACGTAAAGACCCTCCTGGTGATACCGGTGAAACCCCACTCGCTTCCTGGCCCCGCTCAAGTAGCTCAAGATGGTGCCAAACCTGGTAAACATCTCGAGGTTGATGGTCGTATCGATTCTTTTCCACCGGCTCAGCCACATAAATTTTGCGGTGTCCCTTGCCACGGAATAAATGGAAGAGTCATCGATCGAAAAGATGTTCTCTTCGGGTATGAAATCGATGATGTCCATGCTTTCCCTGATCTGCTTGAATAGGAGAAAATAGATATTGGATTCAGGGTAAATCTTCCTGGTTTGACTCATAGCGGGATAAGCAAGTACGGTACTTCCCATCTCCGCCAGTTCGATGAAAAGGAAGTTCTTCGGCCTTTGGTTGGTCCGTGGGTCCTTTAGGCCCACGAGTCTTTGTAATTTGTAAAGTAGCGTCAGGAGGAAACAGATGGGTCTCCCGATCCAGTAGTCCATCTTCCGCATGGTATTTGGATTCATCTAAGATGCACCCCTTTTGATTGCCCAGGTGGAGTCAGAATGGCCAAGTCGGTGGTCGATCTTGGAAAGGCAACTCAATTTGACTCCTAAATGCTCTCCATTTAAACTTCTGAAACCCTATTTGTCCAGGGTCTAGGTTTTAACTAGATTGTCTCTGCGTTTCAATGGGCGATGAGCTCTGTGTCGAAGGAGTCGTTGGGGCAATTGTGTAACCACTGTGTAACAAGTGATGTCGAAGAGTGAAAGAAACCTCGTTCTGATCCTTCTGTGTGTTTGCCTGACGCTGTTTTTCTTTCGTCTCGGTTCCAGACCCCTGTGGAACATAGATGAAGGAAAACATGCCGTAACCTCAAAGGAAATGGTCTTAAGCGGTGACTGGATCACACCCACCTTATATGGTGAAAACTTTTATGACAAACCGATTCTTTTTAATTGGCTCGCTGCGCTTTCTTTCCTGGTTTTTGGATTTACCGAGTTTGCTGCCCGATTTCCTGCAGCGATCTTAGGTCTGGGATGTGTTGTCGTCACGTATCTACTCGGAAGGAGTATGTTTGGCCCAACCACGGGGTTTTTGGGCGGGATGATTCTGGCAACGAGCGGTATGTTTATTGCCCTTTCACGCTCAGTGGTCCACGATATTGCCCTCGTTTTTTTTATGACCCTGGCCTTATTTTTCTTTTACTTGGGTTATACGAGCGAACCACGCAGAAAGACCTATTTTCTGCTTTTTTACGCCTCGTTGGGCTTCGCTGTACTGGCCAAGGGCCCCCTGGGCGTTCTACTTCCTGGCTTGATCATTGGTCTGCTTCTCCTATTGAAAGGCAGGCTGAGCTTCCTGAAAGAAATGGCGATGGGTTGGGGAGTACTGGTCTTTCTGATTGTCGCCGCCCCCTGGTATGTGTTGATCAGCTTAAACAACAGCGACTACGCGGGTTATTTTTTTATCGAAAACAATATCATGAGATTTCTTTCTCCAAAAGCCCTACATGCCGGCCCCTTTTATTTTTATTTTCCGATTCTGCTAGGTGGGTTTTCCCCCTGGTCCTTCTTTTTGCCGTTAGCATTTATTCATGCATTTCGGGGCGGGTGGAAGGGAATGAATGACGGGACTCTCTTCCTCATTCTATGGTTCAGTGTGACCTTCCTGTTCTTTTCTGCGGCCAGCTCTAAGGGCAATGCTTATCTACTACCATTATTTCCTGCTGCCTCGTTGCTCGTGGGGATTCTCTGGCGTGAACTCTTTGAAGCACCCACCCCCTGGCTGCGCAAGGGTTTTATCTACTTCTTCCTTCCCTTAGTTTTGACCCTTGTGGGGGGGCTGATTTATCTCCTGGTGGATCCCCCGACGATCGTGAGAGATAGATACGGGGTGGATCTGATGCAAATAAATCTGTTCGGTTCCATCTTGGTGGTTATTATAGCCTTGTCCTTTGTGGCTTTGTTGAAAAAACACTATCGGGTTTGTTTTGGAGTCACCTCCGGCTTGGTGGTCTTTGGAGGCCTCGTTTTCATTGTGCTGGTCGCCCCGGTGGTTAACCCCTATCGATCGTCAAAAGCGCTCGCTCAAAGGATGGACGCGATGGCCTCTCGCGGTCAAAAAATTGTGTTTTTTCGCCGAATCAGAGAATCTGCTGTGTTCTATACCGGTCGCAAGGTGGTCCGCCTGCGCCATGATCCTCAATTGATTCAGTATTTAAATTCAAACAAATCGGCCCTCATTATCATGCATAAACGACACCTTGAGCGGGTGGAATCACTAAAGTCCCTAGCCTATGTGGTAGCCCGAGAAGGGAACGACGTGCTCATAGCCGCCAAGGCGCCAGTGGATCGCAAATTTGAACCAGGGGAGCCGTAATGTTCAAATTGGCAGTTCCAAAAGTAATAAGGAAACAGGACGCAAGCTAGCTGGTGAAATCGCTGCAGGATTCAAAGCATTTTTCACCAGATCCCTTAGAGCCCCGGCAGCAAGTCGGAAATGGGGAGGGGCAACGATAATCCTCAAAGTGCCCCTGAAGCTGAAGGACAAATCTTTGCGGGCGTGGTTTAATACGACGCTACTCAACTTGACTCTCAGGGGCTGTGTAATTAAAAACCGAAAAAATTTTAATTTGGACAAGAGTTGCGTTTTCCTGAGAAAATCTCTGTAATTTATCCGCCTTCGCACAACCCCACGGTAATCAGGCCGTGGATGAATGCAAAGGGTGGACCCTCCGACCATCGTCGGCCATAGCCGACTACGGTCGGCGAAGGCCGAAGCTCCGAGAGCGCCCGGCCTTCGCAGCCGAAGCGGCCGCTT
>SMUX01084199.1_pt1 | contig 10822 bp, 10 predicted proteins | sample 2456431 | NCBI WGS metagenome assembly SMUX01 (sample SAMN11095930, study PRJNA526329) | marine sediment metagenome | biome: Marine sediment; feature: Surficial sediment; material: Deep marine sediment; isolation source: Hadal surficial sediment | place: Pacific Ocean | collected 2014-11 | depth... | reverse complement strand
CGACAGCCATTTATTTCCTGCTTGCGACTCTGGCGGCACCTCCTCTGATCCAGTTGGGCGTTCAGCCCATGGCGGCACACATGTTTGTTCTGTACTTCGGTCTCATGTCGATGATTACGCCCCCCGTGGCTCTGGCGGCCTTCACGGCCGCCAATTTGGCCGGTGCAGAGCCGATACGGACGAGTATTGCCGCATTGCGTTTCGGCTGGCCTGGCTTTGTGGTCCCGATTCTGTTTGTTCTGAGCCCCAGTCTTTTGCTGTATGGCTCCCCTCTGGAGGTGACTCTGGCTGCGGTGACGGGAATTGCTGGTATTTGGATGGCCTCGGCCGGGCTTGCAGGCTATCTAGTGGGCCCCCTCACCGCCTTCACGCGAGTCACTTTGGGTTTAGGCGGGCTGGCCCTGCTGATCCCCGCCCAGGCTTTCCCGGGGGCGTGGATCCTGGAAAGCGGTGGTGCGGTTATGTGCCTCTTTCTGGTCGCCCGCGAGATCAGGGGAAGGGGCACTTCCTCATCTTGACAGACGTCGGGCAAAAGAGTATTTGATTCTGCCATGGATAAGGCCAAAGTCGTTGTGTTCGAAAAGGCCAATGAGCCTTTGAAGGTCCAGGAATTTACCATTCCAGAAGTTGAAGAGGGCTGCATACTGGTAAAAACCCTGGTCTCGGGAGTCTGCGGTACTGATGTCCATTGCTGGAGAGGACAGGTCCAGATGCCTCTTCCGGTGATCTTGGGGCATGAGAGTGTTGGCATGATAGAGAAAATCGCACCTGAGAGAAAGGAAGACAGTGTGGGGGAGCCTGTCCAGGAAGGGGACAGGATCTTTTGGGTTGCCGGGCATCCCTGTGGGAAGTGTTATTCCTGTGTGGCCTTAAAGGATACAACCGGATGCGTGGACAGGCGATCCTACGGGTGGAGCTACTCCTGTGCGGAGTACCCCTATTTGACAGGGGGCTACGCCGAGTATGTGTTTCTGACCGCGAGATCTTACTTTTTCAAAATTCCTGACTCTGTTCCCACCGATGCGGCCATCGCCTTTGGTTGTGGCTTCCCCACCGCGGTGAAGGGCTTTGAAGTCATCAAAGGCGTGGAGCCGGGCCAATCAGTGGTGATTCAAGGGTCCGGCCCGGTGGGGCTCTCCTCCCTGGTCTTGGCCAAACTAGGTGGAGCCTCTCCCATCGTGGTCATCGGTGCGCCCAGTGCCAGGTTGGAGATGGCTCAGAAGCTTGGAGCCGACCACACCATCGACATTTCTTCGCTGCCAGAGCCAGGGGCGAGGGTCACTAAGGTGAAAGAGCTTGTTGGTGGAGCTGACCTCTGCATTGAGGCAACTGGATTGCCTGAGGCTGTTTCGGAAGGAATAGATATGTGCAAGTTGGCAGGACGATACCTGATCATGGGTGTCTTCTCGGATCTGGGTCCGGTACCCATCAATCCCAGCTTCATCGTCAGAAAAAATCTGCGGCTTTATGGGTCCGTCTTTTGGGAGCCTAAGCATCTCTATCGAGTGCTGCAATTGCTGGCGGCTTACAATGACCAGCTTTCCTTACAAGATGCCGTGACCCATCGATATGGTCTGGAGCAGAGCACTTCTGCACTGAAAGATGTGGAGGCGCTGAAATGCGTGAAGGCCGTCATAGAACCAGGTTTAGCCCTTTCCTGACTTCCTGGAAAAACCCGCCTTTTGGCACTGTCGGCTAAGTGTCTTCCCCCTTACGCCCGTAGGGCTTTGGGGTTGACATTGCGCGGGTGAGTGAGCAATATGAGAAGAGAGCTAGTGAGCTCCCCTTGTTTCTGAAACGTTCCCCCAAGCCGGGAGTATGCATAGGGTTTCGTGACGAAGTGCAGCAGGCGCCGCGATGACAAGGCATGTGACCCGCAAGCGGGTACCCCAAGGGCCCCGCAGGCGTACTCATGAAGTACGCCGAGGAGCCCAAGGAAGCATAACGTAGTCGGTGCGCAGCGCACGCTGGATGATTGCGGCACTGCAGTAGATAAATTTATGCATAATCCCGGCTAAAAGGAGGTGATTGCCCGTGGTTGAACCGTATTTGGCCTTTGCCATCCAATCCAAGACCTATGGATGTACCACTCGGGCGGATATTAAGAAGAACCTGGACAACTTGATTCCTCAGATAGAGGGTTGCCTCTATCTGGGTGACGTGCTTTACCCCACCAAGTTGGTAGTTCTCTCTGAAGGTGCCTTGCAGGGATTTTACGACGAGCATAGCCGGATGGATCATGTGGAGGCCTGCAAAAAGATTGCCATTACCCTACCAGGCGAAGAATCCGACAGGCTGGCCAAGGTGGCCAAGAAATGGAAGGTGTATCTCGTCGCCCAAGCCAAGGTGATTGAGCCAGAACTAATCAAGGACCGCTTCTTCAACACCGCTTTTATTATCGACCCTGAAGGAAACATTATTCACAAGCATCGCAAGGGACGAGTCTTCACCCCCGAAAGTACCACTACCCCTTGGGATGTCTACGACCTCTGGAGAGAAAAGTTCGGGAATGGACTGGATGCCTTTTATCCCGTGGCCGATACCCCCATTGGACGCATTGGGACCATGATCTGCTATGAGGGTTACTTTTGTGAAACTGGGCGGATGCTTGCTCTTAATGGTGCGGAGATTCTTTGCCGAGGAGGGGAGCTCGAGCACCATTGCAACATCGGCGTGTGGGAAGTCATGAACCGGGCCCATGCCGTGAATAACTCCTGCTATATGGTTGCTGCCAACAGCGGGCCCAAGTTTCACACCACCAGCGAAAGTATCCCTTCCATGACCGGTTCCACCGGGTCAGACTCCATGATCGTGAATTACCGGGGGCAAATTCTCTCAAGAGTGGACAAACCACACATTTCTTATGCCGCCGCCGTTATCAATATCGAAGAGCTGAGAACTTTCCGGGTCAAGGGGATGATGAGCCTATTGCCTCACATTCCAGCAGATCTGTGGGGAGAACTGTATCTTGAGGCAGCCAAGAAGTTTTCCTGGCCGAAGAACCTGTATGCCAAGAAATCTCCTCCTCTCTATCCGGAGAGGAAGAGGTTTTATAAGGACATCGTGGACCAGATGATCCGCAAGGGCCTGCTGAGCCCTCCCGAAGGGTTTGAACTTCATGAGCGAATTGAGGAGTTCGAGGAACCCCACAAGGAGGCCCAGAAGCAGGAAGAAGACCTGGTCAAGAAATGAGCCGGTTCGTTCCTGAGCCAACCCTGGAGTCAGGGAAATTCTTAAGAAGGAGATGACTGAATCATGGCGACACCGACCAAGGAATTGAAAAAGCCGCCGGAAGTTTACGACCTGCGGGAAGTGAAAACTGTGCATGACTGGATCGAACTCCTCAAGAGCGAAGGGGAATATCGTGAAGTCCATGCAAAGGTCGATTGGGACTGTGAGATTGGGACCATCGCCCGCTACTGCATGTCGGCGAAAAACGGGGTGGCGCTTCTTTTCGATAACATCAAAGATCATGCCAGCACCTGGTGTAAAAAACTCTTTACCAACTCGGTTTCTTCCTATGGACGCTTTGCTCTGGCATTCGGTCTCCCCAAAGCAACGGGCCACAAAGATTTGGTCCTGGCCATGAGGCAGGTATACAGAAAAAGCCTCTCGCCCAAGGAGGTCTCCGAGGCGCCCCTCAAGCAAAATATCCTCAAAGGGGATGACATCGACCTCAACCAGATTCCCGTGCCCAAGTGGCACTTGTGGGACGGGGGGCGGTTTATCAACACCTTTGCGCCCGTGATCACCCGGGATCCCGACTCCGGACGGTACAATATGGGGATCTACCGGGGCATGGTGGCAGACCAGAACCATATATCCTGTCTTCTGGCTCCTTCCCAGGGTTGGGGAGATCACTATACGAAACTTCGAGATCGCCAGGAGCCGATGAAAGTGGCCTGTGTTTATGGCTGTAATCCCTTGCTGACCATTTTGGCCGGCAGCGCCTTTGGGCGATTGGTCTCTGAGTACGATGTCTATGGTGGAATCGTGGGTGAGCCGCTGGAATTGATTCAATGCGAGACCAGCGATCTGCTGGTGCCTGCCTCTGCCGAAATGGTGATTGAGGGAACCATGTCCTGGGATCGGAAGGATTACATGATGGAAGGTCCCTTTGCCGAACACTGCGGCTATTACGGAGGGGCTTATTCTCCGAAACCCACTCTAAAAGTGGATTGTATTACCTTCCGAGACGATCCGATCTACCAGGGTTCTTGTGAGAGCATTCGTCCCGGATGGCCGACCGAGGATGCTTACATCACTTCCCTCTCGAGCTCTGCCCTGGTCTGGAACCACCTGGAGGCCTGCGGTGTCCCAGGAGTCACCGATGTGTGGATGAATCTGGACGGACCTTTCTTTATGATCTACGTTCAGATTCGGCAGAGTTATCGCCATCAAGCCAAGCAGATAGCCTCCGCCATCTGGGGGATGTCTTTTGCCAACTGGGCATTCAAAAACGTGATGGTGGTTGAGGAAGACATTGACATTCGCGATCATGGCCAGCTGGAGTGGGCCTTTTGTACCCGTGTGAATCCTGCCATGGGAGATATCGTCATCTTCGAGAATCACTTTGGTTCGGTTCTGGATCCGAGCACCCCCTTTGAAGAGCGAGATCTTGTTCAGTTCGGTTCCGGAAAGTGGGCCAGGATGCTCATTGATGCCACCAGAAATTGGGACTTAGGTGGCCGACCATTCTGGAACAATCAGGTCTTTCCACCCGTGGTGGTGCTGTCCCAGGAAGAAGAGGATCTGGTGCGAAGCCGCTGGGATGAATACGGACTCAGCGATATCAAGTATGAGCCTACAATGAACATTGACAAGGATGAGGATCTCAAACAGCGCTATGCTTTCAATAGCCGACCCACTCCGGAATATCTCGAGGATCACGGTGGAGGTCACGCCGTCCCCGAGAGAAAGGGCTCGGAATGAAGTTTTACCTGCCCCTGGTGATGAGTGAGGAGGAGGATGCTTCTATATGTCTAGGATAAGCCACCCTGTGCTCAGATCTCTTTTGATCGGGTTTTTGACAGTGCAATCGCTGGTGCTGGTGTTTTCTCAGAGACTGGACACAACACCCGATCCGATCATACCTGAGGCAGGAGAATCCCTTCAGATGACACTGGGGCACGACTCACCCAATTTGGGAGGCAATGTCTTTCGAAATGCCTATGTCTCCTTGACTCTGACCAATGCGATTGGGATCGAGGCTGGCAAGCTCATCGTGGAAATCTCCTTTCCCAACCAGGGAGAAATTGAGTTTGAGCGAGCCGAGCTGACCCCTGATCCGAAAGCTTCCGGAGCTGTGGTGGAGGTTGAACTGGATCAGGCAGAGGGAGTGGAGTTAGCACCTCAGGGAGAAGCTTCCGGAGCCGAGGTGGAGATTGAACTGGATCAGGCAGAGGGAGTGGTGTTAGCACCCCAGGGAGAAGCTTCCGGAGCTGCGGAAGAGGTTGCACCCGCTCCAGGAGAAGAAACTTTTACGAGTGTAAGGATTATCATTTCGAGCGAAAATCCTCTTCCCGAAGGCATTATTGGTAACCTCGTGTTCAAGGTAACGAAAGAGTTTTCTCCGGAGGACATCGGTGCTGAAGACCTTCTCGTTACGCTGGAGAGCAAAACTTCAGCTTGGACCACGGACGGGCAGGAGATCGCCCAGGTGGTCAGTGGGCCGGGTGGCATCGATCTCGATTATGCGCCGGTGGTTTTTGCTTGCCTTTTCTACATGCATTAGGATCGAGAATCGTAAAACAGCAACTCATGAAGGGCTGGAGCGTCTGGAGAGTGCTTCTCATCTGCCTCCTTGGGCAGATGACGGGTGCTTTCTCTCAGGAGCCGTCGGAATCAGAAGTTGATCAGAACCAGATCATCTTCCCAGCCATTGTGGGCACTGCGGATATGGAACTCCTTTTGCCGATGCATCTCTCCGTCTCACCCCAGGTGAAAATCGGCCAGATCACCATGGAAATGACGTTTCCTTCGCCACAGTTGGCCTTTGTTCGGGTGGAACTGGTCTATCAGGCTGAAAAGGTTGGTGCGCAAGTCTCGCTTGAGGAGATTGAACCGGGTAAGGTTCACGTGACTATTGCCGTGCCTGAAGACGGGAAGGAAGCTCTATCCGGGGAAGGGATTGCTTCCCTGGTGTTTCGGGTTGCCGAGGAGATCGAGCCGACGCCCCTCAACCTTGTCATGGAAAATATTGAGATGAAGTCCTTGAACGGCCAGCCGCTCGAAGTTCTTCAGCAATCAGAAGCCGTGATCCACATCGTCAGCCCGGAACTCTATCCTTTGATCAGCTGCTTCTTCTTTATGCATTAGCCCGCACTTCTCACACCCGCTCTACTGCATCGGCGCAATGATCCGACCTGACTGCGTTGCGTTCGGTCGGCCTCCTCAACGTACTCAAGAGTACGTTTGCGGGGGCCTCTGTCGCGCGCCTTGTCAGGTCGTCCCTTCCGCCGCTTCGCGACGACCTGGTGTGAGAAATGCGGGCTAGAATTCAGGACTACGGTAGATGACCTTTCCGCCCACCACCGTCATTAAGTTGTTGATTTTCTTTATGTCCAGTTCCGGGATGGTGAAATAGTCTCTGTCGATGACAATAAAATCGGCCAGCTTTCCTTTCTCCAGTGACCCCAGATCCTTCTCCCTGAGCACGGATTCAGCTGCCCAGGTCGTCCAACCCCTCAGCCCGGAAATCCGGTCCAACTTTTCCTCCGGGCCCCATACCCGACCTTCCCACTCGCGTGTGACGTAAAAGGCAAATAGTGGCCAGAAGCCATACCAGGGCCAGGCTGCAAGTTGAGTCTCATTTGGCACATCAGCTAGGTGGGCATCGGTAGCCAAGGTAAATCTTGCCCCGGCGTCAAGCATACTCTTGGTGGGTGTAAACTAATTCACGTATTCCTCTCCATACACCTCAACAAAGTCAGCGATGCCTCTGACCATGCCTGTTGCCTGCATGTTCATCCAGAGACCATATTCGGCCAGCTTGGGAATCTGATCGGGCCGGATCAGTCTGGGGTGATCGAAAAAATGTCGCTTTTCTCTGATTTGCTCCAGGGTCCAGCCGTCCTCCTCCATCAACTGGTCAAACATCTGGAAGAGAATATCGATGGTTCCATCCATGGTGGCATGGACATCGGCCAGCCTTAATCCGGCCTTCAGAGCCGCCAGATGATTAATGTAGCGGTCTGTCCCGGGTTTATGTCCTGGACATTGCTCCAATTGTTTCAATTGCTCTCGAAGTGCCGGATCCTTCGGTACCGCCTGGCTGCAGGGACTGGTATCCCATCCTTCTTCCCCCACCCCGCTGTTCCAGAAGTACTCGCTCCCCTGCCCGCCGAAGTCGCCGAGAAGAGTGTAGAACTCAGCCGGGTCTTTGGCCAGTGAGAAGGCAGCTCGGTGGATCCATGCCCAGCGAATGGGCATCTCCCCCCTCTTGTCCAGCAGGTTTAAGGCCTTGATGACTTCCAATGGTTCGATGTGAGTCTGCACCGTGGTGATACCGAAGGATGCATTCTCCAGCAGCTCCTTCTTGAGCATTCCCGCCACCATCTCAGTCTTATTTTTCAGGATGATGTCGTAAACGAGGTAATACCAGACTCGCAGCCCCACGGGTTTAAGGGTGTCTATGTCGCGTCCAATAGCCTCGCTGATAATCCGTCTGGCCTGGGTGTTGTAAATGCCAGAGGTCAAGGTTCCGGTCAACATGACCGGATTGTTGGGTCCCAGCCTGTCCAGATCGGCGGTGTTCAACATCCGCTGCCGGATCACCGGGGATGGGGTTGCTTGAATGGCTTCCTCGTTCATGGGGACATTGACAATGATCCACTTGTCGGGTCCCACCTCAGCTGCTCTTCTGCGAATCACCGCACCGATCTTCTCGGCAATCCCACTTTTGGTCATCTCATCCAGGTCATCCTCGTGCAGACCCAGAACCGGAATGACTTTTAGCTGTGGATCGGGGTTGAAGTCCGGATCACTCCCAAAATGGTTGTACAACCACAAGTGTGGGTGAGTGTGGCTGTCGATGATTCCCGGAAGTACTGTCCTGCCCTTCACGTCAATCACCTGCGTTTCGGGTCCCTTTAACTCATTGATCTCGTCAGTGGATCCCAGTACCAGAATCCTTCTGTCCCTGACAGCCATGGCTGCAACTGTGGTCAGCTGTTCATCCATCACCGCTATCTTCCCGTTGACGACAATCAACTCAGGATAGGCATCCAATCTCTCCAGCAGATCTGATATCTCCTGGCCCCGGGCTTCCTGTGGAGCCAGCAGAAGAAGCAGGAGAAGAAGAAACGAAAATCGAAGTGTTAAAAACAGAAGTGACCTTGGCATGTTTTCACCTCGTTTGAAGAAACACTTGAAACTGGGCGCATCGATGATTGGACAATTGAAGCCTGTCTCAGCTGCCCTGTCAAGGGCAAGATCCCTTCTTGACGTGGCAGGTGGGAGGGAAATAGAGTATTGCCCGAAACAAAGCCCCATCCCAGAAACGAACATCAAACTGGAGATGAGCGTGATGGCCCCAACCAATATTCAGACTTGGTTTAAAGAGTACAAGAAGATTTGGCATGCCCCCTTTCAACTGGAAGAGTTCCTGAACCTCCACACCGAGGATGTTCTTTACGATGACCTAACCATACCCAAGGTGTTCAAAGGGCACGACGAATTGCGCGAATTCTACATCCGTATTCTGGAGGCCGTGCCCAATTTCAGCTCCCGCTATGACCGATTTTACCAACAGGGAGATGTGCTCATAACCGAAGGAGCACTGGTGGGAGACCAGACAAAACCGTATCGGGGCAATCCACCTTCCAACAAGCACTTCGAGGTCCCTTGGGTGCAGTTTCTTCTCTTTCGTGAAGAGCAGATTTACGAAGTTCACGACTACTATGACCGTTTGGATCTCCTTCGCCAAATAGGAGTGATCAACCTCGATTTTGCGGGTCTGCCGATAGCTGACACAGAAGGCACTTACGAAGCGGGACCAACCTTGAACACGTGAGCAAACTTGCGGTAGATTTCCTCTCTTAGCTCTGGACTGGGACCGCTGACCCGTGGGAAGTCCTTGATGGACTCAAAGGGCTTACAGGCTTCAATCACGGCGCGCGAGCTGAAGCCACCCGAGCCATCGGCAGGTCCGATGGGGTCATCGCTGGTTCTCATGCTGCGTGTGATAATTTGGATTGAAGTTGCAGGATCGGATCGGGTGCAGAGTGCCCACAAGACCTGGAAGGTGTTGGTGGGGTCGATGTCCTCGTCCACCACGATGGTGTAGCGATTGGCGTACAGGGCCGCCTGGCATTGAGCGGCGATCAAACCTGCCTGCCGAGCGTGGCCGCTGAACTTCTGTTGGATGGAGACGATGTTGAGCATGCGGGAGCCGCCTGCCGGATGGCACCAGACGCCTTTCACGCCTGGAACACCAGCCCCTTCCAGAGCATCCCAGATGCGCGCCGCGCGCGTAAAGGCTCGATAAACGGAGTGCTCCGCCGGTGGCCGCACCGGCGGAGCTCCCAGGATAATCGGATCGTTCCGGTAGAGTACGCTGTGGATCTGGATCAAAGGATCGGGTTTGGGAGGACTGGCATAATAACCGGTCCACTCGCCGAAAGGACCTTCGTATTTCACCTTGCCGGGAACGATTTCCCCTTCCAAAACGATTTCACTGTCGGCGGGAATCGGAAGTCCGGAGTAAGGGCCTTGGATCACTTCAATGGGTTCGCCTTGTAAGGCGCCCACAAAATCGTACTCGCAGTACCCGTAGGGAAACTCCATGGAGGCAACGCTCAAGAAGGCGGGATGGTGCCCGACTGAGATGGCGACCTTGATCGACTCGTTTCGCTCGAGCGCCTTACGGATATGCATGGCTCCGTGGTGGGCCATGGCGATATGGACTCCTACCGACTGCTCGTCCTGAATCATGACCCGATAGGTGCCGATATTGACCCAACCCTCGTCAGGATCACGTGTGATGACCATATCTCCAGTTCCGATGTAGCGGCCCCCGTCGTGCTCGTGCCACTTGGGAGCGGGGAACTCCAGGAGGTTGACATCCTTACCTTCTTTGACGTTCTCGAGCACCGGACCCGACTTCACCTCTACCGGGCGAATGGGTTTGAAAGTGCCCGCCATCTTGCGCCATTCCTTGACAAACTCCAGGTTAGACAGATCGGTCGGCATCCCGAAGGTGAGGGCCACCCGTCCCACCGAAGCCAGGCAATTGGTGATGACACGATAACCGGCCGGGTATCCTTTGATGTTATCGAACAGCACGGCTGGCATGGGGTCCATCTGGCTGGCGAGTTCCGTAATCGCACCCATCTCGTGGACCCAATCGGCGCCATCCACGTGGCGGACCTCACCCAGCTTTTCAGCCTGCTCGATCCAGAGGCGTAAATCCGTGCAATTCGGCATTCGCTTCTCCCTTCCTTCTTTTTTAGAAATACTCTTGCCGCACCTCGGATTCTACATCTTCCTCGATCTTCAAGGTGCTGGCAAAGGTGTTGGTGAGGGCCGAGAGCATCACAACCGAGAGGGCCTCCACAATTTCGCTGTTGTCCAGCCCCTGCTCCTTGAGTCCCCGAATATCCTCGTCAGTGATCTGGGCGGGGTCAGCGGCTACCTTCCTGCCAAATCGGATGAGGGCCAGCTCTTTCTTGTCTGCGCCAGGAGCCTCCTTGCCCTCACGAAGCAACCTTACAGCCTCCTGATCCATCTTGTATTCCTTCACGAGGAATCGGGAGTGTCCTCCCACTCAGTAGAAGCAGTTCCGAACCTGGGAGGTAGCCACAAACAACAGCTCTTTGAACTT
>SMUX01343651.1_pt1 | contig 10823 bp, 9 predicted proteins | sample 2456431 | NCBI WGS metagenome assembly SMUX01 (sample SAMN11095930, study PRJNA526329) | marine sediment metagenome | biome: Marine sediment; feature: Surficial sediment; material: Deep marine sediment; isolation source: Hadal surficial sediment | place: Pacific Ocean | collected 2014-11 | depth 0-1... | reverse complement strand
TCGGCAGGTGATTGCGCCCAGTATCAGTATCGCTGCGCTACCGGCGATCATATTCCCGAGAATGAAATACATTGGAAACACGGTGCTGTGATAATGCGGGAACAACATCATGCCGAAGTCCCAGGAGATGATCGTATTGACTATAACTGCAACGATCAGCACTACCGGCGCATAAAGAAACACGTTGGACTTCAATTTTTTATCGTCGCAGCGCTGCCGCAAGGCCCACAGCCACTTGTAAAGACTGCGGCGCCAGCCTGGCCCGAACTCGGCTGATTCACGCGTGACATCCGGTAACAGACCCATCAGGAAGTAGACGATCGCCAGCCCGTAAAACGCAAGCTGCGCAAGCAGATTTCTGAGCAGGAAGAAGTCCGCATTCAGCCAGGGACTCAGATGTTCTCCGGGTGCAGGCGAAACCCAGTAGAACAAATGCTCTTTACCGTATGCATAGATCAACAAGAACAAGACGATGGCGAATGGAAAGAATGCCAGCGTCGCAATTTCTCCCAGTCGGTAAAACGGCCGCGCCCAGTTCGTCCTGCAAATTCGCATCAGCGCGGAGAATGCGACACCGAACTGACTGATACCGAGCAGAAAAACATAACTCGCAACCAGGAAGCTCCATGGAACCGATTCGGGTGCCGTGACCAGCAGGTAAGCCAGGTTGCCGGCACCTGCCAGCAACAAGACTCCGAGTATCAGCAGGGCCCTCGAATATCCCTTGCTCCCCGAGGGGACACCGATCGCAATGTCGCTGACAGCAATCATTATTCGCCGAATACTTCCTTGATGTAGTTGACCAGATGCCAGCGGTCTTGCGCCGGCATTGCCTGTCGGTAGAACGGCATCGCAATGCTGCCGTGGCTGATCGTATAGAAGAGCTGCCCATCCGGTTGGAGCTGCACGTAAGCGAGATTCAGCTCCATGGGCTGAGGCACGAACTTTTGCCCTACGGGCCCGTCTCCACGACCCTGCTCACCGTGACACACCAGACAATGCAACTCGTACATTTCCCTGCCCCGGGCAAGAGACTCCGGCGACTTAGGCGTCGGATTGACCAGGGTACGTCCCGCCTCAAGCCGGCTCCGCACCAGCTCGATGATATCTTTCGGCGGCGGATAACGGTCTTTACCATCAACGGGCACGGATGTTGGGTTGGTCTCGACCAACGAGTCCTGAGGCTTCATGGACGGCTGGTCCTGCATGTCTTTGTCCCAGGGAAGCGTTACACCTGTACCCGGGATGGACAGAAGGCAGGCTAGCCAAACCAGAGCTGATGAGCGCCGGAGGTTCACTGGCTGTCCTCCACATGCCGAATCTCGTCCGCCCCGGCCTGTCTGATGATCGTTTCCGCTTTGGCCGCCTGCTCTCCATCGGCGCCTTCAACGACGACGACAAAGCGATCGATATTGGCTGCTTCCATATACGGTCTGTCGCGCCAGGCAGGCAAGCCGGAGACGAAATGAAATCCCATCAGTGTAAACAACACGCCAAACAGTATCGTCATCTCGTAGGTGATAATGAGATAGGGCGGTATGGTGATGATCGCCCTGCCCCCGGTTGGCAGTATGAACACCAGGGCCGTACCGACCGACATCGCGAATCCGGCTATGGCCCCGATGATGGCGCCTGCCAGGGAAAAGCGCCGGACCGGCGACTTGCCGAGTCCGAGTACTTTTTGCGCTTCCACCAGGGGCACCGGTGACAACAGTGAAATATTATCGAAACCCGATGTCGTCAATTTTTCTGCGGCAGCGAGAAAATCCTCCTCATACGCGAACGTGCCCATGATGGCCATCAGGTATCCCTCCTGAGCGGCCTGAGCGTTTCCTTGACCTCATAAATCGAGACCGCCGGTACCCATTTGATAAAGATCAGGAATAACGTCGCGAAGATCGCAAACGAGCCGACCGTGATCGAAATCTCGATCCAGCTCGGGAAATAGAAACCGAAGGCATCGGGCAGGAACTTGCGAGGCTGTGACGTTGCCACGATGATGAATCGTTCGGTGAGCATGCCGATGTTGATCAGGATAGAGATCGCCAGCATCTTGTTCCAGGACAGCCGGATTTTCTTCCACAACATCAATAGTGGTACAAAAGCACAGAAGAGAATCATCTCCCAGTAGAGCGGCGCGTAAAATCCGGTCAGCTTGAACCTCATTGCCTCGAGTTCAAACGATGTTCCGCCATACCAGGCACTGAAAAGCTCCAGAATATTGATGTAACTCCATATCAGGGACAACGCGATTAGGAGCTTGCCGAGATTGTCGACATGCACCTGACCGATATATTTCTCGAAACCGAGAAACTTCCGCAAGCAATACATTACGGTAATGATACCGGCCGTACCGGAATAGATCGCGCCGCACACGAAGTACGGAGCGAATATCGTGTGATGCAGCCCCGGAACGACGGACAACGCAAAATCCCAGGACACGATGCTATGCACAGACACCGCCAGCGGGATAACGAAGACGGCAAAAAACGTGTAGGCCCAACCGAGCGTATGCCATTCTCTTGCGGTACCCCGCCAGCCGAAAGAGAAAATTGTGTAAAGTCTGCGCCGCATGCCGGTGCTGGCATCCCGTACTGCAGCGAAGTCAGGCACCGATCCCATGTAAATGAAGATCGAACTGGCCGTCAGATAGGTCGTGATGGCCATGACATCGAACATCAGTGGCGAGCGAAAATTCGGCCATAGGCCCATTTGATTGGGAATCGGAAAACTCCAGTGCACGAACCACACGCGGCCTAAATGGACCATGACGAATAACGCCGCGGTCATCAGTGAGAACAGCGTCATGGCCTCTGCGCTTCGGTAAATTGACTTGCGCCATGGGCTGTTGGTGATGTGCAGCACGGCGGACAGCAACGTGCCGGAGTGGCTCAAGCCGATCCAGAAAATGAAGTTCGACAGATACGAACCCCAAACGGCACTGCGATTCATGCCTGCGGCACCGACGCCGACAATCAGCTGGTAGAACCACGGCATAAAAAAGAAGATCACCGCCACGCTCATCGTCGTGCCCAGTAACATCCAGTACCTGGGACCGGTCTCCAGCATGACAGACAGGACGTCTTTGTTGACTTCGGCGTAACTTGGCTGTCCGTGATCAAACATCGTTACTAAGCCCTAGTGTCCTGTCCCGCAAATAAATTGACTAAGGCGGCCACGGATTTTCGTACTGGCAAGACGTGGCGACGAGTGAGCACCGCTATTGCGAGGAGCCGCAATGCCGCCAGGCGCGAAAAGACGGATCGAGTTCGATAAGTTATTTGTGGGATTGGACATCAGCATGTGCCTTCTTTAAATAAACGATCGACGGCGTCGTATTCAGCTCTTTCAAAACCGTATAACCCCTGTCGTTTTTCATCATCTTCGACACTTTTGCCTCCGGGTCATTACTGTCGCCGAATAACATGGCTTCGGTTGGACAGCTTTGCACACAGGCGGGAACGACCTCACCATCACGGACGCGGCGTCGGTTATCGTCTTTTGCGTTGTCTTTCGCTATGCGGATGCGTTGTATGCAGAAAGTGCATTTTTCCATGATGCCTTTTTCACGCACGGTGACATCCGGATTCAATTGTTGCTCCAGCGGCTCATCCCAGGTGTATGTGAACCAGTTGAAATAGCGAACATCGTAGGGACAGTAAACGGCGCAGGTCCGGGTGCCGATGCAACGGTTATAGATCTGCGTGTTCAGTCCGTCCTGGTTGTGATAGGTAGCGAATACGGGGCAGGCAGTTTCACACGGCGCATCGTCGCAGTGCTGACAGAGCATCGGGATGAACCCCATTTTCACATCCGGGTAATTGCCTTCCCAATACCGTTCGATGCGTATCCATTTGATCTCACGACTTTGTGCAAATCGTTTCTCACCGACGATCGGCAGATTGTTTTCCGCCTGACAGGCAACGACGCAGGCCTCACAACCCGTGCAGCGATCCAGGTCGATCGTCATCGTCCAGTGATAATCGAATTCGTCGTAATAACCGGGTTTGCTGTATTGCCTTAGTTTTTCAACGAATGTGCTCACTATTGCTTCCTATTCATCACGCATGATCGTTCGCGGGTCCGAGAATCTGCCGGCCGAGGGTGCGGGTCACACCATCGGTCTTGACGATTTGCATCCGTTCACCGGTATTCCTGACCCTGGCTCGTGTGGCCGCCCAGGCAAGATCACCCGACTTATCGTCAATCTGCATTGACACGAGGTGCATCGGATTGGCACCGCGGTTCCGGGCGTAACGACCGTAAGACGTGTGACCCTGGCCGATAGGCATTGCGACAACCCCAGGCCTGATCGCGGGGAAAATGAGTGCCGGGACGCTCACGGATCCGGCCGGAGTCTCTACTTCCAGAATATCTCCCTCTCTGATTCCGAGATCTTCAGCCGTCACCGGGTTGAGTTCCACCCAGGACCCGTAGACCACGCTGGTCAGCGGATCCGGCAATTCCTGCAGCCACGGCAGATTGGCGCCCCGGCCGTCCAGAAGAGTTGCCGAGAGATACAGATGCAGCACCAACGGGTAATCTGCCTCGCTGCCTGCAAAATGCGACATCGGGTTGGTAATCGCCGCAATCGTCGACGAACCCGAGGGCACGATTTGATCGCCGGCAACTACGCCCGGTTGTCCCCACACACCCGCCTCGAGCGCCGCCCGCCAGAATTCCTCGAATCCCGCAGCGCCTTGCTCCGCAATATGTTGCTCATATTCCTCGCGCCAGCGATCCTTTATGAAGTCTTCTGTCGATCCCCAACTCAACCGCATCGGCAGTTCACCGCCTATCTGTCGCGCCAGGGAAAGCATGATGTCGCCCACCGGGAGCGTGTCATAAAGCGTTGCGACGACCGGCTGGGAAATCGAGGCCACCGGGAACCCGACACCGGGATCCGGACTGTCGTCGCCCCAGGATTCCAGATAGGTGCTCGTCGGCAGAATCAGATCCGCCATGTCTGTCGTCTCGTCATGGAAGCTGGACATTGCAACGATCAACGGAACTTTTTCCAGAGCCTGCCGGAACCTGGCGGGATCCGGTAAGGCGAAGATGGGATTACAATCGTGTATCAGCAAGACGTCCACGTTACCGGCTTCCATCGCCTCGACGAGATCAAGTATTTGCTGCAGGCCTGCATGCCTTGATCCCACCGCAGCAGGGAACATCGAGGTCGAATTGAAGATGATTCCTCCCGGCTGACCGAGGTTGCCGGCAAGGTGATTGAGCGCGTTGACGGCCACGGCGCTGGCTACGGAACTCGTTCCGGCTGTGGTAGCCCCGCCTGCAATGGCGAGTGCCGCCGGACTTTCGCCGAATTCTCGGGCGAGACGCACGATCCTGTCCTCATCGACATCGGTCACAGCGGAGACAAGCGACGGAGGATATGCCTGCAGTGCATCTGACCACTCGTCCCGATCGCTCCCGTCATACAGGCCCTCGCCGACAAGGGCGTGTGCCAGGCCGAGGGCGAGCAGCCCCTCGGTGCCCGGCCGCGCCGCTATCCATTCGTCGGCATTGGCGCCACTGAGTGACATGCGTGGTTCGACCTGCACGGTCTTACCGCGCCGGCCTTCCCGTCCCTGACGCAAGTGCCCGTAGGCGAGACTATGGTGTACAGGCGAGATCCAGGTAGCCAAATAATCGGCGCCGAATGACAGCAGCAAATCGGCATTCTTGATGTCGTAGTACGGAAGCCGCTCTATGCCGAAAGATATCTTGTTCGCTGCAACTAACGCGCTCGGGTAAGTGAAGTCGTACTGCTGGTAATGCTCGGACCCCAGCAGGTCCATAAACTGGGCGAATAATTCGTCCAGGTGTCCCCTGACCCGACCCGTTAGCAGCCTGACGCCACCGGCGTTGCTCTCTAGTTTCAGGCGGCCGATATGACTTGCTATCGAGGTTAGCGCTTCATCCCAGCTGATCGGATAAAAGTTACCGGTTCCGCGTTGTGTCGCGCTCGTCAACGGCGCCCTGATGCGGTCCGGATTGTAAAGTACATTGAGCCCGGCCTGGCCCCGCGCGCACGTTCGGCCCTGACTGACCGGATGCACGGGATTGCCTTCAATTTTCTTCGCTTTACCTTCGCGAATCCGTACCGAGATTCCGCAGCCGGCAGAGCACTGATTGCATACCGTGTTGTACCAGGTTGCGACACCCGGCGAGTAATCTTCCGGAGGTACAACCTGCGGAATCAACAACTCGACAGGTCGTTCGACGGACTCACCATACAGAACACCACCCACGGCACCGATGCCTCCGGCGCCGATGTATTGCAGCAAGTCTCTACGGCTGATTTTTGACATTCGCTTCCAATCCTCCGCGGCTACTTATGGCAAGTCCAGCAATCGCGGCCATGTTCCACATTTTTCGCCGTATGACAATCGACACACCAGGGCATTCTCATCGTTGCAATACGGGTAACACGGTCCATCGTTTCGACAGGACCGTGGCATTCCTGGCAGGCGAGCCCCGCTTTGATATGTCGCTTGTGTGTGAAGTGAACGTAATCCGGGACGTCGTGCACTTTGATCCAGGGAATGGGTTCGCGATTCTCCCAGTAAGCGACCAGCTTCAGAATCTCGGGACGTTCGCGTACGCTTGGTATGGACCTGTGACAACCCATGCACTTGCTGACGCTCGGGACGCCGGCAACGGGCGTCTTGTCCGCATAGATGTGGCAATGCTGACACGGAATCTTATTATCCGTTGCATGCACTCTGTGACTGAAATCGATGGGCTGGATCGGAGACCGATCCGAGAAATACTTGCCGTGCACCCATACGCCTACCAGCAGTCCAAGCATCGCCGTCACCCCGAGCAAGACGTGCTTCTTCGCGGGCCGGAGCGCATCGAGAACAGAGATAGACAAATGGTGCCCCCTTACTTTTCGGCGAAGAGTTTGCCCGGAAGCCGCGCAAACTACAAATTCATTATCGGCCGGTCTTCGAAATGTTTGCGCCGCGGCGGTGACTTCGGTACGTTTAAGCGCGCTTTCCATGCCTTGAGGTGCGCACAGGCGAATCATGAGAACACTTATTCGTTCGGGTTTATTGCTGCTGGTTATTTCAAGTGTCGCACCCGCTGCACACTCAGCCGGCGACGCCGAAAAGGGCAAGGTGCTTTACAACATCTGTACGGCCTGTCATGGACCGAACGCTGAGGGTAATCCGGCGCTCAACGCCCCCGCCAATGCCGGACAGGATCCATGGTATCTGACACGCCAGTTGAAAAATTTCAGGAGCGGAATTCGTGGCGCGCACCCGGATGACACGTTTGGTGCACAGATGCGGCCGATGGCGATGATGCTGGCTGGTGATCAGGACATCGCCGATGTCGTTGCTTATTTAACGGGTATGGATATGCCTGACCCCGCGAGTACGGTCGAGGGCGATGTAGAGGCCGGCAAGAAAGCGTACGCGACCTGCATCCCGTGCCATGGCGAGTTCGGCGAAGGCGCGCAGTCGCTGGATGCGCCGCGCTTATCCAATCAGCACGACTGGTACCTGGTCAGACAACTGGAAAACTTCAAAACCGGGGTTCGCGGTACACACCAGAATGACATCTACGGTGCCCAGATGCGCATCATGGCGCAGATGCTGCAAACCGATGAACAGGTCAGAGCCGTTGCAGCCTATATTGCGACCATAGACTACCGCCCTGGCGGTAAATAGAGTCCTCGTCTGCCCAAGCCACAATGTATTCGCTCCTCAGGACGGCGATTTCGCCGATGATTTTCCTGACGACTCGTGCGATGAACGTACCAGATGCATTGACGGCCCGGCCATTTCCTCGCCATCGATATCGATTCGCATCTGATAGCGACCCGGTGCAGGGAACATGACATTTGTCATCGGTAGCACAAACTGAGTTTTGGCAGGTGCCCGCGAAGGCGGTTGAGGTTCGACGTCAGTATGACCTTCAATCGTGAATATAGACTTGCCTTCAGGATCTGTAAAATCCATCTTGAACGGAACCCGGCCCTGCACCTGCCGTTGCCATTCGACAATGCCGACGAGCACCATCCGATCCTGCCGCGCCGGAAAGTCGGGGGCGAGCAGTTCGTTGAATATGCCATGAATATCCATCTTGCCGTCCGGCCCCGCTCCGGCATCCGTACAAAAAAGGAATACTGCCTCCATCAATCGACGCCCCACCTCGGTCTCGGGCCCATATGAGCCAGCAGTCTAACCTGTGGAAATCGGATTCTGAATCCTCTATTCTCCGCACTGGTATCTGGCGCAGCATATTACAAGACAGCAAAAAGCTGCCGGGGAAGCCTGGGTCGATGTGCTGGCCCGATACTTTGGGAACCGCCGACAGACTGGAATCCAGTACGATAAAACATCCGCGACGGTCACGATATTAAGGACACATAAAGTATGCCTCTTGCAATTGTGTTGATTGTTTTGGTAGTGGGTTCGCTCATTTTCCATTTCCTCAGTCCCTGGACCTTTACACCGATCGCTTCAAATTGGGGCATGATCGACACCACGGTTGACATAACATTCGTTGTGACCGGCGTTGTTTTCGTTGCTGTTAATCTTTTTATGGCCTACGCGATTATTCGATACCGCTATCGGGACGACCAGAAAGCGACTTACGAACCGGAAAATAAAAAACTGGAAGTCTGGCTAACTGTTCTGACAACCATCGGTGTCGCGGCGATGCTGACACCGGGACTGTTTGTCTGGGCCAAGTTCGTCACCGTTCCTGAAGGTGCGATTGAAATCGAGGCCATCGGGCAACAATGGCGCTGGAGTTATCGGCTTCCCGGCAAGGATGGTGAGTTTGGAACCGTCGATGCGACCTTAATCGGCGAACAAAACCTGTTCGGCATCGATCCAGATGACCCTGCCGGGCACGACGATGTACTGGTCGATGATGCCACGGTACATATCCCGGTCGGCATGCCAGTGCTATTCTGGCTGCGCTCTAAAGACGTACTACATAACTTCACCGTCGCTCAGTTCAGAGTCAAGATGGATCTCGTGCCGGGCCTCGTGACATATATGTGGCTGGAACCCACCAAAGTTGGCGAATACGAAGTTCTCTGTGAAGAGCTGTGTGGTATCGCGCATCATGCCATGCGCGGCCGGGTCATCGTCGAGGAGCCCGAGGATTTCCAGGCGTGGGTTGATAGTCAGCCGACTTTCGGCGAAATGCAGGCGAGACCGCCGGGTGATGCCGCGCTCGGTGCTGCGTCCTATGCCATTTGTGCTGCCTGTCACGGCCAGCAGGGTGAAGGAAACGTCGCCTTGAATGCGCCGAAACTCAGCGGACAGGATCCGTATTATCTGAAAAGACAACTTAAGAATTACAAAGCCGGTATCCGTGGCACGCATGAGGCGGATATTTATGGCAGACAAATGCAGCCGATGGCTGCGACGCTTGTCAATGATGCGACGATCGACAACGTGCTCGCCCATATCGGCACCCTGCCGGACACATCGGCGCCGACTACGGTCACTGGCGACATCGATCACGGCGCCAGGCTCTATGTAGTCTGTGCCAATTGCCATGGCAAGGACGGCCGGGGAATTGCGATGAACGCCCCGCGGACGGCCGGCATCAGCGACTGGTATTTGCTCAATCAGCTGAAGAATTTCAAGGACGGCGTTCGTGGTGCACACCCTGCTGACCTGCAAGGCAAACAAATGGGAATGATGTCACGAACACTCCTGGACGAGCAGGCGATGAAGGATGTCGTCGCTTACATCAACACTTTGTAGGCTTCGATATGAAAGGAGTCTGCACAATCACATTCAATGACGGCCAAAGCGCAAGGGGATTTTGATGGCATATGTTGCAATTGCCGATCGGGATCATGAAATAGAACACCACGATCCGACGACTTTTATCACCAAATACATCTGGAGTCAGGATCACAAGGTTATCGCCATTCAGTATTCCGTTACGGCGCTTTTCGTCGGTTTGGTCGCGCTGGTCCTGTCCGGCATGATGCGACTTCAGCTCGGTTTCCCGGACACCTTTGCGTTTATTACGCCGACCTCCTACTACCAGTTCATTACGATGCACGGAATGATCATGGTCATCTTCCTGCTGACGGCACTGTTTCTGGGCGGCTTCGGCAACTACCTCATACCCTTGATGATCGGCGCGCGGGACATGGTGTTCCCGTACATGAACATGATGAGTTTTTGGGTGTATCTGGTATCGGTCATCGTTCTCCTTTCGAGTTTCTTCGTCCCGGGAGGACCGACAGGTGCCGGCTGGACACTCTATCCGCCGCAGGCGATCCTGCCGGGTACACCCGGTACGGAGTGGGGCATCGTGCTGATGCTCGTTGCGCTCGCCTTGTTCATCGTCGCCTTCACGATGGGTGGACTGAATTACGTAACGACCATACTTCAGGCACGCGCCCGCGGCATGACCATGATGCGCCTGCCGCTGTCGCTGTGGGGCATCTTCATGGCCACGATCCTGGGCCTGCTGGCGTTCCCGGCCCTTTTCGTCAGTGCCGTAATGATGACGCTCGATAAAGCAGTAGGGACGAGCTTTTTCATGCCGGCGATAACGTCAATGGGACAACAGCTGGATTACAGCGGCGGCAGCCCGATCCTGTTCCAGCATCTGTTCTGGTTCTTTGGTCATCCCGAGGTTTACATCGTCGCGCTGCCCGCTTTCGGTCTGGTTTCGGACCTTCTGAGCACGCATGCCCGGAAGAACATTTTCGGTTACCGCATGATGGTCTGGGCGATTCTGGCAATCGGTGGCTTGAGTTTCGTCGTCTGGGCGCATCACATGTATGTCAGCGGGATGAATCCTTATTTCGGATTCTTCTTCGCGACGACGAC
>SMUX01350345.1_pt1 | contig 10829 bp, 12 predicted proteins | sample 2456431 | NCBI WGS metagenome assembly SMUX01 (sample SAMN11095930, study PRJNA526329) | marine sediment metagenome | biome: Marine sediment; feature: Surficial sediment; material: Deep marine sediment; isolation source: Hadal surficial sediment | place: Pacific Ocean | collected 2014-11 | depth... | reverse complement strand
TCGAACCGACGACCTCTACAATGCCATTGTAGCGCTCTCCCAACTGAGCTACGGCCCCTTGGAAATCGGGGCGCCCACGAGTCGGCGGGCGTCGGCCCGGAAATTAGGAAGCAGACCTTGCGAGCGCAAGTGAAAAAATCATAGTCCAGGCCCTGGCCCTGGCCCCGGAGACCGAGTTTCCGGGGTGGCCGGCGGCGGCAACCGGGCGCCTCAGCCGTCGTCGTCACCGGTGACCACGACCTCGCTCACGCCGTCGTCGGCCAGCTCGGAGGTGTTCTGGAGCACCGAATCATTGTCCTCGTCGTCACCCAGCCGGCCGGAGACCGCGCCCTCGGCGGCGTTAGGCTTGGCATCGTCCGCCGGCGGCTTCCCGGCTACCGGTTCGGGCTTGGCGACCTTGGCCGGCGGCGCCGGCCGGCTGCGGCGCGACTTGAGCAGCGTCTCGGGGTCGAACGGCGCGGCACATTTCGGACAGGTGATGGGAGAGCGGTTCAGGTCGTAGAACTTGACCGCGCAACTCTGACAGACCCGTTTGACGCCCCACTCCGGCTTCGCCACCGACATCCTCCAAGAACGTTGCCTCAACAACCCCGACCGGGGATCACGGGCGAGCCAAGTGCCACGATCCTCGGACGCTGTCAAAAGGTAAATGCACCCCGGGGCTGGGAAATCGACGGCCGCGCTGCCGCCTTGTGCCGCCGTGGGGATGTGCTAGAGACGGGGCCTCCGCTCGAAGCCGCCGCCTCAAAGCCCTTGGAATCATGCGACCGCTTACCGCCCAGCCCAGCGAGGCGCTCACCGGCAGCGCCCAAATCCCAGGCGACAAATCGATCTCGCACCGGGCCCTGATGATCGGCGCGCTCGCCGTGGGCGAGACCGGGATCCGCGGCCTGCTCGAGGGCGAAGACGTGCTGCGCACCGCCCAGGCGATGACCGCGCTCGGCGCCGAGATCGTCCGCGAGGCCGACGGCACCTGGCGGGTCTGGGGCCGTGGCCTGGGCGGGCTGACGGCGCCCGAGCAGGTCCTGGACCTGGGCAATTCGGGCACCGGCGCGCGGCTCTTGTTGGGAATCTTGGCCGGCCACCCGGTGACCGCGACGCTGACCGGCGACGCCAGCCTGCGCGCCCGGCCCATGGCCCGGGTGATCGCGCCGCTCGGCGAGATGGGCGCCCGCTTCGCCGCCCGCGACGGCGGCCGCCTGCCGCTCACCGTGACCGGCGCCGCCCGGCCGAGCCCACTCCGCTACCGGTTGCCGGTCGCCTCGGCCCAGGTCAAGTCCGCGATTCTGCTGGCCGGTTTGAACGCGCCGGGCCGGACCACGGTGATCGAGCCCGCCCCGACCCGCGACCACAGCGAGCTCATGCTGCGTCACTTCGGCGCCGAGGTCACGGTCGAGGAGACCGAGGAGGGCCGCGCCATTGCGGTCACCGGCCAGCCGGAGCTTATCGGCCGGCCGATCGAGGTCCCGGCCGACCCCTCCTCCGCCGCCTTCGCCACGGTCGCGGCCCTGATCCTGCCCGGCTCCGAGCTGCGGCTGCCGGGCGTCGGGGTCAACCCGCACCGCGCCGGGCTCTATCAGACGCTCCAGGAGATGGGCGCGGCGTTGCGCCTGGAGAACCGGCGCGAGCAGGCCGGCGAACCGGTCGCCGACCTGGTGGCCCGGGCCGGGCCGCTGGAGGGCGTCGAGGTGCCGGCCGCGCGCGCCCCCAGCATGATCGACGAATACCCGGTGCTCGCGGCCGCCGCCGCCTGCGCCCGGGGCCGCACGGTGATGAACGGCCTGGGCGAACTCAGGGTCAAGGAGAGCGATCGCCTGGCCGCGGTGGCGCGCGGCCTGGCCGCCTGCGGGGTCGAGGTCGAGGAAGGCGAAGACCGCCTGGTGGTGCACGGCTGCGGCGGCCGGCCGCCGGGCGGGGCCACCGTCGAGACCGGCCTCGACCACCGCATCGCCATGAGCTTCCTGGTGCTCGGCCTGGCCGCCGAGCGCCCGGTCACCATCGACGACGCGGCCCCGATCGAGACCAGCTTCCCCGGCTTCGCCAAGCTGATGACCGCCCTCGGCGCCAAGATCGAGGCGGGCGCGCCGTGAGCGAGACCGCCGCAACATGATCGTGGCGGTCGATGGGCCGAGCGCCTCGGGCAAGGGGTCGCTCGCCCGGCGCCTGGCGGCGGCGCTGGACTTCGCCCTCCTGGACACCGGGCTCTTGTACCGGGCGGTCGGGGCGGCGGTGCTGGCGGCGGGCGGCGATCCGGCCGAACCGGCGGTGGCGGCGGCGGCGGCCCGGAGCCTGGATCTGGCGGCGCTCGATCCCGCGCCGCTACGCCGCGAGGCGGTCGGCCAGGCCGCCTCGGTGGTGGCCGCCAATCCGGAGGTGCGCGCCGCGCTACTCGACCACCAGCGGCGCTTCGCCGCGGCCCCGCCGGGGGGCAAGGCGGGGGCGGTGCTCGACGGCCGCGACATCGGCACCGTGGTCTGCCCGCAGGCCGAGGTGAAGATTTTCGTCACCGCCAGCCCGGAAGAGCGCGCCCGGCGGCGCCATAAGGAGTTGCTAGAACGCGGCGAGGCGCGTATATACGCGCGCGTCGTAGCGGAAATGCGCGAGCGCGACCGCCGCGACAGCGAACGCGCGGCGGCGCCGCTCCAGCCCGCCGCGGATGCGGAGGTCCTCGACACCACCGCACTGGACGCCGAGGAGGCCTTCCGGGCCGCCTTGGAGATCGTGGAGAGGAAGCGGCCCGGCTTGACAGCGGGCGCCCGTACGACAAGGTAACAACCACGCCCGGGATGGCCCCGGGAAGTCCGCCGGACATAGCCGGCTGGCCGATGCTTTTGAACCGAAAGGACCGTTACCGATGGCCGAACCAGGCACCGAGACCCCGGAACCCGAAAGCTTTGCCGCCCTGCTCGATGAATCTCTGGGCGATGTCGAACGCCTCGAGGGCACCGTCCTCAAGGGCATCATCATCGCCATCGAGGGCGACAGCGCGCTGATCGACGTCGGACTGAAGTCCGAGGGCCGCGTCGCACTCAAGGAGTTCAACGAGGCCGGCCAGCCCGCCGAGCTCAAGGTCGGCGACGAGGTCGAGGTCTACCTCGACCGCATGGAAAACAAGAACGGCGAGGCGGTCCTGTCGCGCGAGAAGGCGCGGCGCGAGGAAGCCTGGACCCAACTGGAGAAGTCCTTCAACGACAGCGGCCGGGTCACCGGCATCATCTTCGGCCGGGTCAAGGGCGGCTTCACCGTCGATCTGTCCGGCGCGGTCGCCTTCCTGCCGGGCAGCCAGGTCGACATCCGCCCGGTGCGCGACGTGAGCCCGCTGATGGGCACGCCGCAACCGTTCCAGATCCTCAAGATGGACCGCTCGCGCGGCAATATCGTGGTCTCGCGGCGCGCGGTGCTCGAGGAGACCCGGGCCGAGCAGCGCGCGGAGCTGATCGCCGGCCTCAAGGAGGGCCAGGTGCTCGAGGGCGTGGTCAAGAACATCACCGACTACGGCGCCTTCGTCGACCTGGGCGGCGTCGATGGCCTGCTCCACGTCACCGACATCTCCTGGAAGCGGGTCAACCACCCGACCGACGCGCTGTCGATCGGCCAGCAGGTCAACGTCCAGGTGATCCGGTTCAACCCGGAGACCCAGCGCATCAGCCTGGGCATGAAGCAACTCGAGGCCGATCCCTGGGAGGGCGTGGCCGCCAAGTATCCGCTCCGGGCGAAGTTCACCGGCCGGGTCACCAACATCACCGACTACGGCGCTTTCGTCGAGCTCGAGGCCGGGGTCGAGGGCCTGGTCCACGTTTCCGAGATGTCATGGACCAAGAAGAACGTGCATCCGGGCAAGATCGTCTCAACCAGCCAGGAAGTCGAGGTCATGGTGCTCGACGTCGACGAGCAGAAGCGCCGGATCAGCCTGGGCCTCAAGCAGTGCGGCGACAACCCCTGGGACGGCTTCGTCGAGAACCATGCGGCCGGCTCGGTGCTCGAGGGCGAGATCAAGAACATCACCGAGTTCGGCCTGTTCGTCGGCCTGCCCGGCGATATCGACGGCATGGTCCACTTCTCCGATCTCGACTGGCAACTGTCGGGCGAGGAAGCGGTCAAGAGCTACAAGAAGGGCGACACCGTCAAGGTCAAGGTGCTCGACGTCGACATCGCCAAGGAGCGCATCAGCCTCGGCATCAAGCAGCTCGCCGAGGACCCCTTCGCGACCGCCATGAAGGGAATCAAGAAGGGCGCGGTGGTCACCGGCACGGTGAGCCAGGTCCTGGACGCCGGCATCGAGGTCAAGCTCGAAGGCAACGCGATCGGCTTCATCCGCAAGTCCGAGCTCTCGCGCGAGCGCAGCGAACAGCGGCCGGACCGCTTCGCCTTCGGCGAGAAGGTCGACGCCAAGATCACTGCCATCGACGCCAAGACTCGCAAGATCACGCTCTCGATCAAGCAGCGCGAGGCCGAGGAAGAGAAGAAGGCCATGAAGGATTACGGCTCGGCCGAATCCGGCGCCAGCCTCGGCGACATCCTGGGCGCGGCGATTTCCAAGGCGGCCAAGGAGAAGGAAGGCACGGAGACCGAGGCCGACGCCGAGGCCGGCGCCGAGGCCGACGCCGAGGCCAAGGCAGCCAAGCCCGAAAAGACCGGCGAGGCCGCGGCCGAGACCGGCGAGGCCGACGCACCGGAGGCCGAGGAACCCAAGCCGGCCAAGAAAAAAACCGCGAAAAAGAAAGCCGCGAAGGCCGCGAAGGACGACGCGGAAACCGAACCCGAGGCCGAACCCGAGGCCAAAGCTGGGACCGCGGACGAGGACAAGGACGGCGACGCCGGCTGATTGCGATCCGCTAGCGCGAACGCCCGCAACGGCCCGGCGGCAGCGCCCCGGGCCGTTGCTTTTGCCGCTCCGCCGAACCTCTCGATGCGGTGTTAAATGTGCGTTTGTTCTGAAAGGCTTACCCTTGACGACCCGGCGCTAGTCTGGCACGCTAACAGACCGGTACGAGACGCGGACACAAAAGTCGCTTGTGCGGACAAGGGCGGGGGAGGCAACCGGTTCACGCAATCTCGCTCGGCCGCACCGACCAGACAGCTCGTTTCGACGCCCCCGGGACAGGGCGCCTTATTTGGTGAGGGGAGGCCATGACGAAGTCCGAGTTGATCCAACGCATCGCGGAACTCAATCCGCATCTCTACCACCGCGACGTCGAACGCATCGTGACCACTATCTTCGAGGAAATCTCCGAGGCGCTTGCGCGCGGCGACCGGGTCGAGCTGCGCGGCTTCGGCGCGTTCTCGGTCAAGCAACGCAACGCGCGCGTCGGCCGCAACCCGCGCACCGGCGCCGCGGTCCAGGTCGCGGAGAAACACATCCCCTTCTTCAAGACCGGCAAGCTCTTGCGCGAACGCATGAACGAGAATTCGTGACCGGCTGGGCGGCGGAACACTGCCCGACGGCGCGGCGACCCCTTTCGTAAATTCCATCGCCACACGGACGGACGTGAAACGGTTTTCCTGGATTCTGACCCTTCCCCTGATCGTCGTGGCCGCGATCTTCGCGATCGCGAACCGTGAGCCGATAACCCTCGATCTCTGGCCTTTCGAAGCGTCGCCGCGGCTCCCGCTGTTCGTGATCCTGCTCGCCTGCCTGGTGTTCGGCCTGGTGGTGGGCGGCTTGGCGACCTGGTTGTCGGCCGCGCCAACCCGCCGGCGCGCGCGCCAGGCGCGTCAGCGGGTGGCGGAGCTGGAGCGCGAGGTGGCGCGCCTGAGACAGGAGCGCGACCGCGCGGCGCGCGCCGTGGCCCCGGCCGATAGCGGCCAGGCCGGGCTGCCGGCGCCGGTGGCGCCGGCAAACGGCGGCCCCGCGCCCAAGAAACGCTCGGCCCTGGGCCGCTAACACCCCCTGGGCCGCTAACACCAAGGTATAACACCGATATGCGGGTCATTTCGGCGGCGGAAGTGGAGGCGGCGCTCGACTTCGGTAGCCTGGTCGAGCGGTTGCGCCAGGCATTCCGGCGCGACATCGCCGTGCCCCTACGCCACCACCACACGGTCGAGACTCCCGAGGGCGACGACGCCACGCTGCTGTTGATGCCCGCCTGGCAGGTCGGCCGCCATATCGGCATCAAGCTGGTCACCGTGTTCCCCGGCAACGCGGCCCGAGATCTGCCCGCGGTCATGGGCGCCTACCTGCTGCTCGACGGCAAGACCGGCTCGCCACTGGCCATGATCGACGGACCGATGCTGACCGCCAAGCGTACCGCCGCGGCCTCGGCGCTGGCCGCCGGCTATCTGGCCCGGCCCGACTGCGAGCGCCTGCTCATGGTCGGCACCGGCGTGCTGGCGCCCCATCTCATCCTCGCCCACGCCGCGGTGCGGCCGATCTGCAACGTCCTGATCTGGGGCCGCAACCCGGACAAGGCGGCGCGCCTGGCCAAGCAACTGAACCGCACCGACTTCCGGGTCGAGGCCACCGGCGACCTGGAGGCCGCGGCGCGCGGCGCCCACATCATCTCCTGCGCGACCCTGAGCCCGGAACCGCTGATCCAGGGCGCCTGGCTGCGGCCGGGCCAGCACCTGGACCTGGTCGGCGGCTTCCGCCCCGACATGCGCGAGACCGACGACACTGCGATCCGCCGCGCGCGGGTCTTCGTCGACACCCGTGCCGGCGCCTGCACGGAGGCCGGCGATATCGTCCAGCCGCTCGAAGCCGGCGTGCTCGCGCCCGAGGACATCGCCGCCGATCTGTTCGAGCTGACCCGGGGCGCGCGCGCCGGCCGCCGCTTCTACGACCAGATCACCCTGTTCAAGTCGGTCGGCACCGCGATCGAGGACCTGGCCGCCGCCCAACTGATCGTGGAGCGGGCCTGAGGGGCGGGCGGGGCCCGGGCGGCCGAATGCCGCCATCGTTCCGGTGCGGCCATCGAGGCCGGTTTCTCCAGCCTCGGTTCAGGCGAGCGAGGCCAGAAACTCCAACAACGCCGCATTGACTTCCCGCGGCGCTTCCTGCTGCACCCAATGACCGGCGCCATCGATGATCCTGTCGACGCGAAGGTCGGTGCAATTCATGGCGACATCTTCATAAAGGTCGTGGTCGGGAACGAACCGCCGCACGATATCCTTGCCGCCGGCGATGAAACAACTGGGCTGCGCGACAGGCCTGACGCCCATATCCGGAAGCTTTACGAAATCCCTCTCCTGATTGCGATAGCGGTTGATCGGGCCGCGAAAACCGCTGGCCTCGAAGTTGGCCGTGAAGTAGTCGAGATCCTCGGGCGTTAGCCACGAGGGAAACGATTGCGGGTTGGTGAGCGCTTCCAACAATGTCCCCCCCGCCGGTCGTTGAAGCCAGCTGTCGAGCGAGGGAGCGTCGCCGGAAAGGGCAAAATAAATCTTCCGCAAAGACGTTCTGACATCCGCATCCAACTCTGATTCGGCCACGCCCTCGGTCTGAAAATAGAGTTGGTAAAAGAATTTGTCGCGGTATATTCGCCGCCACAAATCGATCCCGGAAACCTTGCCACGCTTGCTGTAGGGCACGCTGAGCGCTGCGACCGCCGATATTCGATCGGGATGCAGGGCCGCGGTGTTCCAACAAATCGGCGCGCCCCAGTCGTGGCCCACCAAGATGGCGGTGTCCTCGCCAAACGCATCGATAATGCCGATCACATCCGCCATCATGTTGACCATGTCGTAGGCTTCGACGTCATGCGGCTTGTCGCTGCCGCCATATCCGCGCACATCGGGCGCGACGACCCGATAGCCCGCCTGCACGATGGGTTTGATTTGATGCCGCCACGAGTACCAGAGCTCGGGCCAGCCATGCATCATGATCACCAGCGGGCCGTCGCCTTCGACCGCGGCCCGCAACGAGAGCCCGTTCACCGCCAGCTTCTGAAGGTCGAATTGCCGGTGCATGGCCTCCTCACTCACCATGGGGTTTGGTCCAGATGCGGGCCTGTCGCGAAGTGTAGCGCGGCGGCCGGAGCGGTTCCAACCAGTCGTGCATGAGGTCGGGACCGGACCCCAGGGCGGCGGGTTCGATCGATTCCGTGAATCCGGTCTAGCTCGATCGTGACTGGACCCGCCGAGTTTGCTATACCCCGGACCATGTCCGAAACCGCCACCGCGACCCAACCCAAGGACCGCGTCTTCGCGGCCATCGACACCGCCGATGTCGCGCGCGCCGCGCGCCTGGTGGAGGCGCTGCGCGGCCAGGTCGGCGGGGTCAAGATCGGCAACGAGCTGTTCACCGCCCAGGGGCCCGACGGCGTGCGCGCGGTGGTCGGCGGCGAACGCCTGTTCCTCGACCTCAAGTTCCACGACATCCCCAATACCGTGGCCGGGGCGGTGCGTTCGGCGGTGCACCTGCGGCCGTTCTGCCTGACGCTGCACGCCTCGGGCGGCCGCGCCATGATGCAGGCCGCCGCCGAGGCCGCGCGCGAGGCGGCCGAGGAGCTGGCGGTGGCGCGGCCGCGACTGCTCGGCGTCACCGTGCTGACCAGCCTGGACGCGGCGGACCTGGCGGCGGTCGGCCAGCCTGGGCCGGTGGCCGACCAGGTCCGGCGCCTGGCCGGGCTGGCCCAGGACGCCGGGCTCGACGGCGTGGTCTGCAGCCCGCGCGAGATCGCGGCCCTGCGCGCCGACCGCGGCCCCGGTTTCATCCTGCTGGTCCCGGGCATCCGCCCCGTTTGGGCGGCGAGCGGCGACCAGAAGCGGGTCACGACCCCCGGCGACGCGATTGCGGCCGGCGCCGACTACCTGGTCATCGGCCGGCCGATCACGGCCCAGGCCGACCCGCGCGCCGCCGCGCGCCGCATCGCCGAGGAACTGGCCGGCGCGGCGGAACCGGGCCCATGAGCGACACCACGCCACCGCGCAAGGCGCTGCGCAAGCTGCCGGTCATGGCGACCGTCAAGGAGGCTTACGCCCGGGTGTTCGGCAACCCGCGGCTTCTGGCCCGGGCGTCGCTCATGCCGTTCTGCATATCGCTCGCATTGATCGCGCTCAGCTTCACCGTGCCGGTGGTTTCGGCGCTCGGTTACCTGATCGGGATCCTGGGCCTGCTGCCCTACACGTTCTTCGGGGTCGCCTGGCACCGGCTCACCCTGCTCGGGCCGGTGGCCGGCGCGCCGCCGCGGCTGCCCATCTGGGCGCCGCGCCATTGGCGCTTCCTCGGCTACCTGCTCGTGACCATGCTGATCGGCTCCGGCGCGACCGCGGTGGTGTTCTCGCTTGGCTTCATGGCGATACAGCCGGGCCCGGACGCCTTGCCCGCGGTCGCGGGCCTGATGCCGCTCGTCGGCTTCGCCATCGTGGCCTACGTCATGATCCGTCTGAGCTTCGTGTTCCCGGCGGTCTCGGTGGACGAGAAATACCGGCTCCGCCACGCCTGGACCCACACCAAGGGCCAGGGCCTGCGCTTGCTCGGCGCCACGGTGATCGCGGCCGCGCCCTTGGTCGCGCTGGTCTGGGGGGTCAGCGAAATCCTGGGCGCCGTGCTGTTCGCCGAGACCGCGCCGGGCCAAGACGGCCTGCCGGCGGTGGCCCAGATGGAGGCCTTCGTCGAGGCGAACCTGGGCGCGCTCCTGCTGATCCAGACGATCACCGCGGCGATCAACTACGTCCTGATGGCGCTCATGGTTTCGGTCATCTCCATCGCCTTCCGCATCTGCACCGGCTGGGTGCCGGCCGTCGGCGGAATGGTGACATTGGATGGCGAGGAGGGCTAGGCCATGGCCATCGAGGTCAAAATCTGCGGGGTGAACGCGCCCGGGGCGCTGCGCGCCACGGTCGAGGCGGGTGCGGACTACGTGGGGCTTAACTTCTATCCGCCCAGCCCGCGCTCGGTCACGCCGGACCAGGCCGCGGCGCTCACCGCGGCCGCGCCGACGCGTCTGTGCAAGGTCGGGCTGTTCGTCGACGCCGAGGACGCGACCATCGCCAAGACCCTGGCCGCGGTCGGCCTCGATATGCTGCAACTGCATGGCGGCGAGAGCCCGGCGCGGGTGGCGCAGATTCGCGCGCGCTTCGGCCTGCCGGTGATGAAGGCGGTGAAGATCGCGGGGCCTGAGGACGTGGCCGCGGCCGAGGCCTACCTCGGCGTCGCCGACCGCCTGCTGTTCGACGCCAAGCCGCCCAAGGAGATGACCGAGGCCCTGCCCGGCGGCAACGCGTTGGCCTTCGACTGGCAGCTCCTGGCCGGCAAGACCTGGCCGATCCCCTGGATGCTCTCGGGCGGGCTCGACCCGGACAACGTCGCCGAGGCCGCGCGCATCTCTGGCGCCCGGGCGGTCGACGTCTCCTCCGGCATCGAGGACCGGCCCGGGCTCAAGAACCCGGACAAAATCCACGCCTTCCTGGCCGCTGCCAAGGGGCGTTGACGGACCTCCCGGGGATCAATCTCGGAGCATCTGGCGGCGCGCCTCGAACTCTTCCTGGTCGATCTCGCCGCGGGCCAAGCGCGCCTCGAGGATATCCTGCGCCGCCTTCGGCCGCGCGCCCGCGCCACCGCCGGCGCCGCCCATGCCGCCGAGCCGGCGCACGATCAGGACCACCAACGCCACGATCAGCGCGACCAACAGGACCATCATGATCGGCCCGAAGATCCAGTGGCCCCCGCCGCCCCACATGTGGCCGTATCCATGGGTTCCCTCGCCGGCCACATCGGCCCAGGCCAGCCAGGGTAGGGTCAGGGTCCCGAGCAGGGTCGCGCCCCACAGGCTTAATCTTCTCATGGTGCAGGTTCCTTTTATTCGAGCTTCGAACCTTCGATACTTGGGCTCGCGCTGGCCCGCAGGAATCGAGAAGTCCGCGCATCAGCCATGCAAAATATGGCGGCC
>SMUX01309650.1_pt1 | contig 10838 bp, 8 predicted proteins | sample 2456431 | NCBI WGS metagenome assembly SMUX01 (sample SAMN11095930, study PRJNA526329) | marine sediment metagenome | biome: Marine sediment; feature: Surficial sediment; material: Deep marine sediment; isolation source: Hadal surficial sediment | place: Pacific Ocean | collected 2014-11 | depth 0-1... | reverse complement strand
CGCCGCGGCCTGGAAATTAAACAGACAGATAACTAGTGAAATTCGAACAATTCCAATTATCATGGTTCGAGCAGCTCATTCATTGTCGTTAATATACTGATTAAGCTCCGATGTATTTGGTTCCATTCGAAGTTACTTTCAACATCGCACTACAGCCTATCGAGTAGTTTGATCGTGGCGGTTCTGTCGGTTGTCACCATTGGTGCTTTGCAACTCAACTGAATAATGAATTGAGATCATTTTTCACTCCATTGTGATTCCCCCAGACTTAATCAGAGGCTCCCTGGCTAATATCAGACCAAACAAACCTGTATTCAGAAATTCAGTTCAACCCAATAGGGGCGATGATCCGACCCCTCCGCAGCACGGTCGACCCAGGCACGCTCAACCTGTTGAGCCAGACATGGTGAGATAAAGCAATGATCCAGGCACAAACCATGACCAGGTTCCTGCTCGGGCGGATCAGGCCACCAACTGGTGCGATCATCCGCTCTCTCCCTTGCGCAGGTCCAGCTATCAACAAAGCCATCCAGATGTCTAACTCGACCATAGAAGAGATCTTGTGCACCCACCATCCTGTCGTATTCATCGCTATCTGGTATGCTGTTGAAGTCACCCATTACGACCGTCTCTTCGGGCATCACCGGTGGGGTCTCTCCATTATTCCAATTTAGGCCAGCCATTGGCTGAGCCTCGACTGGATTGGTATTCATGTCGACTTCACCACCGGTCCAGGCACCGCCACTCACCTGAGCGTTTCGATGGAACTCCAATAAGCGGTCAATCTGCATGAGGCGATCACGAATAGAGACCGCAGACAGATGCAGGGAATAAACCTTAAGAGGACCCGAAGGGGTATCTATCACGCATTCAATAGCCCCAGTATCCATATTTAAAATATTCAGTGTGCCCAACTTCGGGAAAACAATTATACGAGACATGCGAATGGGCCATCGAGAAAGCACCATAGGCCCAAATTGGCGCCGCCGATTTAGCACGATTCCTTTATTGTTGCGGGTACTGGCGTCGATATCAAAAACTGGGCAATATGACCAATAGAACTTCTGCATATGACTTGCAAGGATTTCTGGCTGATCAACCATGCCGCTGTGCTTCCAAAAACGCTCCACCTCCTGCAAAGCGATAATGTCCGCATCTTGTACAGCCCCGGCGATGCGCCCAAGATCTATTTGTTGGTCGAGCCCCAGACCAAAGCGGATGTTATAGGTAACAAGTTTCATAATTCGTCTTAGCCGGTAGCAACTATTACGGATATCTATTTAGAGCGAATACACGGGTATTAAGGGGAACAGCACAAATATATGCGCTCGTATTTGAAATTGAATTTTATCGGCTTTAGTTATTCGGGCGGTTGTTCCTTAGCGCGTTCCTTCAATAACCCAGTCAACCAGTCAGGATCCATCTCCGGGACTGATGACAATAATAGCTTGGTATAGTCTGGGTAAGGTGGTGCCAGGATTTCACTTTTCATCCCCTGTTCGACAACTCTTCCTTCCAGCATTACCACGATTTGATCGGATATAGCCTTTACTGTGGCGATGTCGTGGGTGATAAAGATGTAGGTCAGGCCGAGTTCTTCCTGAAGGCGGAGTAATAATTGCAAGATGCCTTTTTGTACAATCTGATCGAGTGCCGATGTGACTTCGTCACATATAATTAAATCGGGGTTGGCGGCAAGCGCGCGCGCGATACAGATACGCTGTTTTTGACCACCGGAGAGTTCGGCCGGCAATCGATCAATGAAGGAATCATCGAGTTCGATCATATTCAGCAGTTCGAGCAATCTCTGGTCACGTTCTTTGCCGCGCAAGCCAAGATAAAATTCCAATGGTCTGCCGATGATGTCGCGTACGGTATGTCGCGGGTTCATCGCGGTATCAGCCATTTGATATATCATTTGAATTTTTTGCAACTGTTCGATGCTTCGGTCTTTTAGTGCCGGCGGCAGGGGTTCACCGTTAAATAAAATCTGGCCTTTGCTTGGTGGTAACAACCCGGTAATGGCTCGCGCTGTGGTCGATTTACCCGAGCCGGATTCTCCTACTACCGCCACGGTATGCCCGCGTGGAACCTCGATCGTAACATCGTCCAGTACCTTGACACTACCTGTGTAGCTGGCATCGACGCGATCAACCTTGAGCACTATATCTTGCGACACCTCTTCTTCTTTTACAATGGAACGAACTGACCAAAGTGACTGGGTGTATTCCTTTTCCGGGTTTGTGAGCATTTTACGGGTATCAGCATCTTCGACGGTTTCCCCGTAACGCAGAACCTTGATGACATCGGCCATTTGTGCGACTACGGCTAAATCGTGGGTGATATATATAGCCGCAGTATTATAATTTTCGACAATCTCTCGCATCGCGGCCAGTACTTCTACCTGCGTAGTCACATCGAGTGCAGTCGTGGGTTCGTCAAATATAATCAGGTCTGGCCGGGGCGACATTGCCATCGCGGTCATCACGCGTTGTAACTGTCCACCTGACACCTGATGCGGATACCGCTCACCAATAGAATCCGGGTCCGGGAGTTGCAAATCACGGTAAAGTTTCCGTGCATCCGCCTTGGCTTCATTTTCAGGCATTATTCCATGACGAACTGCCGACTCGATAGTTTGGTCGATGAGTCGATGCGCAGGGTTGAAAGAAGCCGATGCTGACTGGGCTACATAGGCGATCCGCGATCCGCGTAGCTTGCATTTTTCATCCTCCGAGGCTTTCATTAAATCGATGCCATCGAAGATGATGCTGCCGCCGTTGATTTTACATCCTGGCTGAGCAAAACCCATCGCAGCCAAACCAAGTGTCGATTTGCCTGCACCCGATTCACCGATCAGGCCCATGATTTCCCCGCGTTTCAAAACGACGTCAACGCCTTTTATAATCTCATGCCAACGGTCGTCGCTATAACCGTCGATGACGATTCCCCGCATTTCCAGCAAGACCTCACCTATTTGCCCTTTGTGATCGACACTCATGGTTTAATGCTCGTCTCTTAAGCCACTGGATTTATGCAGGAACCAGTCAACAACAAAATTGACGGCGACGGTTAACAGCGCAATGGCCGCAGCAGGCAACATCGGCGTAAGCGCTGCTGTAATATCGTATTCGGCGAATTGAATCAGGCCGGCGTTTTCGCGTACCATCGAACCCCAGTCCGCGGTCGGCGGTTGAATACCAACGCCAAGGAAAGACAGTGCTGCAATGGTCAGGAACACAAAACAAAAGCGTAAACCGAACTCTGCGATCAATGGTGGCATGATGTTGGGCAATATCTCTCGGCGCATAATCCAGCCTAATCCTTCACCCCTGAGTTTCGCGGCTTCCACGTAGTCCATCACGACAACATTGAGCGAAACCGCTCTAGAAATACGGAAAACCCGAGTAGCGTCAAGAACCGCGATAATTATGATCAGATTCGGCACGGTGGCACCGAATATGGAAATCAGGATTAGAGCAAAAATCAGGCTGGGTATAGCCATTAAAACATCGACCGCTCGGCTTATCAGGTTATCCACCCATCCCAGGCTAATGGCTGCGGTTATGCCCAGGCTACCGCCGATCAAAAATGCGAGCAGGGTGGTGGCAACCGCGATACCGACCGTATTTCGAGCACCGTAAATAAGGCGCGAGAGGACGTCGCGTCCTAATTGATCGGTACCAAACAGGAATTCCTCACCCCAGGGCGCATAAGCTATTGGGAAAATTTCGGCTTCACCATGCGGTGCCAGTAATGGCGCGAACAACGCGAAGAATGCGTATATCGAAATAATGGTCATGCCGAACAACGCCGTCGGTGGGGCGGATTTGAGCCCACGCCAAATATTTTCCCGCAGTGATCGACGAGTCTTGAGCAGGCCTACTTCACCCGCCGCTGAATAGCCTTCTTCTGCACCATTGCTCATGAATTATGTCTCATCTTGGATGTAATAATCTTGGATTTGTTACAATCGAAATAATATCCGCAAACAGGTTTAGCAATATGTAGGTCGCGGCGAATATCATTGCGCAACCCTGAACTACCGGTACATCTCGAGTGGTTACTGCGTCGATCATCAACTGCCCGACGCCGGGGTATACAAAGACCACTTCGACCACGACCACACCGACAACCAGGTAGGCGAGGTTGAAGGCGATGACATTAACAATCGGTGCCCAGGCATTTGGCAGTGCATGCTCCAGAATTACCTGAGCCTTCGATGCCCCCTTAAGACGCGCCATTTCGATATAGGGACTCGCCATCAGGTTGATGATTGCTGCCCGGGTCATGCGCATCATGTGAGCGACTATGACCAGCGTAAGCGTAAGCGCAGGTAAAGCGGATAGATAAACCCGTTCCCAGAATGTCGCATCCGAACTGATATTGGCCAGTGATGGGAATATTTTGGTAAACGACGATAAAAACAGTATCAACAGGTAGGCTACAAAAAATTCGGGGAATGATATTGTAGTCAAGGTCATCGCGTTGACCACTCGATCATAGATAGAATTCCGGTAGAGTGCGGCAGTTATGCCGAGAAACAACGACAGCGGAACCGCGATTATCGCAGCCATCGACGCCAGAAAAAAGGTGTTAGCCAGACGGGGCGCTATCAAATCAGCAACAGCCCGCGAACGATCCATGCCTCCAGAAGAACCTCTTCCGGAAAATGAATTACCCAAATCCCCGGTTAATACGCCGCCCAGCCAGTTAAAATAGCGTTCGTGCATGGGCAGATCCAGCCCGAGCTCGGTACGAAATGCCTGAACGGTTTCGGGTAGCGCTGCCTGACCGAGTATTGCCTCGCCAAAGTCGCCGGGTAGAAACTCGATCGAGCTGAATATGATTATCGATATGACAATTAATGTGACTAAACCAAGGCCTAGCCTTTGCAGGACTGTACGGACTACTGGATGCACGATTTTTTATCCCCTCTAAAGATCCGCTTGTCGGCTAGAGAACTATCAATTATGGTTAATTTATGGTCGAAGCAAAAAAGTAATGGGCCTTAGCCCATTACTTCTCAGTTGCCTCAGGATAACCGATTATGCGAACCACCACCGCTCGGCTGCCTTGTAACCATCATAGTCAAAGTTCCCTGCCATTTTGTCGTGCATAACGCTTTTATCCAGCGCCATAATATAATTAGCGAACATCGGTATCAGTGCGCCGCCATCATCATTCACAATGACCTGACATTCGTAGTAGAGTTCACGACGTTTGTTGGTATCCAGTTCAGCGCGCGCCTGTACCACCAGCTTGTTAAAACGGTCTGCAGCAGCACCCGTATGCCAGGCTGTGTCGTTCCATTTGCCCCCGGCCGTGTAAGCCGCAGAGAACATCCAGTCTTCCGTTGGGCGACCACTCCAGTAGACGGCAGACCAGGGTTTTTTATTCCAGACATTGGACCAGTACCCGTCTTTCGGCTCACGAACCACGTTGACGTTGATTCCTGCCTTGGCTGCTGAATCTTTTATTAACAAAGCCGCGTCAACCGCACCGGCAAATGCGGCGTCTGACGTACTCAAATCAAGTTTAACGCCCTCCATACCGGCTTTCTTCAGGTGAAAACGAGCCTGATCCGGATCGTATTTACGTTGGGGCATGACACTATTATGATAAGGATTAGCAGTTGAGATCGGATGATCGTTACCGATTTCACCATGGTTCAACAGGATCTTTTGAACCAGTTGTTCACGATCAACCGACAGCTTGACCGCCATACGTAGATCATAATTGTCAAACGGCGCGACATCTACGCGCATCTGAAAGGCGTAGTGCAAGGTACCTGTTGCTTCGACAATTTTTAATTTACTGACCCGTTTCATCAGGTGCACTGTTTTTGGGTCAACTCGACTAATTGAATGGACCTCACCATTCATGGCCGCATTTTGTCGAGCCGTGGTATCCAATAACGAAATCATCTCGACTTCATCGAAATGGGCCCGGCCTGATTTAAAGTAATTGGGAGCTCGTTTGAACGAAGCACGTACGCCCGGTTCAAATTTCTCAAGCGTGTATCCGCCGGTTCCCGAATATGATCGCCAATCCAGTTCTCCAGCTTTTACGGGCACAATCGGAAATTGACCACTGCTGACAATCGACGGAAAATCAGCATTGCCTTCTTCGAGTTTGAATTCGACCTCGTACTTGCCTTTCTTGGTGATACTAGTTACCGCAGTCAGAAAAGCTTTTCCGGCAGACTTCGTATCTTCCCCACGATGAAAGTTGAACGAGGGTATGATATCGTCGGCAGTCATGGTTTTACCATTATGGAATTCCACTCCCCGGCGTAATTTGAATGTCCAGGTCTTGGCATCGGCGCTGGCTTCGTAACTTTCAGCCAGTTCCGGTATTGTTTTTCCATTGTTATCGATTTCTGTCAACTGGTTTCGAAAGCCCCACGACGTGCATGATATAAAGCCATTCTCATCCTGGCCGGGAACCAGTGAATCGGTGGTCGAGCCGTACGCTAAACCCATCACAAATTTACCACCTTTCTTAGGCATCGCGGCATGGACCGACTGTGAAAATAGGCTAGTAGCGAACGGCGCTGCAATACCTAGTGCTGCCGCTCGTTTTATAAACTCGCGCCGTTCGAGGGTTCCCTGTTTTACTGATTCCTCAAGATCTTTGATATTTGACATTTGATTTTCTCCTCGGGTTTAATTTTTTGTAGACCCTAGTTAGGATCCCGTAATGGCTACTATTAATAGCTTATTTTTTGTGGATTTTATTTAGCGTAGTCATACAGCGACACAAGCACAATATACAGGGAATGTCAATATTAAATGGCAGGCAAATGCTAATTCGTTATAAAAACTGGCGTAGGTTTCACAGAGAGTGAAAACAGAATCTGGTGTTTAGCAGTTGTAAAAAAGCGGTATATCTGGTTGATTAGATGATGACCAAAACATTTATAACCAACTAGAGGATACGCCACCATAAAATTTTCAAATTCAAAGATCGAGAAACGATTTCAGTTGCATTGACCGAGATGTTACAAATCGGACCACAAAAATGGGTCAGATCACCGACCAGCCAGGAACTAACGCTGCTGGCGCAAACCATCGCCCAGCGAGTTGGCCGATATCTTGAACGCCAGGGCCTACTGGAGCGGGGTGCCGAGAACAGTTACCTGGCCTCGGATGCTGTTTCCGGTGGACCGATGGATCAGTTACTGGGCCATTCGATCACCTATCGCATCGCGGTGGGCCCGCAGGCAGGGCGCAAGGTGTTCAACCTGCAGACCTTGCCGGCCTGTGAACCAGATGAATTCGCTGATACCGCAGGCAAAGTATCTGGTTTCTCCCTGCATGCAGGGGTAGCGGCCAGAGCCCCTGAGCGGAAGAAACTAGAGCGTCTGTGCCGTTACATCAGTCGATCGGCGGTTTCGGAAAAGCGGCTTTCGTTAACTACAAACGGCAACATCCGCTACCAGCTGAAGACACCTTATCGAGATGGCACTACTCACGTCATCTTCGAGCCGCTGGATTTCATGGCACGGCTTGCCGTCCTGGTGCCGAAGCCCAGAGCTAACCTGACCCGATTCCATGGCGTTTTCACGCCGAATAGCAACTACCGTGCCCTGGTAACACCGGCAAAACGTGGCAAGGGCAACAAGCGCCAGGAAAACAGGAAAACAGATGAGACTGCACAGCCGCAAAACGTCACGCCGCGATGACCTGGGTACAACGCCTCAAGCGAGTATTCAATATCGATATTGCAATCTGCGAAGAATGCGGTGACGCTGTCAAGTTGATAGGCAGTATCGAAGATCTGGGGCAATAAATTAAATGACCGCTCAGGGCACTAAGCGGTAGTTGAGCGATGAAATCTGAAGGTCAGCTTTCCCGTTAGCCGACGTTCATAATTCCTAGATTAACTTCGGCTTCCGGCACAAAGCTGCCATCTATTAACCTTAAACACACCTAATTTGTAGTACGTTTTCTGTTAGAATTTATGTCGAGGATAACAAAAATTGGAGGTGGCACGGATGTTCTTGTTTCAACCCCAATTGCGACACACAGTCCCGAGTCTGTACACATTTCTTCTAAGTTGTGGATTGTGCATGTTATCGATCGTGATATCGGTAGCATTTGCAATAACAATTGTAACAACCTCTGCCGTAGCTTTAGAATCCGAAATCAAATCCCCTCCAACCGGTGTTTCTTTATTCGACCAATTATTCGGTCGACCAACTCCGGTAGGAATCGAGTACGAAGTACCTTACCCATTTGAAGCATTTATATCTGTGTTACGCAAAAGACTGCCGACCACACCGGACCAGCGATCACAGTCTTATTCCACAGTTCTTATCCCAGTGGGTCGATCGTTGACACGCGCTACGGCCCGCCCAGAGTATTTCCGCTATCCACGGATTGTGTTGGCAGTGAATATTCAACCTGACCATCGTTATTTAATTAAGGACCGGTTATTTATCGGTTACCAGGAGAAAGCTGAGCAAATTGAAGTGATTAGTTATAATGAGTTGTCGGGGCGGTTTGAGTTTCAAGTTGTTGAGAATTACGCGCTCGGTAGAATGCCCATCGTCAAGTACGCGAATCGAACCCTATGCATGAGCTGCCATCAAAATGGTGCTGCCATATTTCCTCGTTTTAACTGGAGCGAAACCAACTTCGATCCACAGATAGCAAAACGCATCAGCTCGTATAATAGTCATTATCATGGGATTGGAACCGGCAGCATTCATGGTGATGCGGGGCGCATCGACGCCGCAACGGACCGATCTAATTTGTTCTCGACCTATCAACAGGTCTGGCAGCACGGATGTGCGGTTACAAACGATCGCCTCTCTGGTTTGGGTTGCAGAGCCGCAGTGTTTCAGGCGATGTTATTATATCGGATGGGGGTGTCGTTCGTGGCTCATGGCAGCACAATTCAGCCCGGCCAGAGTTATCGTAAATTAATTGTGGAAAACTGGAGCACTCACTGGCCCAGCGGAATACCGGTACCCGGGTCTGATATTCCCGATCGCCAGCCCCCGGCACATTTATCCGAGGATGTTCTGCCACCGCATCTGGACCCACTTAGCATCCGAGCGCCGCTTACATACTGGAATGAAAGCAACGATGTTGCTCGTTCAATCAAGGGTTTGGCGGACACGTTTTTACTGAAAGCCGATATCGAGCGGCTTGATCGCCAATTGCAGCTACGGTTCCTTGCTTCACAAAGTACTACGAAAAACTACATCGGCGACTGCAAAATTACCCCGACTAAGGGCTCCCATGGCGAGACATGGATTGATATCGAGTGTGCAGTTTCCATCGGCGGAGCTGATGATACAGACCTTGTTGCAGAACTGCTTGTGGATGAGACCGGCCGGGTTCGTAGTGGATTGAGTTGGCTGCTCCTGATCGGTGAGAAAAGGTATGATTATGCGAAGCTTTCGGGCACCATCGAACACCGGGGTGAGATGCGTACTGTTGCAAAGTTATCTCTCACCAGACCTAACGAAAATATTCGAGCCAGGACGCGAGAGGGTGCGGCCATGGTGAGTGTTGAGTTTTCCTGGAATTCCGATACCGTAAACGTGATGCAGATGGGAGTTGGCTATGAGGGTACGGTTGTACTCAAATTATCCCGTGATCTCGAACGAGTCGAACGCGCCATCGCTGAATTGTTGGAGGACTCTGAATCTGGTCTTTTTAATGGTTTCGGTCAGCATCCGATTTACGGAGTTGAGTTGATGTCTGCCCTCTTTGATAAATTGGAAATAATCTATCCGCAGCCATCATTTCAGAATTCAAACGCCGCTGGTTCATCAAAAGGTACTACAGTATCAAACGCAGCCGAGCCCACATTTAGCGGTTACCCAACCCTCGAATTATTCGCACAGTATTGCGGTAGCTGTCACCGATCGAGTGCGCGGGTGCCACCGGCTTTTCTGGCAGGTGATCTGGGGCAGGTGACCACCAATTTGCAAAATTGCGCGGCGCGTATTGGCTTCCGTCTGGCCATGTGGCAGCAGCAGGCTGATTCGCGTTCTATATCTCCGATGCCACCACCGACTTTCCTGAGTAAGTCGTCGATCGACATCGATCAGTGGCCTGAAAGTGCAGACTACAACGCGCTACTTGAATATATCGAGTCTCTTGGTGGGGTCATACCAAACGATGTATCATCGCCAGTGAACTATTTGAAGTTAGTGTCGTGCCTACCGGGATAGTGCGGGTCATTCAAGTAGTCACGCCAAGATCGAGAGAGCGATGAGGTCAGTCTCGGTTGAATGCCGTGTAACATCATAACCAACGACCGCTTTGGGCACATTGCCGCCTTTAAGACGTGAAAACTGAAGGTCAGCTTTCCCGTTAGCAGACGATCTGGAATACGATTTTTGAGGCTGGGAAGCGTGACATTAGGATCTAATTAGAGCAGCGTATAATCGATGCGAAGCCTGAATTAGACTGATAATCATTTGAATGGCATGATGTGGCTTTTCAATTGGGTTAAAAGCTATGCTGCTTTCATTGACGCACCATTGAACTGCAATGATGATGTGTCCAGATTATTGGAAGTGAAAGCAACCGTCAGACTCACGCAAAATGAGCCTAAACCACAAAAATTGTATTATTGGGAGGGATTTTATGAAGACTTTGAACTCTGTAGCGGCACTCAGCTTAGTCTTAACTACATTTGTATCAAACGACGCGTGGGCAGAAAAATGCAACGGTTATGTCATCAGCAAGGCCTTTGCTCCGATCACGATGCGCGAAGCGCCGGACGGCTCAAAGGTGAAATGGATCAGCAGCGAGGGACTTTTCATCGTTCTGAACCCCACTGACCATCCAGCAAACATGGTCAACCGAATCTGT
>SMUX01208575.1_pt1 | contig 10850 bp, 9 predicted proteins | sample 2456431 | NCBI WGS metagenome assembly SMUX01 (sample SAMN11095930, study PRJNA526329) | marine sediment metagenome | biome: Marine sediment; feature: Surficial sediment; material: Deep marine sediment; isolation source: Hadal surficial sediment | place: Pacific Ocean | collected 2014-11 | depth 0-1... | reverse complement strand
GATCAGGTGGCGGACACCTCCAGCGCGCTGACATACATGGCCAGCCGTCCTGACGTGGATCCAAAGCGTGTCGCTCTGGTAGGCAGCAGCTTCGGTGCCGCAGTGGCAGTGTACACGGGCGGTGTGGACGGACGCGTGGCGGCCGTTCTCTCGTTCGGGGGCTGGGGAGACGGGGCACGCAAGTTTCGCCGCCAACACCCGACACCCGAGTCCTGGGCTCGATTCACCAACATGCTGGAAGAAGGGCGTAGCTATCGGGCGCGCACCGGCAAGTCGCTTATGGTGCCGCGCTACGACATCGTTCCCATCCCGGAGCGCCTACGCGGCGGCTTGAGTAAACGATCGATCATGGAGTTTCCCGCGGAGACGGCACAGAGCATGTACGATTTTCGCGCCGACGAAATGGTTGGAAAAATCGCGCCGCGCCCGCTCCTGCTGGTGCACAGCGCTAACGACTCCGTGACACCCACTGAGGAGTCAATCGAGATGTTCAAGCGGGCGAAGCAGCCGGCGGAGTTGCATTTGCTGTCAGACGTCGATCACTTCATGTTCGGCGAGGACAACCCGCGCGTGGCACAGCTCATCTCCGACTGGTTGGCACGCTACTTCCCAGTATAATTTTTCCTTCTTGATTCATGCGTGCCTATTTCGAGCCGGATACACCCTTCCACTGACAATTCTCGAAAAAAGGCTGTCACGAAAGACTTGAGATTGAAACAAACGGTGCGATCAACCTGAAGGGGGGAGGCCTTGCCAAGATTCAGTCACGATGAGCTACTAGAGTTCGGTGAGCAGTTACTCTCATCCGCTGGGTTTCCCAAGACTGATTCGCACCTGGTGGCGAGTATGCTCGTTAAGGCGGATCTTCACGGATACCCGGGGCACGGGATTTCCCGTATTCCCTCCTATGTGTCGAGGATCAGAGCCGGCTTGATTCGCATCAGGGAAAGGCCGAGGGTTTTGCGCGAAGGAAAGACCACAGCGGTCATAGATGGAAATCATTATATTGGTCAGGTTATCGCCCATGAGGGGATGAATCTCACGATCAGGAAGGCCAAGGAGCACGGCGTGGGAATGGTTTGTCTATACCGAGCGGGTCATGTTGGAAGACTTGCGGACTATGTAGAGCTTGCCGCTGAACAGGGAATGATCGGAATGGCGGCTGTGAGTGTGGGGTCGGGGAACATTGCCCCCTATGGCGGTATGGAGCCTGTTGCCGGAACCAACCCTATGGCCTATGCATTTCCAGGAAGGAACGGCCGGCACGTTATCTTTGACTTTGCGACTGCGGCGATGAGCATGGGTGAACTTCAAAAAAAGGTTTCCCGAGGGGAAGCCATCGCCGAAGGGGTGATGCTCGACGGGCATGGCAAACCGACGACTGATTTTAGCGAATTCATCGGGCCACCGAGAGGCGTCATTAATCCCTTTGGAGGATACAAAGGCTCGGGGCTTAACCTCGTTACGGAGATTCTGGGGGGGATTCTCTCTGGGACGGGTTTGGGAAGAGAATGGTGGGATAGGGGAGGGGCCGCTATCAATGGGGTAATGTTACAGGCCTTTTGTGTGGAAGAGTTTCAGCCGTTAGACGTTTTTTTGGATAAAGTGGATGAGCTGGTTGCTTTCGTTAAATCGAGGAAGCCTGCTCCAGGGTTTAAAGAGGTTCTTTTTCCAGGCGAGATGTCAAGGAGGAGGGCGGAGCGCCACCTCAAGGAAGGCATAGAATTCGGGGAAGCGGCATGGACCATCTTGATCCAATGTGCTTCCGATCTTGGAGTCGAATACTCACCGAAGCCTCTTTAGATAAACTGCCCCAGTGTCTAGAAAGAGAGTTAGATGGCGGATTTCCGTCTTCTTCTTTCAAGCGCCTCCGGGTTAGTGGCGCGGGTGAGTTTCCCCTCCATATAATTGAGAATATTCTCCACGGCCCTTTCCGCAAAGCCCTCAAAGCCCGCATCCGTCGGCCAGCCCTGGTGGGGGGAAAGGACAACGTTGTCTAGCTCCAGCAAAGGGCTGCTTGGGGGCAGAGGCTCCTCTACGAAGGAAACGAAATAGACCCCTCTAATCCAAGACCGCAATGCCTTCGATTTCCACCAGGAACTCTTCACGGGCCAGACCCTTGACGACGATCAATGTGCTCGTCGGTGGGTCCTTCTCGTAGAAACGGCTACGCACCTTACCCAGCCCATCGCGGTATTTGATATCCGTGATATAGGTGGTCGTTTTTACCAGGTCCTGCAACGAACCGCCGACATCATTTAGAACAGTCTTGATGTTTTCGAACACCTGCTTCACCTGCGCCTCGATGTCCCCTTTGCCAACGATATTCCCATTAGCGTCGACGGCGGTCTGCCCCGCAATGAAAAGCAGCCTGCCGGGTTTGGTCATGATCGCCTGAGTATATCTCGGTCTTGGATCCGATAGACCCTTGGGTTGAAGTCTTTCTTTCATTTTTACCTCCTAGGTTAAAATCTATCTTATTGGGTAACCTCGCGGCAAGCCGCGGGGTATCCTAGCAACATGATTTCACTTAGTGTCCTTCGTGCTCTTCGTGGTGATATTTCTCTCTTGCTGAAACAGATAAGAGACTGCGGCTGGTTTCACTGGCCTGCTAAACCGTTAGCTCCTGTGACATGTGATAGTATTTGTATACCACGAAGCACACGAAGATCACGAAGAATTTACAATTAAATTATATCGGCCCCTGCGTTTCAAACCCCGTGGTCGATATAACTTGATTACCAACTATAGCAGTGAAAATGATAGTGGGTGTGGGGGCTTTGGGCCTAGCGGTAAAGGTAGTCATCCTCCCCCTCCTCTTTATAAAATCGGTGGATCCGGGGGGTTAGAGAAGGTCGTCCCGGCCTTCCCTGAAGAAGAAAATCTATGGGGATAAAGTCCTGGAGCAGCGGGATCGGAAGCTGGAGTCCCGCGAAAGGGCTCTTTGCGTCAGCACCGAGCGTGACCCGGTCTCCCCAGAGGGCCGAGGGAAGCGCCCCGCTGATCGCAAACCCGCTCGCGGAAACGCTACCGTGGATCTCTGGCAGGTTGAACTTGCTGCCTGGGTTCTTTTCGTTCTCGGTCAGAAGCTCGTAATCTAGGACTTTGGAGAAGCTTTGGGGTGAGCTGGTCGCCTTTTTCACGAGGCTGAGGTTTGTCTTCTCTGATTCACGTGTTTTCCTGTCTTGCCTCTCGCTAAGGAAATGTGGCGGGAGATTGCTGATACCCCCCGGACTCCCCTTGGTACGGGTGTGGACATCCCCCATGGCAATTTTGTAGTGCTTTTCTCTAAGCGTAAGCTTGAACCGATCAACGGCCTCCTGGCTTACCGGGTAGGTCCGGCTTTGTATCCCCCACTGGGTTTTGAAATAGATCAGGATCTCTTTTCTGCTCAGGACGTTGAGCCCCCTGTCAGCCAATTCCATGTTGTTTATGTTCCCGTCGAAAAGAGATGCTTTTAGACCAAGCCCGCTCGGCCCGTAGAGCTCGGGGTTTTCCATCAGGAATTTCTTGCTGATCCTCATTCCCCGCTCCCTGGCCTTAAGCTGATGGGCCAGCTTCCGAGTGGCCTCTTCGGAAGCAAAACTCTCCGGGTAGTACTCAAGGACGGTCCTTAAATACAGCTCCTTTGTGCTATGGTCCTTGCTCCTATCCGCCGCCTGTAAAAGCGCTTTGCCCGCTTTGTCTTTCAAGTCGGCAATCTCTTCCTCCGAGGCCGTGCCTGACATCTTATAATACGCAATGGCCTTGTTGTACGCCCCCCCTTCTTCGTAGACCCTGGCCAGGATGCGGTAGACGTCTGTTGCACTTTCAGACTCCGGGTGGCTTCGGATGTAGGTCACCCCCCGATCAATAATGGGTTGGGAGGGAATAGGGTTAGTGGTAAGGAGCTGAAAGAGATTTGTTCCCACGATCAGCAGATTGGCCACTCCCATAGTGCTTGCACCGGTCAACCCTTGAGTAATTAACGGGCTGGCGCCAAGGAGCAGATTTTTTTCAAGAAAATTCTCTCCCAACAATATGTATTTGACTGTCTGGAGACGGTGTTGGGTTCGGGCCTTCTGAAACAAGGCTAGAAGATTGTAATCGGGGTTTTCCAGCAGGGCCTTTGCCTTTTTTCTCTGAAGGGGTGATGAGGAGGAGCTGGCAATGCTTTCCAACATTCCCTTTGCTTTTTCGTGTTGCCCCTTGATTTCCATGGCGACCGCCAGTGCATCTCTGGCCGATTCCCCTAACGAGTCTCCCCGGTGTTTCTCGCCAATGGCCGCCGCTTGGGCCTCGATCTGCCCTGGGTCCCCAAGGGCCAAGGCGTAAAGGAGGTCACGGAGGTCTCGGTCCTCCGTCGAAATACCCTTGGGAGAAGAGATCTCTTCCAAGGACGACAGTGCCTTCTTCTTCTCTTCGGCTTCCTCTCGGACCCGCTCAGTTAATTTTTCGATCCCCTCCTTTACTTCGGATGACGCGGGGTCGATAAGGGTTGCCATTTCATAGTGGAGCTCCGCGCGGGTTAGCTCTCCATTGCTGATGGCCTCTTCTGCCTCTTCTAGCTGCTCCTGAACCAACACTCTCGTTTTCTTTTCTTTCAGGGCCTCTGTGATCTCCAGAACCTCTTTTCTCCGGGGGTCCTCGGGATACCGTTTGAGGTATTTGAGATAGAGCGTTAACGCCTTTCTCTCCTTTACTGACATCTTGGCTGAACCCATTGATAGGAGTTGGGAGACGGTGGAGTCGACGGCTGCTCCAACGTAGGATCCTGAAAATATGCTCACTAAATCCACCGAGCTAAGGAGCCGGTTGATAAAGGCTCCCCACTTATTGGTCCTGTTCTTTCTCAGCAGTTCCTCTGCCTGCGTCGCCTCGTCGTTACGGATTCTTGACTGGATAAGGTTCTTCTGCTGCTCCGTAGAGGCCGAGGCGAGTGCTTGCCTTTGGGCGGCCAGATAATCCTGACGGTCTCTGATGGTATTATTTCGAAGGTCCAACACGTGCTCCGTTAATCCGGTGACCGTATCTCGCTCCTCAAGCAGCTCTGCGTCTTTTTCTCTGAAGTAGCGAACGTGCTCCACCATGGTCCCTTCCCGGTCGGTCAGGCTATCGATGAGCGCCTGGCGCACGCGTTTATCTACCCCGTCGGGAAAGAACTTTGGGGGCGGGACATATTCGACAAATGGGTTGTAGGCCGGCAGTGGGTTGAGAATTTTATCGATCGTCGTTTCCTTATTTTCTCCCGGGGCCTGCTCGGTCCATGCCGTGGCAGACGGGGATAATAGGAAAAAAAGCGCGAGCAGCACCGTGATGCCTTCCCTCACTGACTGAGTCTCCTTATCTTTTTGACCAGGGCTTGAAGACTTTCAATTTTCCCTTTTGCCTCAATCTTTTCCAGAATCCCATCTTGTTGGGCCACTTCTGTATAGAGCTTGAGGGCAGACTTTGTAAAGGTGTCAAAGGTATCCGCCTCGAAGAGCAACCCCTCCGGACTATTTTGGGCTGCGTGTTCCTTTGCGAGCTTGACATAAAAGTCTCCAAAATCCAAAAGGTACCGATAGAAGTTCCTGCTCTGACCGTGCTTGGTGACCAGCTGGCTGTAACCCAGAATAACGAGCTGGCTCCCGTCCTTTAGGCGGTGACGGTTCAGCTCAACAAAGGCCACCTTGGCTCGGTCGATCCTCTCCTCTTCTATCCTTGCCAGGTACTCGTAAGCCGTCCCCTGATATTTCTCGATCAGTTCATTCCAGGCCAGGACTTTTTCATCAAGCTCCCTGGTATACTCAAAGGGGTCCCGGGTGGGTAGCGGCATTCTTAGAATTTTTTGGAAAGCCTCAAGGGCCTCTATATTTTTCTCTGCCTGGCTCCCCAGGTGACCATTCGATTCCGATACCTCTCGGTAATGTCTGACGGCCTCGTCATAATCCCTGAGTCTCTCGTAGGCCATGGCCTTGCTGAAGCTGGTGATGTCGGAAAATTGATTGGGGAATTTCTTTTCGTAGTTTTCGAGACGAATCAATGTCGCCTTCATAATATTCATGCCAGTGACGTCCTTGGGGATAGGAAAACGATAGAGGTCCTCATGGGAGAGCCTCTGAAAGTCCTTGAGGATTTCCAGAAGACTTCCGCCCACTTCGTATTGCGGATCCGGGCGTAATTTGGAGGCACACCCTGAGCTTAAGATCGAGAGTGCGACGATGAAAACCCAGACTTTCAGGGACCCGGCAGTAGATTGACGATCGAAAATTCGAAACCTCACAAGAGCTAGGCCTTTCTCCTCCTTACCCGAGAGGCCTGTCTTACCGCCTGCACGATTTCCACATAGCTGGTGCACCGACAGATGTTTCCGGCCATGAAGTCCCGGATTTCCTCTGTGGAGGGATGTGGAGACTGGTCGAGAAGTGCCTTCGCCATAAGGATCATGCCCGGGGTGCAATAGCCACACTGAAAGGCTCCGTTGTCGAGAAAGGTCTTCTGCAACGGATGGAGCTTGCCGTCAGATCCGAGACCCTCGATGGTGGTGATTGCTTTGCCCTCTGCGTAGGAGGCGAGGAGCAGACATGAGCTTACCGGATGGCCTTCGAGGAGTATCGTACATGCCCCACACACTCCCTCTCCACAGCCGTCCTTGGTTCCCGTGAGGTTCAGGCGATCACGCAAGACCGTGAGCAGGGATTCTCCCGGGTTGGACTCCACTTCGTAGGGTTTCCCGTTGATGTTTAACTGGTGAGTCACTCTTTCCCATCTTTCTCTAGGATACCCTTCAGGACCTTTTCCGGGGTTATGGGCAGGTCTTTGATGCGGACACCTACCGCATCGTAGATGGCGCCGGCAATGGCCGGTGGTACGCTGGGCAGAGCCGACTCGGCCAATCCCTTTGCCCCGAAGGGGCCATCTCTGTGGGGCTGCTCTACCAGGACCACGGGGAAATCTTCCGGCACATCGTGGAATGACGGGAGGATGTAATGGAGAAATGTTGCATTCGAGGGTTGTCCCTCCACGAACCTGAGCTCCTCTAGAAAGGCCTGCCCGATACCTATGGTGGCATCGCCTCGTATCTGTCCGGCACACAGACGCGGATTGATTGCCTTGCCCGCATCAGCGCCGGCCGCCAGCTTGAGCAGGCGAACCAATCCAGTCTCCATATCCACTTCAACCTCTACTGCGCAGCCGCCCACGAGCCAGAAGGGCAGGATGGTCTTGGCGTCCTCTTCGTCGCCGTAAAGGCCCTTCCCCAACGCTTCTTCTCCCCTCTTTTTATAATAGAGTGCGGCCAGCTCCTTGAAGTGGTAGCCTCTTTGAGCTGTATCTGCGGCTGCGATTCTGCCATTCTCCACCCTCAAGTCTTGCGCCGATATCTCCATCAACTCCGCGGCAAAGTCCACGAGCTTTAGCCCGAGGTCTCTGGCTGCCCGCCGCACGGCATTTCCCATACAGAATGTCGAGCGACTGGCACTTGTCATCGCGTCAAATGGCGTAACGTCCGTGTCCGGCTGATGAGTGTTAAAGGAGACCCTCTTTAGAGATATGCCCAGTTCTTCTGCGGCAATTTGTGCCATCACGGTCTCGGACCCTTGGCCCATTTCTACGGTAGCGACGAAGACCGTAAAGCTCCCGTCCCGGTTGGCGCGCACCCTCGCCTCCGATTGGCTCTCGGTGTTGGAGGCCTTGATCATGCAGGCGATGCCCTTGCCCCGGCGCAGCCTTCCTCGTTTTTTTCCAGCAGTCCCTAACTGAATTGCCGCGCCGAGTTTCTTCAAGAGCTCCTCATAGCCGAGGCTGTGCATCGTGATGCCGGTCGGGTGGCGTTTGCCCTCGCGCAGGATGTTTTTGATCCGGATCTTTACGGGGTCGATCCCGAGCTGCTTCGCCAACATGTCCATGTGCGTTTCGTACGCCAGGGCTACCTGGGGAACTCCATACCCGCGAAAGGCGCCGGCAGAGGGTTTGTTGGTCAGAATACAGTATCCATCGGCTTGGACATGGGGGATTTCATAGGGACCCGTGGATGTGAGTGTTGCCTTGTGGACTATGTTGGGTCCATTCTCGACAAAGCCGCCGGTGTCAAAATAGAGCTCGACCTTTCTCGCCACCAGCGTCCCGTCCTTTCTGGCGCCCGTTTTCATTCGGACGATGGAGGCGTGCTTGGTGACCGTCAGAAAGACCTCATCGCGCCTGAGCTGGATGCGCACCGGTCTTTTGGCCTTCCAGGCCAGTACCGCGGCCAGATGTTCAACCTTCAGGTGGCTTTTCCCCCCGTAGGCCCCGCCGATGTAGGGGACCATGATGCGGATATTCTCCTCCGGTACTCGAAAGATCTCCGCCAGGGATTTTCTGACACCATAGGGTGTCTGGGTGCCGGTCTGAACGTTGAGTCTTCCATTTGCGTCAAACCAGGCCAGTGCGTTGTGCGGTTCCAGGTGGCAGTGCTGAGCGACCGGTGTGGTAAAAGTATCTTCCAGGATGATGTCAGATTCTTGAAACCCTTTTTCTATATCACCTTGGCTGAGGGTGGTGTGGTTGCAGATGTTGTTCTTAATCTCTGGGAGATGATCAAAGAGCTGCGGCGCGCCATCCTTGATTGCCTCTAGGGGGTCGGAAACAAGCGGCAGCTCTTCATATTCCACCTCAATGAGGCGAAGGGCCTCGTCCGCTGTCTCAAGATCCACGGCAGCAACCACCGCAACGACATCGCCCACATGGCGGACCTTGTCTATGGCGACCACAGTTTTGTCTTTCATGCGGCCGAAGTGTGGGCTCAAAGGTCCGCCTTGAGGGAAATCGTCACGACTGATAACTGCGAGGACTCCGGGGAGATTGGCTGCTGCGGAGGTCTCTACCTTGATGAGTTTAGCGTGGGGAAGAGGACTGCGCAGAATGCGTGCATGGAGCATCCCCTCCCGCTTCAGGTCGATGGTGTAAAGCGCCTCACCACGGGTCTTTTTTTCACCGTCGATTCGCCATATGGACTGGCCTATCGTCTGGAATTCCATCCTTCTCCTAACCTTTTGATCGAAGCAGCTGTTCCACGGTCCTTCGTATGTAGACTTCCACCAGTCTCTTTTTGTACCAGGCGGAGCCTTGTGTGTCTGAGGTGAGGTCCATTTCGGATGCGCAGGATTGGGCGAACTTTTTTACTTTGCTCGGGGTCAGACTTTTTCCTTTAAGGGTTTCTGCTTGCTGCTTCAGGCTGACAGGAATTTCCGTTAAACACCCCACAGAAATTCTTAGCTCCCGGCACTGCCCGTCCTCCAGGGTCAAAGAACCTGCTACTACGAGGGACGGCCAGTCAATCGGCGAGTTGCCAGAGAAGCGTAGGTAGCGCGTGCGTGTCCCTGGGTGAGGGGGGGGGATCGTGATTTCTGTGGCTATTTCATCTTCCTTCAGGTCGGTCTCGTAGATGCCTCTGTGAAATTGCTCTATGGGGATGATTCTCTCGCCCCGGATGCTCCGTGCCCTGACACTTGCCCCGAGGACGCCCAGGAGGGGAGTAGGATCGGAGTGGTTGTCCGCCTGACACAGGTCTCCCATAAGGGTCCCCATGTTGCGCACGCGCAGGTTGCCCACATGATGAATGCACTCGGCTAGAGCGGGATAGTTCTTCAGGACGAGTGGGGAACTCTCTACTTGGTGATGCGTGACCAAGGCACCGATGCTCAGGCCTTTGCCTTTATCGAACCGGATTTGATCCAGATCGGGTATCCGCTTGATGCTTATAAGACGGGTGGGAAAATAAAGCTGGTGGTGGATTAGGATCATTAAAGCCACTCCCCCTGCAATGATCCGTCCCTCCCCGGATGAACTACTCATCAGTTCGCATGTCTCATCCAGAGAAGACGGAAATTGCAGATCCACCATCGGTCTCCCTTCTGTTATCCCGTGGTAATGAGCGAGTAGAGGAGGATCAGATCTTCCTCTTTCCCGGCCGCAAAGTCGTGAGGGGTGCCTTTGGGAATGTGGCAAAGTGTTCCGGGCTCCAAGTCGATGGTTCGGTCGCTAAGGCGTAATCGCCCGTGTCCTTCTAGCACGTGACAGACCACGTCCTTGTCCTCATGGTTGATCTGCTTCGTATCCGAATCTCCTCCGGGCCTGAACGAGATCAGGCCCACACTGAAACCTTTGCCCTCCAGGCAGCTTTTGTAACGGATCTCTTCGCTGATCTCCCTGAGCTCCCCCAGGGCCTCCCTGATCTTCACGGTTTTCACTTCTGTACTCTCTCTCTGTCTCTATTCCTATCTGTTTTTCTCTTTTATAGCCTTCAGGATCTCTTTTATAGCCTGTTTGGCCTGATCGTTGGGCACCCGGCAGGAACCGACGACCTTGTGCCCTCCGCCGCCGAACTTTTGCAACAAGGCCCCCACGTTGACATTGGAGGTCGTGTTGAAAATATTGTAGCCAACCGAAATCGCGGTCACGTCGGCCCTCTGCATGTCATCGGCAATTTTCAGGGAAATATTTCCTGTAGGAAAAAGGGTGAACACCAGAAAACGGTTGACGTCCGTGATGTCCCTGATCCCGCGCAGATCAACCAAAATGACGTTTTCATCTAGAGTTGTGCGATTCAGAAGTATTGCTCTGAGCTCCTCTTGCTGACCAAGGATCTGCCGGCAGCGCCGTTGTATCTCCTTATCTCTCAGGACCTCTTCAAGAGGAGCGTCACGGAGAAGGCGGATGAGGCTTAACCAGTAAGGCTCGTCCTGTGTTCTTTTCCCGTCGATGGCCATGGAGATCAAAACGTATCCTTCCGGGTGAAGGACGTCCTCTCGAGTCAGACGTCCCGCATCTATTTTGTCTGTATCCTCTAACAACAATCTGATGCGTTCGGATTTTAAGATTTTTATCCCCTCTTTGAGTTTCGGGTTTCG
>SMUX01329538.1_pt1 | contig 10853 bp, 11 predicted proteins | sample 2456431 | NCBI WGS metagenome assembly SMUX01 (sample SAMN11095930, study PRJNA526329) | marine sediment metagenome | biome: Marine sediment; feature: Surficial sediment; material: Deep marine sediment; isolation source: Hadal surficial sediment | place: Pacific Ocean | collected 2014-11 | depth... | reverse complement strand
TCCGTACCAGGGCCAGACGCCTTTCCCGAGTCATTGATCGAAGCCTCCAGCCTCGGAGCTCAGCGTCGGGAGAACCGCCAGGCCTCGACGGGCGAGTCGGCGGCGGTCGCGCTCCTGACCCAGCTCGAGATAGCGCTGGGCGAGCCGATCGAGCTCGTCGAGCCCATCGTTGCGGATCAGGCGCGTCCGGTCTCCGACTTCCGTCAGGACCTCGGCGAAGTCGTCGAAGCGATCCGCCAGCTCCTCGAAGAGCTCGGCCCAGGCCCGCTCCGCCAGATGCTGGGTCAGCTCCCCCGACAGGCCCGCGTAGGCCATGCGGCCCGCCTGTCCATAGTACGAGATGCCGCAGAGGCGCCGCGTCAGGCTGTCTCCAAAGAACCCGGAGACGAAGAGCGCCCGGTCTCCCAGGTTTCGCAAGCGGCGGCGACGGGCCTCACCCCGTTCCCAGCGGGCCACCAGCAGGCCCTCGGCCAGGGTCTCCTCGGCGCCGTCGGCATCCCGAGCCACGGGGGCCAGCCGAACCTGGGCGTCCAGCAGGCCGATCAGGTAGGCCGTAGCCAGCGGACTGGGGTCGACACGCGTCGACTCCAGGGCCCCTGCCACGAGCTCTGCAAAGAGCCCTCGGGGTTCGGCGTGATCGATGCTCCCCATCCACCCCCTCCCTGCTCTGCTCAGGATGGATCGGCGGGACGGGACCGGCAACTTGACCGCATATTCCCCAGGCCGCTGAAATCGCTTGCGATTTTCCTGGAGTTTTTTTGCGATGACGCTTGCACCGAGCCGGTGGCGTGAATACATTGCCGACCACTTCAAACTTTTGGCACTCGAATCGGTCGAGTGCCAATCAAGGGCCAGACGGGATCTGCCCGGGCAGAGGAACCCGGAGAAGACACCGCGAGGCCTCCTTCCCCATGAGACGCCGGGTCGACCCCAGAGGACCCGGCCACCAAAGGAGTTCGACCCATGAAGATTCGTCCGCTCCAGGACCGGATCATCGTCAGGCGCATCGACGAGGAAGAGACCTCGAAGGGCGGCATCATCATCCCCGATTCCGCCAAGGAGAAGCCCTCCGAAGGCAAGGTCCTCGCCGTCGGCAAGGGAAAGGTGAACGAGGACGGCAAGGTCTCGCCGCTCGACGTGAAGAAGGGCGACCGAGTGCTCTTCAGCAAGTACGCCGGCACCGAAATCAACATCGAGGGCGAAGAGCACCTCATCATTCGCGAGGACGACGTCCTCGGCATCTGCGAGTAAGGGAGATATCCATCATGCCTGCCAAGGAAATCAAGTTTGACCAGGAAGCGCGTGCGAAGCTGCTGAGCGGTGTGAACCAGCTGGCCAATGCCGTGCGCGTGACGCTCGGTCCCAAGGGTCGCAACGTCATCATCGACAAGAGCTTCGGCTCGCCCACGGTCACCAAGGACGGCGTCACCGTCGCCAAGGAGATCGAGTTCGAGGACAAGTTCGAGAACATGGGCGCCCAGATGGTGAAGGAGGTCGCCAGCAAGACCTCCGATGTCGCCGGCGACGGCACCACGACGGCCACCGTGCTGGCCCAGGCGATCTTTCGCGAGGGAAGCAAGCTCGTGGTCGCCGGCGTGAATCCCATGGATCTCAAGCGCGGCATCGAAAAGGCCGTCGCGGCGATCGTCGGGAAGCTGAAAGAGATGTCGAAGGCGACGCGCGACTCCGACGAGATCGCCCAGGTCGGCACCATCTCGGCCAACTGCGACGAGGAGATCGGCAAGATCATCGCTGACGCCATGGAGAAGGTGGGACGCGAAGGCGTCATCACCGTCGAAGAGGCGAAGTCGATGGAGACCGAGCTCGAGGTCGTCGAGGGCATGCAGTTCGACCGCGGCTACCTCTCGCCCTACTTCGTGACGGACCCGGAGCAGATGAAGGTCGTGCTCGAAGAGCCCATGGTCCTCCTCCACGAGAAGAAGATCAGCAACATGAAGGACCTGCTGCCCCTGCTGGAGCAGGTAGCCCGCAAGGGCAAGCCGCTGCTGATCGTGGCCGAGGACATCGATGGAGAAGCACTCGCCACGCTGGTGGTGAACAAGCTGCGCGGCACGCTCAACGTGGCGGCCGTGAAGGCTCCGGGCTTCGGCGATCGCCGCAAGGCGATGCTGCAGGACATGGCGGTCCTGACGGGCGGTCAGGTCATCGCCGAGGAGCTGGGCCTCAAGCTCGAGAACGTGACCCTGAAGGATCTCGGCAAGGCCAAGAAGATCGAAATCGACAAGGACGACACCACGATCATCGATGGTGCTGGCACCAAGAAGGAGATCGAGGGCCGCTGCAGCGAGATCCGGTCGCAGATCGAGGAGACCTCCTCGGACTACGACAGCGAGAAGCTCTCGGAGCGCCTGGCAAAGCTCGTGGGCGGTGTTGCCGTGGTGAAGGTCGGTGCGGCCACCGAGACCGAGATGAAGGAGAAGAAGGCGCGAGTCGAGGACGCACTGCACGCGACCCGCGCAGCGATCGAAGAAGGCATCGTGGCCGGCGGCGGCGTGGCGCTGCTGCGGGCCCGGGTGGCGCTCGACGACCTGAAGCTCAGTGAAGAGCAGCAGGCCGGCGTCAACATCGTTCGGCGCGCCATCGAGGAGCCCCTGCGCCGCATCTCCGAGAATGCGGGCATCGAAGGCTCGATCGTCGTCGACAAGGTCAAGAACTTGAAGGGCAACATTGGGTTCAACGCGGCCACTGAAGAGTACGAGGACCTGATGAAGGCCGGCGTCATCGACCCGACCAAGGTCGTTCGTATCGCCCTCCAGAACGCGGCCAGCGTGGCCGGCCTGCTGCTGACCACCGAGGCCATGGTCGCCGAGAAGCCCGAAGAGAAGAGCGGCGGGGGTATGCCCGACATGGGCGGCATGGGCGGCGGCATGCCCGGCATGGGCATGTAGCCTCTCCGGCACCCGCGTAGAGGACAGGGGCCCCCACGGTTTCGAAACTGTGGGGGCCTTCTCACGCGAAATTACTGCCCACGCGAAAGCACCGATGTGTTTTCAGACCCATTGATGAAGGGAAATCATGACCGTGCGCAAGAAGACCAAGGCAAAGAAGAAGACGGCGAGAAAGACCAAGGTGAAGAAGAAGGCCGCTGTCCGAAAGAAGGCCAAAAAGACCGGCAAGCGGGCCGCCAAGACCCGAAGGAAGACGAGCAAGACCGCCAAGCAGAAGGCCACTGCGCGAAAGAAACCGGCCCGGGCCAGCACCAGCGGCATCGTCTACCACGACCCGCGCAAGGGGCTCTCCAGCTTCTTGACCCGGTTGCATTGAGAACCCGGGCCGAAGCCCGGCCCAGCCGACTCGAGGGCTCGCTGTCGTGCGACTGACGTTGAAGCATGCCGGGCTCGATCCCCATTCGGTGACGCCCGATCAGCGTCGCGCGGCGTGGACGATGCGGCCGGGATCTGCGAACGGCTCCGCAGCAGCCTTCGGAAGCATCGAGGTCGGCGCAACGGCGGACGGACCGGCGGGCCGTCCTCAGGCAGCGGGTCGGAGCGAGCTAGAGCGCCTCGATCGCGATCACTCGCCAACCGGTCTGGGCGTGATCGAGCGCGGCTTGGCACGCCTGCTCGGGTGACCCCGCTTCGATGCTGAGACAGCGGACCTGCTGGCCTGCGGTCGAGCGCACGCGGACGCGCCACAGGCCCGAATCCGCGAGCTCCGGAACCCAACGGGCGCAGCGTTCCCGGGCATTGCGCACGGCGTTGTCGACGCGTCGGATCCGCTGTGCGACTTCTGCGCGGGTGTTTCCGATCATCGCTCCTCCAATCCACGCGGTCCCAAGCAGTTTCTGGGGTCCAAGCAGTTCCACCGGACCCGTGGGGCCCAGGCTCTCCAACGGCTTCGACCGGCATCCGCTGACCCTTGAGACGAAAGCCGCGTGTGTGAGAGCCGCCGGGTCGCGGCCAGCTGGGACGCCAGCAGGCGGGCGGAGAGGCCCTCTGAGTGGTTCTGATTCCCCCCACCGATTGAGACCCCCTGGGCTAGCTTCCCGGAGATGCGCCCGGAGGACGAAGCATGGGCAGCGCCACCGATTCCGACGGGTTCAGGGTCGGCGACGGGTTCACGCTCCGCGACGAGTTCACGGTTCGAGAGGCACTCGATGGCTACTTCGAAGCGGCGGGTCTCCCGGCCGACGGTGGCTACGCGCAAAAGTGGGTGAAGCTGCAAGTCGGCAGGGTCTTCGTCTTCGCGTTTCCCAATACCCAATCTCGGATTCGTGCCGTGAAATTCCACGACATACACCACCTGGCGACTGGCTATGAAACGACCTGGACGGGGGAGGCCGAGATCGGCGCGTGGGAGATCGCATCGGGTTGCGCCGATCACACGGCGGCCTGAATCCTGAACCTCTACGCCATGGCGCTCGGTCTCTGCTTCGCTCCGCGCGCGGTCTATCGCGCATTCGTTCGCGGCCGCCATTCGCGCAACTGCTACTGCGAGTCCTACGACGACGAGCTGCTCGACCAGAAGATCGGACCGCTGCGCGAACGCCTGGGACTCCGAGGCGCTGAGATCGTGCCCCGGCCGACCGACCGCCTGACCTTCGTGGGCGGGTCGATGACCGGTCTGATGCTCCAGTTCGTCTCGGGCCTGCCACTCTACGCCCTGCTCTGCTGGCTCATCGCCTGATGCTGCGACCAAGCCGCGTTTTGCACTTGGATCGGTCAGCACGCCTGGTGTGGCCTCACTGGTCTGGAGTTCAGCGACGGGGCGAACTGCTCGGGTAGCATGGGCCTCCCGAAGGAGGTCCTGATGCTGACCCGTATCGATCGCGTCCAGCTCGCCGTCCCCGACCTCTCCAGCGCGGCAGACGGCTGGGTCGCGTTGTTGGGCGCCGAGCCAGCGGGCGAGGACCACTGCGCGGCCCTCGGCGCGCGTCGCCTGCGGCTGCGCCTGGGCAGCGGCTGGATCGAGTTGCTGGAGCCCGACGGCGCCGGGCCCGTGGCCGACGGCGTCGCCGCACGCGGCGCTCACCTGTTCGCGGCCGGCGCTGCGACCTCCGACCTCGACGCACTGCTGTCCCAGCTTCGCGATCAGGACGCCGCTGCGGTGCTCGAGCAGGACCAGGTCTTCCTCGCGCCCGGCGCCGAGCACGGACTGCGGATGGTCTTCAGTCCGGAAGAAGAGCTCGAGCGGGTCGGCGACGCCGCCTTCCTCTACGAGGTGACGCTGCTGGTCCGCGACGCCGTCGCAGCCGCCGACCACTTTGCGATCCTGTTCGGGCTCGACGCGAACAGCTTCGTTCCGATCGAATCCAAGCACTACGGATACAAAGGCACGCTCACGCTCTTCGATCGCGATCGGCTGGGCCGCCTCGAGGTGATCACGCCCAACCAGCCCGACAACACCATGGGCCGCTTCTTCGCACGGGCCGGCGAGAGCTTCTACATGGCTTTCGCCGAATCCGGAAACCTCGAGGTGATCGCCGAGCGTGCCCGTGACAGGCGCGCCGGCCATACGCCCGTGGCTACAGCGTCGAAGAGCGAGGCCCGCGAACTCAATACCGTGTTCCTACATCCCTCAGCGCTGGGCGGCATGATGCTCGGGCTCTCAGCCCCCAGTGTCGCCTGGCAGTGGTCGGGTCATCCCGAACGTGTGCGCGAACGGGAGCGGACCGGATCGTGACGGCCGCACAAGACGCCCCGGTCCTGCGCGTCGAAGACGACGGCCGCATCCGGTGCCTCACCCTCAACCGGCCGGACGCGCTCAACGCTTTCGACGACGATCTCTACGACGCGGTCCGCGATGCGTTGCGGGCCGCGGCCGACGATCCCGACGTCGCCGTGGTCGTCATCAGCGGAAGCGGACGCGCCTTCAGTGCGGGGCAGGATCTGGTGGAGCTGGCCAAGCCCCGCAAGCATGACGACGGCGAGCGCCACGGGTTCGGTCCCTTCATCGAGACGCTCGAGAGCTTCCCGAAGCCGCTGATCGCCGCCGTCAACGGCATCGCGGTCGGCATCGGACTGACGCTGCTTCCCCACTGTGACCTGGTCCTCGTCTCGGAGAAGGCCCGCTTGCGCGCGCCCTTCGTCAGCCTCGGCGTCACCGCCGAGGCTGGCAGCACAGCGCTGCTGCCGGCCACGATCGGCTGGCAAGCCACGGCCCGACTGCTGTATACGGCCAGCTGGATCGAAGGCCCCGAGGCCGTCCGGATTGGTCTCGCCTGGCGCTGCGTTCCCGAGGAGGAACTGCGGTCCGAAGCGCTCGCCGTCGCCGCCGAGATCGCCGCCATGCCGATCGATTCCCTCGTCGCGACGAAGCAGCTGCTGTTGGCGTCCCGCCTCGATGCGGTTCGCGCAGCGCGCGAACGGGAGAACGTCAGCTTTGGATCGCTGCTGGGCGGCCCAGCCAATCGCGAGGCGCTGAAGGCCTTCCGCGAAAAGCGCCCACCGGACTTCACGAGGCTTCCCACGAGCAGCAAGAAGGAAAACTAGCTGCGCACGCCTTGTGCGCGTTCTCTGTGCACGCGCTCCGACCCCTAGATCACCTGCTTCTCCCGCAGTTCGGTCACCTCGTCCCAGCTGAAGCCGAGTTCCTCGGTCAGCAAAAGCTCTGTGTGCTGACCGAACTCGGGGGCGGGTCCACGGATCTCGGCCGGAGTTTTGGAGAAGCGGACCGGCAGGTTCAACATCTCGAGCGGGCCCAGGTTCGGGTGCTCGACGTTGGCGATCATGCCGTTGGCGCGAACCTGGGGATCGTCGGGCAGGTCCCCGACCGAATTGACGATCGTGAAGATGAAGTCACCGGCGGCGTCGAGGCGCTTGCACCACTCTTCGCGACTTGCAGTCGCAAAGACCTCATCCAGGATTCCGATCAGGAGCTTGGCGTGGATGCCGCGGTTCATCATCGAGTTGAAGCGATCGCCCTCCAGCAGATCCTGGCGACCCAGGACCTTGGCGAAGTCCTCCCACCAGCGGTCGGACTGGGCCATGGCGAAGGCGATCCAGCGGTCGTCGGCGCAGCGGTAGTGGTTCCAGAGCGGATTGAAGGCCGAGTCTCGCGAGAAACGCGGCAGCTCGTTGCCCAACATCAATCGACTGGCCATCGAGAGGCCCTGGAGCCAGGTCATGGCACCGAGTAGCGACACGTCGATCGTCTGGCCCTCGCCCGTGCGCTCGCGGTGGAGCAGCGCCGTCATGATGCCGAAGGCCAGCATGCTGCCCGCCATCTGGTCGGCGATGGCCCCCTGGATGGCGAGCGGCGGATCGTCCGAGGAGCCGGCCGCGTTCATGATTCCCGAGCGGGCCAGACCCAGGTAGTCCATGCAGGGACGCTCGGCATCGGGACCGTCGAGACCGAAGCCACTACCGCTCGCGTAGATCAGCTTCGGGTTGATCTTGCACAACACCTCGTCGCCGAGCCCCAAGCGCTTGGCCACGCCTGGCCGGAAGTTCTGGACGAAGACGTCGCTCTTCTCGACGAGCCGCTTCATGATCTCTTTCGACTCGGGTCGCTTGAGATCGAGGGTGACACTTCGCTTGCCGCGGTTGTGGGCCTCGAAATAGAAGTTGGCCATCTGCGAGACGTCGACGCCCGCCGCGCGCAACACACCGCGGCCTGGATCGCCCTCTTCCCGGGCTTCGATCTTGATGACGTCAGCGCCGAGGTCGGCCAGCATCATCGACGCCACAGGGCCCTGCTGCCAGATCGTCCAGTCGATCACGCGGATGCCTTCCAGCGGTCGTGTCATTTCCATTCTCCTATGTGTCGATCGCTTGGCTGCCTGACGCACCGGGTCACCCGTTGCAGGATCATTTCAACCCGACGACGCTCCGTCCGGCCCAGATCGGCTTGAAGCCGTTTTGACATGTTGAAGTTTCCATCCGGTTCCGGAATCCGTCAATACACCGCTCGACGAGCTACTCCGTGCACGAAGAGATCGACCGGGTGATCGGCCACCAGCAGCCGCCCGACGGACTGCTGCTCCCCCATGCGGGCGGACTCCGTCGAGAGAGACGGCCGCACGCTCTCCGGGATCAGCTCGCGGCCTGGATCCGTCGCTTCGGATCGTTGATCAGCGCCTGCGGCGGCTCGCGCATGTCCCAGACGAGGCCGACGGCCTGGAGACTGCGCAGCACGTAGTAGGTGATGTCGATCTCCCACCAGAAGAAGCCTTGGCGGGTGGAGCCCTGGAAGAAGTGGTGGTTGTTGTGCCAGCCCTCGCCCCAGGTGAGAAGCGCCAGCAGCAGGCTGTTGCGGCTGTCGTCGTGGGTCGGGTAGCGGCGCCGACCCATGCGGTGAGCCAGGGAGTTGATCGTGTAGGTGGAATGCCAGAGGAGCGTCGTCGAGACGAGGAAGCCCCAGACCCCACCGCTCCAACCCCCGATCCAGAGACACAGCAGCGCGAGCACCACGGGCGGAACGATGTGCCAGCGGTTGAGCCAGCGCAGCTCCGGATACTGGTTGAAGTCCTCGATCAGGTCGACGCGCGTCACGTCCCAGCGGCCGTCGAAGATCCAGCCCGTGTGGGAGTACCAGAAGCCGTCATTCGGAGAATGGGGATCGCCCGGCTGGTCCGACTTGCGGTGGTGGAGCCGGTGATTCGCGGCCCACCACAGTGGCCCCTTCTGGACCGAGGACGCTCCGAGCCAGGCCAGCACGAACTGGAAGACCCGGCTCGTCTTGTAGGTCTTGTGGGAGAAGTAGCGGTGGTAGCCGCCCGTGATGCCGAACAGCCGGGCCCAGAAGGTGGCGGCCAGCAGCACCAGGTCACCCGTCGAGACCCCGACCACGAAAACCAGCACGCAGGCCGCGTGGATGCCCCAGTAGAGCGTGCGCGAGATCCAACGCTGCTGCGCCCAGACCCCGTCGGCGTCGACGGATGGGCGAGCGGAGATCGGCTGGACGGACTCGTCGACGTCTGTCCCGAGCTGGGGAGGGAACACTTCCGCGGGAGTTGCCATCTCGACGGTTCCTCATGGAGGGTGAGCGGGAATCCAGAGACGCGAGGCCCGCTGCTCATCCCAGGGCCCGGTCGCAGCCGAGACTAGAGAGCTGAGCGGCCGGAGGCAGCGGAAGAATGGTCAAAGTTCTGTAAGAATCCGGACTTCCCCTGGGAAGACGCAGCTGCTTGCAGACGGGGCCATGACGCTCCGCGGCAAGATCGACACACAACCGAGGTGAACCGTTGAGCAACCAACCGGCCCAGGCCCGCTTCGCTCAGCGGTTGCATGGGGCCGTCATGCAGCCACTCGCGATCGCTCTGATGTTCGGCTCGACCTGCGCCCTCGACAGCGCGGCCGAGCCCGCGAAGACAGCGGCCGCCCGTGTCGATGCGGCCCGGATCCTGGCCGCCGACAGCGAGCCCGGCAGCTGGCTCACTCACGGCCGCACCTACTCGGAGCAGCGCTACAGCCCGCTCACCGGGATCTCTGCCGACAACATCCACCAGCTCGGACTCGCCTGGTCGTACATGACGGGCACAAAGCGCGGGCTCGAGTCGACGCCCCTGGTGATCGACGGTGTGCTCTACGCCACCGGTTCCTGGAGCCGCGTCTACGCCCTTGACGCCGCCAGCGGCCGCGAGCTCTGGCGCTTCGACCCCGAGGTTCCCGGCTGGAAGGGGCGCAACGTCTGCTGCGATGTGGTGAACCGGGGCGTCGCGGCCTGGAAGGGCCGCATCTACCTGGGAACCATCGACGGCCGGCTGATCGCCCTGGACGCCGCGACGGGCAAGCCGGATTGGGAAGTCCAGACCACCGACCCCGGGCAGCCCTACTCGATCACGGGTGCACCCCGGGTCGTGAAAGGTCGCGTCATTATCGGCAACGGCGGCGCCGACCTGGGCGTGCGCGGCTTCTTCAGTGCCTATGACGCCGAGACCGGCAAGCTCGACTGGCGCTTCTACACGGTGCCCGCGTCAAAAGAAGGTCCCCACGAGCACCCGGAGCTCGAAGCCGCCGCCCGAACCTGGTCGAAGGACTCGGCGTGGGAGTCGGGACTCGGCGGCACGGTCTGGGACGCCTTCGCCTTCGACCCGGAGCTCGACCTGCTCTACGTGGGCGTGGGCAACGCCTCGGTCTACGACCGCGAGCGCCGCAGTCCCGGCGGTGGCGACAATCTCTATCTGGCCTCGATCCTGGCTGTGCGACCCGAAACCGGCAAGCTCGTCTGGCACTACCAGACCACCCCGGGTGAGTCCTGGGACTACACCGCCACCCAGCACATGATCCTGGCCGACCTCACGATCGGCGGCAAGCCGCGCAAGCTGCTGCTGCAGGCGCCCAAGAACGGCTTCTTCTACGTACTCGACCGCGCCACGGGCGAACTGCTGTCGGCCGAGAAGTACGTGGACGTGAGCTGGGCCAGCCATGTCGACCTCGGGACCGGCCGACCCGTCGAGCGCCCGGAAGCGCAGTGGTCGAAGCAGCCCGCCATGGTGACGCCCGGACCGGCCGGCGGGCACAATTGGCATCCGATGGCTTTCAGTCCGCGCACGGGCCTCGTCTACATCCCGAGCACCAGCAACGTCTACTACTACGCGCCCGATCCGAACTTCGAGGTGATCCCGGGCGCCTGGAACACGGGCGAGGACATGGCCGAGGTCTCGCGCCAGCTCGAGGACTTCGTCGACGCGATCCTGCCCTGCAATCCGAGTCACATCACCGCCTGGGATCCGGTGAAGGGCCGGCAGGCCTGGCGCGTGAACCACAGCGACCCGGTTCCGGGCGGACTGCTGGCCACGGCGACCGATCTCGTCTTCCAGGGCAACGGCAGCGGAATGTTCTCGGCCTACGATGCACGCAACGGCGAACGGATCTGGCAGACGGATGCGCGCATGGGGATCATGGCGCCCCCGATCCTCTACGAAGTCGATGGCGTGCAGTACATCAGCG